>Ga0209657_1000112_pt1 | contig 56062 bp, 43 predicted proteins | sample SaaInlV_100m_DNA_FD_184650 | JGI IMG/M metagenome (GOLD analysis project Ga0209657, IMG submission 184650) | Marine microbial communities from expanding oxygen minimum zones in the Saanich Inlet - SI037_S3LV_100m_DNA (SPAdes) (version 2) | ecosystem: Environmental > Aquatic > Marine > Intertidal... | reverse complement strand
GGCTTGGAGACCACTTAGCCAACAACAGGTTCATTCCCGCCATAAAAGATAAATTTCCAAACGCAGAAATAACAGCTTTTTCAGTGGACGCGAAAGACTACCCAGTCGAATGCCTAAAGAAACTATATGGAAGTTTCTACAAAAAAATAAAGCACATAAAAGAAAGAAAATACAAAAAATGTTTGGTCGAAGATTCGCAAGGAGGCATAGTACCCTATCAATCCCACTTCCTAAACTGCAAAGAGGAAGACTTAAAAGAGCTAAGGACTTTTGATAGGGTATATGATTTCGACACCAAGCAAACTATGTGGGGCAATAAGAGGTTTGATTTTAATTGGTATAGATATTTTAATTTTTTCCCCAAACCCGATTTTGAAGGAACTCTTCCGCCAGACGAAGAGTATATAGTTTTCCACTTAAACAGCGGCTTGTCCCCGACAAGCCCCAATAAATTAGACAAGGAATACTGCGAAGACCTTTTGAAGCTTTTCGATAGGGCGAACATCAAGTGCTTCGTGATAGATGACCTATCAGAAGATAACCTCTATGAATGGTCAGTAAAATATGAAAATGTAGAAATAATCTCAGGAACGATAAAAGAAATATCAAGTTTAATTTCTAATGCCAGAGTCTACATCGGAGCAGATAGCGGGCTAAAATGCCTAGCATTTGCCTACGGAGTCCCGTGCTTAATTCTTTACAGGTTTTGCAGAGAGTTCGGAAAACCGCCTCCCGAAAGCTGCTTTCAATGGAATCCTTGGGCTCATTATGTTTACCCAATAAATACTCCCCCCGAAAGCATCCTAGCCACGGCAGATGTTATTTTCCGTGAAAAAATAATTGGTCACTACCCGTACCCATCCCTAGAAGCGCCAAAAGATAGGTTGGACCACTTAGTTTTGAACATGAGGGACTCTAAAATAATCAATGACGACCTTTCGTAATCCCCTTGACTGCCCATCAAGTGCATGATATAAATAGTTATGCCAGCCCCAAGTAACCACAAGAAATGCCAGCTTTTAGTCAATCACTTTTGCGGACATGCTCCTAAGATTTTCTGGGGCAAGGAGATCAAAATAGCCAAACAACTGCTTGCGGTTAATTCCGACATCAAATTCTGGCTGTCAGTCCAAACCCAAGACCCCGTGTTTTCCCTTTCTTACTTTCTGACGGACGACGGCGTATCTTTATTACAGAATCTAGAAAGAAGAAAGAATCTTAACTTGAAACCATCGGAAGGTGGGGCTATATTAAGTGACAAGATAGGAGAAGACAAAGAGGTTAAAAAGAAGATTAAAACAACAATGGATTTTTTAAAAGATGGCGAAAACTAAAAAAACAAGCGACGAAACGTCCCCGCTCACACAAATAGAGGCGTACCTGAATCAGCATAAAAATGATCACTATAATTTTGAGAAGGATCACCACTACAGCGTTTCCAGCGGAAGCTTGCTTCTAGATATTGAAATGGGCGGAGGTATTCGTCCAGGCGTTGTAAGAGCGACTGGAGTATCCGAGGGGGGCAAAACTTCATGCGCCCTTGCTTTTGCTCGCAATTTCCAAAAAGAAGAAAAAAGGATGGTGGTTTACATCAAAGCCGAAGGTAGGTTGTCTGACGATATGATCTCTCGCGCTGGAATCGACACCAACAAGAAAAAATGGTTTGTTTACAAAAGCAATGTTTACGAGTCTGTGGTCGATTTCATGAGATGCTTGGTCCAAGACAATCCAGAAGAGTACAACTACATGTTTATTATCGACTCTATGGACGCCCTTATTCCTCGCGGCGATCTAGAAAAAGGCTCTGATGACGCGGTGAAAGTAGCGGGAGGCTCTTTAATTAGCTCGGCGTTTCTCAAGCGCATGGCTTTGGGGCTTGCTACTCGCGGCCACATCTGTTTCATGATTTCGCAAGTGCGGAGCAAGGTAAGCATTAACCCTTACGCTAAAGAGGACCCCAAGCTTACCAACGCTTCTGGGGGTAACGCTTTGCTTCATTACAGTGATTGGATTCTAGAGTTTCAAGAAAGGTACAACAAAGACTTAATTAGCACTCAACCGAACGGCAAGGGCGACATGCTTGGTCATTGGTGCAAAATCATCTTCAGAAAAACCCCAAACGAAAAAACGGGAACCCTTGTAAAATATCCCATTAAGTATCGAGCGGGTGAAGGTCAAAGCGTGTGGGTAGAGTACGAAGTCGTAGATATGCTTTTGCAATGGGACATGGCCGTAGCCAAAGGCGCTTGGGTGACGATTGCTGATGAGCTCTGCCAAGAAGTCGAGAAAGAAACGAAATTAGAGTTCAAAAAACAGCACCAAGGCATGGACAACTTGAGGAAGTACTTTTCAGAGAACCCAGAGATTGGAAAGTATTTGTTCAACAAATTCAGAAATGCCCTAAAAAAGAGTTGATCATTCTGCAAGTAGCTGATATATATGAGCTATGAGAGTTAACGCCAACCTAAAACCTGATGACGACAGTTTCGAAATAGGCAAAAAAGCCGAAGACCTATTTGTGGAAGTGTGCGGCAAGAAGGGGTACGAAGCCATCAAGTCTTCAAAGCAGCAGGATATGTATGATCACATAGACTATCACGTAAAAAATAAGGCTGGAGACATGAAGTCTTTTGACGTGAAGTCTAGAAAGAGGACAAGCAGGGGAGACTCTGAATTTAACGATGACTGGACATGGATTGAGTTCCTTAATGTGAACGGAAAAGCTGGGTGGATTAAAGGCAAGGCTGATTTTATAGCCTTTGAGTTGAAGAGCACGTTTTTAATAGCGAGAAGATCAGAGTTGAGAGAGTTATGTAAAAAACTCATAACAGATACTAAAACCAGAGTCTCGGAGGGACGCCTAGCTAAGTACAAATTATACTCAAGAAACGGCAGGAAAGACGTACTAACGCAAATCAAAACTCAAGACATTAGAGATGGTCTAAAGACTTGGGAATGGTGTAAATAATTTATGGGGGTGTTCTGGATTCGATTTAGTTTCAGACGCCAAATTGCAAGCGGAGGATGATGGTCGGCCTCCTAAAAATTCCATCAAACAGTCAAATGCTGATAATGTAATTGACATGGCTCCTTCGGTAGCAGAAGCGGACGAGATTCTCGCCCGTCTCGGTTTCCAAGAAGCCGCGCTGGTAGCTTAGTTCTACCCCGTCCTGCCTCGGATGCTCGCTAAGAGGGTCAGGGCGTCGATAGCGAGCAAAAACTGGAGCACAACAGTAAAGGAGCCCAGTATAAAATTAATACATCCTTTGCGAAGCTCGTGTTGGCCGTTTGTCGGTGACATGCCAAGCGAGTAAACAACACCGACTATGCTTGTAGACATTTGAGCCAACGGCTCTAAAGACGCGGGTTCGACTCCCGCCACCTCCACCAATTTAATAATGATTTGTAAATACTGCAATAAAGAGAGGGGCGAGCAGGTGAAGGGTGGTCATTTCGCTGTTGCGAATATCCTTAAAGGAAAAACGTATTTTCGGCTGAAATGTAACCAGTGTTATAGTTCCTCCAAAAAGAAAAGGAGACACAACTCCAGAGAGCAATTAAACGAAATTAAATTTAATAAAAAGTGCGAGCTATGCGACTTTGATGATTGGAGAGCGTTACAACATCATCACAGAGAAGGGGAAGAGAAGTTGTTTGAAATAGGAAACGCGGTAAACAGGGGCTACAGTATGGAAGCCATTAAAAAAGAAATGGAAAAATGCCAAACTCTTTGCGCCAACTGCCACCAAATCCTTCACCACGAAGAAAGACTGCTCAATCGTGAGACTCTATAACGTCAGGGGAAAACTTCAGAGCAAGTCTGTTACTAAATACCTCATTAAGTGGGGTAAAAAGTCTCGATCTAAGCTGCAATTTAACGTAAAGCAATTCTTCAAGGGGTACTGGGAGAACCATATAGTCTACGAAGAGTTTCCAGTATACGGAACTAGACTGAAAGTAGACATCGTAAACATGACTAAAAAGATTGCCGTAGAAGTCAACGGCCCCCAGCACGACAGTTTCAATAAGTTTTTTCATGGAAATTCAAGAGCTAAATACCTAGAATCAATAAAGAGAGACGTCCAAAAAAGAGAGTGGCTAGAATTAAACAATTTTATAATTATGGAAATTTATGAAAAGGATTTAAAAGAGCTATCTCCCGATTATTTAAAAGAACTATACGGGATTTCTATCGTGTAATAAAATTAAATGTCCAAAGCACCCCAAAAAGTAGACAAGCCGCTTCTCAGGCATATGAACGAGAAGAGCAACGGGGGATTCATCATGTTCTCTTTTGGCGATGATGGATATCCCGTAGTAAATAGCCATTTTGATGATGCCTCTAAGGCTATGGCTTTACAGCACTATATTCAGAATTGGAGTCTGGCAGTCGATGCGGTCACCTTGGAAAACACAGTAGCCTCTATGGAGATGGGGCTGGAGGAAGATATTCTTGAAGATGTGCCTCCCGAAGATAACGACGTCGATGACGAAGACGAAGGTGGTCCCTTCGACGATCTCGACGAAAATTCTTGACCGTAGATCAAGTTGGCGTTATGCTTGTACTCATATGAGTAAAATCTATTCCCTAGAAGTTGAACGACATGTACTAGCGGGGTTGATTCGGTATCCAGATGTTTTCTTAGAGATTGATGGGTTTATAACGGAAAAAGACTTCTACAATGACGTTCATTATACAATATTCAACGTAATCAAAAGCTGTTCTTATCAGAACGAAACGATAGACAAGGTTCTCTTGGCAAGCAAGATCAAAGAGCTGGGCGTTTCATTTAAAGATGATATTAATATTTATGATTACATAGAACACTTATCGTTCATTCAAATCAACCAGCGAGCGATCATAGAGGCCGCTAAAGAGTTATTGAAGTTCAGAATCAGAAGAGAAATTGAGACCACAGCGGACAAGCTAAAGTTAGAGGTAGAAACAAACGGCTCTAAAAACGTAGATGAAATTGTTGGAGATTGCGATTCGATTTATAATGACAAAATATCTAACTATGCAGAGTCAGATAAGCCAGAGAAGATAACTGATGATTTGCTAGATTTAGTTGAGGAAGCTGGAAACAATCCAGAATCAGAAAGCGGCTTTGCTAGCCCTTACCCAGAGTTTAATAGGTTGTACGGAGGGTTCAGATGCGGTCACGTATACGCGATTGCGTCTAGGCCAGGCGAAGGCAAAACCACTTGGCTAAACGATGTGTGCTTCAAAAGCGCGAAGGTAAACGGTATCAAAGCCTTGATCTTAGACACGGAGATGACCACTGAAGAAATCAAATTCAGAATGATATCTTCATTGACGGGCGTACCCACTTGGCATCTGGAGACAGGCAATTGGAGGAAGAACCCAGAATACTATGACAAAGTTCGCGGAGCCGCAAAGGTCTTGAAGGAGAATAACGACTATTACCACATGCACGTTAGCAATAAAAGCATAGATCAAATCTGCTCAATTATCAGAAGGTGGTATTACAAGGAGGTGGGCAGGGGCAATAAGTGCCTGATCGCTTACGATTACGTTAAGCTTACGGGGGAGAAAGTCGGTCAGAACTGGGCCGAGTACCAAGCCATCGGAGAAAAGATAAGCAGACTTAAAGAGATAGCGGAAGAGGTCAACGCCCCACTGCTAACAGCCATGCAGCTTAACAGAAGCGGCGAGAACAGAAACAGGACGGGCTCATCACTTGTCGATGACAGTTCGGCGATATCGCTTTCAGATAGACTCCAATGGTACGCAGCGTTCACGGCGATCTTCAGAAGGAAAACTCTGGACGAGATTGCTTCCGACAATGAGTACGATGAGAGCGGAAGACTTGTATTTGACTCAGGAACACACAAGCTAATCCCATTGAAAAGTCGATTCCAAGGCAAGGACGCTATGGGGCATCAAGATTATCTACAGCGTTTATTTCCTGACGGCTCTCAAAAATACATAATGAATTACCTGAACTTCTCGGTGGAGAATTTTGAGGTTCAAGAGAAAGGGTCGCTAAGAAATATCTGCGACAGAGCCAGAGAAACATACGCTTTGGAGGATCAGTTTCAAGGAGACGGAGACGGGATACTTTGAGTCAAAATTACAAAGAAGTATTAATGGAGCTTGGCTATACAAATATAATCGAGAACCACAAGGAATACAGAACCAGACCAATATATAGAGACTCTGACAACAACACAGTTTTAGCAGTAAATAAAAAGAATGGTCGATTCGTTGACTTCGCCCGAAACATGACGGGAAGCTTTGACGACCTAGTTAAGATAACCCTAAATCTCAAAAGCATAGATGAAGCGAGAAGCTGGCTATCCACTAAGGGTATAGCCGCTGGGATAGAACACAAAGATAAACCAGAACTAAGAATGCCCAAAAGATTCTCAAAAGACTCACTGACCAAGCTATCCCCAGATCATTCCTACTGGGTTGATAGGGGCGTATCTGAATACTCAGTTGCCGAATTTAAAGGCGGAGTTGTGCTTGAAGGCAGGATGGCAAACAGATACGTGTTTCCAATTTTTGATGCGAAAAGAAATATCGCTGGTTTTGCTGGTAGAGATTTAAAACCAAACGATAAGAGACCCAAGTGGAAACTTATAGGTGATAAATCAAAGTGGAAATACCCACTCTATTTAAATCATGAAATAATTAAGAGCTCAAGGTCAGTCATTATAGTCGAAAGCATTGGAGACATGCTTTCCCTGTGGGATTGCGGGGTAAAGAACGTGGCCGTATCATTTGGCCTTGATCTGAACGCCGAGCTGGTGGGGGCTTTTATCAGGTTTAATTTATCAAAAATAATAGTCTCCTTTAACGATGACAGTAAAAGTAGTGGGGCGGGAAACAGGGCCGCTGAAAAAGCCGAGAAAAAACTCTTGAATTACTTTGACTCACACCAAGTTAGGGTTATATTACCTACTCATGGGGATTTCGGGGAAATGTCTAAAGAACAAATCTTAGATTGGGCGAAAAGTATCGATGAGTGATAAAAAGAAATACATATCCGCTTCTAGGTTAAAAACCCTAGAGAACTGCTCCCAGCTTTATTGGGCTAAATACCACACAGACTTGCCAGACAAAGGTAATGACGGGGCTAGGAGGGGCACTATATGCCACCACGTACTAGAGTATTTGCAGCTAGACAAGCATCGCTCTAACTACGACAGGATCATAGAGGGCAGCAATCTGGAAGCTGACGCCGCCATCACTAGGCTTGTCAAAAGGAAAGTCGTCCTAGCGGACATGGATAATAATGACCCTAATATTGATAATTATGAATTAATAAAGAAGATGATCTTGGTTGGGCTAAAGCAAGATTTCTTTTGCACAGACAACAACGGAAAGCTAGGACAGGCAGAGCAAGACTTCCTCATAGAAAGCAAAGACCCAGAGTACGTAATTAAAGGCTACATAGACAAACACGCGCTTTACGACAAGGGAAAAACGCTGAAGATCATAGATTACAAAAGCAGCAAGAAGAAATTCAGCAAGCAAGCCCTAGATGGAGAGGGGCAAGCAATGATGTACGTCTTGGCCGCTAGGACTTTATGGCCGAAAGCTAAGCGTACCATTTTCAATTTTATGTTTCTGAAGTTTCCTAAAGCGCCAATTCAGGAGCTAGAGTTTACGGAGGAGCAGATAAACGGGTTCGAGCACTACGTCTCCTCTCAATATAAATTAGTCAACAACTTCACCGAAAAAGACGGACAAGCAAACTACGCGGCAGATAACCGTAAAAATTCATGGTTGTGCAGCGCAGGTAAGACGTGGGTGTGCCCTTTAAAATATAGCCTTGAGTATTATGTTCTTCTTGACAAAGACTCAAGGGTGTTGCAGTCTAGTTATGAAGACGACATGAAACCAAAAAAAGGACAAACAGTGGAGGTGAGAAAGTGGGATGGTTGCCCTAGGTGGAAAAACCAAGCGCCACATTCTCCCGCTCAGGAGTCCGATGATCCATTTGAATTCTAATGACTATTCCGTTTTTTAAATCTCACTATTCGATAGGCAAGTCCATTCTCACCCTGCAAGAAGAGGGTGAGTCCATAGAGAATGGCCCAAGGTCGATCATTGACTTGTGCAAAAAGAACGACATCAAAGACCTGCATCTAGTTGACGATTCCATGAGCGGTTTTCTGCAAGGATACTTAAACAGCCAAAAAGCTGGCCTCAACTTCAGGTTTGGATTGAGGATAAGTGTTTGCGACAACATGGAAGAGAAAAACGAAGAAGAGATTAACAAGACCTCTAAGCTGATTATCTTTGCCAATAACAAAGCTGGGTATAAAAGGCTTATTAAAATATATACTAAAGCCGCCCAAGAAGGATTCTATTACGTTCCCAGAATTGATTATAGATCATTAAAGGGCTTCTGGAACGACAAAGACCTATCTCTAGTAGTACCCTTTTACGACTCGTTCTTGCATAAGAATACTCTTCACGGCACAATTTGCACCCCAGACCTTAGCTTCTGTGATCCGCTCTTCGCGGTTGAAGACAATGATGTGCCGTTTAATTATCTCATTCGAAACCGAGTAAAGGAGTTCTGCGAGAAAAATAAATGCATCAATGTCAAAAGCGTTTTCTACGATAAAAAGGAAGACTTTAAAGCCTTCTTAACTTTTAGGTGCATCAACAACAGGACAACGCTAGACAAGCCTAACCTTGACCACATGACCAGTAATGAGTTCTGCTTGGAAAGCTGGGGAGAAAGCAGTGAGTAAAGTATTTGATTGCTGTAATTTTTTGAATGAAAATGACCTACTGGAACTCAGGGTTAATCAACATTGGGATCATGTCGATAAGTTTATCGTCTTAGAGGCTGGTCAAACTCACACAGGCGACCCAAAGCCTTTTAACTTCGATAAAGAAAGATTTAAGAAATACTCTTCAAAACTAACCTATGAGACGATAGACACTGTTGACGAGTTGCTAGATAAAATTCCTAATCTTGATCCACAAGCCCAAAGCTACTTAGGCGCGGAACGCCCAAGTCAATACTCTCCCGATTGGGTGAGAGACCATTTGCAAGGCAACCATCTCGTAAGTCTCTTGGGGAAACACGGCGCGCAGCTAGAAGACGTTGTGCTAATTTCCCCAGTTGACGAAATAGTTTCAGACTTAGGCTTTAAGAACTTAAAGGCCCGCTTTAAAGATAAGGAAAAACTTTTTCAGTTAGGGGGCTATTCTCTCCCCAGTGGGCAACTTGTAAGGCCGATATTTGGATTGTATATGAAGTTTTTTTTCTACAAATTGAACTTATTTTGTAATGTCCAATGTTGCGGTCAAGTTTCTGAGTACAGCACCCTTTTGAATGTATGCCCAGCCGTAGCTAGGAGTTTGAATGCAAGCACTCACCCCTGTTTGGGGGGGGATATGGGGTGGCACTTTTCGTGCATGGATGACGGCAGCGGGAAAATGATACATCAAAAATACAGTAGCTGGGCTCACTCAAAAGATTTACGACACGGAGAGGACAATAGATACCGCGATATGGATACGCCAGAAAAAGCCTTGGAGAGAGTGAAGAGCGACTTCGGCGATATGACCAAAAAGATTGAAATAAATTACGAAAACCACCCCGCTTACCTTGTTGACAATCAAGATAAATTTAAGCATTTGATAGCTTGACCCCGACTCAAGGATAGTTTACTATAGACTCATGAGATCAGGTATGATATCCAAAGTCAAGATGGTCGCCAAAACTTGGGGCAAAGAAGAGTGGTTTGCAAATAATTCTTTCCACAATTACTGCGGTAAGGTTCTCACCATCTTAGACGGCCAAAGTACCTCGATGCATTACCACGCAGACAAGCATGAGACCTTCTACGTCTTAGAGGGCACTCTTCAGGTTGACTGGATCGAAACGGAAGAAGGCATTGTTAACACAACAATCATTGGGGCTGGTGGATGCATGGAGATGCCCAGAAGCAGACCGCATAAGTTGATTGCAAAAAACGGAAACGTTAAATTAATTGAGGCAAGCACCTTCCACAGAGACTCGGATAGCCACAGGGTATACAGATAATGGACGAGCACCTACTTAGATTTGACAAGAAAAAGACTTACGTTTTTATTGACTGTGAGACCTTGAATCTGTGCCTCAACTCTTGCCATAATCTTCCTTGGCAGATAGGCATGATTAAGCTTGTCGGATCAAAGATCGTAGACCAAAAAGATATATTTATTAAGTGGGACACAGAACTGAAAATTAGTGAAGACGCGGCCCGAATCACAAGGTACAACCAAAAGAAGATTGATAAACTTGGAGTCAAGCCCGAAGAGATTTTTGCCACGATTGAAGACTGGTTGGATGATGCAGATTACATAATGGGCCACAACACTTTAGGTTTCGATATTTACTTAATTAAAGATTATTATAAATACATGGGAAAATCCGCAGAGCACTTGTACCCAAAACTCATAGATACGAACGCCTTAGCCAAGGGTATTAAAATGGGTATCCCCTTCAAGAACGGCGATGACTTGATGGAGTATCAATACATGACTTACCACAAAAGACAAAAGGGCATCAGAACAAACCTCACCGCCCTTGGTAAAGAGTTTGACATAGACGTTGATTATGATAACTTGCACGATGCGGTTAATGACTTAATGTTAAATATCGAAGTTTGGAATAAGTTAAAATGGCAGATTGACGTATGATGGAAAAGTTTACCAATAAATTTGAAAATTACGATTTAGAGATTCACGGCGTTCGCTTGCCCCAATTCGAGATCAGCAAAGAGCTCAAGCATAAAGCAAAAGTCAGCGAGGATTGCAGTAACTATGACTTCCTCAGAAAGCTTTGCCTAAACGGCTTTGCAGACCTTAACTTAGATAAAAAATCAGAAATTCACGAAAAATACGTCACCAGAATTAAATACGAATTAGAAACCCTAAAAGACTTGGGCTTCGTTGACTACGTGCTTCTAGTTTGGGACGTTGTAAATTACTGCAAAGAAAACGACATCCCTACTGGGCTAGGGCGAGGCTCTGCTGCTGGCAGTATTGTCCTATTCTTAATTGATGTCACAGGGATAGACTCAATTGAGCACGACTTATATTTCGAGAGATTTATTTCCAAGATCAGGGCGAAGAAAAAAGTGGTAGATGGCGTAACCTACCTCGATGGCTCTCTGATGTGTGATGTAGATTTAGACATTTGCTACTACAGGAGGCAGGAAGTTATCAAGTACCTCGATGAAAAGTTCGAAGGTAAAACGTCAAAGATTATAACCTTTAATACCTTGAGTGGAAAACTCTTAATGAAAGAGTGCGGCAAAATCGTAGCCGAGAAAAAAGAAACCGAAATGAACGAGGTGTCAGGATTGATACCGAAAACATACGGCCAAGTGATGGATATCGAAGAAGCCTACGGACAAGAAGAAAAGTTCCGCGAATGGTGCGACGAAAACAAAGAGGCTTATGAAGTGGCCCTGAAGCTGAGAGGTCTCGTAAAAAACAAAGGTGTCCACCCTTCCGCAATTTCCGTTTCATATGACAACATGGAAGACACTTGCCCAGCAGAATTGACATCTGCAAAAGATGCTGGCGTATCGTCGTACGACATGAACTGGATTTCTATATTTAATGTAAAGTTGGACTTGCTTGGATTAAGGAGCGTGTCTGTCGTAGATGATGTCTGTAAACAGGTGGGCATTAAAGTCACAGACATTGACCTCAATGACCAATCTATCTACAGAGAGCTTCAAGACTTGCAAACTCCCCACGGAGCCTTTCAGATTGAAGCCGACACAAACTACAAAGTTTGCCAAAAGGTAAAACCAAAAGACCTTGAGGAGTTGAGCGCCGTACTAGCCCTAGCCAGACCAGGCGCGATGCAGTTTACGGATCAGTACGCCAACTATACCAACAATGATGTTTACGAAGTTATCCACCCGTTCTTTGATGACATTCTTAAAGAGACTGGCGGGGTCGCTTTGTACCAAGAGCAGTTGATGAAAATGGCTCACAAAATTGGGTTCTCGCTTGACGAAGCGGAAATCCTGCGTCGTATCGTCGGCAAGAAAAAGAGATCAGAAGTTCGTAAATGGAAAAAGAAAATTAAAGACAAGGTAAAAGAAAACAATATCCCCTCAGAAGTATCAGATATTTTGTGGCAAATTTTAGAGGACTCGGCGAACTACTCCTTCAACAAAAGCCATAGCGTTAGTTACGCAGCCTTAGCGGCTTCGACGGTCTATCTTAAATTTAAGTATCCGCAACAGTTCTTTTTAAGCCTTCTCAAGATGAGCCGTCACGAACCTGATCCCATTAGTGAAATCTCAAAGATTCACAAAGAGATGGACTTGTTCGACATCAAGCTCCTGCCTCCCCACTTAACTAAGTCTAAAATGGACTTTTCCATTGAAGGCAAAGACATTCGGTTTGGTTTATTGTCAATCAAAGGCATCTCTGATAAAGCAGTCGAAAAGATAAATAACTTTAAAAATGAATTTTCAGACAAATTTGAAATCTTTCGTGCCGCCAGCGAGGCGAAATTAAATATTGGGGTTTTGTCTGCTCTGATCCAAGCGGGGTCTTTGGAGGGGTTCAAGCAGTCTAGGAGCAAGGTGGTTCTAGAAGCTCAGTTGTGGCACATCTTAACTGTCACCGAAAAGAAATACGCATCACATTTTGCCAAAAAATTTGATTATGACCTAGTTGAGATAATAAAGTACCTACGCGAATTCAAAAACGAGAAAGGTAAGGTGGTAATTAAGGAGTCTAGGTACGGAACCATAAAGAAAAAATACGTGCCATATCTTGAAATTTATACCAAAAACAGCCAATCAGAAAGCTTCGCCAACTGGTACTACGAGAAAATGCTCTTGGGATACACTTACAACAAAGACCTCAAAGACATCTTCGCAGAAAAGAGGTCTAATCTGATGTCTGTGCGTACCGTTAACGCTCTTGAGGCTCGTTCTAAGGCCGTTTTCGTAGGTCAGGTGGACGATCAGTGGCGGGGCCGCTCAAAGAACGGAAACAGCTACCTTAAGGCCATTATTTCTGACGAAAGCGGAACAACGCCAGTTATGATCTTTTCGAAAAAAATGGAAGATTGTGAGGCCATGAACGGCTCGCTTCCTCAGAAAAAGAACATCGTAATAGTTAAGGGGTCAAAGGCTGACGGCGTGGTATTCGCTGACTTAATTTCGATTCAAGACAACAAGGTATATACCAAATTGTCAGAACTTAAAAATTGACAAATTGACCTCAACCCATTAATATATCAGTATGATTAACTTCTATAAACCCAACGCCAAAGTTAGCGGGGCAGCTTGTTCGTTTTACATGAACGACAAAGGCGAGTTCTTTGGGACGTTTATTAAACAGGCTTCTTGGGATGAGAAAAGAAGACAGGGAAAATTCGATCAAAACAAAAAGGCTATAATCAAATTTAGCGCAAAAGAGTTCGGAGACTTCATAAACGCGATCTTGAGAAAAGGCGAAGCGAAAGGCTATCATCAAAGCGCGAAGCAGGTTGTTGGCTTCGCTCTCTCGGCCTCCACGGGCGAATATGCTGGCAGCTATACTTGGTCAGCCACAGTCACGGCTAAAGATGATTCCACGAACAAATTGTCATTTTTCGTTACGCTTGACGGCGGCGAAGCAATGCTCCTGCTTGAGCACTTAAGGTACTTACTTCAGGGTCATTGGAAAATTACCGACTCAGAGTATCACAATAAGTTTGAGAAAGAAGCCCCCACGAAGAGCACTCCGAAGGAGCAATCAGATGACGACATGGAATGGTGATGAAGAAAAAAAAGGTACTACTTCAAACAGATTTCGCGTTAGGAAAAACAGGCTTTGGCAGAAACGCTAAAGCCCTGCTTTCTTATTTATATAAAACCGACAAGTATGAGCTGGTCCACTATTGCTGTGGAACGCCCTACTCCGCCCTTCAACATAAAATGTTGCCGTGGAAATCCGTGGGCTCTTTGCCCGATGATCAAGCTGAACTAGAACAAATCAACAAAGACCCCAACTTAGCTAAAAGGGCTTCCTACGGAGAGTATTATTTAGATAGGGTAATGAAAGAAGAGAAGCCTGATATATATATTGCGGCTCAAGATATTTGGGGTATAGATTTTGCAATCGGAAAGCCTTGGTTTAAGAAGATTAGTTCGGTTCTTTGGACGACCTTAGACTCTTTGCCTATTTTGCCAAGCGCCCTTGAGGCGGCTAAAAAAACTGACAACTTCTGGGTATGGAGCAGCTTCGCGGAAAAAGAAATGAAAAAGCTTGGGCATGATCATGTCCAAACCGTTCATGGAGCAGTAGACGCGAATGTGTTCTTCAAAGTGAGCGACAGCAAGAGGGCCACGCTGAGAAACATGCAAGGCATTCCAAATGACACCTTTATTGTCGGCTTTGTATTTAGAAATCAGCTAAGAAAAAGTGTGCCTAATCTTCTGGAAGGATTCAAGGAGTTAAAAAAGAAAAATCCAAAGCTAAAAACCAAACTGCTACTTCACACTCACTATGGCGAAGGGTGGAACATCCCCAAGCTAGCGAGAGAGTACGACTTACAGGACGAAGACATTTTGACGACTTACATTTGTAAGGCTTGCAATAAATACGCGATACAGCAGTTTCACGGGCAGGAATTAGACTGCCCTTTCTGTAAAGCCGAAAAGTCCTCTGGCACGACGAATGTTGGACACGGAGTAACCGAAGAGCAGTTAAATGAAATCTACAACCTTATGGACGTTTACTGCCACCCCTTCACTAGCGGTGGTCAGGAAATGCCCATCCAAGAGGCGAAGCTAACAGAGTTAATTACGCTGGTTACCAATTATAGCTGCGGAGAAGAAATGTGCTCACCCGAAGCTAATTCATTACCCCTAAAATGGTCTGAGTACAGAGAGCACGGCACGGAGTTCATTAAAGCTTCCACCAGCCCGACTTCAATATGCAGACAGCTGGGGAAAGTTTTGAAAATGAAGCCCGAAGCAAAAGACAAGATGGGCAAAGCCGCGAGAAAGTGGACTGTAGATAATTTTTCAATAGAGGCCGTTGGTAAAAAAATTGAAGCCTTCATAGATAACGCTGCTGATGTAAACTACGATTTTAATTTCGAAGGCAGAAAAGGCAACCCTAACTATGTAATGCCAGTAATCGAAAGTGACGCCGATTGGATTTTGCATATGTACTCCAATATCCTAAACTACGAAAGCATGAATGATCAGGACGACGGCTTTAAGCACTGGATGAAAGAGCGGGAGAAGGGCGCTCCCAGAGAAAAGATAGAACAATACTTCAGGCAAGTGGCCTCGAAAGAGACTGCCCAAAATACAACCCTAGACGATCTTTTAAGCGAAGACGACGAGGGCAAAAGGATTTTATTTTCAATGCCCAAAAGCGCGGGAGATATATTTTTGTCTACAAGTCTTTTTAGGTCTATAAAAGAAACTTACCCAGATCATAATTTATACGTAGCCACTTCCCCAGAGTTCATGAATATTTTAGACGGAAACCCTCACGTTTATAAGGTAATACCTTTCTCTGAAAAATTTGAGAGTCATTACTTCACAGAGGGCTCTTCCAAAAACAAAGGGTACTTTGAAATATCTTTCATACCTTTCATCACCACTCAGAAGTATCAATCTTACCAACACAACGGTAAGGATGTAATTGTTTACAAGGATTTAAAATATGCACATAATTGAGTCTTACGCAACGCATTGCGGTTTACAAATAGATAAGCCTTGGATTTATGATTCATACTTCCCCCTGAATCAAAATCATTACATTACCCTCCAGCCGTCTGGAGGCGCAGACGTTAGAGATTATGATTATTGGGACGAGGTAATTTTCTACCTAAAGCCAGAGCTAGACAAAAGAGGGATAAAAATAGTCCAATTAGGTCTTGCTAAAGATAGGGCCATTGACGGCTGCTTACATACTCACGGGGCAACCACGTTATCCCAGACGGCGTATTTAATTAAAGGCTCAATGCTCCACCTAGGGGTGGATAGCGTTGGGGTTCACATGGCCTCTTCTTACGGCAAAAAAATAGTAGGCTTATACTGTAATCAATGGACACGCTCTAGCGGTCCTTATTGGTCTGACCCTAAAGACGTAGTTCTTCACGAGCCGAACAGGGACGGGGTTAAGCCTAGCTTCGCTTTGAACGAAGACCCTAAAACGATTAATGAGATTTCCGCAGAAAAGGTCGCGCAGTCTGTGTTTGATTTGCTGGGGGTTGACTACAAAGTCCCATACGAAAGGGTTCATATAGGGAAAAATTATCCAGACATTAACGTCCAAAACATACCCACATCCGTAGCTAAACTGAACAATAACCCCCTAGGCAATCACCCGTTAATCGTGAGGATGGATTTACATTTCGATGAGGAAATGCTTTCCCAGCAACTCAATCAAATGGTATGTGTCGTATGCACGGAGAAAGCACTTGATAGAGTCATAATCAAGAACCAGAGACAAAGAATACAAAATTTAGTTTATTATTTAGGCAAAGACCATGATCCAGATTTTGTTAAATTCATGCACACAAACGGCATAAAGTACACCCTCATGACTAAGCTGGAAGATGAAGAGCTGAATGATATAAAAATGGACTATCTTGATTATAGTTTTATCTTCAAAAAGTACGTAGACGAAGAAGGTCTCAAAAAACTCAAAGATCAAGACCTTTCGAATTACTTTTATAAAACTAGAAAGAAAATACTGAAAGACGGCCAGTGCTACAATAGCGTATCAAATGTCAAAGCTGGAGTTCACATGGAAAATATCAACGACTTCTCTTTTACCCCAATCGTTGAAAATGAAGATTTTTGGGACTTCTTAGATGAAACTTACGTAGTTAAAAAGCTTGACTAAGGCGCAAGTGTAGCGCATAATAGGGGCATGACAAAGAAACGTTTATCTTCATCCATAGTCAGAGTAGAACGCGACACAGACGGCTTGATAAGACAGCCCAAGGTTGACTACATCTTCAATGAAGATGGCTTCGTAGATTGGCGAAAGATGGTAAAGCCAGAATTCTTATACGCCAATCGCCAAAAGACAAATGAAAACGACGTATCTAAACTTCAAGATCACGAATTAATCATAAAGCTTGGGGGAATCAAAGAACTCGCTCAAGTTAGGGGCTATACGAATGTCGCTTACACCATGACTTCCCCTTGCCCAGAGTACATAGCGGCTACTTGCAGCATAGATTGGATTCCTAATTTCGAAACAGAAGGTAAAGCCGTAACGTTCTCTTCAGTGGGTGACGCTTCTCCCATGAACACCAGCGGCTTCGCTTCGGTATTCCTTGGTCCGATTGCAGAAAACAGAGCCTTCGTTAGATGCGTGAGAAACTTTCTTAGAATCAATATCGTTGGCCAAGAAGAGCTTGGTGGAAATGGAACCAGAGTTGCCCCCCCGCAACAGCACATCTCTAATCAGTCGCCCTCTTCTTCAGACTTTAACCCTAAAGACGTTTTGATTTCCCTCATGAAAGAGAAGGGGATATCTCTAGATCAAATTAAGAAAAGGCTAAAAGACGAAGGGTACGACGGAGCGGAATCTCTCAGTGGGATTCAAGACATTCCTAACCTGAAAGCTTTTGAGTTGATCGAAAGAATAAAGAAAATAAAAAACTAAGACTTTGGGTTGTCAATTTTTATTTGCTCAATGTACGCAATAAGCTCATCCATCTTTTCGGGGCGATCCATATGAAGCTCGGTGATAGCTTCGAACTGTTTCTCTATTGGCCATTTGGACAATATTTCCCTTTGACGCACGGCTTGAATTTTCTTATTGTCAATTTCGGAGCTTTGATCGTCCCACTTGCTTTGCAGCTCTTCTAGGGCGGGCTTAGGCTCGGAGTTGCTCTCACTCCAATACAGAGAGTCGTAGTCGTTATTCTTAGATACCCATTCGTGCTCTTGGTAAAAAGTCGTTAATACTTGTAAAATGTCCATTAGTAAGATACTCCTTGTGCTTCTATTTCAGTTATAGTCATATACGACCTAGCCACATCCAAGCCGTAAGGGTTTGTGTTGGACAGGTTTCTATTTAAATAGACAGTCGCGAAAGAGCTACTCGTCTTACCAAGCCTCAAACGCCAAGTTTGATTTGTAGCGCTACCCGCCGTCACAACGTAGCTTAAAGTCGCCATCTGGCCCATTGTGGGGCCAATAAGGCCATAGTTCCAGACTCTCCTCGGAGAAGTTTCTGAGTCCTTAAACAAAGCTAAAACTGCCGATCCCCAGAAATCATTTTCTAGAGATAATTCGCAAGATATCGTAAACGTGCTGGAAGCGTGAATGGCCTGAACCGTAGTTGAGGCTATCTCAAAGCCCTGAGTTTGATTGGGCGCATATTCATCAATTGACGCGTTTATGCCTAGGTGATCTGTTATGTCTGTTACCGTATGCTGAATAAGCCTTCTTGGTTCTGACGTTAGGACGGGGACTAATGGGTCAAAGTACAGCTTCGTATACCCCACTTCATTTTGAATTCTGAGCTCGTGCTTGCCCATAGAAGAGTCCAGCAAAGGAACATTCCCCACGATCTTAGACGCGCTATGTATCGAAAAAGACGAGTCAATTTCGTTTTGAAATTTATCTACAAACTTTACGCCAGTAGCGTAATTAAGATTTGCACCGCTTATTGTAAAGCTGTCGTTCAGGAAGCCGTAAGAAGGAGTCACCGTGGTTCCAGAAGGTAAGGCGAGAAATTGTATATTTGCGGACATATTATGGTGTTATTGTTTGTAGGGTAAATGTTCCATTCGTGCCAGAGTAATTAAGGTCACTTAAGTTAATTGATATTTTGTGGGGCGCTTCGTAGTTGTTTGCCGAGCCAGAGGGTATGACCTCTATGAAATTGTGTCCCGCCTGAGTTGGCTCGTTAAAGCTTCCAGTGGGTAAGGTTTTAGTTTCCGATCCATCCGACAGGGTTAATTGGTAAGCGGTCATGAAATAATTTCCGCTAATCGATATGGTGTCTGTTTTTACCGACCTGTTTGAGCTCAGTCCAATTATCGTGGGCTGTTTGCCAGAAATAGTAACGGCATTATAATTAGGGATATTTATGATTTGATCGACGAATGTGCTTAAATCATTTAAGTACCCGCCTTCATATCTAGAAACCAGAAACGGGCTCCCGCTACCAATCATTTCCGCGTTTATTGTGGTGGTAATTTTGCTTACCCCCGTCGTCAAACTATCAGACAAGGAAGAGTTGTCGATGCTAGTTGATCCAAAATGATTAACCCTGCTTGATGAAAAATCACTAGGCAACCCAACTATAAATTTACCATTTACGCTATAGGCTCCACCACCCCTTAATTTATCGTAACCATCTATAGCGACTAAAGGCCTCGCTTCCGCTGCGTTAATAGCCTCAATTTCGACTTGATTTCCAATTACCCAAGACGATGCAGAAACGCCCGTTATCGTCGGTATCGGGTAAATGTGACTTACTGAAGTGGAAGTCGAGCTCGTATCGCCCGTGTATCCGCTAGCGATGATCTTAGATCGCATAGCCCCTCTGGGCATACTGAATACGTTAGTATTGAGGCCAGTAGACGTAGTTGTAGCTTCAATGTAGCCCACGTTGTATCCAGAAATTAAAATTTTGCAATTTTCTACCTGACTGCCGTTGACGGTAACTGAGTCTTGGTATTTGGCCGCACCAGTAGACACGCTCGACACATAAGGCGAAATAACTTTCAAATTTTGAGAGGTAGTATGTTGGCTTATTATAGTCGGGTAATAGTTGCCGCTAGAATAATACCCTGTTTGATTTTGCAGAATAACAGGGTGTCCGTTTATAGCTTTATTTGGAACTCTAAATGAAAGCCCCGTTGTTCCGTGGCTAATCATGTCTAATGGATCAATAAACAATTGCTCCGAGTATCCAGACACAATAATCCTGTTTACCCTGTGCGTTGCCTTGCCGTTCTCTATAACTCCAGATTCTCCAAAAGCTAAGCCGCTATTGTAGCTATAGACGGAGAGCTCTCCGTCTAGGTTGGGCTCCTCAATGGTTATGCTCGTGGTAGCTACTCCCCCTTTAGTGTCTAACTGTAAAGTTTGCTCTCCGCTCGATATGTCTGCGGCCACAGTGAGGACGACTCTATTTTGACCCTCAATGTAAAAATCACACCCACTACTGTCAATCGAAACCCCAGTGGTCTCAGCTAAATACTTACCACTTACCAAAACGTCTTCTAGCCATTTAACCGAATTGTCAGATAGGCCAGATATGCTTGGGGCGGCAAAAAATCTATACTTAGAGCCTCCAGTGAAATAATTTATACCATTATAAACAATAACGTCGTTCAAGTCAGGGAGCCCTGCGGGAACGTTTACGGAGACTTGGGTGTGATCAACGTTGTAAGAGTCGTTTAATACCCCGACCTCATTGCCCGTTGTGTTAAAGAATACCTGAGTGCTTCCTGAGTATAAGTTTAACCCAGTGACAGTTAGCGTTTGCCCTTCTGTAATTCTTTTATACATATCTATCTACGTTTATAGTTCCACTACCCAATGTATGTAGCCCAAGCGGCGTTGTAAACGACCCGCTAACATATCTTAATTGGTAACTTCCGTTGTCTAAATAGCCGCTCCAAGCGTCTTTATTATCCTCTGTAAATGTTATGTTGCCATATTTTTCTTCACCATTTTGATATTTTAAACAGGAAGCTTCTAGGGTCGTTTCGAACCCTGTGCAAGTCGCGCTTAAAGAGGTGACGAATTGAGTGATTGAGTCTTCGGGTTGGGAGATCAACCCAGTAGTGTCATATATTTGTCTGTTCCTATTGAGGGTAACCTGAATTGATGTATCTGGGCAAGTCACGTTCACGTTTGCCCCCGTATAGTTTCCGCTGATTTGCGGGTGATAACCTATGTGGTATCTTTTACTAGCAATAGCCACCACAGTAGCCGTGTTCGAGCCAGTGACTTGTCCTGAGTAAGTAATAGTGTTGCTGCTTATGTTGGTTGTCGTCGCTGTTCCAGCCGCGTCATTTATCGCTACTCCGCTCGTGGAAAAGTGAGGTTGAAGAACCCCAGTCAACCGATCAAGCGCGGCGGAATTACTTGCTCCATTGGCTGAGATTGCAGCTATTTGAAAAGACCCAGTTTCAACCCCAGTAACAATCGAGTATGATTGCGTTGTGAAATCTCCGTATTTACCAGATTGAGTTGTATTTGTTGAGCTTATTAAAGTGTTGAGTTGTCCCGTAAATTCAGTTTCCAAAGTGCAAGCCGAGTATGGCGCGCTGCCGCTATAATCCCCAGACACACACTCTTCACCAGAAATTTGGGTAGCAGTGAAAAGTGATATTCCGCCCATGCCAGTGTGGTTGGGGCAAAATGGATAGAAAGGGTCGTAGAACGCGCCGTGCCCATGCATCTCCGCCATGTTAACTTTAGTCGAAGCGCCGCTATTGCCTGGCACTCCATAATGATAAACTCCCGCGCCACTACCTAAAGCGACACCCCCGCCAAAACCCCCGTAGTGCGTTCCGTCTGAGTAGCTAGATAAATAGAATGGATGCCCTGCGTTTGAAGAGTCTGACTGGTCAAACTTATAGACCTTCATTGGCATAGCGCAATCGTTATGATAAGCTAAAGCTGTACTCCAACTCTGAGTGTAAGAGCTATCCCCAGACCCGCTCATGAAGAACACGTTTTGATACGGGGAGACTGCCGAGGCGGCGACTTTTACATAATATGTTACATGTGGTTCAGGCATTTTAGCAGTATCCGTAGAAGTATCCAGTTTGGTACAAATTCACGACCTCTCCAGTTACAAAGTGTGAAGGGTCACCAGTGGTGCACTGGGATCGGTTGTTAGTTATCTCGCCGCTTATGCTGTTATTAACAGAGCTTACGCTTTGTCCAGAAAAGCTTAATTGAGTAGTGCCAGTTACGCTCCCAGTAATAATAGCGAAGCCGCTGGTTAAGCTGTGCTCTCCAGCGTACCCTCCTGGATAAAGTATAGCGATTCCTGAGCCAAATACATTATGCCAAATTTGGCTGTTGGTATTATTTAAATCAGAAGAACTATGCGGAAAAGTTATCCCGCTTTGATAAATGTAAGATTCAAAATTGTCAGATACCCCAGTGCTTGTAGAAATTAAAACATATCCAGAATAAGCGCCAGTAGAGGATATCATATTGTTTATGGCTACCGTGTTGCTGGAAGTGCTGAATCCGCTCGCAGAAATATTTACCCCACTACCAGTGGCGGTCATCCCTACCACTCCAGAAGTAATGCCCGTTGATTGATTTACGACGCAAGACAAAGACTGCTGATCTACATAAGCTGTGTATTGTGATACGTCGTTATTTCTCAACAAGCCAATCAAGGCCAAACTAAGCTCTGGATTTCCGCTGATCGTCCCAGTGTGAACCCCTGTTGAAGTAAAGTCAGTACTTACCGAATTTAGCGAGGTTGACTCCGAGTTAACGTCGCAAACCCTATCGTTTATCTCGTAAGATGAGCTTGGGTCGTAAGCGCCATACAAGCTTGTCGTATATATTCCGCTATTGAACTTGCCGTAAGCCGCAGTGACGCTTGCTCCAGAAGCGGAGGCGTTGGCTTTTATCGTATAGTTTGACTGTACGGTTTTGGTTATGCTCGATTTTTTATTTAGGCTAAAAGTTATATTTCCTGCGTTTATGCTTTCCCCAGAAAACTCAACAGAGATTCTATCGGCTTCCCCAGCGTGCTCAAATGCGTAGGTAGCAGAATTCAATACTGAAGCTAAACCAGAGGAGCTGGCTTGCTCTCCAATATAATTAAACCCAGAAGACAACACGGTTTCATAAGAGTAACTAAACGATCCAGAATCCAAAATTTGGACAATGTTTTCCCCAGTGGCTGAAGCTCCAGTTTTAGACAAAACAATATCATGAAAGCCCGTCGCCAAGCCGTTTATGGAGGCCGTGACTTGGCCGCTTGTTCCTGTGAAGTTGCTGACGTTAATCTCTACGTCCTGCGCGCTTACGAATTTGACGCCAGTCAGGTTATTCATGCCAGACCCATTTACAATAATGCTTCCAACTAGCCCTCTATTAGCTACGAGGTTTTGGTTTGGTAAAATTGACAATGTCTGACTTTTGTCTATGCCGCTAACAACGCCAGAGGTAACGTAGTTTTGACTTGAAACAACTGTCAGTCCAGAGTAAAGATAAAGATAAATTTTATCATTGAATTCTCCAGTCGGAACTTGCCCCGAAATCTCAGTATTACTTACCCCACCAAAAGCCAAACTCTGACCAGCGCCCAAGTTAACGCCAGTAACAGAAGTGAAACAATTGCCAGATAAAGTAATTAATCCGCCGCCACTAGGTACAGCGGTAAACGAATTGATTCTAGAAACAGGAACAAAGTTATAGTCGGTTTGGGATGTTCTACCAGAGGTTTCACAAGTAACAGTAACAGCCGCTTTTTTCACTCCCAAGCTACCAGTGTACTCGACTAAGCCTAGTGCAACGTAATTATTATCAGCCCCCAATTGATTAACTGAAATTCCGCTTAATCTAGTCTGGGAGACAGTATAGCTTCCAGTAGAGAACCCAGTCGGCCCACCGCAGAAGCCACTTCCGTGAGCGCTAACCATGACTCCAGAAGCGCTTGAAACTGAAGAGCCCGTAGAGGAGATCACGCAAACTCCAGAGGCAGAATTGTTTTCTGTGAAAGTGGTCACTCCTGTTGAGCACCCAGAAGCCGAAACGTAATATCCCAAACTATTTATTTGACCCGTTAAGGCTGTGTAAGCCGCGCTGTCTCCATTGCCAGTCGCTGTGACATTAAAAATTTCAGTTATGTTTTGTTTTCCAAATACTACTTTTCCATAACTAGCGGTCTGAGGAACTGACGCCTCAATAATTTCAGTATTAATAATTGAAAAATTTGCCAGCCCTTCTCCAAAATTGACACCAGTAATTGACCCAGCACCACTCACATGGAACTGCACTGATTCATTTATGTTTCCGCTTGTTGGCATTATGGTATATCGAGACTAATTATGCTTGCCCCCCCAATCGTAGCCTCGCCATGCGGCGTGACAACCCTGATCGGCCCGTCAATTGCAAACCTAGGTATTTTGACCTTGATGTACGTAGAGGTTCTTTCGGTTATTTCGTTAGCTTTTATTTCATTATTAAAATAGACCGCTGTCGCTTGGTCTAGGTTCGTACCCCACAATTCGATGACCGACAAAGCGTTGTGTCCATACGGGTAGCTAATAAGAGTAATTGTTGGCGCTCCCCCATACCCGTCCTCTTCAATCTCTAAAGTGGAAATTATCTTCTGGCCAAAATCGATGCTGATGCTTTTGCTTTTCAATATCCCTTTAACACTCCACATCGCCGATTGGCCCCTCAACCCTACATCTACGGTTATTTCTTTTCCTGTATATGGTATGGCTTCAAATATATTATAGGTGTCAATTGATAAACTTTTTACTTTTTGTCCGTATGACATCTCTTTTGGGACTACCCCGCTTATGTCGTACAAAGGCTCGAAAGAGTGAGACTCGTCGTAAGACATCGCCACAATCTTACTTGACACATCCATGCCCGCAAGCGACACACTCAAGTCTGACATTTTATACCAATCCCAATCGTAGTCTCCCAAGATCACGGGGGCAAAAGAGCCGCCAAAATCTTCGTAGAAGTTAAAATTCGCACTGACCTTTAGCGCTCCATGCGGGGTTGCGGCCCAACTATAAGAAGTAAGAAAGCCCGAGTTGATGGTTAGCCCACCAACGTCTATCGGGAAGGACGTTTGACCTGGCTTTACGTCGGCCATATGAAACGGATCGCCGCTATTGGCGTCTACGAAGTAGCTCAAGCTCATCGTTCCATTTACTCCCCCATCAGCAACGTATTCATTGCCTCCAATTTTATTGATTCTATCCGAAGCGGACAACTGATTAGAGAAGGAAAAGGACGCAGAATCAGCTAAAATACCGCTTCCGCCCACTTTTACGCTCACATTATTGTAATTATAATAATCTGCCATTCCCTTGTGCCTTCTATCCTACATATTTACACTAAGATTTTTTATTTTTTATCTCTAAAACGTGTAAAATAAGGTAAGGAAAAAGGATATGGGTTCTATATATGAAATACCAAGCTGGGCTGGAGGTACAGCTTCAAAGAATGAGGTTTACCTCCACTCTGACAGTCACTTCTATAGCCTAGAAGACTCAAACACCCAGACCCCAAGCGTGGGGGCTTCTAAATGGGGCGGGAATATCACTTTTGATAATAAAACAATCCCCCACTTCTTTTGGATTCCCAACTACTCCCCCTCTGTCTCTACAGACCCCACGGTAAGGACTATTAAATTCGGAGATGGATACGAGCAAAGAACACCAGACGGGATAAATACGAGACTACTTAAAGTGTCGCTAGTATTCGACAAAAGGAACGAAGCGGAAACGACAGCGATTTCCCACTTCCTGCATCAGCGCGGAGGCTCTGAAGCTTTTGCGTACCTGCCTCCGTCCCCCTATTCTTCAATGAAAAAGTTTGTATGTAGGAGCTGGGACGTGACGATGAATTTTGAGAATAATTACTCAATCAAGGTAGAGTTGGAAGAGGTAGTGGAATAAGATGAATACAAATGACGCGCAAAATTCCTTAAAGAAAGTGTCGCTGGAATCAGCGTCACTTAGCCCCTCTGCTATTGTGTCCTTATTTGAGATAGATATCACAGACCTCCTTAAAAACAACGAAAGAAATTTATACATTGAAGGTCAAGGCAAAAACGCCTACCAAGACAATGGCAAACATATTCTTAGATTTCATAATAACATTAAATTATTTAGGAGCTCTGTATTTTTTGATGGTAAAGAGTATTATGCGGCCCCCATCGATGTTGACGGGTACGAAATAAGCGCCAAAGGCACTGCTCCCAAACCCAAGCTCTCAATAGCAATAAGCCCAGAAGGGCTACCTCAAGAAACAGCCAACAGGATAACTTACCTCAAGCTGGCAATGAGAGACTTAGACGACTTAGTGGGGGCCAAAGTGACTAGGGTAAGAACTTTTGCTAAATACTTAGACTCTTCTAATTTTTATGACGCAAACGGAGCCTTGATTTCCAATATTCTAACACCACCCGCAGACTTCGACCCAGACCCAAACGCCCAATTTCCCCCTGACATTTATTTCGTAGATAGAAAATCCAGCGAGAGCAAAGGACAATTAGAATTAGAACTAGCCTCTCCGTTCGACACTCAAGGCTTGAAACTTCCAGGCAGGGTGGTTAATGACTCCTCCTGCCCTTGGACTTACAGAGGGGAAGGCTGCTGTTATGAATGGAAGCAGCAAAAGGACGCCCCAGATTCTGTTTACCTAAAACCAAATGAATTAAATCACGAAAATTCAAATTCAGACTGCAAAGACACTGGTCACGGGGCCAACGGCGCGGCTCCACCAGTAGCCACATACAACAACGAAACAATCACTTCTATTATCGGGGTAGACGTTCAATACAACATTGAAAATGGACAAGACGAATGGAACTCCAACACCTCTTACGGCAAGGGAGTGTCAGTAAGAGTAAAGGTTAAAGGTGTTAACTATTATTTCGTTTCAAAGATAGGTGACAACAAGGGCAATCCTCCCCCGCAAGACGCTTATTGGGTCGCTGACCAATGCTCGAAAACGATAGATGGATGCAGGTTAAGATGGAAGAACAACCCAGAGATAGGCTCTGCGAATGCAGCCTCAGTGTCTGGACCCCTGCCTTTCGGGGGCTTTCCGACTTCAAGGAGGGCGGTAAAGTGATTTTAGATAGTAAAATTAAAAAGCAGATCAAAGCTCATCACGAAAAGGAGTTCCCCAGAGAGTGTTGTGGTTTGATTATTTCTGATCGCGGGAAATTAGCTTGTATTCCCACGAAAAACGACTCTGCGGGAAAGGACCTTTTTAGGGTTAATCCTAAAGACTACTTGAGAGCCTCAAACCTTGGTGAGATCGTTGCTGTTTATCACTCTCACACGAATGGCAATCGGAACTTCTCTGAGTTTGACAAATTTAACAGTATTGCTCATAGAGTAACTTACGTAATGTATTGCCCCGAGGACAATTCTCTCCTGCAATTCTCCCCGTCTTACGGAAGCTTTAATCGATATATAGGCAGAAAGTTTGATATAGGAAACACGGATTGTTATTCTTTGGTGAGAGATTTTTACGAGGACGAATTAAGCATATCTCTAAACCATCACTATAGAGATCAAGACTGGAAGTCGTATTTACCCGAACTGTTCGAAAAACACTTCGAAGACGAAGGATTTTTTGAAGTATCAAGCTTATCGAAGTATGATTGTATATTATTTAATTCGGGGGGGAATAAGCCGTGCTCTCATATAGCGCTTTATCTAGACAACGGCTTGATCCTGCATCAACCAGTAAGAAGCTACTCCAGAATAGAATCGTTAACGGGCAGACACCAGAAGCTCATTAAGAAAATAATTAGGCATAAAAATGTCAGGACTAACTAAAATAACTTTCCACGGAAATCTAGCTGAAGCTTTAGGTCAAAAAAATTGGGACCTCAAGGTGTCTAATGTCGCTGAAGCGTTGAGGGCGGTTGACGTGCTTTCGAAAAGAAAACTTTCCCAAGCTATCTTCGCTAACGAAAAGCAAAACATAAAATACAAAATACTTACTGACGATAAAAACTTATTTTCAAAGCCAATAAATGAAGCGGAAGAAGCTAAAGATTCCGAGATGTTCTTGAGCAAGACTATGAAATCAATAGATGTCGTGCCAGTCCTAGAGGGTGCGGGCGATGACGCCAAAGACATAGCCTTGGTTGTGGGGGGCGCTATGATGTTCGGTATGGGGCTCCACACGCAGAGCGCGATGATGACGATGATGGGCGCTTACGCGTTTATGACTGGCATGAGCAACCTTCTCGCGGAGCCGCCAGAATTTGAAGATTTCAGAGAAATACAGCAGACACACAAAAAAGAGTCCTACTTATTTAGCGGGCCAATTAACACTTACAACCCAGGCGGTCCCGTTCCCGTGGGGTACGGAAGGGTAATGGTCGGCTCCTTAGCGATTGCATACTCCCACGAGCATGGAGACAGAGTAATCTTTGAAGATGGGGAGTATTACTAATGGCTACTGATAAAGTACAAGGCGTTTATTACGGCGCTGGAGACGGCACAGGCATTAGGTACATGTCTAACACTACTGGCTATGTTGTGGACTTGCTGTGTGAGGGTGAAATTTCAGGACTAGTACACGAAGAGTACAAAGACAACGGAAGCAACGTCGCTGGCTCGATAGGGTACACCCAAGGAATGACCCACAAGCCCTACCACTCCAGCATAAACACTGGAGAGCTCGCTTCGATTTACTGGAATAAGAACCCCGTCTTTGATAAAGATTCTTTTAAGTTTAATTTTCAGAGCATAGACTTAGTAACCAATCAAGAGACTATCTCTCAGGAGGGGCTTGATTCGAGAAGACTCGTTCAAATCAATGAAAAACTAAGAGGTAAGGAAAGAAAAACTGGCGGAGCAACGATTGAGTTCGCCAAGTATGAGAGATACTACGTAATTAGAAATAAATACTGCAATAAGGCAATCGTAAATTTCAAAATCTCATCGCTTGGAAAAGTAGACAGAAACCCAGGCACGACAGCAGAACCAAATGAAACCTACGGCAAACTGCTCGACGCTAGCGTTGCGGTCAACATTAGCTACAGGGCAAAGTATGCTCTTGGCTCTGATGTCCAATATACATCCGTTGGGTCAATGCAAGTTGAAGGTTCGCTATCCAGCCCCTACTCTCGAAGCTTTATAATTGATCTACCTCTAGTCGCGGCTAGGGACAAAGACGGCAGGGGAGACTTCATTGGCTGGGAGATTCAAATCTTTAAAGAGACCGAAGAGCCCACGACTCCAGACGTTAAAAATGATATCTTTGTTGACAATATAGTTGAAGAAATAGACGACACATTCATATACCCGAAATCTTACGTAGTTAAAAACACTTTCGACGCCGAAAACTTTTCAAAAATACCCGACAGAGCCTACGACATGAATCTGTTGAAGGTAAAGATTCCGAGTAATTACGACCCGATATCAAGGACTTACCACGGAACTTGGGACGGAACCTTCTCAACGGAAAGCGTTGGTCCTTACGGCAAAAAAGACGACACATACGTGGGAGCCTCCAGAGGCAAGGGCCTATACTGGACAGACAACCCAGCTTGGTGCTTTTACGACCTAATTACGAACAAGAGGTATGGGTTGGGTAAATATGTAGACACATCAACACTCGACAAGTGGACTCTTTACGAAATAGGCCAATACTGCGACGAGCTCGTTCAAGATTACGACAATGGACTAGAACCAAGGTTTAGCTGCAATATACTAATTCAATCTAGATCAGACGCTTATCAAGTATTAAATGACATGGCCAGCATATTCAGGGGCATCGTTTATTACAACGGAGGCGCTCTATTCGCGGTTCAAGATGCTTTAAAGAATCCCATATTTCAATTCAATAACACAAACGTACAAAATGGAGAATTCAAATACTCCAGCACAAGCGCCAAGGTCAGGCACACCGTAGCGATTGTGAGATACAATGACAAAAACAACAAATTTGAGCCAGCCGTTGAATACGTAGAAGACATAGATTCAATCAGAAAATACGGAATAAAAGAAAAAGAAATCTCAGCCTTTGGGTGCACAAGTAAATCTCAAGCCCAACGACTTGGTCGCTGGATTCTATCTACGGAAGCTAACGAAACGGAGACCGTGTCTTTCTCTGCTGGTCAAGAAGGGTCTATATTAAGACCAGGTGACGTGTTTACCGTCTCCGACACGAATAGATCAATGACCAGAAGAGGGGGAAGGATTAAGGGTTTAGATAGAGTTAGTGACTCCATTTTTAAGATAACCCTAGACGCCAAACTGAAAGGCGGCAAAAGCTGGGATGGAAACAAATTCATCACGAACGACAATCTAGACCAGAAAAGGGAATACCAGCTAAAAGTCTCCACTCCTTCTTTTTATTACGACACCTCTCAGGTAAGCTTAAATAATTCAAGTGAAATAGATTTAATCAGAAATAAACAAATCCAAACATTTGACATCAGCTCGAATACTATAGCTTCGGTAAGTGGGGTTAGCGTGATAACCGTGAGCGGAAATCTAAATGAAACTTCTTATACTACGAGCGGATTTAGCGGCGAAGCCCTTTGGAGCATAGCTACTACAGGCGTAGATAATCGTGCAGACACCTTCTTCGAGTCCCTGACTCAAGAGCAAGAGTTTAGAGTCATAAACATAGGAGAAAGAGACAAGGGTAAATATGAAATTTCCGCTGCGGAATACGCCCGTCGTAAATATGCCGAAATTGACGAAGCGACCAAGCCCGTAAACAATATCAACTTCGCAGTGCCTGGTGCTCCCGCTGGAATTGGCGTCCCTAGCCTCACTTCGATAGCAGGAGCTCCGAACACGAAGAAAGTCTCATTTAATTTTTCAGCGAGCACCGTAAACTCAGAAAGCGTTTCGTACTATCAAGTATACATAAGGAAAGGGGCTAGCGCTTCCGAAGCGACTTACGACTCTTCGGTGAAAGTATTTTCTTTAAATAATTTGACAGCCAGCTTTATACCAGCAACAAACGGCGAATATTATATTTCTGTATACGCTTACAACAGCTTGGGTCAATCTAATGGCGTAAATGTAAGTCAGAGCAAAACCGTTGGCGGAGTAAACCCGATTAGAGACGTTAAAATTAGTCATTTATCCCTGCACGACGACGCCGTAAGTGCCGCTGGTCAAAATCCAAACGAGAGCGACCCGACTACCGCTGGAACAGTTGATCAATACGAAGATTCAACAGTTAGATTTAAATGGGCCACAAGTATACCTCAAGTTGACGACGCAAATATTGCGCTTGATTTCAGCTATCAACTTAGGGTTTGGGCTGAGCATACCACCGCTGGAACCCCTATAAAAACAACTAATCAGTATAAACCTGATGACTCAGATTCGACCCTAACAACTTACGATTGGACCTTGGCGGATAATTACGCGGCGGCAGGAAATAGTTACGATAACATCAAAAGAAAAGTTACCCTTAAGGTCGTGGCTCAAACCCCAGAAGGGGCTTCGTCTGACGGTCAACAAGACGGAATGGACTTTTTGTTCGTTGATAATCCAGCGCCAACGCAAGCAAGTGCTTTGCAGGGGTTTGTTGATCTGAACAACCACTTAAAGATTTTTAATTTAAATAGGCCGTCCGATGTCAAAGAGGTGGTCGTTCTCTCACGGAGCTCTACTTTTAGTTATTCTGATTACCAAGGTGGAGCTGGCGGAATAGACATGCAGAGAATAAGCGCCGATGTTGATGTTATAGAAATTAACCCAAGCTGGTCTACTCAAAACACAGAAACTCAAGACGCTTATTTCATGGTCGCCTACGTTGACCAATTTGATCTAGACGTAGAAAAACTAGCAGTCTCGAATGGAGACTCTTACGATCTCACTAAAAAGCTCACAGGTAGATTTTCTGACGTCAAAGGGATAGAAAAAGTCACCCAAGACACAATGGACTTACTTGGGGAGGGCTGGAAAGCTTGGATTCAAATTGACGTTCAGGGAAATTGGTATGGTCGTGGAATAGCTTGCGTCGAAGACGTGACTGATGAGTATAGTAATTACGAAGGATATCTTCCGTTTTATTGTACATTTAAATCTCCCACCATATATATGACCGAAATAACAGCGGCGGTGGGGACTATGGTTGTTGGACCAACGAACGCTCTAAACAATTACTCTATGGGGTGCGGGTATTACTGGAAGCAGGGTGATTTGTTAACGAACAATTACCCTTCGAATACAGCCACTAGAGATATATCTCCCAAGGGTGGGTACTCCGACAGCAGCACCGATGCAAGCGACAACTTTACTCACACAGACAGCAAGAGCTACACAAAGGGCTTCAGAAGATACAGAGTGCATTTCAAAAAAGCCAAGGATGATCCGTACTGGGTGGTTGGAATGAACAGTAATAATGAATCTTACTACAGTAACACTTTTCTAGAGGGTATAGACGCCTTCTTTAGTCCCACCAGTGCCATTCAGCCCAGTTACGCTAGCGATTTTAAAGCTGGCGCTCAGGCCGCTATGGATGCAGCAATCGCCACTAGCGGTCCTTACGCTGGCAAAGATTTGCAGATAGGCGGAAGTGATGCGTACTTTAATTTCCACCCCGCTGGATTCGTTCAGGGCTTTGGCGGTCTGCCAAAATTGCCTTGTTACTTCGACGTTCACATGGGCAAGCTGGTTGATAACTCTTACCTGTCCAACGCAATCTTTTTTGTGATGGCGACAACGGAAGAAACAAACGACCAAAAGAACACCTCCCTGCCTCAATGCGCTGGCAATACTCCAGCAGGATGCTAACATGAAAAACAATAATCTCATAATTTTTTTACAGAACGGAGAAAAGCACGTCATAAGTTTTTCTTTAAATGTTGACGAGCAAGAAGCTTTAGAGCGTTACGAAACCATGCGTCCCGAGTCTAAGGGTAAGGTTAGAAAATACTTCTTCATTGAGGAGGATACGGTCTCTCCTGAAGTTTACCGAAACCACTACCAAATAGACGAGAACGATAAACTCACAATGGACATAAGGACCGCGTTCATTGAAAAGATGTATGGCGAAATCAGAAACCGCCGCGATTTCTTTTTAACTAATTTAGATGTGCCTTTTTTCAGAGCCTTAGAAGAAGAGGATCAAGCCTTAAAAGGCCACGTAATCAAACTTAAATCATTCCTCAGAGACCTGCCTGATAACCTTAGATTCAATGACGTCGAGCAAGACGCTGACATTTTGCGCTATAATCCATTTGGTAATATTTTTCATATTGAAATGTTAGAGAAGGGCAGCGGATACACAGCCCCGCCTAAAGTCACCATAGACGATCCAACTGGAACCTATTTTGGTTTCGCGGCTAAAGCAGTTGCCTCCATCAAGGATGGCGAAGTAGAAAGAATTGATGTGGTTGATTATGGTTGTGGATATGATTTCGCCCCGAGCGTAACTATCGAAGCTCCAGAAAGTGGTGAGCAAGCTTTCGCTGCTAATGGTTTCCCCCAAAATGTGGTTTTATCTGATAGGGATATTATCGCAAATACTGAATTGCGTTATTCTTAAACGCTTCCCTGACTCCCGTAGAGCATTCCCCCTGGTCGCTTCTCGTTAGTTATAACTTCCACTACTGCGCTCTTGACTCTATCCGCGAGTATCTTAGCTTCTTCTTGGGAGGCGGGGTTCGTGCTGCTTGCTCCGCGCTCATCAGACTCGGCTGTTACAGCGCCGTTCCCGTCAACATTGATAGATATGTTGATGTTGTTTGTGCTGTAGACTCCCTCCGAAGATTTGCTGCCTTCGCCCAGTTTGTGCTCTCTTATGGCGCTAGCTCCAGTCACAGGAGCTACGTACCCGCCAGAGTTGAAGGCTGATATTTTGCCCCTGTTTAAACTCTCGAAGAATGACATCCCATATTTGTCAACAATGCCTTTTCGCATCACGTATTCGCCACCAGTGAGCAGTGCTGGGATATTATCTTCTTTATTGATTCCGCCCTTGGCAAAACCCCTGCCGCCACCCCCCGCGCCCCCGATCAGCATCGCCGCTGCCCCGAACAGAAAGCTAGTTCTCTTGGCGGCTTTTTGATCTTGAAAGTCTTGCAGCTCTTTCTGCTTGTCGGAGTAGTACTCTAAGCGGTCCTTTTGATAACCAAAGAATTCGTCAGCCTTTGAAAATTTATATTTGTTCTGCGGGTTGTCTTCATCGTTTAAAGCGAGGCTGGAAAGTCTTGAATCGATATTAAATTTCCCCGCGTCTGGCCGCTTGGTTTCATTGTATATGAAGCTGTTTTTAAATTTAGCTTTCGTTGCTCCTTTTCCGATTTGCACGGTTGACTTCTTGAAGATGTCTGGATCAATGAATGGTCCGATTTCTGGGTAGCTATTTACTGCGCTTTGTATTTTTTTGATTCGCTCCTCGTTTAGTGGTTTGCCAAAATCCAGCCTAAACCCAACTTTACTTGCTAGTATCTTTTGCGAGGTCTTTCTTCCGAGCCAATCTTCCTTCGTGTCTCCAGTTGATTCTTTGTACCCGTAAGATGCTATTCCAGCGCCCGAAAGAGCATTTAGTCTTTTTGTTCTTTCTGCTTGGATAGCAGCCGCATTGCGGGCTTTTCCGCCAAAGATTTTCTGGGCAGAGCCTTCGGAAAGTTTATCACCGACACCCCCGCCAGACGCTGCCGCAATTACATTGCCGCCATTCAATGACTCAAAAAATTGTTTTCCGTATTCATTTACCGCTTTACGGCGAATCACATACTCGCCTCGGCTTAAATAAGCTGGCACGTCGTCTTTAATGCCAGAGCCTCCGACGACTGATCCGCCTTGACTGTAGCCTTTAACGGGTCCGCCCTTGTTCATTCCCTTGAAGCCCATCGCTCCAAACGCAGCGTTGGTGGCCATATTGAGGGACTTATCAAGCATCTTGTCGGCCATATTTCCGAACATCTCGGAAAATGCTTGTTTCAAATCTTTAGTGCCTTTGATTGCTTCGCCGAAAGCCGAGGCTGTTCCGCTCTTGAAGTCTCTAGCGAATTCTCGACCCATTTGGTCGATGTCTTTGTAAAAATCTGCGTTGGTGTATGTGAATTCGTCCTTAATTGACGATAAGAAATTCTCAAATCCATAGTCCCCAGTTTGCATCGCCTTCTCATTGAACTGGGCAAGGCTCGACCTGAGCACGTCTATGCTTACCGCTCCTCCTTCAAAAAGCTCCTTGGTGACTTCGAATTGCCGCCCAAAGTCTCTTGTCGCCGCTTTGTTTGCTTTTCTTATCTGTTCGATTCTGTCTTTCCCAATAGTTCCCTTTTTTGTTTCTGGATTTTGTACCAGTTTTGATATATTATCTCCTAGTTTCTGGAGGATTACTTGGGCACTGTATCCCTTTTTGCTTATGACCCCTAGCTCTCTGTCGAATTCTGCTAGGGTAGAAGATTGGACTTGCTTGTTTCCTTTTTGTATTTCTTCCTTGGACAGTCGGCCTCCGAGCGCTACGTATGTTGCGATTCTTTTATTTACTACGGCTTGGACTTGCGCTAGGGTAGACAGTCCTTTCTCGGCGAATTCCAATTCTCTATTAAACTCTCTTACTGATTTAGCTCTGTCTCTGCCTCTGAAATCTTCTCTTAGTTCAAACTTGTCTTTTCCATGTTTTGCCATTTTGTTCATGATTTCCTCAATGGCTTTTTGGCCCTCTTCTCCTAGGTCGCCAAAAAGCTCTATTGCGTACTCTAATGGGCCTAGCTTTTTAAGCTTGTCTTCGTCAAAATCCATGCCCATGTCCCTCGTCATAAACTGCTGGAAAAGCTCTTCACCCCCTGCGGTATTTACTTTATTTCTTAATGCTCCGAGCTTTACGGAGTCTTCACTTATTCTTTTTCGTTCCGCTGGGTCAAGCGATGAAATGGAGCTAATTCCAGACCTGTATTTAGATTCAGCATTGTCACGTAATTGTTTTGGATCGCCAAAGCTTACGGATGTTTGCAAGATTTCCTGAGCAGCATTTATTAGCTTTTTGTCCGCCATTTTTAATTGGACCTGACGGAACAAGACCAACAATTGGGTTATGTTTTCGTTTTGAGTTATGGAATCTTGGATGAATTCAAGCCTCTCAGCGGCAGCGTCTTTCAGTTTTTGCATCGCTTTCTTATGCTCTTCATCTGCTGCCAGATGGGCGTCTGATACTTTTAGGGAGGCTTTCAATAGCGCGACTCTTTTTAGTGCGTTTTCGGCTTGTTGTTTTTCAATAGCTGTTGCATCAAACCCGCGTACTTCTCCTCCGTCATCAACTCGCCCACGGAGTGTCTCTCTTGCCGCGCCTTCTTCCCCTTGCAGCTTCTTGTACTCCGCGTCAATCTGCGCCCTACTGAAGCGTGAGTATGTAGCCGTTCTCCCTTGAATATCCATCCTGTTCCGCGTGACTCCTTCATCATCTGCGACAGTCCCGATGTCAGAGCTCGTGCTTGTGAATTTCTCAAACAGTTTTTTGCTGAATATCTTCTCTAAAGTTGGCTTCAAAATACTGGATAGCCTTGCTACGGTCTCGCTTACGCGGTTCCCCGAAGAGGGTTCTCGCATTTTTTTTGTTTTATCTAGGTAATCTTGGTGTGCTTTTTGGGCTTTTTCGAGGTTAGCTTGGGCAGCTTTAATGCCTGGGTCCCGCTCTATTTTAGAATTCGCAGGAACCCTGATGCTAGCCCTAAATGCTGCTCTTCTGTTAAACTCTGTGTGCCCCGTAGTTTTCTCTTCCTTTCCAAAGTTGCTCTTGTTTCCTTCGAATCGTGCGGCCATTTTTTGTGCCCCCGAGAGATCGATTTCGTTGTTACTCAGGTAGGTATTTAGTTTCTTTAACGCCGCTGTGTTAGCAGCGTACCGATCCCTCAAGCTTGTGTCCATATCGTTCCCTTTAACTCTCTTCTTGTAGTCTTTATCGTTCTTTTCTAACTCGTTCTTGTATATTCCCAATCCAAATAAATCTTCAAATTCACCAGAACCTCGGTAAGGAGAGTCATTAACGGTTTTTAATTTGGACCCAGTTGTAGTACCCCCCGCTAGTAGTTGTTTTTTGCCAACTTCGAAGGGGTTCTCGAGTGGTTTAAGAAATTTATTTTGTTCCCTTGCGGCTTTTTGCTTTTCTTGGAATTCTTCGGTTAAATTACCTAATTTTATTTTAGCCTCCACCGCTTTATCTTCAAGCGGCTTTCCTCCTTTGGCTATTTGCATGTCCTCTAAGACTTTCCCTATCTCCCCCATCCTGTCTTTAAACGGGGCCATCGCTGTGTTGATTGAGTTGGGAAGGTCTTTTTGTATTGATTTATTCAGTGCCTCAAACCCTACCATATTTACCTGCCTGATTTGATCGTTGGCGGTGATATTTTGTTTTCCAGCGATTGCCGAAGCCATTGAGTTTCTGCCCAAGTTTTGTAGGCCGTTCATTTTCAACGCGTCACTGAAGGCTTCGGTGTTTGCGTTCGCCATATCGTGGGTTTGAGCCATGATTAAGGTATTTAATACGTCTGAATTTCTTCTCATTGCCCTGATATGATCGGGCACGTCATCTAATTTGAGCTGCTGAGATACCTGCTCTACGGCTAATTGCTGACTGTCTACCTCGGGGAACGCGCCCTTGAAGCCTTGGATTCTAGCTAGCTGTTTTGCAAAGCTCATTTGGCCTTCTATGTCTGCGGCTCTGCCAGCTATTGCTGGCCCCAGTAATGGAGCTAATCCCTCTATGTCTCCCCTGAGACTGTCGAAATTTAAATTATTAAGAAGAGTATCTAATATCCCCATTTGCGCCCTGCCCAATTCTATAATTCCCCCAGACATAGCGCCAGTTATAGCTTGGCCCAGATTGTCCGTCATCTTGGAGAAATTGCTTGAGAGATTGGTTGTGCCTCCTTTCGAGAAGTCCGAGCCTCCCCCAAACGAAGAAAGTCTATCCTGAAGTTTTGCGCTCTCTTGAGCCCAGTAAGCTTGTTCTTGCTCAACGAGAAGTTGGTCTTTTTGTTTTTGAATTATTTCTGCTAATTTATTTCCGATGGTGTCTTTATTTGATATAAGTTCTTGTGTTAAAATGGAGGTCAGGACGTTAGCTTTTGATGAGTCATACCCAGCTTTTATTAGAGCCGCCTTCATTTTGGTGCTTACGCCATTTAGAGCATCTAATTTATTTGGGGTCTTCGCGAATTCCGCGAAAGCGTTTTCCATCACGGGCTGAAGAGCGTCGAGGGCTTTTTTGTTTCTTTGGAATTCAGTTAGGAGCTCGCGATTTTCTTTTGCCGTTAGGCTCTTTGCTGAGGCTTCTATTTTAGAAGCGGCTTTCATAAAGCCTTCTGCTGAGATGGACAGGGCTTTTCTTGAGCCTTCAGCTATGGCGTTCCTCATTTCTTTTATTGAGTTAGCTCTTATTTCGAACCGTTTAGCGTCTGAGCTTGAGCGCACTTTTTCAGTGCGGGTTCTGAATGGGTCAACCATTTTGCTTGACCCCTCAAAACGCGCCTTCATCAAATCAAGACTAGTGTCTTTGCTTTTGTTGCCCATTTTTTGGAGCGTGAAGGATTTTTCTTGAACGCTTTTAGCTACTAGCCCTAGAGTCGCCACGAAGGCTTGCAGTTTCTCCTTAAGAAGATTCATGTGCTTCATGTATTTTCTTTCTATTTTCTGCCTCCTTTCTACATCCGCCGCTATTTTATCTGCTTCCTTAGCGCCCTTCTTTAATCTTTCAAAAAACTCCTGCATCAGTTGGGTGGTAAGCGCAATCCCTGATGGGTTCTCTATCGAATTGACTGCCGCACTATACTCTTCGGAAAAGAACCTTATCTGATCAGCTTTCTTTGAGAAGTCTACGTTCTCATTATTCTCAATTGCTTTTCTCATCTCTTCCCTCTTTGCTCCGCTTTGAATTCCAGATTCAATAGTGCCCTTGACATTTAACCCTTCTGCGGATAATTCTCCATTGCCTTTTCTATCGAAAAGTGTCCTGTCAAAGACTCCCGAAGCAAACTTCTCTCGCATATCAAAAATATCCTTAGAGGCCGACAGGCCCGATTTCCTTTGATTGAGGTTCTCCATCATCTCTGAAAAGGCGGCTTTGATTTTGTCTGCGTCTCCAGCGGCGGCGTTAATTTGTTTTCTGAAATCGGCTGGAGCATCAGCAAGAGCCTTGCTCATTTGATCTTTAATTCGCTTTACGTCTTCAGGTTTTGCGTTGAGTGGATTCTCGTAGGCTCTCGCCAACTTATCAAATCCATCCATAAATGCCTGACCAGAGGATTGCACTTTATTGAATTTTTTGGAGACCGTCTCTAAGGCGGCTGCTGTTTTTGCGCCCTCTTCTCTTATAGATGCCTTTTTCATGGCGACAAGTGCGCCCTTCACAGCCATAAGCCCTGCTACTGCCATACCCGCTGGGCCAGCAATTGCTCCCACTGCTCCCGCCACTTTGCCAAGACCCCCGCCAATACCCTTCTTTCCTTCCATAGATTTCGAGAAATTAGTCATCCCTTCTCCCGCTTCAGCGGCTACCATCGCCCCCGCCGCACCTGTGCCTAGGCCCGTACCGAAGCCGCTTACCGCTGCGCCCGTGCTTCCTCCAAGTAAGCTTCCAGCCATGCCGCCCAGCATTGGGGCGGAGAATGCGAGTTGACCGCCGATTTCGCTGACTTTTCTATTTAAGGTGGGCTTGTTTTTCTTTTGTTTATCTAGCTCTTGGGCGTACTCCTCCTCGGCTTGCAATACGAGATCACTAGCTTTCTCCCTCGCCGTCAAATTCTTAGCCCTCGAATCTCTGTCTTTCTGCATTTGAACAAGTTCTTTCTCCATCGCGTCAGTCGATCTATTCCGCGCACCAAGCGACCTATTGAATGCTTTATCAAACTCTTTCCTGTCTGATTTGTTCATTGTCGAGAGGCTAAGTGTTCCGTCTTTATTTCTTTTCCTGTCTTTGCCCGTGGATGTTTTATCGCCCAAACTGTCCTCAGCGAATTTCCTTGCGCTCTCTCGGTCCTCTACCTTTTTATTATCTATCTCAGCCCGCTTTGAGCTCATGTCTTCTTTGCTGGGGGCCGCTGAGGCTAGCTTGTCGTCGAACTCTCCAACAGCCTCTTCGGCTTCGCGGATGGCCTTGGTTAGCCTATCGACCTCTTCGGCTTCCTCCTTCTTCTTGGTTCTAGACGCAGCAAATCCGTCTGCCATCTGCTTGAGCATAGGCGCGATGAACATCAAAGATGCTCCTCCGCCTAAAAAGTCACCAGCATCAGTTTCAAAATTTGGAACCATCCCTCTGCTGGCTCCTTGTTTTTGAATTTGCCCCATTGTTTTGCCAGAAGCCGCGTGCATATTAATAGCCCGACTTAAAGAGCCTTCGGTTGAATTATAAACACCTATGCCGCCGCTTGCGGCCAATCTAGAATCATACCCAACTTTAACTTGACTAGAGCTGTAGCCAGCAGCTTTTTCTCGACCAATAGCCGCGCCCAAAGCAGATTGGGCGAAGTTTGGAACGAGACCTTTATTGGCTCGCTGCTTGATTGCGAAACTAGAATCTACAGCGAGATTCGGAACAAGACCATTCGCTTGCAGCCCAGACCCATCGTGTCCCTTAATTTTTTCGTATCGTCCGTTAGGATAAAGCCAACCGCCATCCATAGTTTTGCCTTGCAGCCCACTTCTTTCCACTAAATCAGCATGGAACATGGCACTGGGGTCCCAATGAATGCCCATATTGTTATCTCTTACCGCTAGATGTCTTCCACCTGCCCCACGACCCTTGGGAAGTTTTTGCCCTATTTGATATTTTGCAAAGTTCGGAACAAGGCCTCTCGCATAACCATACAGGCCCTTCGCTTTCTCTCGGGCGGCAGCGCCAGTATAATAAGCTGTTCTTTCGTAGTCTTGTTCGGCTTCGGTTTGGTATACCCCTAACTCCTTAGCTCGTTCGCTGTGAATTTTTGAGCTAGCGTAATCGACCGCCCCTTGCCTTTTGTTTTCGGGTACAAGATTTAAAGCTTCTTGGGGGTTTATGTTGCCAGCGGTCGAGGCCCAAAGCGCGTCCCGAGATAAACCTTCGTCTCCATGTAATCCACCTGCTATCTTGGCCTGAAGAGCATGCGTGCTTTCGTGGGCAAAAGATGAAACGGCATTAAGAACCTCTCCCTTGGGGTATACTTTTCTTTTTTCGGGGATATGTAAATTATTTAAAATTTCAAAGGGTCTTGCTCTAATTTTTATACCTGCGCCCATTCTGCCCTTTGGGTTTAACATCTTATTGTACGAAGCACGCCCGTCAATCTCCCCTTCAATAGCTGGGCTTATTGTAGCTAGTATCGCGGGGCTGACCCCAAAGGTTTGCGCGAGGTATGCGACAGCTTGACCAGAAAGAGCCTTCCCTTTGTTTACGTTCACTTGCCGTCTTTCGGAGCCCAATTCTCCAAGCCTAACTTTACCTCTCTCAAGTAATTTTTTGCCTTTGCCTAGACCCATTGCAAAGTTCGGAACAAGCCCTTCAGCCATCATTCCCGCTTTTCCAAAGTACCCAGACCATTGAGATTTTAAGGCTGGATTCTTTTTCAAAACCCCCATAGCGGCTCTGAATCTATCTGGGCCAACAAGTTTCGAAAGTCCTTGAGTTTTAATATTGTTGGTAAGCATGTCAACCAAATACTTACTAAACGAAGAAGCTATATCCACAGTCTTTTCAACGTCGCGCTTGCTCTTTTCAAACATCGAAAGTTTTAATTGCAAATGTTTTTGAGTGCCAAGGTTTTGAGCCATCTTCTCGGCAAGTATAAAATCAGAACCCTTTTTAGCTCCCGCTTCTGGAAGTCCATGCTTCGCGGCAAATTCCTGCTCGAACTTAACGCCAGCAACAGCGCCCTTTGCTCCCTCTGGGTCAAATTTAGCCCCAACAGCGCCCATGATTTGATAAGCTAAACCGTCAAATAGATTCGGAACTTGATCAAGCATCGAGGCAAATTTGGGGTTGGCCTTCTTTATCTTTCTGGCGCTTAACCCGCCGACTGTGATTGATCCAGACTTGCCCTCTAAGTCTCCACCCACCACGAGAGTTTCTCCCTCTGGACCCCTGATTAGAGTTTTCCCGCCTACTCTTTTTCCGATTTCTTTTTGGGTTAATCTGTGATCAATTGATTTGGCTTTGTTATTTGGGTTTACATTAATAAATGAATCACCTAAATCTTCATCTCGCAAGCCTCCATATTCAAGATTAGGGATAAAACCTAGAGCTTTGTTTTTCTTTTTTGAGAATAGATTATGGTGGGCGTCTTGGGAGAGAAATACATCACCTGTATCCTTGTGTTTCTTATCGAAGAGCTTCTTCGTGGTTAAGGACCCTTTCCCAGTCCTATACTCTAGGTTTTCCTCCTTGCCCAACAGTTTGCTCTGGCCCAAATATTGCAGAACTTTTTCGTTCTTTTTATCGCTCCATATTCCTGCCCCCTTCTCCCGCGCTTTCTCGACTTCTTTAGCGGCGTAGCTTGAACTAGCGTATCTTAAGTCGGGGACCCCGAGCCCTTTCTTTACTAAAAGTTTTTGAAAATTCTCATCAACAAACAAGCCCCGTCCGTAAGCGGCTTTTTCGCCTCTCGCAATAGCTTTTTCAAATCGCTCCTTTTTACTCAAAGTCGATTTTCGCAACAGGGCTGTCGCTGCTTTGCCCCATTCTCCGTCACTCGACTCAGCGGCGTCAACCTTTGACAGTCTATAGCTTTTCTCTTCGGTGGCCATAGCCTCCATAGTGTCACCATCAATAACTCTTATTCCCTTGCCCTTATTGAAGTTCGGTACAAATCCCTGAGCATAAGGATTAAATCCGTGCGCGGCTTTAAATTTCTTTTCGTAGTTTTTCCCAGCGTCACTTTGTCTAGGCGGCATGATCGCGGGCTGCTCCATGCCTGGGAACGTCTTCACAGTTTCAGCGTCATTCCAAGTTACGGTTCCAACGCCTTTGACTTGCATTGTCTCAATGTTGCCCGGCATATAACCGCCTTGAATAGCGCCAGCAACTTCTGCTCGCTCGTTTTTGCGACTGTAGTTGGGGACAAATCCTGCTGCTGCCGTTCCGCTCACTGAGGAGTTAATGCTTTTAAGGTTGGAGGCAGACACATTGCCCGCTATCTTTGAGGAAAGCTGCGCCGAAGTACTCATAGCTACATTTTGAGCTTCAACAATGTTTAAGATTTGTTGCTCCACCATTTTCAATCCCTCCGCACTGGATGTAGCGGCTTGAATCAAGGTCGGATTTTTAATTAAAATATTCTGAATCAACTGCTGCATTTCTTTTTGCCTATTAGCAGTATCATTTAACCCAGTGAAAGTTTTCAACGCGTCAGTAGAGAACTTGAAGAAGCTAAAAGTAAGTTTGCCCAAAATACCCGCGATAGCAATCAGCGCTGGACCTTTTAAGATATTACTTATGCCAGCTAAAATTCCCTTACCAAAGGTAACGCCAAGATCGCCATCTTGAGCTTTTTGCGTCAAACTATCAACGGCTGTATTTACGCTTTCAAGGACCTGAGTTAAGGCTGGTGTGATAGTTAAGTTGGCAAAAGCAGCGCCAACTTTTTGTACGTTAATTAAGCTTTCATTTATTAAGGTGGATAGGGTTTTATTTAACAGGGCATTTCTTTGGATAGCTTGGTCCGTAGAAGAGATGGAAACGCCCAAGGCTCGATCATAAATAGAAAATTGTTTCCCCAAGTCACCAACAGCCGCCTTCAAAACGTTAACTTGGAATACGCCACCAACCATTTCTGCGGCAACTGCTTTTTGCGCTGGCGCTAAGCCGCCATAAGCGCTAGAGAAATTCTTCAATACTTGCATGGCTGGAAGCATCGCTCCCGAAGCGTCTTTGACCTTAACCCCGAAAGCCGCTAAATCATTAAGCACCGCTGGCCTTTGCAAGCGAGTAAAGATCGTTTTTAATGAGTTACCAATCACAGAGCCGCCGCGAGCGGTAACCTGCTGAGCGGTAGTCACCATAGCAATAAGCTCGTCAATACCAACGTTGGCATCCTGAGCGGAACTACCAACCCTTCGGATGGCCTCGGCCAAGTCAGCGGAGCTTACGGCAAACGCAGCGTCAACATTGGCCAATTTGTTGATTAGTTGTGTGGACGTAATTACGGTTTGGTTAAAGCTATTTAGGGTAGCGGTGACAGCCTCCACGGAAGACACGACATCCAATCCAGACAAGCGAACCAATATCATTGCGTCGCGGGTTCTCTTCAGGGTCTCTTCTACCGCTAAACCTTGACGCGCAAATTCCAAAGCGGCTTCACTAACAGCGCTGAAGGACTGACCCGTGCCCTTCGCTATTGTAAACAGTTCTTGAGAAAATTTTCTAAGGCCACTATTTGTTTCATTTAAAATGACGTTAATGTCTGCGAGCGTCTTTTCGAGGTTGATCGCCGCGCCAACAGACGCAGTAATCGCTCGCTGCACAGTATAGATGATGCCAGCGGAAGCGCCAAACGCAATAACGCGAGCGTTAGAAGCTTCTAGGGATTTGGTGAATTCGTCGGTAGCGCCTGTTATCTTACCCAAGGGTTGGGTATAGGCTTTAGAAAGTAATCCGCCGCGAGAAGCTACCCCCTCGATACGTGTTATAGCCTTCTTGACGCTTTTCTCGACATTCGCCAATGAGCGAGTGTCTGGAGTAAAGCGAATAGTGCCTTCTGCTATGGGTCGATCTGCCGCCATGTCCTTTTACCACTAGTAATTACACAGAAACCCTATTGTCCGTGCAATTTTATGATATCTTCCATAGACATAGTTCCGCCCTTCTTTGACAGTTCGTCGTTAAGGTCCACTGTTTCGCCCATATTCTGCGTAGCAGCCACCCCAAGGGACTCCAGATCGTCTTTTGTGGCTCCGACGACAGTGCTTGCCGTGCCTGAGTCGGCGGTGTCCTTGAGCACGCTTTCTTTATTTTGCTCGATACTGTGCTGTTCTGTCAGTAAATCTGGATTATCCATCATTTCGTTTGTCAATGGGCTCTTCATCTCAGACATGACATGCTTATAGTATCTGCCATAAGAAAACAAATCAGCTTGATGATAGGTCAACTCGACTACGGGCTTGCCAAAGTAGACGTAGGGATTATTTTCGCATAAGTAAAAATTATTAAGAAAAAAGTGAGATAAAGCTATCCTTTTCAGGTTGATCTGAGCAAGAGTCCTAGTTGATTTATTAAAATGAACAATCAAAGCCGTAAGGTCATTTTCGCTTATTTCATCAAATTCGGGCTCAGAGAAAAGCGGCTTATCAAATTTACTGTCTCTATATAGTGACAAATAAATATAATAGTCGTTCACCTTCTTCTCTGAATAGCTTTCCGACGTTAAACCAACTAAATCCTTCTTCTCTTCCAGTAAGGCGGTTAGCTTTTTCTCTTCTTCTTCGACACTGGCCGCGATTCTTCTTATTTCTGATTTAAGCGCCATTTTATTTTTGGTGTCTTCCATTTTGGATATAAATTTCCTAGAAGACTCTACGTCTAATTCGTTTTGCCTAGTCCATAGACCCTCTTCCATTAAGTCGTTAACTCTTTCTTTTTCTGTTGGCAGACCTTCTTTTTCAGCTATTCTTTTATATTTTTCTTTTTTGATGTCTAGAAGCTCAGTGTCATACTGGGTGAGATGCTTGATTGCTATCTCTCCGAATTTTTCTGAATGAAAATACGAGCACCCGCGAACTATTTGTCCGTAGACTATTCTAAGTTCTTCTGCTGGTATTTTATCACTCATTTACAAAAAAAGCCCCACGAGGGGGCTTTGAGGATCATGTGATAATTGGGCATTATCCACTCTTTTCCTCATCTGGGTTTGGGGTTTGTTTCACTTTTGGCTCGACTTCTTCTGGGGGCTCTTCCTTTTTAGGCTCTTCCTTTTTAGGCTCTTCCTTTTTAGGCTCTTCCTTTTTAGGCTCTTCCTTTTTAGGCTCTTCCTTTTTAGGCTCTTCCTTTTTAGGCTCCTCGACCTCTTCTTCTTCAGCCCCCTCTGTTTCCATTAGGAGTCTCTTAAAATCGTCTTCGCTATTAACCTTTCCGACGTACCAAAAACTTACGTAATACAAAAGCTTGGATATCAACTCCTCTTCAAATGAGTCGTCAGACTCCTCCATCTCGTCATATCTAGCGAGCTTTCCGTCATACCCGTCTTGGGGGAATACAGCGGTGAGCTCTCCCTCTTCGTCTTCAAGGTAAGATAGTTGCAAAGTCCACCATAAAATAGTTTTGTTTCTCGCTCTGTTTTCTGCGGTCTGTTCGAAGAGAGAGGATTGAGCCATTTCAAAATCCGTTAGCTCTCTTTTAGTATTTGTTACCTCTTCACTCAAATCAGCAAATTTTTGGTTTTGAGCGCTAGTACGCTTGCTTTCCCCGATAGCAGACAACTTGTCCATGTCCATCTGGAGCTCGTAAAGTTGAAGGTACATGTCGGCGTATCTTGATTTATCATCTTCAGATAAAATGCCACCGTCGTTCGAAAATCTTTTAGCAAGAAGAGCTCTGGTTAAAAGTCCAGCCTTGATGCCCTCAGATAACCTGACCCCGTAAAAGAGCTCCGCCTCGTCAAACAAAGAGCGATTAGGCTTGCGAAGAACCACCACTTGAGAGATGTTAGTCTTAACCTCTTTTTCTACGGTTACGGTTTCATCTTTATCGTTTTTAGATGTTTCCGATTTAGTTTCCGTTATTGTTCTTCCGATTCTAAAATTAAATAGTTTTCTCATTATTTAAGCCTTATGTCCAAGTCCTTTAAACAGTCTTCTATCTCTCTGACTGTATCATTACCGTGATCCAATATCCTTTTCCTGCACCTCTGGAAATCTTCATCTGAAATATCATACCCTTGAGACTTCAAATCCTCTAAAATAAAAAGAAAGTTTTTATATAAATGCGTGACTTTTCTGGTCAATTGAAATGAGACATACTCTTGAAGCTTTTCCTCCAACTCGTCCCTTTTGATGCCTTTTTCCTGCATAACCTTTCCTTTTCCCTTGCCATAATTTACACATAAATAAAGAAAAAAGCCCCCATTTCTGGGGGCTTTGGAATAATCTCTTAAGATGGTTTCTTAGGAAACACCACTCATAAAGAAGCCAATATCCGTCTGGTTAGGTCCACCAACCTGAGCGGAGAAGTTCAGAGTAACACTCTTGTTATCTCCGACAGCCGATGAGAACTCTTCGCTGTCGAGTTTAGCTTTCTTGATGTGGTAATCAACATGCACATTTGTGTTAGTTGGGTCTTTCAAACGCACGAACAAGTCGTAGTTTTGATCTGTGCTGATCATGTCGGCCAAGTTACCAGTGGTAAGCTCGCCCACGTTAGCTTCAACGGAAGCTGTGATCGTCACTGGGAAGTCAATTTCACGAGCAAACGCGAACTTACTTCCGAGTTTCTCCAGCGGAGTACGTCCCAAGTCAAAGCTGATATTGTAGCTCTGAATCTTGGCGTCACTCACTAGAACACCCATTTCGTCAAACGCGGTTCCGCCAGCGTGCTGACCGTTATCCACGATGCTTACCGTGACTTGACCTGGTCTTAGAACCGAAGTCGTATCAGACGCTGGCGTACTAACACCAGTAGGCAGGATAACCTGATAAGCGGTAACAGGCACACCATCAGTGGCGTTAACAGAAGGAACGTTGAATCCTGAAGCGCCAGAAGTGATAACCATGTTCAACGCTTCTACGTTAATAGAGGCGGTTGGGAAGTTACCAACTGAGCCTTCAGCGGTATAAGATGTGATAAATCCGTTGCCGATGCCAATTGTGCTCTGAGTCAAGTGAGTAGCCGCGCCTTCGCTAAAAGCGTCGTGACGACTATCAGGATGAGTTCCACGTTCATCAGCACCTTCTTTAACGGTTTTGATGAAGTAGTTCTTCTCGTCAGATGTTTTGTCCAAAATTCCTTTAATGCAAGAAATGTGGCTCGTATGCCCAGCGTCGCTGGTGGTAAATCCGAGTCCAGATTCATTATAAAGGTTGGCAACGAGATAAGAGAAATCGAGCGACACAGTAGGAGCGCTCAAGATAACTCTATCGATTGATGCTAGCTCGCCAAATTGGTTAACGTCTTGGCGTTCTAGGTTAAAACTGTAGTTCGCACTTTGGACCCTCTGTAATTGCAAAACGTTACTTATGGTATGCTGTTGTGCAATTGTAGTTGGGCCTACGTATAGTGCCTCCGATTGATAAATTACTCTATTTCTAGCCATTGTGATTATCCCTGATTGTTAATATTTACAGAATTTTTAGTAGATTGGGAACCGATTTAAACTCTAGGAAACCTAAAGTCGCTTAGTTCAAAGTCAATTACCATGCTGAAGACGTCTGGGTTTACATTAGTCTTCTGGGTATAAGTGACTCCGCCGATCTTACTTGTATAAACATTGTCTATAAATACACCTGTTTTCGAGGTTGTATCCGCTAATCCTGTATAGTTGTATTGTTGGTTGTCCTTAAAGTCTCCAAGGGCGTTGAAGGGCATATCTGCCGCTGGTATAAGCGGCACAAAAGTCCTTACTCTATCCCTAAAAATAGACGAAACTGCATCTAACTTATATTGATCGTCAGAAAGTACAATTGCTCGCAAGTCCATTTCGGTTTGATCTTGCCCCCCAAAAGCGACGGGTTCATTTTTGCTGCCATTATTCTTGAGGAAAACCGCTGGATAAGTCATAGTGCTTGGGGGCAATCCAGTAGCGGTAGTATTGGTGGTATTCCTAGTCTTAAACTGGGTCTCGAAAAGTAGTTTTTCTTCTAATTCGTTAGTAATATATATGTTAAAATCCTTTACGGCATAATCCCCACTCAAAGTGGTATTTGGGCTTGAAACTGCGCTAGAAAAGTAAACTTGACCTTGTTCGTAGTTGATATTAGCAAAATTAGAAGCGCCCCTAACTGTAGTGCTGTTATTTAAAGTGACATGGTTAATAACGTCTGCGCCATGCTTATTAGCTATTGATTCGTCAGCTACGAACTGTCTAAATGGAGAGCCGTAGGTATTGTAGCCGTTATATAGGCTATCTACATCATAGAAAAAGGAACTAGTGTTAGTAAACGCCTTTCCTTTGTCTAAAAGCGTATGGTCGAACCAGAGCATAAAGCTCGACATTACAATATTGTCGTATTGAGCTATCATCCTAAGTTAGCCTCTCTCCTGAACTCTTTCAAAATGTTTGTCATGTAAGTTATCGGTTTGAAAGTCATGGCTCTGAGCCTGTTTTCTGTCTGCAAGCCGAACCCGCTTCGGCTTCCCGCCAACTGCCCCGTCTTAGAGTGCAAGTAGTACCCAAGTCCAGATATGCCCCTTTCGAGTCCTCTTAGCCAGCTTCTTCCCTCGAATGGGGATTGAGCCAGCACCTCCATCTCACTAAAACTTGGTATCTCAATTCTAAATACAAATTCGGCAGAATTACTTTTTTTTACAAACTTAGAATTCTTATATACCCTCGGCTTTCTGTTCAGGTAAGTCCTCAACGGCTCAATTGGGCTAGCCCCACTGCTAAAGCCTATATAACTAAACAAATTACCATACCCGCCCAAAGTCCCAGAGATATTTTCTCCCCTTGGTCCTGATTCTAGTTCCGAGGTTACTGGGTGCTTTTCAAAAATAGCTAGAGTTTTCCGCTTCGCTTCTTCAATCCGCTGCTTGACTATCTTGTAAGCTTGGTCCCTCAAAGGCTTTTGGCTCATTGATTTTACAGCGCTTTTTTTGATTCTAGTTTTATATACCTTAGCCATTATGTTGTCGCCTGTAGATAGAATATATAAAATGTAACCCCTAGGTAATTTTGAACCTTATCGTCAGTTATCTTATTGAAAGTCTTTCCGTCGATCTCTATTTTCTCCACCTTGCCCTCTTTTATGTAGTCTGACGCTTCTTTCTCCACCTTTATCCTAACCATTCCCGACTCTAATGTTCCTACTTGCGTTGCGGCTTCTGTCTGTCGGCTTTCGTAATTAACGATGGCGTAAAATTCTTTATTCTGAGCTATGTAACTGACATTGCTGGCTTCCGCCGCGTCTCCATATCCGTGAAGCGCGTTATTTTGTATGTTAGTGACTGACTTGATGGGCTCTTTGTGGACGACGATCTTTCTTTTGAACGTGTCGAAGTGATCCTCCAATATTTTAGAGAATTCACTTGTGGTGGTGTTAGCTAGTAAGCTGGCCATTTTTAGTAGTCTGAGCTTTTGTCTAATCTATTTAGATTTGACGTTGGAGAATCGTATCCAGCAATCGTGTCATCCCCAGCGACTTGAATCGGTTTAGATTTAAGCATCTTGTAGTTTGCCACAAGCATATTGAAATCTTCCGTTTCTTGCTTTTTGAGGGTTAAAAATAATTGACTGGTTTGATTTCTGTTTAGCTTCCTAACTGTCGCCCCATCCGAGGTGACTTCAACAATTGGGTCAGTCGAAGCTGCCCCAAGGGCTGATCGGACTTTAATGTCATAATAGTGGATAACGTAAAGTTTTTTTAATATTGACTTTTCTTCTAAGCCTGGGTCTGGCGAAATTTCCAAAGAATTTACGTCTATGGAGTAGCACGCGTTTATAGTGTTATTTAGCGTGCCCACGTTAACCCTAACCCAAAAGGCTATCTGCGGGATTGAAACCTCTGAGGGTTGGTTCAATTCGCGAAAAATCTCATCAGCTATGTCTACGATCTTCATTTTATGTTAGTTACACGGAATTTAGCTTTTTATTTTTTGGTTTTTTAGACCTTTTTTGGTCCTCTAGTATTAATTCTAGCCAGAATTCAAGGTTTTCACCGTCAATATCGTAGCCTTTATTTAAGTATTTTTTGAGTCTTTTGCTCTTATTCGTAAAATGCGCCGACCCCTTGCTTTGGGCTATTCCTGTATAATACAGTTTCCTTTCCCCGTAATGCTCGAAAAAATCTGGATGATGAAAGAATTTGCCATTTTTATCGATAGCTATGCACATTATAGTATAATCATATTTATCAAACACCTCTTCTGGGTTTTTACCGCAAAATGTTAAATCAATCTCTATCCCATCCCACTCCAATTTTGTGCCGAGAGGGTATTGTTGTATGATTTTAGCGCCCTGTATCTTAGCCTTTGACACAGCCTTTTCTTGATCTCTTTGAGACTCAAAGTAGATGTCTATGTCCCTAGGCTTTCTGTCGTCAAGTGCGTCTAGTATAGACCCACCAGATATCCAACAATAAGAATTGAATCTACTTAAGAGTTCAAAATGTATTTTTTTAAGATTTTCTTCAGATAGACTCATTTTTCTTCTATTTTTTTCTTATCAAAGAAGGGTTGCATGTACTCTTTTAACCCAGATGCATTCATAATAATTTTATCTCGCACATCGTCTGCCGCGCTTTTTGCTGCTTAATCCCGTAGTAGGGGCAAAGACTTCTTGTTTTTTTGAAGCCGTTTTCATTTAAGATATCGTCTAAGTAATTAACGTTATAAGTTGTTAGTATATTATCGCTGTATCTATACGGCCTGTCTTTGTCCGTGGGCTCATCTTTTGATTTTGGTTCTTCTAACGTTTTTTGCTGTATCGTACTTGATAACCCAAGACTCACTATAAAACGGCCATCTTTAGACAGATGACCCTTGAGGCTTTTTAAACAGTTTACAAATTGACTTGGACTGCAATGGATAAATACTGCACTAGATAAAACAAAATCAAATTTTCTATTAAACAAACTAAAATCAAAATCATTATTATAAATAAAACTTGGCCTTTTTAGCTTTAACATAGACTCCGATACCTCCCACTTCAAACCATCCTTAAGATACTTTTGTTCTGGCTCGACGCCGCAATACTTTTCAGCCTCAAGAAACGGAATTAAATGCTTGCCTATCCTAAGAGAGCCACAGCCTATATCTAATAAATTATCTGTAGGTTTTAAACCCCATTCACTAACACACTGCAAAAAAACGCTAGCGCCATACGTATAATAATACTGCTCTTTACAAACGAATGATTTATAATTTAAGTTGTTCATAAATAAGTTAAAACCCTTTCATATTCGGGGTGCTTTAGCAGCGCCCAAGCTGCCCTGTCTGATATTTCCCCATTTTCCCTGTAATGAGTAAACCCTTTGTTTTCGCTTGTATTACTTGGCGGTCTGGGCTCGTATGTTTCTCCGAAATATTTAAGCAGAAAGGCGCTGAAGTTTTTGTCGTTAAATTCCGCAACATAGTCTAACTCGTCAATATAATCGGGGGGTCTCCACAGCTTAGAAAAATCTTCTAAGTTGGTTGCGTACTCAAACGTTTCTTGAAGAGTCTCGGGCTCTTTATCGCTTGGCCTGAGTTGGACGTTTTTTTCTTTGCTCCAATGAAACAAAGAGCATAATAATTCCTCTGGTCGGCGAAGAAACATAAACGTAAACCAACCATTTTCTTTAAATTTTTTCACGGTTTCAAGGCTCCAGTTTATATGATGGTTTGTAACGTAGGCGTACTCATCTTTTGTTTCTGCTATTTCAAGGAGCTCTTCTTGCGTCCAATCTCTATCTGATATCCTGTAGGGGTTTGAGCTTTCGTGCCAAGAAAAGTATTTTCGATGACCTCTAGCGCATCTTTCTTTCATATATGCGTTTACGTAAACTCCTGCGGCTTTTCCAAAGTGGATAAAAGCGATTTTCTTAGCAGAAGTCATTCTAAGGTGGTAGTTGTATAAATCTTCGTGACGCTCTTTTAGCAGGTTTACTCCAAAGTCCTTTATGTTTTGGTTCATCTCTTTTAATGAGTCGCAACGATTTTTATCAACACCATCTGTTATATGAAAATGTAAAGACTTTACATGCTTAGGCATTTCCCCTCTTCTCCAAAAGCCGACGTTATGCTCCTTAGAAAAAGTTTGTATATTTTGTCTGTCTGGAATCCTATTCATACCTTCTTGCTCGAAGAAGATAGAGTCATTTAAATAAATATGCTTCCAAAAATTGGGAAACCCTTTAGAAGCGCAAAATACGTAACCAGCGTTGTAAAACCCATTCTCAAACCCATGAGAGGTATACTGTTTGGGATAATAATGCGGCGACAGCACAACTTTGGCGCTAAAGTATTCCTGTAAATTATCTAACACAATTATGTCCGCGTCGAGGAAGAAGGTGTTGTCGTGATGCTTTAAAGCGAAATTCATAACGTCCATTTTTGTAAGTATTTCGGCGGGGCGGTGAACATTATTAGCTATGCATTTGTGGTTTTTAAAAACTTCTTCGTTAATCTTTTCTAATTCCTCTTTGCTTGTAAGCTTACAAATTATACTTTCATCCTTTAGTCCCTCTTGCGTGAAAAACCTTCGTGAAGCTAAGTCGCATATCACATACACAGGTTGGTCGTGAAACTTTCGAAGGCTTTTTAACATCATCGCTCCCTCTTGTTTTATGTTTTCTGTTACAACGAAACAAAAGCTTTGTATTTTGTGGTATTTTTCGGGCTCCTCTTTGGCGATATGGTTCTCCACGAAAAAGCGTCCAGCCGCTTTAGGCTCGTGATAACCATGAAAAACTTCATTCAAAACTTTGAGGTTTTTGGGCTCAAACAGTCCATCCCCTAAATCGCGTAAGCCAACCTCTTTATCGTTTATTTTTAATCTGGGCTTGTCCATTGTGGGCCACTTAAAATTTCAATAATCTCTTGGTGGGTATATTCCTCTAGACCTACGGCGTCTTGAGTTATATCAAAAGCAAACTCTGGCTGCTCCCCTTCGTACTTTACAAAGAAGTGTTCCCCATTCAAGGAGTACCTTAAAGTGTCAGGGTTATTTTCTTTTACCAACGAAAAGTCAACATGCTCTAAATGCTTAGATTGAATAATAATATAATTCACGCGGTATAAGTCGCTCCATAAACCCTAGTGTTATTTACAGAATGAGTAGCTAAAAAGTTTTGCCTAACCTGAGAGTTGGTTAGATATCCATTTTCGTAAACGTGTACGTGGCCTATCTTTGTGTTAGCGCCAGAGTAAGACTTAGTGCCATCAATATTTTTAGCTCCACATTCAATGGCGTTAGAGTCCGTCCCGTAGGGAAGCGCGTAAGTGGAAGTTAGAGAGCCGATAAAACTACCATTAACATAAACCGAATAATCAGCGGCCCCGTCATGGGTTAGCGCAACATAGTACCACGTATCGTCAACGAAAGTAAAATTGCTAAAAGTGGCGGTGTCGCTGCGTACCGAACCGTCGTATGCTGGTCTAACTGTTAGCTTGCATTGGTCGTTTGATGCCAAAACTTCTAAAAGGATATATGAGTGATACTGTGGAGTCATACCTAAGCCCACGTCCGCAGCTGTGCCGCAAAAAAATATATAATGATTTACGTTATTGTACTTAAACCACTGACCTAGCGTAAAAGGTCTTGTGCCGCCACCAAGCTCTAGAGGGTTCCCTCCGTAACTAGTTGAGGCTTTGCCGAGGTAATCATTTGTGCCGTCAAGCAGAAAATGATCAGGGTCAGTGGTGGAGTGTGTTACGCCATTGAATCGCCGCAAATTTAGGCCACTGCTTACTTGGTTATCCCAGTAAAGAGTCTCGATTCCAGCCGTAGGAATAAAATTACCAGTTAAATCGGTAGTAACAATACCATCAGATTGCTGACCTAATGTTTTGTTCAGACCAGTTTTGTGAACATGAATAGACATGATTAATCTTGTACAGCATAGCTACAAATAACATCAGTTTCGTTTGTGCCGAAACATGTCATACTCAATAATGCTGTTTTATTTACCGCTATGCTGGTTGGTTTTTCACCAATAAATACCCAGCTACTATTCCAAGTAAAGTTTCTAGCCGTGCCATCGCAAAGAATTTTAATAACAATTGATTTACCCGCGCCTTTGTTAGCGGCGGCTGTGTCAATAGCGACGTTTCCATTTAAAAGGGCTTTCTGCAAAGCGTCCTCGTTGAAGTCAACATTGATATCAGCAGTTGTTCCGTGGTCGTGAACCGCAGTATGTAAGTTCCCAGTAATGGATAAGCTGCCACTATCAACAGTTAACCCAGTAGAGTCTATTGTTACTCTCTTAGTGTTGTCTGCATAAAAGTTGATTTGGTTAACTGTTTCAAAATCAATCTTTGTTTGGTCATCTTCACCAATCTTAATGTCAGTAGCTAGAAGAGACGTGATAGTCGTTTGTGCGGCGTCTAAATTCAATACAGAGCTAGAAGCGGTTATTCCGTTTCCAGCCATTAACGTAACTAAGTCTGCTAAAGCCTCCTTTGACTGAGTGCCAGTAGCCCCGCCGTCTAAAAATAATAGGTAATCTCCGTTAGCGATAGCTGCTTCTGCGGCTTCTGTTAAATCGACATTAAATGTTGTAGTTGCTAAGTCGAGTAAAGAGCCAGCGGAATAAGTAGTCGTGTTCCCGCTTCCCGAAACACTTGTTACAACTGTTTGGCTGTACCTCGATTCGCCAGGTAGCCCAGTTGCTGAAGGCGTAAATGTAGTACCGCTAGGATACCTGCATAATTTGGATATGCGGAACTCGTCAATATAACCGCCCCAATAACTACCTGTACCGCTTTGACCACGAGCACCAACAAGAATAGGGTAAGCTTGGTCTGTCAATGCGGATGAATCTGTAGCTTCCGCGCCAGATAAGGACACACCATCTAAGTAGATGTAGAAGTTGCTACCATGCCTCACTAACGCAATGTGATACCACGTATTGTCAGTAATAGCTGCCAGATTATAGTGATTAATTACATTTGTTTGATTACCGTTCGTGCCACAAGTAGCTACTAATTTAATACCTGAATCATCCAGAACCGCTACCCAAAACGGACTGAAACCATTACCGCTTCCGTTACCTCTATCAAAAATAGTAGCAAATTGCGGCGCTGTTGCTTGGTCATAATAGAACCAACACTCAATTGTGAAATCACCTGTGCCGAAATCCCAATCTGGAGAATCAGCAAGAGTAATGTAGTCGCTGTCACCGTCCAGAAGAAGACTTGTTGACCCAAATTTCTTTTGCGCTGTGGAAAGTTGCGCAGTACCCACCATAGTGGGAGTGTGACGGCTTTCGCTATCGTCCTCCGTTGTCGTTTGCGCGTTTGAGCCTTCGAAATGCAACAGAGCCATAACATCGAAGTAGTTGTCATCAGATGATACCGTTGTATAAATATCTTCCGTAGTGACAGTAACCGCTCCAGTTGGGCCAGTTATGCCAGTCGCACCACTCGGTCCAGTTGCACCAGCAGCGCCAGCGCTTCCTCCTGCGCCCGCAGGTCCAGTTGCGCCAGCAGCACCAGCACTTCCCGCTGCACCCGCTGCGCCAGTTGCGCCACTCGGTCCAGTTGCGCCAGCAGCGCCAGCACTTCCTCCTGCGCCCGCAGGTCCAGTTGCACCAGCAGAGCCATCGCTTCCCGCTGCGCCAGTTGCGCCACTCGGTCCAGTCGCGCCAGCAGC
>Ga0209657_1000109_pt1 | contig 56880 bp, 78 predicted proteins | sample SaaInlV_100m_DNA_FD_184650 | JGI IMG/M metagenome (GOLD analysis project Ga0209657, IMG submission 184650) | Marine microbial communities from expanding oxygen minimum zones in the Saanich Inlet - SI037_S3LV_100m_DNA (SPAdes) (version 2) | ecosystem: Environmental > Aquatic > Marine > Intertidal... | reverse complement strand
GGTGGAGAAGTAAAACTATACATGGCAACTGATTATTTCAGTGCAGGTAATATTCAAAACGTACAAGGACAATCAAATGGTGCGATTAAAGTAGGAGATGCAGGTACAGCACCTGAGTTCTTACAAGTCAATCAAATGATTAAGGTTCCTATGTCAAGTACAGCAGGTGGCGGAGCAGCAACAGATTATATGTTGGTTCGTATTACTGCAGTAGCAGCTCAAGCAGCAGCTAATCTGAGTGCAAGCTCAGGAACAGGCTCAGCAACCGCTGAAGCTAAACTAGTAACAGGTAAGATTCTTAGAGTACCTGAAGTATTAGAATCAGCTTCCTATGCAAGTAATGTAGCACAATGTGTTACTTACAATCTTGATATTGCAGAACAATTAGAAGAAAAACGTACTTACGTAGTAGGTAACTCTTTCGGAGAAGGTTCTTCATTATTAGGAACTACATGGAAAGACAATCCATATTCAACAGGTTATGGACAAACACAAATCTTCAGAACTGAGTTCGGAATGACTAATACCGCAAGAGCAACAGCTCTAAAGTATGAACCAAACGAATGGGCTCGTGTTTGGAAAGATAAGTTGATTGAACATAAATGGGATATAGAACACGCAGGACTATTTAGTTCTCAAGTAACTGACTCAAGTGTAGCACATACACAAGGTGCAGTAGACTATATCTTGAATTATGGTAATATCTTCAGTTGGACTTCATCAAAGAATATTGATGATTTCTTACAAGATATGTCAAAATATCAAGACCCAAGATACAACCAAGACGCAGCAACAGTATTCTTATGTAGTACTGAAGTGTATACTTGGTTGCATAAACTAGGTGGATTCTTTAAACAAAACATCGACATCGATGACCAATTTAGAGCAGACCTAGCAGTAACTGGTCGTAAAAAAGTAATGGGCTTAGATGTAACTGAAATCACAACAGTATACGGCAAAATGAATGTTGCTAGATGTATTGCTTTAGATGGAAGTCACGTTAAAATCCTAGCTATTAACATGAATAATGTTAAATACAGACCACTAGTTGGTAATGGTGTGAATCGTGATACCTCAATTTACGTAGGAGTTCAGAACTTAGAAAACTCAGGTGTAGACAAGAGAGTAGATATGATTCTTACTGAAGCTGGTTTCGAATTTAAGATGCCAGAATCACACGCTATCTGGAAATAATTAGATAGTTAATTTGTATATTGGGTTTTTATAGGTTCTTTACCTCCTTTCTCCCTATAGAGACCCAATTACATAAGGAAAAAAATTATGAAATTATGGGAAAAAGTAAATAACATTACTGGAAACAGTTCTAAGGCTAGATTCTTAGTAGAGCATTTAAATGCTGGAGCTAAGTTTATTGTAGCTAGTTTACCTGAAAAATTTTTATGGACTATTGCATCTGAAATAAAGATAAATGGTCGTGAAACAATTGGAAGTACTGCTACTAATGTTATTGGTAATGGTTCTGACATAGCATATGATAAAATACTAGCAGTATATCGTTATGAAGGTATTAAAAGAAGAATTGCTCAAGAAATTCCAGAAATTGGAATACACGTTACAGATGAGTCTGATAGTTTATCTTTTCCTACAAAGATGTTTCCTAAGTATTATAAATTGAATGGTAAAATATTTATTAAACCAGACCCTGATTATAATGATACTACTTCAAATTTAGTTTACACACCAGTAGGGGGAGTTCAAACTACACGAACAGCTGGACAAGGAGATGAAGGAGTTATTGTTTATTCAGCACCCCCATTAATTGATGAAAATACTGATGCATGGATATTATCAGAATATGAAAATGTAGCATTATTATATGCAGCATCATTAGATTTTTTAAGATTATCAAGTTCAATAGATGCTGAAAAGATTTTAGAAGGTGGTATGGCTTCAGTAGATGCTACAAGCAAAACAAGTTTATCAGCTATTCATTGGTTACAAGATGAAGACCCTGAAATGGCAGCATCAGTTTTACAAGTTTCACAAGGAAATTTAAGTCTTGCAAATCAACGATTACAAGCGTCAATGGCATATTATCAAAGAGCAGTATCTGAATTACAAGCTATATCTGGTGCAATAGGTGCTCCTCAACAACAACAACAATCTCAAAGACAGCAAGAAGGGGCAACAACATAATGAAAATTTTAGAAGTAATGGAAAGAGTAAATTCTCGTGATACTAAATTAGTATTAGCTTATATAAAAGATGCAATTACACAAATACAATCTTCTAATGAAATTAATACAAAAGTAACTAAATCTAATATAGTAGCAGATACTAGGGATTATGATTTACCTCCTGGATTAATTGCTATTAGAAGTGTTAGCATTTTAGACACAGAAGATGATAATAAATATAAAGGAATTAGAAGGTTACAAAGTGAACCAAATACAACTGAGGATACCAATCCATGAGCTATGATACAGATAGAAACTATGCTTATATGCAACAAGGTAAACAATTACGTCTTTATAAAATTTTAAGAAGTTCTGGTAGAGTTGTAGATAATCAAGGAAGAGTTACTCGTGGAGATATGAGTTCTATTATATACCCTGATGAAGCAATTACAGAAGGATTAAGAATTGAATATACTGCTCTTGAAAAAGTTTTTGTTGCTGAAGACCCTGAAACAACTACAGATTCTAGTTTAAGTGAAGATACTAGTCCATCAGAATCTTCCTATTTAAATTTAAATAGAGTATTATCTTTAGCAGTAGTATGTTTTGTGAAAGCACAAATAGCAGAAAGAATGGGAGATATAAAATTAAAAGAGTATTATATGAGAGAATTTCATAAAAAAGTAGCAGATAATGAAAGTAATAAAAACAAAATGTTTATCGCTAGTCCGATAAGTACTTTTGCAATTAAATAATAGGAGAAAACCATGGCTAAAGGATTATTAGATTATACAGTAGGAGAAAGTGTAGCTCCATATATAGCAGCAGTCGTTGCAACAACAAGCGACCAAGATGCGTGTAGAGCAATATATGTCAAAGTAGCTGGAAATTATGTACTAACAATAAATGATGTAGATGTAACGTTTACAGGATTGTTAGCAGGACATATATATCCAGTTTGTGCGACAAAATCTAGTTCAGCAAACGTAATATTTTTATATTAGGAGTAAGGAATGATTTCATCAAACCAATACCAAGATATAGAAATACAACAAAGTAGTGATTTTACAAATGTAATAACATTTGATAGTACTCATACAATGGATGCTGAGAGACACTTTGTAGGTAAAATACAAATAGATTTTGCAAATTCTACTTTTACAGGACCACAAAAAACTGGAGCTAATAGTGGAGTAGTTGGCACAGAAGGAAGTAACGATGTTTGGGAAAGTGCTACGGTAACACAAACATATTTTGATGTAGTAGCAAGTATATCAGGCAATACAGTAACCTTGACATTACCAGCTGAAGCAACACAATATTTTACAGATGATTTTGAAGGAGTATGGGAATTGTTAGAAAAAGATACAACTGGTAGTGGAGTTACTTATACAAGACAAATACAAGGCGATGTTCTTATTTCTAAAAGTGCGATACAATTAGATAATACATTTAAGGTGGCAGCATAATGGCTATTACTGCTAAAGTAGTAACTCCGCCTGAAGTAAGTGGAAAAGTAGTAAGTAGTAGTGCCTCTAAAACTGTGGGAATACAAGATTCAAGTAAGACACAAGATAGTTTTACAATTGATGCAGCTCAAATACCTATAAGTTTAGATAACTCATCTGCTACAAATGTAAGAGATGCTTTAAATGAGACAGCAATAGCTACTGGTGCTCAAACATTTACAGGTAAAACAATTAACGCTGATAATAATACGATTAGCAATTTAGAAGTAGATAATATAAAGGCTGCAACATTGGTTATTGAGTCTGAAGGTATTAGTTCAAATGATAACGATACTACTTTACCAACTTCAGCAGCTGTAAAAGATTACGTAGATAGTCAAGTTACAGCACAAGATTTAGATTTTCAAGGAGATAGTGGGGGAGCATTAAATATAGATTTAGATAGTGAAACATTAGATATAGCAGGAGGTACTGGAATAAGTACTTCTGGTTCTAGTAACACAATAACTGTAGCTATAGATAGTAGTGTAACAACTTTAACAGGTTCACAATCGCTAACAAACAAAACTTTAACAAGTCCAGTTTTGAATACTGGGATTAGTGGTAGTGCAATATTAGATTCTGATACAATGTCTGGAGTTAGTGCTACTAAATTAGCAAGTTCAGAAAGTATTAAAGCGTATGTAGATTCAGTATCAAGCGGAGAAGATACTCTTGATGAAATGAATGATACGAATTTAACAAATCCACAAGATTCTGCTATATTGAAATATGATAGCAGTAGTCAAAAGTGGGTAGACGACAATAACATAGATGGCGGTTCATACGTCAACTAAACGGAGAATAAAATGGCAAATACATTAAGAGTAAAAAGAAATGCATGGAATGCTACTAGTAGTTCAGCAAATAAACCAGTTGCAGATTCGTTAACCTATGGAGAATTGGCATGGAATAATATTGACAATACTCTATATATAGGAAAACAGATGAATGCAACGCCACTAATTAATTCATATAGAGTTATACCAGATGCTACTGCTACTATAATTGGAGCAGCATCATTTTCTACTAACAACTTTGTAGTTAATAGTGGTGCAGTGCAAATTAAAGATTTAGGTATAGCAACAGAAGAAATAGCTGCCGATGCAGTAACTTCATCAAAGATAGCAGATGATGCAGTAACTAGTGACCATATAGGAGACAATCAAGTTCTTGCAGCTGCTATTGTAGACGATATTACTTTAGCTGGTAATTGTGGAACTACTGGTAATTTTACAGTAGGTGCTAATTTAACGGTGACAGGAACTCAAACTATAGTAAATTCTACTGTAGTAGAAATAGCAGACCTTGCAATAGAACTTGCAAAAAATGCAACAGCTTCTGCATCAGCAGATGGCGGCGGTATTATTCTTGGTGGATATAGTGGTTGTCCTAGTATTTTATATGACGACACGGGAACTCAATGGGAACTAAATAAAAATACTGATGTTACTGGAACTTTTGCGGTATCAGGATTAACTACTTTATCAGGTGGAATACAAAATACTACTTTAGATTTTGGAACATACGTTAATCCATAAGGATAATTAAATGGGAAATAGATTTAAAATAAGACGAGGGAGCGTATCCCCCGTAAATGCTGCTGATATAGAAAATTATGAATTAGTTTATAATTATACCGATAATGAATTATGGACTAAACATGGTGGTTCTGTTGTTCAGATTACTAGCGGTACAAGCGGTACAGTAACTAATGTAGTAGCTGGTGCTGGACTTACTGGTGGTGGTACTTCTACTGCTACTTTAGATGTAGTAGGTGGTGCTGGTATTTCAGTAAGTGCTAATGCTATCGCTGTTTCAGGACTAACTGTTTCTGAATTTGCAGCTAACTCTCTACAATTATCTACTGAATCTTTCGCAGATAACAATACATCCTTAATGACTTCAGCTGCTATTGCAGATAAAATAGAAGCATATGGATATTCAACAGGTGCTGGTACAGTAGATACAAGTGGTAGCCCTGTAGATAATGACTATGCAAAATTTACTGATGCTAATACTTTAGAAGGTATGAGTATAGCTGAAATGAAACTTGATTTAAACTATGGTACTTTAGCAGATTTAGATTCTGTAGGTGCAAGTCAAATAACTGACAATTCAGTAGGTGCAGCAGAATTAAACGTATCGGGAAATGGTAGCGTTGGACACGTCTTAAAATCTGATGGAGATGGTTCATTTAGTTGGGTAAGTCAAACTGATACCAACACAACTTACACAGCTAGTACTGGATTAGATTTATCTGGAACTGCATTTAGTGTAGATGTATCTGACTTTATGTCTAATGGTAGCAATAATAGAATATTAACTGCTACTGGCACAGACGCTATGAACGCAGAAGCAGGATTGACTTACGATGGAACTTATCTAAGTACATCAGGTACAGGTGGTACTGATGGTGCAGCTGGTTCTCCAATAATAAGACTTAATAACACTACTCAGAGTGCAGACTGGGATACAGGAGATGTTGTAGGAACTTTAGAATACTATGCAGCTGATGCAAGTGGTAATGCACCTTATGTAACATCATTTATTAAAAGTGTTAATGGTGTAGATGGTTCAAATGGAACTTTACCAAGTGGTGCTTTAACATTTGGAGTATCAGCCTACAATGCTGTAGGTGGTGCTGTAGAAAAAATGAGAATTGATAGCACAGGAAATGTCGGTATAGGAACTACATCACCAGATGCTACTTTACAAATTGGAGAAAACTCAACTTCATTTACTCTTGGAACTACATCAGGAAATAGTATAGATTTATTAAAACTTGCAACTAAATCTACTAATGAAAATCAGTTAATATTTTCATCTGAAAGAGTAGCAGATGGAAGTACTTGGACTACTACAAGAGAAAGAATTTATAGAAAAGTAGATGCATCTGATATGGGCTATATTGATTTTGGTAGTTCATTTAGTGCCGAGTCTAATATGATTTCTTTTGGAGAAGTTGGTGTTGCTAAATATATGGGTATTAGTGGAGATGGTAGAGTAACTATCGGTCCAGATGACACAACTTATGGAGTATTAACTATACATAAAGATGCACATGAAGAACACTTAACACTTAAAACAAATTATTCAAATGCTAACACACCAAGAGGTGCTATTAAATGGAGAGATAGTTCAAATGTTACAGGTGCAATTCATACTGAATATGATGGGTCAAAAGTTAATATGCACTTTGGTTCTTTATATAATTCAGGATATAATACCACTTCAAGAATGGTATTAAAGGGTGATGGTAATGTCGGTATAGGAACTACATCACCAAATAGATTATTACACTTACAATCTACTGGAGATGCAATAATGCAAATAACTTCTGCTGATGGAAGTGGTGCATATATAGATTTAGGAGATGTTTCAGATGTAGATGGTGGTAGAATAGTTTATGATAGTGGTAGTAATCTATTGTTTAATACTGCCTCTACTGAAAGAGTGAGAATTTCTTCAAATGGCAATATGATTGTAGGTAGTGATTACACTACTAATGCTTCTACTAAATTGGTTGTAAGTCATAGTGGTGCTAATGGTATATTATTAAATCAAGATGCAGGTACTCCTGCTAATTCGGGTAGATTATTTTTTGAAGGAACAAGCACAAGTGCAATATTCCAAGAGGGTAATGATATGAGCTTCAGAAGTGGAGCAACAACAGGTAGTTCAAGTGGTACTGAAAGATTTAAGGTAAATACTTCTGGTACTCATACTGTTGGTAATATAACAGTATCTGGAACAGTAGATGGTAGAGATGTAGCTTCTGATGGAAGTAAATTAGATGGTATAGAAGCATCAGCAACAGCAGACCAAACTGCAGCACAAATTTTAACTGCTATTAAAACAGTAGACGGAGCAGGTAGTGGTTTAGATGCAGACTTATTAGATGGAATAGATAGTGGTGCATTTTTAAGAAGCAACACATCAGATACTATAGGTGCTCAACTTACAATGGGTACTCAAACAGCTCTTGTTGCCTCAAATTATGGGCATGGTGTATTTGGTGTATATAGTGCGTCAAAATATCAACACGTTTGGAGTATGGGAACAGCATATAAGGGTGCTGCAGATGGAGCAAGTACGGGGAATATAGGTAACTTATATGGTTTAGCATGGAGTTATAATCCCGATTATGGTGCAGTAGGAAATAATGCACAATCTAAAACAGGGTTAGGACATCAACTATTACTAGCAAGTAATGGATTAACTAAAACTGCTCTTGGAACTGGTATTTGGACACAAGGTCATGTAACATTAACAAATAATAAAAACTTTCAGGTTGAAGATGCTCAAGGTAATATAGCAAATCTTATCAAGCTAGATACTGGTAATGCTATAAGACTTGGAGATACTACTCATGTAGACCAAATAGCAATATCTACTGCTGCAACAACAAATGCTATGATATTCCAGACCAATGGAACTATAGCTTTAAATGGTAATGTAACGATGAGTTCGCCAGCAACTATTAATTATGGTTTAGTAGTTAATGAGGGTGGACATAATAATGATTTCAGAGTAGAGTCAGAAAATCAAACACATGCACTTCATGTAGATGCGAACTTAGACCAAGTAAAAACTTATGCGTTAGTTGATACGGCTACTGGATTTGGTAATACAAGTGGATTAAGTTTAGATACTGGTACAAATACTCCTGCAGAATACGCTGCATTACCAATAGGTTATTCTCGTATGATGCACGCTAATTTAGGTACTGATGAGGGTATGCCTTTAGATGCTCAACACTTCCTATTTAATCTATTAGGTAAAAGAGATAGTGGTGGTGGTTGGAACGCACTAGCACAAGGTTATAATAATAATGAACAATTATATATTGGACACACTACTGTTAGTGGTTCGTTTGCTACTTGGAGTAGAATTGTAGTAGAAGACTCTTCAAGCAATATAAATCCAATAGGAAACTTAAATTTAGATGCAGGTAAAAGAGTTTATTTTGATGGTGGTGATGAAGATTGGATTATGCAAAATGGTGATAATATTATTAGTACCTATGTAAATGGAAATGAAAGATTAAGAGTAGCAGATAGTTATACTTATATGCCAAACAAGATTTATGGTGGCGATGGTACAGCAGCAGCTCCTATGTACAACTTTTGGAATGATTCAAATACTGGTATGTATCGTAAAGCTGCTGATTCATTAGGTTTTTCAGCGGGTGGAACAGAAAGAGTATTTATTGATAGCACTAAAATGATGATTACTGGTGCTGGTGTAAATACCTTTAGAATACAATTCCCTAACGACCAAAGAATATTTGACAATGGTGGTGGTGGACTAAAACTTGGTGCAGCATCATACGCAGTTAATATTTATTCAGGTACTTCTTCAGATATGATTACATTTCATAATGGTGGAATAAGTGGAGCAGAAACAGCAAGAATTACTCCTACTGGATTAGAGTTGGCTAATACTAAGAAACTTGTGCTTGATGGTGCAGGTGGAAATACATACATTAATCAAAATAGTGGTAGTTCAAGTCGTTTAGATGTAGTAGTTAATGGAAGTGGTATATTAGATATTTATAATACTGGTTTAAAAATCAATGGTTATCTTGATGTAAATGATATATATGTAGCACATGGAGGAAGTGATTATTCTCCTGGTATAATTTTCTTAGGTGGAAGCGACACTCCTGGAAGTAATGCTTATGAAAATGCAACAATAGGATATTACGATAACTCAGGAACTGGAAATATGTTGTTTAAGGGTAATCGTGGTGCTATGAATTGGCATTTTAACGATTCTGATGAAACATTATTTTTAATGGCTAGTAGTGGAGATTTTCACGCACATCAAGATGTTGTAGCATATTCAACCTCTGCTGCTTCGGATAAAAAGTTTAAAGAAAATATTAAAACCATTTCTTATGGGTTAGAAGAAGTATTAAAGATGAATCCAGTAGAATATGACTGGAAAGAAAAAAGAAATAAAGCACACGATATTGGTGTAATAGCACAAGAAATAGAAGAAATTATACCTGAAGTAGTTAAAGAAAGCAAAGAACTAAATTCAGATGAAACATTTAAAAGTGTTGACTATGGTAAAATGGTAGCAGTCTTAATAAAAGCAGTACAAGAACAACAAGTTCAAATAGATGAACTTAAAACACAAATAGGAGAGTAAAATGGCTAAAGTAATAGCAGCAAAAACAAATGTAGTAGCAGAAGCAGAAAAGCAAGTTGAAATCAAACATACTAGAGTAATGAAAGATGCAGCAGGTAAAGATGTTACTGTTGTTGATTCAACTGAAGTTAAAGGTGTTGATGAAGCAATTTCACAAGCAGAAGCACAATTAGTATCAGCTGAAGCAAGAGTAGTTGAATTAAAAGCAGACATTGTAGCTTATAAAGCAATTAAAGGTTAATCATGGGTTTACCAGTAGTAGGTAATACTAATGTAGGATTGGCTTATAATGGTGCAGCTTTATCAGAAGCGTGTGGATTAGAAGATACCGACCATACGGTAGGTGGAAATCAAATGACAAATATTAGTCTAAAAGGACTATGTACTGGAGTTTCAGGAGATAGCAAGGTTTATTCTTTTGAAAGTGTAGGTGGTGCAGCAGACACTATGGATAACTATGGAGGTTCTAATAATCCATTACAATCTAGTGGTGGAACAGCTATACCAGCAGCAGATGCTTTGAATATAGGCACTGCACCTTTTCATATGAGCCATTGTATAGGTGGACAACACGAAGAAGGTGGAGGTGGAGGTAGATGAAGGGTTATGCTGCAACTGCAACATATACAATTAAAGATGATTGTATTATAGATGAGAAACTAGGTTGGGATGTAATGTCAACTTGGGAAACACCTATAATGCAGAAACACGCTGATATGGTGTGTGCTAATGGTGGACATATATTAGAATTTGGATTTGGTATGGGTATTAGTGCTGGATTAATACAAGAGCACGATATTGAATCTCATACTATAGTTGAAATTAATGATGGAATATATGCTAATTTAGTAGAGTGGGCTAAAGATAAGCCTAATGTAATACCAGTTAAAGGTGACTGGTACGATGATATACCTACAGATAAAAAGTATGATGGAGTATTTTATGATGGTTTTGGAGATATGTTAAATAAAAGACATTTTCCAAGTCGTATTATACAACATTGTAAAGTAGGTACTATATTAACTTGGTATAGTAACTTCTTATCTGAAGAAAGTCAATATTCAGGAGAGCAGAAATATCATAAGAGACACGAGTTAGAGCAGTTCGATAGGACTGAAAGAATTACATACCAACAAGTAGAGCTTGAAATACCAGATAAAGCTAGAATAGATTGGTATTTAAAAGGTGAAGGTAATATTTATTACGCACCACAATTAATAATAGATAATAATGATTTATAGAGATAAAATACTTGACATAAAGACTAATAATTTATTATTTTCTTATGGTGAGGTACATACAAATCATATTTGTAATGTTTTTACTTACAATAAAAGGAGAACCAATGAGCGTAGATAGTACTCAGATTAAAAATCTTATTAAAGATGTATGCGTTCAGTTAGGAGAAAAGTATGCGAAAGCTGAGGCTTTGGATATTGTCTATGCAACTGGACTTGTGGAGAGCAAGTACGAATACATTGAACAAATTGGAGCTGGTCCTGCTAGAAGTTTCTGGCAAGTGGAACCTGAAACAGCTGTCGACAATTGCAAGAACTTTATATCGGCTAGGCCTGAACTTATGCAAAGGGCTGCAGATATTCTTGGAATTGACCCTTATCACTTTATTGACCCTCAGCCTGATAATTGGGATTGGATTCTTCGTACTAATATTGCTGCTGGTGTTTTGCACTGTAGGATTAAGTACTGGCGTGTACCAGAAGCTATCGAGCCTGGTCCCGAAGGATTAGCAAAGTATTGGAAACAACACTACAACACTGTTGAAGGTGCTGGTAGTGTAGAACATTTTTTATTATTAACAAAAGGAAAAATATAATGGCAACATTATCACAAATATTAGCTGGATTAAGAGCAGACCAACAGCTAGGTCAAAAAGAAACACTAGGAATGTTAGGTAGCTCTATCTTTGAATCAGAGAAATCTATAAAAGAAGGAAGTAGGGCATATCAAGAAGCAGCAGATGATGTAGGACTAGACATTCAAGACTATGGAGAGAAGGGAGCAAAGATTGATACTTTACAAACTTTAGGTAGTATTATTCCGGGAGCAGCAGTTCCTTTAGCTATCTTAGGATTTGGTGCTAGAAGAGCTAGAAAAAAACCTAAATTTACTTTTGATATAAATAAGGCGGCTCCAGGATTTGAAGATAGACTATTTGCAGACCAAGCAGGAAAAGACTTACTTTCATCTATACAAGGGACTAGAGATATTGTATCGCAAGCATTAAAAGGTTCTTTCTTTAATGATTTAGTTTCAACAGCTACTAGTTTATATGGAGGATATCAAGCAGCAGAATTAGCTGGAACTGTTTCTGAGGGAACTTCGTTTATGGATTTTTTAAGAAATCAAGCTAAAGAGACTGATAAAGCTCCAGTAGTTGATGCTACTAGAAATATTTTTAACAATGATAGTTTTAATACATTTAGAAGCAATAATTATGGTTTAGGAGATAGAAGTTTATACAATATAGGGATAGAAGAATAATGGCTATAGAATATAAAACATTAGAACAATTATTAGAAGAAAGAGGTCTTTCTATGGACGCTCTTAAAGACCCTGGTCAAAGATTTGGCTATGGTTCTGGTGGAGAGTATGGACAATTCTTTTCTCCTTTTGACATAGAAGGGTATCAAGAAGGTATACAGTCCTTAAAAGGATTGGAGTCTTCTTTAATGGGAGGCATTGAACAACAGTTTGGATTCCAAGCGGGAAGACAAAGAACTGGATTACAGTCTGAGCTTCAGAAAATACAACAAGCTGGAAAGCCTAGCGGTCTTACTGGTGGAGCTCAAGATAGATTGATGAGCATGGCAAGACAAGCTGGAAGTGAATCATATGGAGACTTAGCAAGACAAACTTCTCAAAAAAGAACTGCTACTCAAGAACAGTTAGGTAGTCAGTATGGTGCATTACAAGGTATGTTTACATCTTTCTTAGGAGATTCAACAACAAGAGCATTACAAATTACTCAAGCAGACCCAACGGGTGGGAATCAAGGAAGGCTTGTTACAGCACAAGACATAGAATCTTTTAATTCTAGATTAGGGATGGGAGATAGAATGAGTTTTAATGCTGCTGCCCAAGGTTTAATAGGGCAAGACTATCAACAATTAATTGACTTATATGGAGATTACGCACAAAATGGCTAGAACAGTTATAAACCCAACATTATCAAAATCTTTAGGACAAACAGCTCTTGAGAAAGCTATGGATACTTTAAAAGATATTACTACAGAAAACGCAAAAAATAAAAGACAAAGTGAGTTGATTAAATATAATAAAAATAAAGATGCTAAAGACCTTCTTGTTAAACAACAAGAAAATAGTGTTAAAATGGAATCAAGTTTTAACAAAGATTACTTTGTAGATATAAGAACTGAAATAGAAAAAGGAACCATGCAAGGTTATAATAATGCAGAAGCACTTCTTGGAATAAGAGATGATGGTTCTTCTATATATGACATAAGACGAGATAGAATGGTGGGAGAAACCAATAAAGATTTATATAAAGACTCTAAGGGTTGGATGGATGTTATAAATAAAGGTAGAGGTGCATTGAAAGAAATATCTTCTGACCTTGCTATTACAGCAGATATATCACAACCTATATCAGAGCATAAAAATGCAATTGCTAGAACACTTAGAAGAGTAAAAAATGGATTGCAACCTTATTCAGATTTTGAAAAAATGATGAATATGTATAAAAAGAATGGCTTATCCGATGAGTTAGGATTTGATGATAAAGAAATAGGAGGATTAACTGCATCTACAATTAATTCTAGTATGAAATCTCTTTACAAAGTTATGGGAGATTATGAGAGAGTTAACGCTCCTACTTCAGACAACTTAGAAACATTTATAAACTTACAACCAGCAGGTTCATACAGTTATGATGAGAGTAGATATGAGAAAGCGTCTGTAGACTTTAAAAAAGTTTCTACTGAAAATGCAAAAGAAGCATTAAGACAGATAAAATCTACTATACTACTTAGAGAACCAGGAGAGCAAACATTCTTTCAACAAGTTGGTCCTTATAGAAAACAAGAGATTGTTAATACTATTGGAGGGTTAATTATTGAATCAAACCCTGAGCTATCTAAATTATCTAGAGAAAAATTAGCCGAAGCCTTAAATAAAGATAAAAATATAAAATATATGTCAGAGCAATTTTTAGAATACATTGGCCCTGAATACCAAGAATTTATAACAACAGCTAACTATAATTTACTAGGCATATAATATGTCAGAACAAGACAAAAAACCAGATTTTTCAGCTGGGTTAGGACTTCCTAAAAAACAGGAAGTAACCATACCTGATACTTTATCACTTAACTTTTCAGCTGGAGTTTCCCCGACTCCTACGGAAGTAGATACATATAAATCTATAGATGATTTAACCCCTATAGACCTTGCTTCAAAATCTAAAGATGAACGCATAGGAGAGTTTTGGGATAAGTACTTACCTGACGTTTTAAAAGAAGGATATAACAACAGCATAGATGGTATTGCTAAAGAAATATTAACAGGTAACAAAAGATTTGGAGTTCCAAATAGAGATGTTGTTGATAGAGGTATTATGTATGATATAGGCGTAGCGGCATCGTCTTTTCTTTTACCTACCCCTTCAAATATTGCAACATTAGGATTGGGTGCTGGTGCTGGTAAAGTAGCACAAATTGCGGGTGGAAGAAAAGCAACTGAATTTATAGCAAATACAATGATAAAAAAAGGGTTTATGTCAAAGGGTTCTAAAAAAGAATTTGTAGACAATGTTTCTAGAATAGCTTTTACAGAAGCGGGTGCATTTGGAGCACAGGAAGGATTTTATACAGGAGCAGCTGAAATGAGAGATGCTGTAATAAATTCTGAATTTGATATATCTAAGTATCAAAAGATTAAAGATAAAAATAAAAGATATTTAGCAATAATGTCTGACATTGGAAAACAGTCTGACCCACTAGATTACTTGAGAGGTTATGGAGTTGGTGTTATAGGAGGAGCTGGTTTTGGTACTGCTAAATACGCTGGCACGGCTAATAAAGGAATTCTACTAAGCGGTAGAGCTAAAGGAAAATCTAGAGGAATTGAATCTGGAATTGCTGGAGAAATTGGAGCAATAATGGCTTCATCTGGACTTATATATGAAAGAGATTTTGATGCAGAACAAAATAGTCCTTTTATGCAAAATTTTGTTCTAGCAGCAGGTATTGCATCTGCAGCTGGATTACCTAGAAGTACATTTAACTCTTTAAGAGCTTCTTATAAAAAAGGTAAAAGTATACCTTTAACAGAGGTTGATGGAAAAATACTAAGAGGTTTAAATTGGGATGAAATATCAGAAATTATACCCGAATCTGTTGAGCTCCAAAGATATTTAAGACAAGGTTCAGATGTGTTCAAAAGAGTATCAGAGCCTTTAATTAGGTTGACAGGAAGAAAAGGAGACCCTAAAATAACAGAACAGGTTTCTTTATCGATAAAAGATTTAAATAAAAAAAGATTACCTGCTGGTATGGCAAGTGGACCTTATGCTAACGTAGAAATAGTTGGCTCACCTGTAAAAACAGGAGGAAAGAAAGGTAAGATAACTGTAGAAACTAGAGCACCGGAACCTATTCCTACAAGCCTTGATGCAAAGATAGATAGAAAGAGCCTGGAAGTTACAGAAACTGGAGCTAAGTTTAATGTAAAGATTGGAAGAAATACATACGCTTTAGATGAAGTAAACTCAGAATTGTTTTTAAAGAATTATACCTCACAACCTACATTAGCTAAAAATTTAAAAGATAAAAACAGAGGTTATTTTGCTTTAACATTAGAAAGAAGAAGAGCTTTAAGACAACTTAGAGCCGACTCTAATGCCGGTAAAAATGGATTAGAAGAAGGAGATTATATAAGAGCTATAGAAAATACAGCTAATGAATATAATATTGAAAAATGGAGCAACTTAAAAGAACCTCCTAAGATAAAAGATATGACCGACGTTGAACTTAGATTAGTAACAGAACAGTTTGGAGACATACAGTTTATTAAAAATCATGAAAATTTTATAAGAGATGAATTTGGTTCTGTAATAGATGATATAACTGGAGTAGCAGGAGAATCTATTATTGTAAACTTTGGAAAAACATTAGTTGGTAGTTTAGGAAGTGATTTAAAAAGTCCTGCAGCTAGGACAGCTGTTAGACTTCTTTCTAAGTTAGATAGAAATATTGTTACTGCTGCTACTACAAGAATAACAGATTTACAAAAAGCAATTGGTATGGATACAGCTGTACTTAGTATGAGAAAAGTTCTTCCTAGATTCATGACAGGATATAATCCATTCAGAAATCAGAATATGGAAAATTGGATTGTTGGAAATAAAGTAGAACTTAGTAATGGAAAAACAATACCTTCCGGTTTTGATGAATATAGATTGTTAGATGCAAATCCTAAGCACCTAATTACAATGAAATCTAATGCTACTAAAATGATTAAAAAAGGAAACCTAACAGATAAAGAAGTTTCTTTCTTACAAAGAAGAATAAAAACAGTAGAGCAGATAAAAACCATAATGGATGAGACTTACGACGATGCTATAAAAGCAAAGATAAAGGTTGCTGGAAGAAAAGAATGGTACATGCCTTTTGTTATAAGTAAACCTATAAGAGATACTATTTATACTGAAACACTTTCCTTGAACGAAAAAATATCGAAACTTACTAGAGGAGACTTATCCCTAGACCCCGAAGTTGCTCTTAGGAATGCAGACGAAGCAACAAAAACAAAAATAAAGAAAAGCGTAGAAGACTTTGTTACTAAATTAGTCAAGTCTAATGACCCTAATAAAAAAGCTGTTGGAGAAATTTTTACTGAAACAAGAAGGATTTTAGATAGAAAAGGTTCTGTTTTATCAGACGTACCTGAGTATGATGTTTGGGCTGCTGTAAATGCTAATATATATACAGATGGATTTAAAGTATACGCTCCTCTTGAAAAATCTAGAAAAGTAGTGGGTTCTGCTGGAACTATAGATATTGTAGCTGGACTTGTTGAGTCTAAGTCTAAGATGTTAGACAAAAACTTATTAACTCTTTTTACAGACTATATAAATGGTTCTACAAAACGTATTGAACTATCAAAAACATTTATGCCAGACGGAGCATTTTTAGATAAATTAATTTCTAGAATACCGGAAGGAGCAGAGATGTCTGGAATTGGTGCTGCTATAGGAAGAAGGTTAGGAAAAAATTCTTTAAACAAAAAAACAGGAAGTGCTGATGTACCTGAGTTTATATTTAAGGAAAGAGATGCTGTTAGGTTGGTAAAAGAATCTATAACTGGTGAAGATGCTCTTACTAGACAAGGATTATTATCAAACGGACTTTATGCTGCTTCGGAATTTGAAATGTTAAGTAAAATATCTTTAGGTACAGCTACCATACCAAACATGACTCAGGCTTTTATATCTACAATACCTCAGTTGGGAGTAGGTTCTGTTGTAAGAGGATTAACTAATTACGTATTTAACCCTCAGGTTAGAGACATGGTAAAACAATCCGGAGTTACAGCTCTTTCTTTGTTTGATGAAATTTTAGGAGGTAGTAGAGCTTTACAGATTGGTCAAGCTAGGTTAATAAAATTTTCAGACCCTACTCAAGCTTTTATAAAAACTTTTAAAGGTGAAATGGGATTAAAAGATTGGTATACAATGGCAAAAGATTTTGCAGCAAAACCATTTATGGCAATTAATTTATTTAATAAAATGCAAGCTGGAGCTGCTGCTGAAGATTATATTAGAAAGCTAGTGATGATGTATGATGGAAAGATGGGGCTGGCTCAAAATTTAGAAGTTACTGCTACAATGCCTTTAATAAATAGAAAAGCTTATGCTAAGAATAAATTAAAAAACACATTTGGAATAGATGCAGATGAAGCTTTGAAATATAAGAAATCTATTATAGATAGAACTTATAATCCCGCAAATGCTGGAGAAGCTCAAATGAAAAAAAAGATTTTAAGAGGTATGGAATCATATGCCAGTGACTCTCAACAAGGAAGAAACTTTGATAAAGATGCATTAGCTTTAAATGATTCTTATTTTAAACCTTTTACGCTGTTTAAAAGATTCCCTATAAGACAATCTAAATATGCTCTTAAAATAGTTCAAGATGAAATGGCTAATGGAAATATATTATCTCCTCTTTATTTAGCAGCTAGTGGTGCTATTGGTGGCTCTATATCTTTAAAAGCTAGAGCAGATTTATTAAAATATATGTCAGGAGACTTGAGGTTTAATAGCGAGGAAGAAAGAACTAAATACGTTCAATTGGGAACAGGAAAAGAAATTGCTTCTGCAATGGCTGCCGGAGGAGTTTTAGGTGCCTATGGAGATATAGTGGATAACAATGAACCTTTCAATGCTATATCTTTTTTAGTTAAACCCGTACTTCTTGATGACGCTGAAAGAATAGGAACTGTAGCACTAAATAGTATATTGAACTTTGCTACCAATGAACATGATTTAAATATACAGACTAGAAAAAATATGATAAAATTAGGACCTACTTTTGGAAGTATGATAAATGCATCACTATCTTGGTATGCATATAAAGGAGACCTTCCTGAATTTTTGGGAGGAGAAGGCAAGCCACCACCTAAACTATATAGAGACAATGCGGAAACCAGAAGAGGTTATGTATTCCAAGAGATACAAAGAATAATTCTTCTTGGCACTGGCCCAGGAACAGCTAAGTATGAAGACAATGCAGAAGCAGCTGCTAAGTTAGCTTCAGACTGGAATAAGTCTCAATACGTAAAAGATATCCCAGCTCTTGCAATTAATCCGTATGAAAATTCATTAAGGAATCCTTTTAATTCAAAATCCTTAAATAAAAAATTTGTAAAAGAAGTGAATAAAAACAGAGAATATTACGAAGATAAAGACTTCGACATAACACAATACTTAGAGGACTAAGACTATGAAAAGTGAAGACATGAACAATAAAACATTAATGGACTATTTCGGAGAAAAGAGTGCAGAATTTGATTCTTCTGGAAGAGTATCTCCAGAGGAAATGGAACAACTAGAACAAATACTTATGGGTTTAGTAGACCCAGGAAAGAAGCTTAAGCTTGCTGGAACTGCAGCAAAAAGAAGTGGTAAGACCCTTATGAGAATCTTTGACGAATTGATGGGTAGAGGAGCTAAGCAAGCTGACGACTTAGTCGCTAGAAAACCTATTGATACATCTTATATAACAGGAAAGAATCCGAACGCAGTAACCATGCAGGACGTTTTAAAAGGAAGTCAGAAATCTTTAAATATGCCAGCTTTTGAAAGAGAAGCTTTAGGTTTAGTTAAAAGAGTTTCTGTTGGAAAGAGTACTGCTAAAGGATTATCTAAAAAACAATTGCTTGAAAATTCAATTAAATCGAATGAGTCTCAAATAGCTAAACTGCTATACAACCAAGACAGAAGTTTGACAGGTACGATATACGACATATCTAAAAGAGGAAGAGATTTTCTTCCAGCTATAACAAAGAAACAAGGTTTAGCTGGTCCTGGAATGCCAACCTATAGAGCTCAAAGCGACATAATGAAGATTTTAGAATCAATATCTAAAACTCTTAGCAAGGGTCCTTTTGATTAATAAAGAAAATATAGAAACAAAAAATAAACAAAAAACATTGTCGGACGTTTTAAAAGGTGCTGATAATTTTTTGTTTAAGACTGGACCTGAAGCTTTAATAGGTGGAATATCAAAAGGACTAGGTTTAGGAGTTGATATTTTATCTGATTATGTTAAAAACCCTGTTCAAAATATTGCTTTTGATGCAGCTACTTTAGGCTTAGGTAAAGGTATTAAAGGTATTGGTTTGGCTGCAGGATTATTAAATCCGAAGATTAAAAAAGGCTCAGTTTCTCTTTTCAGAGGCGATGAAAATGTTTTACCCACAACTACTGCTATGCAAAAATTAGTTGAAAAAGGCAAGCGTGTTGGTGGGGGTAAAAAAATATTTAATAAAGATAAAGATAATTATCCTGGAGTTCTTTATTCTACATTATTTCCCAATTATGCAGAAAGGTATGCTTCCGGATATTCTCTTACAGGAAGCAAAGAATTGCCTGGAACTGTATCTCAATTTCAAGTTCCTTATGAATATATAATGAAAAAAAATGAACTTGCTAGTGCACAACTTGTTAAGGCCTACGACAAGGTAAAGAGTAAGATGGTAGATTCTCCATTTGAATATAATGCTAATATGGCTGACTATGATTTGAGACGAAATGAAACTAAAATTATGCGTGATGTTGGTCAGGTTATAAGGGGTGCCGTTGGTCAAAATAAATATCCATCTCTTTTAGACATTGAAGAACTTGCTGAAATGGCTGCAAAAAATCCAGAAGAAATTACACATAAAGGTATATACAGATTTAGAGAGGGAATTCCTATAAAATTTTTAGAAAACTTAGAGTTTGTTCCTGGAAAAAATACATCATACAAACAAAAGGAATTTTTAAACGACCCAAATAGGATAAAAGAATTAATATCCTATTTAAAAGAATTACGTTAAAATGGAACGTCAGGCATAACCTTGGCGACACTTGCCTCTGCTTCTTCCACAGTATCATACAAAGTACAAGTATCTGGAGAAAATCCAACGGTTGCCTTTCCAGTAGAGCCATATCTATTTTTAGCCACAACAATATCTAATCCATATTTACCATTCTTTGCATTCTCAAAATTAACAGTCCAAGGATAGTGCGTGAATGCTACAATCTCTGCATCTTGTTCTAGATTACCAGACTCTGCAAGGTCACTAAGCTTAGGAATACGTTCTGTTCTATATTCTATATTACGATTAAGTTGAGAGACTAATATTACAGACATTTCTTCTGACTTGCATAACCACTTATACTTTCTTGAAGTGTCGCCGATTTTTAATCTTAAGTCTCTCATGTCATTAGTAGGATATTCTATAAGTCCTATATGGTCATCAATAACCACATCCGGCTTTATACGTCGTATCTCTCTAAAAGTTCCTTCTAAATTACTAATATTGTCAAACATAAATAATTTGTCGGTATATCTTTCTTTAATAATATTTAAACTTTTCTCAATCTCTGATTTACTAGTAACTGCATTATGTCTTAACATGTGATAAGTTATTCCTTCTGATTCCATAGCAATAAACTTCTTCATCATTTCGGTATTAGGCATCTCTCTGTTGAACATAACTACTTTCTTTCCAGCTAAGACTAAATTCCTAGCAATGTTAGCAACGGTAGTAGTCTTGGCATTACCAGGTCTACCTGCAAATATAGTTATTTCTCCCTTTGTCATACCTGATATAATATTATCAATAGGCTCAAATCCTGTGGTGGTTAAACTTCTCTTGCTAAACAAAGAATCTTTAGTCATAGATAACAAAGCGTCTAAGTCAAATTTTTGTCCCGGCTCTAGATTAAGTAAAGAGCTTGCCGTGTCATGCACGTTAACTAAAAGACTACTTATATCATTTGTATCGTCAGATGCTTTATTAGCAATCTCTTGAGACTGTCTTATAAGTTTTCTTCTTAACCAATCTGAATGTAGTTGTTTTGCATAAGACTCTACATTTGCCGTAGAAGGCACAGACTCTACTAGTCCAGTAATGTAATAAGTAATACCTTTTACTTTGCTAGATATATTAACCATGTCTATAGGTATGTTTTCAGATTTTAAATCTATTATAGCATTCCATATCGTTTGATGTTTTTCTATATAAAAAGCGTCTTTATCTATTATATAGTCTTTTACTACATCTAAACATTTTTCATCTTTTAATATTGAACCTAGTACAGCTCTTTCTGATTCTTCGTTGAATATTCCTAGTCCTTGCATTTATGACACACTCCTTTCACCATAGGTATTGTCTTGTATACAGACTGGTCTAAATATCCTGGCTCAAATTTATTACTGTCTTGCATTTCTATTGCCCAAGCTTTTTGACATATTGGACATCTAGTAGGAACTCTGACCATAGATACATTCTCATTACTAGGTTTAGCTCTCTGTGCAAAAAAATAAGGATTTTTCTTTCCCATTATATATAGGTCTACTATATCCTTATCGAACCAATCTTCGTACCCCTCCGGGTCTACTTGTTTTAAGTATAGATAGTAAGACATAAACTCACTTTTTTCGCGTTGCCACTCTTCTTGTGGCTTATAAGTAAAGACACTTCTCATTTTATTCTCCCTGTATTTTTATTTAACTTAACTGAAAAGTAAGCTGAATTAATTCTAACAAATCTTTGTATCGAATAGTTGCATATATTTCCCCTCTATCTTGTTTGATAAGGGTAATATCGCAATCGTCTGGTGGTAAAAGGTAACTGGCTATAGATTTTCTTACTTTACATTGAACCTTCATTTTTCTTGAGGTTTCTTCATCTAGTAGATAGTCTACAATTAAATCGACTTCTGGAGATTCACCTAAACTTCTTCCGTCACTACCCCAAGCTCTCTTTGCATTGAAGCCATGGGATTGTGCGATGTCTACGCACTCCTTCTCGAATCGATTACCTTTTGCTTTTGATTTACATGCCATATTATAATTTACAAATTTGTTTTTATTTCAGTCAACTTATTTCAAATGCTTTAATTTTTCTATATCAAATCTTTCTGCAGTCCTTTTAACGAATTCGTCAAAAACCATAAATGTCTCTTTCCACTCTCCGTTGTAATACACCTTAGTAACTACAGTATTAGCCAACATTATAGATTGCTCTGTACTTGTGCTGTGAGTAGCTATAACCCCTAGAGATACTTTCTTTGTAGCTCTCCAGTTATCGACAATCCTTTCTATAACTAGTCTTTGCCCAGTAGGAAATGGTGCGTCATCTTTTTTACAGTCTCCTATTAATAAGAATTTATTACCTACTTCAAAGCAAAAGTCAATATCTGTAGGAGAAACAAGCCCATCTTGTAATCCGTCAAATATTATTGATTGTTTGAATCTTTTTTCGTATAAAATTGGTCTTTTCATTTTTTTTCCTTACGAGAATGCCCCTCTAATCGATTATAATTACATTTGCGACATAAGTGTCGTCTAACCTGCCAAATGTCCATAGAGGGGTAACCTCATTTGTTATTTTAGTTTAATGCTCTTTTTTGAGAAAAAATCATATTTTTATTGCAATCTAACCAAAAAAAGGACAAATCTATATGGTCATCTACAATACTTATATTGTATCCTTCTTTAATCATTTGGCTAACTACTTTTTTTGTAACTGAAGGGAATGCTCTATATCTAACAAAGCATTCATTGGTTGACGTTACTCCCGTCTTCTGTATTTTTTCTCTTATCATCACTTCTTTTTTTGTCATTTAATATCTCCCTATATCTTTTACGTAGTATGTGGACGAGATACTTTTCCTCTCGCCCACTTATATCTACTATTGACTTACGTCCTAGCTTACTAAGACGTTTAGTGACAAGGACCTCTGTTATTCCCTTGTCATATCCCAAGAGTTCTTGGAACGAATTCATAATGCTATTCCAGTTAGAAATATCCATTAATCACAATTGTCACAAAATCCAGGACCAAGAGTTTTCTTAGCAGAGTCTATTATATCATCTGCTACTAAAATTACCTCTTCTTCATGTTTGATAAACTGAGACTGGAATTGAGCTTTTATAGAAGTTCGAACACTGGAAAAGCATTCTTCTTCTCCTTCGCATCTATGCTGCTCAATCATCTCAATCAGTGACATTAATTGCTTTTCGTCTAATGTTATAGTATAGTCCATTAGAATGGCAATTCGTCTTCCGTCAATGGCTTTTCAACTACCCTGTTTGATTTGAATACGTTGATAGCAATTGGTGTTACTCTTGTCTCTCCAGATTGGTCGGTCCATTTATCGTGAACAACCTTGATAGTAACTGCGTTACCTGAGATATCAGATTCCATCACCATAGGAAGAAGATATCTTCCTTGGTCGTCTTTTTTCATCTCAAATCCACAAGCCTCGGAGAAAATCATGTAACCTTTATTGTTACCTTGATTATCCTCTAGCTTAGGATGTTTGTCTTTATCTGGAGTTTTAAACCTAAAGTATCCTTTAGACTTAATTTCCCTACCCTTTAAATCTGGGTATCTTTTGTCGTCAAGCTTATAACTAGCTTCAAAGATATCGCTGATATATTGGTTCTTTACAATAATATCTTTTTTGATAGTTAGTTTACTGACAGTAGCTTCATATGTTCCTTCTTCTATAGTAGCATATTTCTTGCCACTAGTATCGTCAGAAGGATTATAATAAGCTACATTGTTATCTATGTCATTTAAGACATCTGATACATTACTCATCTTTAGACTCCTCTATTTTGAGTTTAGACATTACTTTGTCGTAATTGTCTGTGTTTATTTTACCAGATGATAAAGCAATCTCGACTTTTTCTGCTTCCTGTACATCTAGCTGTGACATGACTAGTAGCAATGCGTCATACTGATTTTGACTAAGAGTCTTATCAACGTATTGTTTCCTGTACACGTCATCTGCAACATTACATAGTCTGTTAACTGCAACTTTAAATGCATCTGAATTTGCGGCTTTTAGGTCATTACCTAAGTCCACGTATCCAGCTCCACTTCTAGCTTGTGCTATTCTATGTGCTGCTACTGAGTCAAAACTACGTGGTATACCTTCGTCCATAATCTTTAGACGTCCATGTACTACTATAGCCTTGTCTCCAAGTGTCTCGTACTTTATTACTTCCCAAGACCAGACAGGATAATGTTGGTTTAATCTCCAACGCATATATCCTTCGTCTACGTAATCAAAACCATTTCTACTTTTAACTACGTCTTGAGGAGTAGGTGCTTCTGAGACATTTTGGTGTTTTGAAATCAAAGAACTTTCTTCATAGATTTCTGGTCTACTAGACTCTATGTCGTCAGATATTTGTTGAATATCTTGTTTCACTAAGTCTAACTCACTCATTTTACCCATTTACACTCCCATTATTATATGGACATAGATTTCTTACGTCACAATAAGATTGACATTTTCTTCCATTCCATGTTTGTTCACTACTACATTTCTGAGGCAAGTTTCCAGTCTCTAGAGCTTTAGTTAATTCATCTCTAGCTGTTAAAAACCTATTTTCTAATACCTCATCGTCATATTTTGGTACTTCGATTAAATAAATATGCTTATCTAATCCTCTATCTCTAGACACTGCTAGACCTCCGTCTCTAAGTGTAACTTGTATGTACATGTTATCGACTTCGTATCCTGATTTTGTCAAGAGATATCTATACCAGTTTAATTGCCAACCCCAGTCTCCGTATTCTGCTAAACCTTCGTCGCGGTACCATTGTTTAACCATTTTAGGAGAACCTTTTCTTCCCCATTTACCACTCGATTTGTATTTAGCTCCAGACGGGTCTGGTGTTAGATTGTATGTCATCCCTAATAATTGAGCACATTTATAAGAACCGGTATTTTTATAGTCTAATAACATCTTAGTTTTCTTGTCATACAAGTCTGCTATTCCAGTTATATTAAACTCTTCTAATTTCTGTTCTAGTAGATGTCTATCGTCTTCGTGTTTTTCTAGTCTAGAATGGTGCATAGTTCCTGCTAAGGAGAATGCTCTATCTTGTGGGTCTACAAAGTAGTCCTTAGTCCTTTTTAAATAGGATTCACAAGTTCCAGTTAGAAGCTCAGTAGTTGATGGCTTTCTATTAGGGTCTCTTTCTTTCGACATTTCAATTAAAGTCGGTAACGACATTCCCATTTCTAGGATATCTACATTACCTTCTCTTACATCGTCAAAAGAGACTGTGTTACCATTTGGGTATTTGAAACCAACGGCGGGCACTTTTTGTCTCCTTGGAATTGACGTAGTCTAGCATTAGACTATGTAATTTATCTTTAATTGATACACCTTCTTTTAGGGTTCTAGATTTAAACTTTATCCAAAGTTTTTTATCTACAACAAAAGAAGTTTGATATCTATTTTTCATAAAGCAATATACATATTAAATTTTATTTGAGTCAACATAAACTTTATAACTTTATAAATTAAGTTCCATTAGTTTACTATCAACATCTTGTTTTGAATCGTCGGGTATAGAGTCAAAATATTCCGACAAAATACTATAACCCTCTTTATATCTATCTAAGTCATAAGCTAGTTTTTTGACTAATTCTTGTACTTGTCCTATATATAAAGTTAGCTGTTGTTGACTAAAACTCATTACTTCTACCTCTACTTTAAGGCTATCTATAAGCTTGTCGCCAGTAGTTCTGTTGTCTATTTTCTTCATTTAATCTCCGTTAATTGCATTAACTCTCCAAGCTTTTTATCAAAGCTTTTTAAAGTTAATTGTCTGTTTATTTTTTTAGACCCGTTCGAGCTACACTTAAAATATATCTCTTGCGTGAGTCTAGGCACTGCACCTTTATTCAGTTTTGTCATTCTTCCTCCAATTCAAAGTCTGCCCAATCACGACATTCGCTACATATAGCAATTCCTATGTCGCCGTCTTCTGCAACTTCTGTCATTGCGTTACCACCACAACAAGTTGACATCCAAACACAATCGTCTTTATCTTTGATTTCTATACTTCCTTCTTCATGTTCAATCATTATTTGTCTCCTTCTCTATCAATCTCTTCTAAGATGAATTTTGCGTAGACTAATAATAAAAATACTAGAATTACTATTACGACACTCATTTAGAATCCTCTAGTATAGCTAAGACTTCAGCTTCTCTCATTATCAAGTATTCTTCTCCGTCGGTATATATAATAGTACCTGCATAATCTGGATATGTAATATAGTCGCCAGACTTAAGAGTCTCAACTTTCGGTCCCACTTCAAGGACTACTCCCTTATTTGGTTTCTTTTGAGTTTCAGAAGAAACTAAGATACCGCTATCCGTCTTCTCTTTTACTGCGTCTGCTTGTACTAGTAATCTATTATCTAATGGTTTTATTTTATTCATCTTCTTTTCCTCCTAGGATTTCTATTGTCATTCTAATTTCACCTGCCAACCATTTCATAGTCGTAGGCTTTATTCCCGATTCATCTTTTTCTATTAAATCTAATAGTCCGTCTAAATGCGTAATAGCATTATCTACTTTCCATTTTACTATTGTTCTCATTCTTCCTCCATTTTTAGTCTTTCTGTCGGGTCATACATCTGACCAACATCATCAATTACCATTTCATCGTCGCAAGTCATATTGTCTAGAGCATAGTCGTTATTCTTCTCTTGCTCTGCGTCTAACTTAGCTTGGTAGTCGTCTTGAAATTTAGGTTTACTATGTTCGTCTAGTTCGTGGTTTTCTCCAGTGTTGTTATCAACTAGCTCCGACGCCCAACCTGCACCTGGTATGTATGTGCATTTTATTCTAAATCCTAGACTATGTAGTTTTGATGTCGCATTTACTACTTGTCTCTGTAATCTTATTGCTTCTTTACTCATTACTCACCTCCATTTTATAAAGATACTCCGACATATCATTGTCGTCTCCTGCCATACTTATATCTTCTATAATATGACTTAAGTCTAACTCGCTTGTATTTACTTGATACTCTACTCCGTCTAACATTACAAAGACTCCACTTAGCTCTGCGTTATTTCTTAAGTATCCTGATGTTATTTTCTTACTCATTACTGCCTCCGTCTATTCCCTTGCCTTCCATTCCTGGAAAAGGTCTAGGTTGTTGTTCTTCTGCAAAGTAGTAGTCGTCGTCATAAGTGTCGCAGTTATAATCTCCGTCTAGCCACACTAGTAAGTTACTCTTAACTTCGTCGTATATTTCGTCATATATAGAATCTAAATCGTAGTTTTCATTAAATTCTCTTATTGCGTAATTTACTGCGTCTTCATTATTCTCTGCCTCTACATCTACAGTAGTCTCAAAACTAGTCATTAAATCTGAAATGTCATATTCTACTGGAATGCTTACTCTTACTTTATATTTCTTATTCATTATTTTCTCCGGTTAAAGTGGTGGATAGGTTTGCCAACCGATTATATTCGCAATTAAATATTAGGGAAAGGCGGGGTTCAATACCCGCAACTATCCTTATAATAGTTTTTAATTGTTTATATTTATCCACCACTAGTTTCATATTCTTAAGATAATACATATTATATACATAAAATCCAAGCTTTTTATTGTCATTTGTCAATTATTTTGTCCTTTCTAGTCGAGCTGTCATTGAGCTACTATAATAATATTATAAAAATAAATCCAAAAAATAGCAGACAAAACCGATAAAAATGTCGATTCTACCTGCTATTCTCTTTTTATGCTACAAGGTATACTGGAGTAATTCCCTGTTTCTACCATGAACGTCAAATAGACTTCCAAGTTCACTTGCATAATATGTGCTAGATATTAATGGATAGTCTATTAAAGGAAACTGACTACCTAAGCTATCTACGTATTTGAATGACATTGTCTTTTTGTCAAACTCTACTATGCTTGTTCTATTGTCAAAACACTTGTCTATATGTTCTTTATCTGCGTTTATCTCAACCATACGAGACTTCATAAATTCTGCAGTTTCGTCAGGTATGTTGAAAGTGTCAAATATATTACTAATAGACATTACTGCTTGTTGTGGTCTTGTTCTCACATGATTCAACATAGGTTGCAATAGATAAGGTTTATCTCTTTTTGGCAATCTAAGATAACGTCGCATTTTCTCACTATCTGTCATATAACCCTTAATCGACACAGAATCTCTAGCATAGGTATTATTAGATTCCATCTCTCTTACCTTTTTGTCAATCGCTCTATTATACAACGATTTAAACATTCTAGACTGATTAAGGTTTGGGTCGTATGCAAACTCGTCACGCATACTCTGCCCTATTTCATAAGCAGTGTCTACGACATTAGACCAAAATATAGACCAGTGTCGCATTTTTTCGGGGTTCAATGTCCCTGCGTGGTATCTTATCTCTATACCTTGATTAGCCTGAAAATGAGAATGGAGATTAAATCCATGATAACGCTTGTCGTTATATTTGTCGTTAGTAAAAGAACCATTGTCATACCAAAAATCGACGAATGCATCTCTACTTGTAATATAAGAGAAGTCGTTAAGCGACTGACTGACAGGCTTACACCACCTACCATTTAATCTAGAAGGAGGAACCCACATATAGACGTGAGGCTCTATCAACTTAACTAGTAAAGTTAAGACAGAAAAATGATACCAGTCATAATCTCTGCAGTCTATATGTAAATGCATACCACAATGTCTACTTACGTAGGCACCATTCGCATGCTTCAATACATCACATATCGTCTGAACGTCCTTATGAAGGATATCGCCTCGTCTAGGTTGCATAACTACTTCTGTCCCATACTCATGCTCTCCTCTTCTTACGGAGCCGTCTCCAGGAATATGTAGTCTACCTAAATGCCTATTGTCTTCAGGGTTGTTGCTTCCTAATATAGTATGGTCTATATTACATTTATCTTCTAATCTACTTTGTGCTATAGACATATCTAATTCAAATCTCAAATTACCTTCATCTACATATTCATGGAAATTAGTCTCTATCTCAATTCCCATATATCTTTTAGAAGGTATCAATTTAAATGTGTCTCTAGAGTAGTAGTCTTTTCGAGGACTAGTAAAAGACTCTGCAGTTTTAACGTATTCGTTAGAATATACGTCCCATGAAGGATAATCGTCAGATGGTTGATAACAATCTTCGCAATAATATTCTCCTTCATTTTCGTCGTAGACAAAATTGTCATGAGTGTCTTCATGTCCACATTCATAACAAGTAGATATGTTCTCACTATAACAATCGTCGCAATAAGGGTCTGAATTAACCCAATAGATATTGTCTACATGGGTTGTTTCGTCGCATTCTCTACACATTGTGTAATCCTCGTCGCAACTCTGACATATTTCGTCGTTATCGGCATTATAAACCGGTTCGTCTGTAGTTATGTCTGTGCTACAATCTGCACAACACTCAATTTCAGACTCTATCGCTTCGTTAATAGCTCTATCTGTCTGTGGCATTAGCTTCCTCTTCCCATTTTAAGCTGTCGTAGTATTGTTCTTCAGATATCTGTTCTTCAGACTTTATTTCGCCTGAGACATTATCTAGAAAATACCACTCTTGCTGTGTTTCGTCCCAAAACCACTCCTCCGGTCTACCTCCGTAGACTTGTGATAGATGTAATGTCTCGTTATCTATCATAGACTGGGGAACTATAGGTTCCCATTCGTCGTCTGTAAGACTCCAGGCATTCGTCTGAACTTGTGTTGGGTACTTGTTAATCTGATATTGATATACTCTAGAATCGTATTTAAATGATTCTTTGACTACATTCATTTTCTCGTCAGTAAACTTACTAACGTCAAACGTGTAAAGTGTATTTTTATTTAAACTAAATACGTCTGCTTCAATGTTATTCATTGTCAATGCGTCCTCAATAAATTCCGATTCACTAGCATAAAATAACGTCTTCATTGACGGAATGTATGCCACGTGTAAAGGTCTATTACTTTCTCTACATAGATATAATACCATTGGATTTGCTTTGACAAAAGACAACGCAAAGTCTGAGTCAAAATCTTTGACTGCTTCTTGTATGTTGTCGTTGTCGTTAATTGCTTTAAATATCAATTGAGAGTCTACCGGACATTGTTTGTCTAATTGAGTCTCCATTTCTTTGACATTGTAAACACAGCCATTATGAGCACCGACGACGTCGCCTACTCTGAAAGGGTGTGCATTTGATTTGACTATTGCTCCTTGTGTAGCAAAACGCGTATGTCCTAGCAATATAAATGAATCGTCTTTTAATGACTTAACAGACTCGTTATATTCCAAAGTGTCTACAAATTTACTAGACGGCAATAGTGACTTGTGAATCCTAGTCGAACTACCGACTCTTGCAATTCCTGACGATTGACTACCTCTAGTCTCGCTATCTATTGCAATTTCCCTTAATACCTTTTTGACAATATTTAATTGCTTCGTAGTATAAGGTGTCGGTGATTTCGCTATTCCATATATTCCACACATAGTCTAATCTCCTATTTTGGTTATCGTTACATTAATTGTCTTTCGACAAGTCTTCGTGACAAGGTCATAATCGACGAGAAAGGATTTCGTCTCTATGCTCTCGACAAAGCCTAGATAATAATTATGCCTTGTCACTATTAATTCGTCCCTACTCGTCTAGCTAGTGTTAATATCCTAGTAGACTGATTGTTAAAACTTCTCGTATTGTGTTGCCATACGTTAAATAAATCTCTTGTCAAGTTCTTATACTTGCGTCTTAAAAACCAAGCACGTCTGTTATAATCTAACTTTCTTTGCTCAGAAAGGGACAACGTAATTTGTCGTCCCTTATTATCTTTCTTCATTACTATCATTTTATAGTCTATCTCTCGTTATAAGGTGTAAGCATTCTAACCCGTCGTTTAATGATTCATATCCGTTTGTCATTAGGTTAGCCATCTCTACGCATTCCGTCTTATTAATCTCTAAATCGGCGACTAATATATTTGCGTCTACTCTTACATTTAATATCGCTCTTTTAATACGTCCTAATTCATTGACTATACGTCTACGTTCTTTTATCTGTTCATCTATCATTTTTCTTCCTTTTCTTCTTCTAGTTTACGTTCAATCATTATGACTAGATTATATAACCTGTCGCAAGTGTCTACACACTCACACCACGTTATTAAGTTCTTAAGAAGAGTTCTAGTCTCTAAGTTAATACCGAGATTATAATTTACTCTCTTACCTCTTATTATAATCTTACCATTTTCGTCTCTTTTTATCATTTGTCTTCCTTTCCCTTTAAGACATTACCGGCTTTAATAAATAAATTAATTAAAGACTTTTTGTCTATTGTTAACCCGTTATTATAGTCTTCTAATTGAGAATTGACTATATTTTTAACGTAGTTTAAATATGCTACGCTTTTATTATCGTTACATTTTTTACACATTATGTCTGCTCTCTTTCCTAGACATCATAGAGTCTAGCTTATTGTTTATATACAAAGTCTTAATCAAATCTTTTGTCTGTTTTGTGGGGTTAGACATTACCTGTCAATCTGTCTGTTACGTCTTGATTGTCTCTTTGCCTTGCGTAGACTTTTAAGTCCTTTTTCTACGTTTGACGTTTCTAGAACGTGTCTTCGGCTGTGTGTCTCATATTTGTCCATATAGTTGCTATCGACTCTTAATATTGTATTGTCCTTTAAATACTTGTTAGCGTAAAGGGCAATTACTACGTCTGACTCTGCTTTAGACATGCTTTCGAATACGTCTACGTCTCCTGCTTTGTCTTGATACCTAGGACGGACAAGCTCTATGGTAACGTCTACCCTTCCTTTATTGTCTTCTATTGCATAAACCTCAATTCCTACCTTTGGCTTCGGGACGTCGATTTCTCGTGTCCATAATTGACTGCAACAAGGACATTTATCAGTAATCGTCTTTTTCATTGTTTCCGACATATTATTTCCTTTCGTCGTTTTTGAAATGCGTTGTAGATGTAATTATTTGCATAGCAAAATATACAACTTTTTGACGACAATAACAAGCGACGTTCGGGTTTATTTTGTCCAGCCTAAACTATTTTGTCGGGGAGGATTGAAAGCTAGGCGAAAGTCTAGCTTTCAGCTATAGTCCAGCTTACAGGTGGATTCTCACAGGATATAAAAAGAAAAAAAGATTATAAAAGACAAAATAATCCTTGTGCCTTATGTTAGAAATGACTATTTTATAGGTATGAGTAACAAAATAACGCAGGGATTAGCAGAATTACTAAAAGCCAAAGGTATAACTGCCCAAGAAATGAAGGACTTTAATGTCTCCGTTTCAGTTCCTGCAACAAATGAAGGACGCGTTGTTGCTAACGCGTCGAAGTTGGCACAAAGCAACGACAAAGCCGTCGCAAAAGATGGCGAAAGAATCTTAGAATTAATTCAAGATTCATCAAGAGAGAAAGAGTTAAATTCTCTAATTCGTAAACACGAGGGCGAAATGGTTTTTACAAAGCCCCTTAAAAATGCCGAAACCGGCGAAATAGAAGAGACTGAAACATTGCCCCAATTAAAGGACAATTTTGAGTCTAGGAAGGTATAATATAACAAAAGCCCCGCTTTCTTAGGACGTTAGCGGGGTTCCTCTATACCGGCTATAATTTAGCCGGTATAATGGGTATCGTCGGGGGTTAGAGCTAGACTAAGTCACTTATAGTCTAGCTCTAAAGGCAGTCACTATTTATCTCGCGATACAGCTCATTGCTTTTTTTTATTATTATATACAAAAAAATACCCCAGGATTTTACTCCCAGGGTATCTTTGGTTACTATCTGATAAATTCAGAATAGACATCATTTCTTATTCTCTGGACGTCGTCGTTAGTTACGCAGTGACTTTCAACAATCTCATGAACTCTATTTTCCAAGACTTCAACCCTCTCGTCCCAGTCCTTAGCATACTTCATACCTTTATTGTAACCATTGCTATATTCCGCACTTATGGCCTGTACTATATTCATTAGTACACTAAGTATCAAAGCCATTATTATTATTTCATTCATTGTATTTCCTTTCGTTGTGACGGGAGCCGAAGCCCCCGCCGTTATTGTTATTTAGATTCTCTCCAACCCTGTACTCTTTTGCCGTAGTGGGAGTTAGATTTTACAATCTCAAGTACTAAGTTGCCATCATCCGTATATGATGTCTCGTATATTTCATAGTAATCATCATCATTGTACTGGGCTAAGGTTCTGATTATGATACGCTTCTCTGTATCAATCTCGGGCCTATTCTCTGCTATGCGTACTATATCATCTATACTATTTGTTTCCATTGTATGTCCTTTCATTGTTATGTTTATTTCTGTCATGATAGATATTAGGGGAGCCAATATTAAGAGTCAAGTAAATAATGCAAATAAATAAAAATAAATAGCGACGGAGAATATACAATATTTAACGAAGGTTATCAGAAAACCAAATTTTCAACCTTTTTTTGGAATTTCCAATTAGGAATACCCCCGCCGGCTTTTTAAAACACAAAAGGGACACACAAAAACCTGCTATTTTTCAACCAAGTAGCAAATTTCGGGGTTATAATGGTATATAATATAAATTTCGGGGCTTTCAAAAATTTTGCGATTTGTTTTTTAGGAACACCCTCTCCGAGCATCGAACATTATTTTAAATTAAGATTTAATAATTTAAGCATTTATTGAACATCGAACATTAGTGTTTTTTTTCGTCCTTCGGACTGTTAAAGTTAGTCTGTTTGCTTTACTTGAGTCAATATATTTCTTTATTGTTAACCCTTTTTTGTATTTGTAGCCAAATATAGAATATGGAGTACTAAGAACATTGAGTTATTGACGTGTCGTGCGTTTTTTTAAAGAAAAGTAATATTTTATTTGACTTGTGTAGTAGTTTTTATGTAATTTGCATACACAATTAACAATATGGGAGTATTATGAAAGAAAAAACAATGGGATTACACATAGGTGGTCATGATTATAGTATATTAGAGCTATCATTAGAACATGAGGACAGTAGTAAAGAATTATACGGAAGACACCTAGTAAAAGAGAATTTAATACTTATTAACAAAGATATCCATGATTCAAGAAAGAAAGAGACATTGATGCATGAGATATTACACGCATTGTTCTATAATTATGGCTTAGAGCACGATGAGAGTAAAATAGATGCAATCTCTAATGGATTGTTTCAACTGGGAGTAGCAGAGTTCTTATGGAAGAAATCACAAAAAAAATCATAAAAGCAAAAAATGAGAAGAATTATAGTCTAGTTCAGAAATTACAGCAAGAAGTAGATATATTAAGACGATTAGAAGATAAACCCGATATGGAGGATTTTCCAAAACATGGAACAAAAAAAGACAACAGCTGAGAATGTAGTATTACATATAAAAGATAACTTTCCTGAAACAGAACAAGAATTTCAAAAGATACTTAATACTATGTATATGACATTTTGTAAAAAACAATTTGACTACGGTCCTGGCAATATTGCTATGGGAACTCAATTAAAATCAGAGGAAGAAGTCAATATAGCCTTATTAGGTATTATAGTAAGGTTGAATGATAAGATAAACCGACTAGTTAACCTATCAACTAAACATAACTTCAAGGCACAGAATGAGCCTATAGAAGACGCGTTTTTAGATACTGCTGTATATGCAGTGATGGCGTTAATAGTCAAAAACCAGAAATGGGGTAAATAATGGCAAAAGCTAAGAAAAGTAACACAAAGACTACAAAAAGAACATACGCGAAAAAATCGTTGTCTTTTTGGGATAGAGTAGCAAGAGGGGTCGGACGACTGTTTTCTACTGCATTTCCCAAGAGAGGTAGATAGTGTCAATAAATAGATGGACAGAAGATGAACTTGAAATTTTAGATAAATATTCAAGAACAAATAAGTCTGCTTTTGAATTATATCAAATGATTAGAATTGCGGGATATAATAGAACATACAAAGCAGTTACTAGAAAAATAGAAGCTTTAGGATTAAGAAAGCCTGAAAGATATTCTACTGGACATGATATGACTATTGGTTATTTAGATATTGAATCAACAGGTTTTAGTGCTAATATTGATATAATGTTGTCTTGGTGTATAAAAGGTAGAAGTAATAAGAAGGTAGAAGGTGCTTGGATAACAAGAGAAGAGCTTATGTCCAAAAATCAAGATGCTAGAATATTAGAGCTATTAGTAGATGAAATGAATAAGTATGATGTTATATATACTTACTATGGAACACACTTTGATATTCCGTTCATTAGGACTAGAGCTTTACACCACGGAACATTTTTTCCGTTACACAACCAAAAATCTCATAAAGACTTGTATTATCCTGTAAAATCAAAGTTAAAGCTTCATAGCTCGTCATTAATGGCAGCAACTGAATTCTTTGATATAAAGGGAAAAACAAGGGTTGAGCCTAAATATTGGGCACAAGCTAGATGGGGAGACGAGAAGTCTATAAAAAAGATATATGAACACAATGTGGCTGATGTAGTAATTCTAGAAAAATTACATAGAAGACTAGAAGAATACATCAACCCTACAGTTAACCCGCTATAATAGGAGACGAAATGGCTGAAAAAGAACAAATGATGAAAATCATGCATAATGAAAAAGAATATGAGTTTTTACATTCTGAACTATCAGATGAAGCAAAAGCTCAGTTTTTAAGAGCGAATCAACTTGGAGCAGCTTGCCAACAAGCAGAGCAAGACTTAATGGAGAAACGCTTTCTTTTGAATAACTATATAAACTTCGTTGTTGATGAACTTAACAAAGATGTTGACGACAAAGAGGAAAAATAGTTAACTTATGAAAACAAGAACAGTAAACGGCGACACTAAATACTTATTTGATAACGTAGAAGAGTTTGCAGAATATAACCCTTCCGTCTCTCTTTGTGAAGACTGGAGACATGCTTCTGTAGATGATTGGATTGTGTCAGATGATGGGCAGGTTTGTCAAGTACTGTATGTCGGGATATTAAAAAGACCCGACAGAAAAAAAGAGACTACATTTATTAGAACTATAATAGGTTCTTTTGTTTGTGGTCCAAACGTTACTATGACGGGAGAAATGCGTACTAATATGCATACATTTGCAACAGATGGCAAATCTCCCTCAGTACGTAAGAAAGAAAGAGTAAAAGCAACAGAAAAAGAATTTTTATTTGCTAAATATGTAGCAAAGGGAGATGATGTTGTAGATGCTTATATGACTGCTTTTCCTAGTAAAAAGAAATCATATGCAGCTTCTCAAGCAAAACTGTTGCTAAAAACCGATAGGGTGAAAAACTTGATTAGAGAAGAAGTAGATAAGCATTTAAACGAAGCAGAGATTACGCCTAAGTATCTTTTAGAAGAAATGAGAAACGTAATAGATAAATCTGAGTCTAGCGATAGAGATAAGATTACAGCACTAACAACATTAATGAAAATATCCGGAATGATGGATACTGAGAAAAAATCAGAATCTGTTACATTATTCCAAGGATTTTCCAAGGAGCAACTAAATGCAATTCAAGAATCCAAATACGAAAAATTGGCTGAAGTTAAAGCAGATATCGAAGAAAAATAGATGTCATATATGTCACTATCATCTTAAAAAGACTGGTGTTTATATATGGGATGCTCGTAAAAAAGATTGTAGCGGTATTAAATGTTTTAACTGTTTAACCATCTATTCTCCAAAATTTTTAATTATGGAGATGGGAATACCTAATACGGTAGGGTATTCTTGATGAGGTTGGCTGTATATGGAACACTTAGAAGAGGATATCCCGATACTGGTAAAGTAGAAGGATTTAGTTTAGTTTTTCCCGGAACACAATCTTTTCCAGCTGTTATTAAAAATGAAAAAGGAAAGGGTGCTGTAGTTGAGTTAGTAGATGTTACATTAGAAGACCTTAATATGTACGATGAATATGAAGGTGTAGCAAATGGGCTATATATAAGAACAACAGCTCCTATTAATATGGATGACGGAAAAACAGAGAAAGCTTGGATATACGTAGCTGGTCCACAACTTTGGGCAAGTTCTAGTTCCTTTACAGAAGTTCCTGATGGTGATTGGCACTCAATAAAAACATTACAAATGTTAGATAGGGTTTATGAAAAAGAATTCCAAGAAGCCTGAATTATTTAATATAGTTCCACCAGACTTGTCACAAAAAGAACAAGCCTTAGAACTAGCTAGGAAAGACATTATAACCTTTGGTCAAATGTTTTTGCCTGAAGATTTTATGAAATCTACTCCAGCTCCTTATCAATACGAGTTAAGCGACTTGTTGTTAGGAGATGAAAAAAGAGCTTGCATTATATTACCTCGTGGTCATGCAAAGTCTACATTAGCAAAAACAGCGTTATTATATCAATTATACTTTTCTCCTCCAGAAAAGAAACAATTTATTGCTTGGGTGTCTGAAGAGCAGTCTCAGGCAATTGACCATATTAAATACATTCAAAACCACATAGATGTTAACCCTGCCTTACAATATTACTTCGGAGATTTAAAAGGTAGTAAATGGACAGAAAAAGAGTTTACTACTGCTAGAGGAGATAGGATTATCGCTAAAGGTACAAGTCAACGTTTACGTGGTCGTTCTCAGTTAGGCTTAAGATATACTAATATTATACTTGATGACTTCGAATCAGAATTAAATACTAAAACACCGGATAGAAGAAGGGAGATTAAAGAATGGGTAATGTCTACGGTAGAGCCCGCATTAGAAAACTCAAAAGAACAAGAAGGGTCAATATGGCTTATTGGTACAATAGTCCATTATGACTCTTTTCTTCAAGGCGTATATGACGGATATCTAGATGCCGAAAAAGAAGGAAGGAAATCTGCTTGGAATGTATTATATAAAAAAGCTATGGTTGACGGAGTTCCTTTATGGCCAAATTACTTTACAAAGAAAAAATTAGACGACATTAAGTCAAGGTTCTCAGAAATGGGATTAACTCACAAGTTTGCTCAAGAGTACATGAATGAGGCTAGAGATTTAGAAACTGCTAAATTTAAAATTGATAGAATAAATAGGTATAGAGGGCATATAGAGGAAAGAGGAGGATTTAATTATATGATGATTGATGAATCTGCTATTCCTGTAAATGTATATATGGGAGTTGACTTAGCTTACGAAACAAATGCTAGAAGTGACTTTCAAGTTATAGTTACAATTGCAATAGATAGTGATAGAAACATATATTTAGTTGATTATTATAGAGAGCACTCTCCTCTATATGACATGCCTAGAGAAATTATAGATATCGCAAGAAAGTATCACCCAGTAAGAAGGGTTAATGTAGAGAAAGTTGGGGCTCAAGGTATTATTAAAGACCATGTTAATAAATTAGCTGGTAGTGATAGAAAATTAGCTCCGGGGCTATCACAAGGAATTAGACCTCCAGGAGGTATCAAAAAAGAAGATAGGCTTGAAGCACTGTTATGTCCTATAGTTAATAGAAGAAAACTTTTTATAAAAAAAGAACATGATGCTATTGTCGACGAGATGTTTGAATTTCCAAAGGGAAGAAACGACGACCTTCTTGATGGTCTATGGTATGCTGTAACGACAGCAAAGCCTCCAAAGAGTTCTGCTATAGATATTAACAAGTTAGGTGAAAGACTAGAAAAAAGAGAGAGTAATCTAGCTAATAGAACTATTAATTGGATAACTGGACAAAAAGTTTAAATATCTCTTGACTAAAGAAGAGATATTTATTTATTTTTTAAGTAAAACTAATTTAGGATTTTATGGCAGAATACGACGAAAATAAAAGTAAACCTCAAATTTCCAGAGAATTATTTAGAAGATGGAGAGACGCTAGGCAGCAATGGGACGCCGAAGCTAGAAATGCGGTAGACTTTACACTTGGGAATCATTTTACAGAAGAAGAATCTACAGCTTTACAATCTGTGGGTCAAGCAGACTTTGTTATAGACAGAGTTTATGCAGCAGTTGACAAATTAAAATCTTTGTTAACAGCTAGACCTGCTAGATTTTCTGCTATTGCTAGAGAAGATTCCGATAATAAGCTTTCTAATATATGGAAAACAATATTAGAGTACGTTTGGGACATATCAAACGGAGACTCTACTTTTAAACAAGTAGTACACGATTACGCTGTCACTGGTTTAGGGTACATGTATGTATATGTAGACCCAGAAGCCGACTATGGAAGAGGTGAAGTAAAATATACTCACGTCGACCCTTTCAGGGTATATGTAGACCCTGCATCAAGAGATAGGTTCTTTAACGATGCATCAGGAATTATATTGTCTACGTTCTTAACAAGACAGCAAGTTTTAGATTTATATCCTCAGTTAGAAGAATCTATTGACGATATAGAGGTTGGAGTTAATTCATTATACGGAGAAGACTATCCTTCTTCAAGCTTAAAGAATTCTCAAAATGTACTTACTCCAGCAGAAGCAAAGAATTTAGATTACAATGTTAATCAAAAATATCAGATATTAGATAGGTTTTATAAATTAAAAGTTCCTTTCTATAGAATATTTAATGCTATAGATGGAAGTGAAAAAATTGTAGACCCTGATGTATATTCTGTTATTATAGAAGATGAACAGACTATAGCTGCAATAGAAAGAGGTGCTATAGAAATAGAAGAAGTAATGCAAACAAGAATTGCACAATGTAGTACAATTGGAGATGTGTTGTTATATGAACGTATTTTAAATACAGATATATATCCAGTTGTTCCTTTTGCAAATATTTGGACTAATACTCCCTATCCAAAGTCGGATGTGAACAAGGTTAAAGACTCTCAAAGGCTTTTAAATAAGCTATTCTCTTTGACCTTGTCGCACGCTCAGTCTGCAGCTGGATTAAAACTTTTAATACCGGAAGGTAGTGTTGACAGTATTAGTCAATTAGAAAAAGATTGGGCAAACCCAAACGCGGTTATAGAATATAATCCAGAGTTTGGTGAGCCTCACTACCCACAACCAGCTCCTTTAACTAGTGAGTTTTACTATTTAATAGATAGGGTAGAGAAATATATAGATTTAAATTTTGGGATACCTGAATTATTACAAGGATTTAAGGACGGGGCTCCTGAATCTGTTAGAGGAACCGCTCTTTTATCAGAGATGGGAGAATCTAGAGGTAAATCTAAATTAAGAGATATTGAGTCAAGTTTATCTATGGTAGGTCAAGTTGTTTACAACTTAGCTAAAGACCATTATAAATTTGCAAAGACTTTTAGAATTGTACAACCGAACAATGATATTACTGAATTTGCAGTTAATATGAGATTGTATGATGATAAGAAGAATGAAATAGCGACCATGAAGAATGATATTCAACTAGGTCAACATGACATTCGCATAATATCAGGTTCAACTTTACCAAGCAACAAGGTGGCAGAATATAATATGTACCTTGATGCTTACAAGTTAGGCCTGGTAGACGATGTTGAGGTTTTGAAAAAAAGCGAAATCTTCGACAAAGAAGGTGTTCTTCAAAGAAAAGGTGCAATGGCACAAATGCAACAGTATATTACACAGCTTGAAAATCAAGTAAAGAAACTGAGTGGCGATTTACAAACATCTGAACGTGAGCAGGTATCTGCTAGAAAACGTACAGAGGTTGAGAAGTTTAAATCTGGGTTAAACGAGATTTCTTCTGCCAGCAAGGTTAAAGAAAAAGAAAAGGTAATGCAGTTAGGCAATTTGGTAGACCGAATGAATCAATCTTTGGAGGAAGATAATAACGAACCTGGTTCCGAGCAATAAAGCTAAATCAGGAGAGGAGAAAAAACAATGGCAAAAGAACAAGAACAACAACAGGTTGAAAAGCAAGACCCAATAGTAGAATCCGTGGTGGAAGAAAGTCTTTCATTACAAGAGGATATCGTTGAAAATGGTGTAGAAGCATCAGAAGAAGTGAATTGGGAAGTAGAAGCTAAAAAGTTTCAATCAATGTACGACAAAAAAACGGCAGAACATGAGAATCTTAGACAGGAATCAGATGATTTGATTCAATTAAGAGATACTTTAAATTCTAGACCGGAACTAGTAGACGTAATTGAAAAAAATCTTGCTGGAGAATCAGTTGAGGGCATACAAACGGAACAAAGTACAACTCCGGAAAGTTTTGACCCTTGGGACGCCTACTACAAGCCTGAATCTGAATCCTACCAATTTAGAGTAGGACAAGAGAAAAAGCTTGTACATGAAACAGTAGATAAAGAACTAGCTAAACTACAAAATCAGATGGCGATGAATAATTTAAAATCAGAATTAGTTTCAGAACATAATCTTGGAAAAGAAGATGCAGAAAGGTTTTTACAATTTGCGACTACACCAAAAGCTAACCTTCCAATTGAAACACTTATTAAAGTGTGGAAAGAAAAAGAAGGTAAGTCTAGTGGAGTAAAAACAGAAAATGAAAACTTAGCTGCTGTTCAAAAAGCTAAATCTATTCCTAAACCAGCAGGAGTACTTCAGGGCGGTAGACAACCGGAAAAATCTGAAGGAGACCAGGTTTGGGAGAGAATTATGAAAACCGGAAGAGGCGGTAGGTTAGCTAAATAACAGTTTAGGAGACTAAAATGGCTATAAATAGCGGAATACTAAAAGCTTCCAACATTACAGCTGCGGCATCAAGTGCCGGTTATGGGCAGGCCCCAGACCAAAGAAAACTGTATGATTTCTCTGATAGAGTTGCAGAATTAACTCCAGAAGAATCACCTTTTTTCACATACTTGGCGAATGTTTCTAAAGTTGCGACTGATGACAATGTTTTCAGATTTCTTGAAAACAGAACTCAAATCAATCACACCGATAGAAGTTTTAAATTAGCAGCAGCAGTAAATGGCGGCTCAGCAGTAGTAGCTGATACTTCATATGCATTCACCGTTGATGACGGTGCAGGAGCAGCAATTTCCTTCCTTACAAAAGGAATGGTTTTTGCAGTTTCTTCATTAGACACAGCAGCAGGATACACTCAAGTATTAGTTAGAGTAGAATCTGGACCAGCAGCTGGCTCAGCTTCAACTACCTTTCAAGGTAGAATAATCGATTTATCAGGAAATACAGCGACTGGTTACAACATTCTTTCAGACAACGATTCAGCCCAAATTATTGGGACATCGTTTGAAGAAGGAACTGCGTCACCAGACACATTTTCAGATACATTAGATGACGGATTTGGTTATACTCAAATCTTTAAAACAGCCTGTGAATTAACAAACACAGCAATAGCAACACGTCACCGTGGATATGCTAACGAGTTCGATAGAATATGGGCTCAAAAGTTACGTGAACATAAAATTGACATTGAAAGAGCTATGCTCTTTGGTCAAAAAGCTCGCGTTCAAGGTGTTCAATATACAGAAGGTCTAGTAGGAAATATCCTTAAAAATGTATCTCCAGTAGTAGACGACTCTGCATTAGCTTATTCTTCAGGAAAAGGCTACTACAGAAGTTGTACTACAGCTGAGTTAACATACGATAGATTACTATCAGATATGGAAGTAATATTTGACCCAGCAAGAGGCGGAGCAAGTGAAAAACTTGTTATGGCTTCTTTACCAGTAATTTCATTTTTTAACAAAATGGGCGATGGTGCGTTTATGTCTAACTCTTTATCGTATAATAAAAATGCGTCAGAGATGACTACACCAACAGCAACTGGAACAAACAGCAGTCCTTACAGAGTGAATATGAGCGACGTAGAAGGTTCATTCGGACACAAGTTAATGGAAATTAACACTGTGCACGGAAGTATGTTCTTAGTTAAACAACCTCTCTTTAGAGGTATTGCAAGTGGAATGATGGTGATGGCTGATATGAGTCAGTTAGCATACAGACCACTAGTAGGTAATGGTATTAACCGTGATACTCAAATTATGACAAATGTACAAAGTGCAGATGAAGATTTGAGAAAAGATATGATTCTTACAGAAGCAGGTCTTGAAATCACATTACCAGAATCTCACGCTCTATATAATGTGGAGGGTTTGTAAGATGAAAACAGACAGAATCAATGAAAATAGTGGTGCATACGGTTCAGCTAACAGAGATGTTGTGCTTATTCCAGATGCAGCGACTTATACAATCTTAGCAGAAGACTCAGGCATAATTCACGTTTGTCCTAACCTTACTGCCGATATTGTAGTTACACTACCAGCAGAAGAACTTGGATTAAGTTACGAGTTCTGGTATGGCGGTGCAGCAGCAGACGCTCAAGACTGGCAATTTGACACTGGTGCAAATGCAAACTACTTTGTAGGTGGCTTAGCACACAGTGATGTTGACGGTGAATTAACTGCAGTAGTATACTCAGATGGAGACAGTAACTCAAAAGTTAGTGTTTTAACACCTGAGAGTGGTACTATAGTTAAATTCGTTTGCGATGGTACAAAATGGTATTTAAACGGAACAGTTGTTTCCGCTACAAATACTGCCATTGTATTCGCTGACCAGTAATAAATAGTTATTAGGTACTATGGAGTGGGTTTATTCCCACTCCGAAACCTATAAAGAATTTTAAAACTAATAGGAGATTAAGATGGCGAATTACGGAGCAAACGTAAAAATAGTTATTAACGACATAGGCGATTCAGCTGATACAGTATCTGGCTCTTTAGCAGCAGATATTAAAGCAGCAGTAAATGCACTCGATAGTACGAGTCAAGCAATTATAGATATTTCAACTGTAAAGCTTGACCGTTCAAGAGTAGCTTATATAATTTTATATACTTAATAGATGAATTGTCAACACTGCGATAAACCTAATCCAGATGGAATGTTTAACTGTACCTCTTGTGGTAAAAGAGCTACAGAACCCAAATGGAACACTAACTTTGTTGTTAGGGAAAATAATCCTTATGCAACAGCTATTAGAAAAGACCAAATGGAAATAAGAACATTGTCTCACGAAGAAGGAATGAAGAAGCTCAAAGAAGGAGCTGAAAAGACTTCTGCAAAGGGACCAGCAACGAGGATAATGTAATGCCAAATGTAAATGGAAAAATGTACCCCTATACCGAAGCAGGGATAAAAAAAGCAGTCGGTGCAGCTAAAAAAGCTGGAAAGAATATAGTAAGTTACGGTAAGAAGAAAAAGAAGAAGAAGTAGTGAGAGGTGTTGGACAACAAGTTAGAAGAACTAACGGTAAGAAGAAGACTAGGCAAGGTATGAGTAAGAATACCAAAATGGGAAATAAAATGAGTACAAAAAATTATGTAAAACCATATAGAGGACAAGGAAGATAATGGCTAATTTTGCAACAAGAATAAAAGATTTAACCAGTTTTGACGCTGACACTTCAGCAAAACAAGCTAGTGTTAATGATTGGCTAACTTCAGGTTCACGTACTGTATTAAATATATTACCTATTGATATGCTAGTTAGAATAGCAGGTAAAGATGATTTTACTGCTGCTATTGATGTTGAAGGTAAAAAAATTATATCTGTACTAAGAAAAGATGAAAATAACAGTGGTACACGTATGCCTTGTCGGCTTTTACCTCCTTCAATGATGGGAAGAGTTGCAGATACAAATTATATGGAAGCTGCATCTTCAAGCGACCCTGCATATATTATATTTAATAATGAGCTTAACACATTTCCTGCATCTGACAGCTCGAACGATAGTAGGCTTATAGCTATAGATACTAGCATAACAGTAGCTTATACTGAGTCTGTTATAAGCAATTTTCCTGACGAAGCAGAAGAAGCAGTAGTTTTATATGCATCTAGAAATTCCTTACAAAGACTTTTAAATGACGTACACTCTTCTTTATCAAATTTAAATATAGTAGCAGTATCTCCATCTTCTCCGGCTTTAGGAACTATATCTTATACGGACGCAACAAATGCAGATGCTAGCGTTACTGATGTAGCAAATATTTTAGTAGATTCTATTGAAGAGGTAGACCCCACAGGAAGCGTTCCTACTTTTACTGCACCGGATTTAAATGTAGATGTTTCAACATTTTCTACTTTTCTAGAAGTAGAAGAAGATACAGAATTAGCTCAAATACAACTTGGAAGACTTAATAACGAAGTTACACAGTATCAAGCAAATATACAAAAAGAAGTAGCGGTCTTTAACAAAGAAAATGTTAGATATCAAGCAGAGCTTCAAGATGAGTTAGCAAAACATAATTCTAACTTACAAAGAGCAATTACTTCTGCTCAAATAGCTTCTCAAAAAGCTCAATCAGACTCACAGCAAGCTACATCAACCGACATAGCTAACAAAGCAGCAGACCAAGCTTTATCTTTACAGAATGCAGTTCAGAACATGCAAGCTCAGGTACAAGATAATACTGCATTAATAACTAAATATTCTGCAGACCTTCAAGAGTATCAAGCGGAGGTTCAAAAAGAAATACAAGAATATACACAAAATTTACAAAAAGATAGCGTTAAATATGAATGGTATTCTAAACAATATCAAATGATTGACGCTCAATACAAAGAACAAATACAATTACTACAAGGAGGTAAGTAATGGCAGCAAATAAAACAACGGTAAATATTTCTGCATCAGTTTTACCTGATGACATGAAAGCATCTGTTAGTGGTTCAATAGTATATAATTTAAACGATGGTGCGGGAGATAACTGTAAGTGGATTTCTTATGCTCAAGATATAGATGCTAGTAGCGAAGTGTTATTAGTAGCAGATATAGGTTATCTACAAGGCACTGCAGGAGATACAACGCCTACAAGAACACATGCTAATGATAATGTTGAATTTATAATAATAAAACATTCTGGATTTAGAGCAGACGGAACAACGGCTACAACGGAAAAACTATTTTTTAATTTTACTCATGGAGTAGTAGCAGCAGATGCAGCAGGAAATCTATGTTTAGACGCAGGTGAAGCTTGGTGTGGAAAATTCAATGCAGCAGAAGATACAGCTAATTTTACAGCGATAGCAGCAGATAATGACATTAAAGTGCTAATATATGCAGTACTAGATGACGTGGCATAGGAGATAATATGGCAGCAATAGAATTTACTGGTAAAGAAATATATAGTAGAGTATTACAGGCAGTACCTGGAGTATCAGAGAACTATGTAATAAACTTAATTAATGAAGCATTGATTGATATGGGTAGATATCCAAATCAAATAGAAAATGCCAAAACAGATTTAAAACACAATCAACTATGGTATGCCTTAGATGACGATGAAGCAATAACAGTTAACAAGGTTTTTAGATGCACTATTTTAAATTCAAGTGGAGAATACATCAAAATACCTAGACTGTCTAATGGAGAAATAAAACAGTTTTATAATGAAAGTAGTACGTCTTCTAATACTACTTGGACGGAGATATAATGGCAGCTGTAAGTAGTTCATACAAAGACCCTAATGATAGTTTTGTTTGGTGGATAGAGGGCGATAGAATCGCTATAGCTACATCTGAAGGAGATGGAAGTACTAACGAAACCACAGAGGGCAAATTAAAACCAGTACAAATAGGCTCTGGTAACACCATTACTGATGGATTAGTAATATCTTATTATGCAGAACCAGATAAACTTACAAGTATTACCGGAACAATAGATATAGACAATTCTTTACAACCGGGTTTAATTGATTACGTAAAAGCAAAAGCTTTAATGGATGCGGCAGCTTCTGCAACAGAACCTACTTTGGCACAGATTAAAATGGCTTCTGCTCAACAATGCATGGCTAACTATAAAGAATGTGTTAGAAGGTATGGAATGAAAAAAACAGATAAGGTGGGAGGAACTAGACAAGTAGCTCCTTCTGATTTACGATAATGTATAGAGGTCCCAACGGAGCAGGAAAAGGAGATAAGCCTAGGAATATAGGTATATCTCAAAAAGAATATGCGAAGCGTTGGGACATAATATTTAATTCAAAAAAGAAAGGCAAGAAAAGTGGAAGTAAATAAACAGACTAAACTAACATTAAGTTTAGAAACTATAGTAAGCGGTGTAGTAACGCTTGCAATGATTATTGGTATGTGGTTTACTCTACAAGCTGATATACAGCTAGCTAAAGAATTACCTGCACCCTCAGTATCACGAACTGAATATGATTTAAAAGACCAAATGATTAGAGATGCAGTATTAGACACACAAGAAGATGTTGAAGAAATCAAAGAAGATATTAAAAGTATTGAAACATATATATTAAATAAGAAAGATTGATGAACGATGAACAGATATATTATATTACTATGGTGTTGGCTTGGCTTAGCTTTGTTACCATCATCATTGGTATCACAGGATAACATTAGAAGTTTACAACAAGTTCAACTGTTAAGTCAGGATGAATGTGTTGTAGTTCAAGTGAATGCAGATTGGAATTTTTCTGCTAATATAGATTTAAGTAAATTAAAGAATTGTGCTATATTTAATGCAAGTATAGACAACCCAGAGTTTGGTGCTGCAATTAGAGATGAATGGAATGTAAAGTCAGTACCGACAATTATTATGTTTGAATATGGAAAAGAAATTCGCAGATTTGAAGCAGGATTATCTTTTCAGTTAGACAAAGATACAATATTAAGAAAAATCAATAATGAAATTGATGAAATACAACTAAGGAAGTTTAGATGATATATTTAGCAAGATGGTATAAACAATTACTATGTAGTGTATTATTAATGGGGACTTTAATAGGACAAGACTTTTTCAAGTTTAGTACTATTTATGGTGCATATAGTTTTAGTAGTCCAATAACTAAAGAATTACAATACCAAGTGTCAGGTGGGCAATTACAAGAAATAATAGATGAAAGAGATGACCATTCTGTTATGACCTTTGGTATTCGTAAACTCGCCAGATACGGATATGAGAACAAGCCAGAAGTTTGGTTTTCAGGAAGTGAAAATCCTATAAACGAAAGTGCTGCTATTGGTAATATTGTTACTGGTTGGGAATATGTAATTCAATATTCAGACCACAAAGAGTTTGAAGAAGAGTTTGTTAATGAGCAGTATATGCTCAGATACTTAGGAAATAACTTTTTACTAAAAGCAAATTACGATTCAAGAGGGTTAGAAGGAGTTGAATTTGCAGCATTAGATATGCGATATAAAAAGAACTTAGGTAATTTAGCTTTATCTTTAGGGGTTGCAGGAAGAAGCCACCCAGCATACTTAGATTTTAGACCAATAGATTTATATTGGGAAGAACTAGGTATTGACCCTGATGGAGTTATTCCATTTTGGTTACTAGCTTGGGACGAAGCAGGATATGCAGATGGTCCTTATAAAGATGAGTGGAAACAACATTTTACTCAATTTGGTTATGAATACTGGGATTGGTGTTGGACTGATGCTGAGGGGAATGTAGTAGCAATAACTGATGAAGAATTTTATAGAGTAGTATATTCTGATTTAGTGCAAGATTATAATGAAAAATTTGCTAAAGACTTAGGGTATCAAAATGAACTAAGTTTATCTTTAGGTGCAGACTATTATAAGTACACGCCTAAGAATTGGTTACATATATGGGTTACTACTTATCCAATTACCAAAGGTATGTCAGACTATTCATTTAACTATGAACTAGCTGACAATGGAATGGATTATGACTTAGGACTAGTATATGGTTGGAAACTAACTAATAAGTTTGGAGTATTTTTAGAAGGAAGATTCTTGTCAATGTATGACGTGGAATCTTATGAGTCTAAGGTTGGACTTAACTGGTTAATATATTAGTGGCTGCAAGAAAAAGAAAAAAAGCTATACCTAAAACTACAAAAGGAAAGGGAGCTAATTATAGAAAGACTAAGTCTGGAGCAGGAATGACTGCTAAGGGAGTTAGAGCTTATAGGAAAGCAAACCCTGGAAGTAAATTAAAGACTGCTGTTACTGGTAAAGTAAAAAAAGGTAGCAAAGCAGCTAAAAGAAGAAAGTCTTATTGTGCAAGGTCTTTAGGACAACTAAAACGAAGCTCTGCTAAAACTAGAAACAATCCTAATTCTAGAATAAGGCAGGCGAGAAGGAGATGGAAATGCAGATAATATGTGATTGCGGGTGTGGAATATGCCTAAGTTAAATGTAGTAGCAAGTATTATTGACAAAGTAGCTGGTCATGTAGACAAGTTTACTTTAGATAAAGAAGAGAAAGCAAACTTAATCATGGAGATTAATAAGGCTCAAATAGAAGTTAACAAGATAGAAGCAGGTTCTTCTAGTCTATTTAAAAGTGGGTGGAGACCTTTTGTAGGATGGGTTTGTGCTTTTGCATTGTGTTATCACTTTGTATTGCAACCTATGATGGCTTTTGGATTAACTGCAGCGGGATACAATATTGTATTACCTGAATTTGATATGACTACTTTGACTACGGTATTAATGGGACTTTTAGGTCTTGGAGGAATGCGTAGTTTTGAAAAAGTCAAAAGGTCTGCATAATGCCAAGAAAATCTTTACAGCTCAATGACTTTAGTAAGGGGCTTAACACTAAGTCCTCTCCTAGGGATATTTTACCTAACCAAGTATCAAAAGCAAATAATGTAAACTTACATAATCCGGGTTTAATATTGTCTTCTTCTGTCTCAAGTGCTAAATCATCAGCCAATGTACCTGACACACAAACAGTTGCGGGGTATGGTGCCTTTATGTTTAACAGTCAATATAATACAGACAACAGTGAAACCTTGGGAACTGCAGTTCAAGTATTCGCATTCCCAGAAAATAATGGCTCAGGAACAAGTACAAAGATTTTAACATACGCCAGAGAATTTGGTAATACTAGCACTCTTACTTTAACAGAAGATTCTAACGATGCTATTATTGACATGCAAACTGAAAACGGAGTATTACCAGTATACTATTACGTTGATGGTACTTTATTTGTATCGGATGAAAGCGTAGTAGATGAAGTTCCAGATTCACATGAAGAGCCAAGACGTTTAGTATATGTAAATGAAACAGATAGATTTGGAACTGATATTAGTGGTTGGTTAGACACTACTATGCAAATAGAAAAATTATCTACTAAATTTGAGGCTATAACAAAAGGAACAAGTTTTACTGACCCTGGAGCTGGAGAGTTTAGTATAAAATTACAGACAGACCCAACTTTAGATTCTCAATCATTTTTTGATATTATTGAAAATACTGACTCTGATAACTTTCTTAAAGTAACGCCCAATCCAAATGATTCAAATCCAGACCCTACTGCTGACATAAAATTAACAGATAAATTAATTCATTTAAAACTAACAGATGCAAATGATATGTCATCTGTTTCTTTAAACTATGGAGGAAGTAGTGGTATATCAACTGGAGGAATAGCGAATCTTGTAGGAGAAATTATACATATTAACGGTGAAGCTATGAGAGTAAGAAGTACAAATACCATGAATGGTTCAGGAACTTTAGACGTACTACAACTTCTTGTAGATAGAGATGTATTTGGAACCGGTGCTTTAGAGCATGCTACTGGAGCAAAAGTTCAAACAACCTTAACAACAAGTATAAGTGTTACTGGTGGTGGTTGGGAAGCAGGTTCTTACGAATTTTGTCACAGTATAGTAGACTTACAAGACAATGAAACATTACCTCAAACACCTAAAACAACTTTATTCCCAATAACAACTGGTGCATATTTTACTAACGTAGGATTTAGAATAAAAGACACTGGATTTAGTGGGTATAAAAATGAAAAAGGTGTAAGAGTTTATACTAGAAAAAAAGACGGTAACGGTAGATGGATACTATTTTTAGACGTAGATTATCAAAGAGGAGTTAGAACAAATCTATTTGAAGATTTTAATGCATTCACACACCCTTCTGATACAGACTTTGCTGACGTTACAGGACTAGATGTAGTAAATCCTTCTTTGGATACTTACGAAAGTATTAACGGATATTCTCAAGACGAAGAAAGTATTGATGTGGGAACTAGAGCAGCAATAGGTACATCTGGAGGATTTAAAGCTGCTACGGTATGTGCTAGAAGGGCTTGGATTGGAAACGTTAAAAAGAATGGAGAAGTACTTGACGATAGAATATATTATAGTCCAGTTAATAGATTTGCAACATTTCCTGATAGTTATTATCTAGACATTGGTATTAGTGACGGCGACTCTATTACAGCCTTACATAGCTTAGGTAATAGGTTGTTAGCTTTTAAACAAAAAAAATTATATGTTATTAATGTATCATCTACTTCAGATGCTGGTTGGTACTTAGAAGCAGAGTATGATGGTATGGGATGTATTTTTCAAAACTCTGTAGCTAAAACACCTTTTGGAATATCTTGGGTAAACAGAAATGGAGTATATCTATTTGATGGACAGAGTATGCCAAAAGAACTAACAGCTTCTTTAGATGACAATCTTTGGCAAGCAGGACAAGAGCTAAGTGATGTTTTATTAAAACCTTCTATATCTTACGAGCCAAAATATAAACAATTATACGTTTTACAAGACTCTGCAATGACATCAAATAGTGGTGTAGATACAGAAGATAAAGTTTTTTGTTTTGATTTTGCAACTCAAGGTTGGACCACAAGAGCGTGCGTAGGTAGTGCAGATGTGTCTAACTTTGTAGAATCATTTGATGGTGTATATTTCTTTAAACATTCAGATGATAAAATTCATTCACTAACCAACGATTATGGAACTGAAAGCGTAGAGTTAATTACTAAAGATATAGATTTTGGCAATCCAGGATTAGTAAAAAAAATTAGAAAGGTTTACGTTGCAGCAAGAGATGCAGCAGCAAATACAACACTAACATTAGCTTACGCTTTAGATGGAAGCACTAGCTATACAGCACTAACAGGACAGGCGGTTAATAATGCCAACTATCAAATTAAAGCATTTACAGTAAATCAAAACTGTGAATCTATATCACTAAAAGTTACCTCTGATGGTAAAATAGATATAAATGATATAAATATTGATTACAGACAAACTAATAAGAGACCTTCATAATGCCAAAATCCGGCAACCATAATGTCAACAGCATTGACTCTTTCTTTAGAGTAAGACCATCTAAAACTAATATTAGAGAAGGTGAAACAGTATCATTTCTAGAAGATGGAGTACTTGTAAAACAAGAAAAAAGAAATGGTGTTGTATACGAACAAAAATTTACTGAACTTGCAAGCTCTGCAAAAGCAACACAAACTACTGGAGATGTAACAAACTTAATAGTAGCTGGTAGTTCATCTTCTGAAGGTGACGTAACTGGTATTACAGCTGGCACAGGTTTAAGTGGTGGTGGTTCTGGTGGTAATATAACTCTAAATATAGACTCTACAGTAGCTACTCTTACAGGCACACAAACTCTTACAAACAAAACTTTAACAGCACCTACCTTAACTACACCTGCATTAGGAACACCAGCAAGTGGTGTTATGACTAACGTAACTGGCACGGCAGCAAATTTAACCTCAGGTAATGCTACCAAAATTACATCTATCACCAATAGCAATATTGTACAATTAGCAGAAACTCAAACACTTACTAATAAAACCTTAACAGCTCCTACATTAACAACTCCAGCATTGGGAACTCCTGCTAGTGGGGTAATGACGAATGTAACAGGAACAGCTGCAAACTTAACTGTGGGGAATGCAACTAAAATTACATCTATTACTAATAGTAATATTGTACAATTAACAGAAACTCAAACTTTAACAAACAAAACTTTAACAAGTCCTACTTTAACAAATCCAGCACTAGGTACACCAGCTAGTGGTGTGATGACGAATGTAACAGGTACAGCTGAAGATTTAACTGTAGGAAAAGTAATAGTACAAAATAACTCAGCAAATACAAATTTTCCAGTAGTTTTTCATGATGAATCAAATACATTATTAGATGATACTGGTGCTTTACGATATAATCCAAGTACAGGAGAATTATTAGTTCCTAATTTAACCGTAGCAGGAACAACAACAACAGTAGATACGGTAACAATGGAAGCTGCAAATGCAATAAAATTTGAAGGAGCTACTGCCGATGTAAATGAAACAATATTATCTATTGTTGACCCCACAAACGATGACAACACACAATATTTGTTAGATGCAAGTGGGTATATTCCTTTATTAGCAGCAGTTACTACAACTCAAATTTCATCTACTCCTGCAGAACTTAATGTATTAGATGGATATACAGGAAGTGTTACAGAATTAAATTATTTAGATACCTTACACGCAACTGGTGTAACTAATACAGAGTTTGATTATTTAGATGGAGTAACTTCAAATATTCAAACACAGTTAGCTACAAAATTTGATACATCTGGTACAGGATTAACCAAAACTGGAACTACTGTAAATGTTATTGGTGGTACTGGTATTACTGCTAATGCAAATGACATAGCTTTTGACGGTTCAGGATTAGACGATATGACTGAAACTATGGTTGCTACCGATGAATTTATTGTATTAGATGGCACAACCAGTAAAAGAAAAGCTTTTTCAGAAATAGAAGCATTATTAACTCACAATTCTCTAAATGGAGTTGTAGCAGCTGAGCATTTAGATTGGACTGCAGACCAAGGTGGTACTAATATTCATGCTGGAAATTATACAGATACAAATACAAATCAGTTAACTACATTTAATGTAACTGGAGATAGTGGAACACCAGAAAGTATTGCACAGGGAAATACCTTAGATATTGCAGGTGGTACTGGTATTGCAACAATAGTAGGTGCAACAGATACAGTAACAATCAATACAGATATTGCTTCAACAAGTTTAAATGTATCAGGCACAGGACAATTAGCAATCAATCTAAATAAGTCTGCTTTATCAACTGCAACTTTAAATGCTTCAGACTTTATGATATTATTTGATGCAGATGCAAGTGAAGCACCTAAACGATTTATAGCACAAGATATTTTTGATAGCTTAGGTGGAATCACTATAGATGGCACAACAGCTAATGGTGTATTGACTTATGGTGGAACAAATAATATAGATACAGAATCTAATCTTACTTTTGATGGAAGCACATTAGCATTAACTGGGGCTTCTACTATATCTTCTACTTTACAAATGGGTAGCACAGCAGGACAAGGTGGGGCAAAAATAAATGCAAGAGTAAATGGAAATGCTTTTAATTTTGGGCATGTAAATCAAAGTGGATATGGCTCAACATTAGGTTGTAATTCTTCACAAGGTTATCCATTTTTGGCTTTATATAGTGAAGCAGGAACAAATGCAAATACATTTAGAACAAGAGGTGTTAAGGGTATAGTTTTAACTGCAGATACTTCAAATAATTTTACAATTAATCAAGTAGCAACAGCAAGTGCAGATAATCAAACTTTAACTGAAAGAGTAAGAGTAGATAGTTCAGGTAATGTCGGTATAGGAACTACAGCACCTGCACAGAAACTTCATGTAGCTGGAAATGTAATGATTTCTAATAATACATTCTTTATGGGCGAAGATGCTGATGGAGATGATATAGGATTACTTGGATTACATTCAAATAATAATTGTTATGTTGGACCAAAAGATAATGCTTATGCAGGTGGATTTATGCTGTATGGTGCTGCTTCAGGAACAAGTGGTCATGTATGGTATTCAGGTAATGCTGAAGCTATGAGGATAGATAGTTCTCAACGAGTCGGTATAGGAACTGCATCACCTGGTACAAAACTTCACATAAGTTCTGGAGCAACTGATGAAGTGTTAAGATTAGAAGGAACTGGTAGTCCATATTTATCTGTATATGATAGTGGAACAAGACAATTTTTCTTACAAAGTGCTGGAAATACATTAAACTTTTATGCAGAAAATGATAACACTATTGCATTTTTCACCAGTGGTACGAGAGCAGTAGATATTGATTCTTCTCAAAGAGTCGGTATAGGAACTACATCGCCTGCAGAAAAATTAGATGTAGCAGGTAATATTAGAATTGGTGGTGGTGGTGGATTATTTGCAGAACATAGCGATGCAAGTAAGGGTGGTACAGTTATACACCCCAATGGTGGAACATATAGAACAAGTACTAGTACTCATACAGGTGCTATTAAAATAACACTTCCAACAGGTGGTGGTCCAGCAGATATGTTATCTTTTTGGGTAGATGTATATGATTATACAACAGACGAATCTTTTACTTGTTATCTAGCAGGATATGCTTATCAAACAGCAGGAAGCAATGAATGGATTAATGAGGAAGCATTGATATTATCTGCAAATCAAACAAGAGATTTTACAGTTAGATTCGGACATGATGGCTCTAATCATTGTGTCTATATTGGAGAATTAGCATCAACTTGGCAATATCCACAAATTACAGTTAGAAATGTTCAGATTGGATTTAATGCAGATGTAGATACTTATAATGATGGTTGGGGTGTTGGTTTTGAAGCAAGTGCTTTTCAAAATGTAGATGGAACTCAAACTGACAACTTCCCTTATGCTAAAGGATTAAAGTCATCATCAAATATGGGTGTATATGTTAATGGTACTGAAGAATTTAGATTTGAAACTGATGGAGATTTTCATGCAGATGCAGATGTTATTGCTTATTCAACATCGGTTGGTTCTGATAGAAAACTTAAAAAGAATATTAAAGATACACCTTATGGTTTATCTGATGTAATGAAAATGAGAGCAGTAGAATTTGACTGGAAAGAAAAAAGAAAAGGTGTACACGACATTGGTGTAATTGCACAAGAAGTAGAAAAGATTATCCCTGAAGTAGTAAAAGAGGTTAATGACCTAAAATCAGATGAAACTCATAAAGTAGTAGATTATGCAAAACTATCTTCGGTATTAATAAAAGCAATACAAGAACAACAAGAACAAATAAACGAATTAAAGGACAAGTTAAATGGCTAAAGTAATAGCAGAAAAAATAGTAGAAGCACCACCAGTAGGTGATGCACCTAAACAAGTTGAAATCAAACATACAAGAGTAATGAAAGATGCAGCAGGTAAAGATGTAACAGTAGTAGATTGGACAGATTCAAAACCAGTTGATGATGCAATTACACAAGCAGAAGCAGACTTAGTAAATGCAGAAGCAAGAGTAGTTGAATTAAAAGCAGACATTGTAGAATATAAAAAGATTAAGGGTTAAGTATGGCATTACCAGTAGTACCAAACACCAATGTAGCAATGTATACTCATTTAAGAGTATCAACTGATTGTGAGCAAACAAGTAATCTAAGTTTAGCAAGTTTGTTAAATGGTGGTTCTTTTGCTTTTGATAATTCGTTTGGTGGGGCAGGTGGACCAATGAAAGATTGTGATTTAATAGGTGGTAGCAATAATCCATTGCAATCAACAGCAGGTGAAGTCAATCTGTATGATGATGATATAGGTACTGCACCATTTCACATGAGCCACACTATAGGTGGACAATATAGTTAAATGAATATGATTTATAATAGAAAAAAAATGCTTGACATAGACGACAAAACTTTAGTATTTTACATTGGTGAAGTATATAAAAATACTATGTTTAGTATTTCTACTAAATATAACAGGAGAACCAATGGGCGTAAATAGCAATCAGATTAAGAA
>Ga0209657_1000101_pt1 | contig 59784 bp, 71 predicted proteins | sample SaaInlV_100m_DNA_FD_184650 | JGI IMG/M metagenome (GOLD analysis project Ga0209657, IMG submission 184650) | Marine microbial communities from expanding oxygen minimum zones in the Saanich Inlet - SI037_S3LV_100m_DNA (SPAdes) (version 2) | ecosystem: Environmental > Aquatic > Marine > Intertidal... | reverse complement strand
CGGGGTTGGTGTTGGGGTTGGAGTCGGGGTTGGAGTTGGTGTTGGAGTTGGTGTTGGAGTTGGTGTTGGAGTTGGAGTCGGGGTTGGTGGTGTTGGAGTTGGTGTTGGAGTTGGGGTTGGAGTCGGAGTCGGTGTTGGAGTGGGACACATACTTGGATCGGTTTCTCCTGGAGGTGGAGTACAATTTCCACAAACATCCCATATTGCATCTCCGTCACAAACCCCAAGACAATCTAATTTGCCATCTGGGCCATTGCAGATGCCATTGCAATCAATGTGTGCATCTCCATTGCAGACTCCAAGGCAATCCAGTCTGCCATCAGGACCATTGCAAATATAATTACAGTCAAGGTGGGCATCTCCGTCACAAACCCCAAGACAATCTAATTTGCCACCTGGGCCGTTACAAATATAATTACAATCAAGGTGTGCGTTTCCATTACATACACCAAGACAATCCAGTCTACCATCAGGACCATTGCAGATATAATTACAATCGAGATATGCATCTCCATTACAGACACCAAGGCAATCCAGTCTACCATCGGGCCCATTGCAGATGCCATTGCAGTCAACATACGCATTTCCGTTACAGACACCAAGACAATCCAGTCTACCATCAGGACCATTGCAGATGCCATTGCAATCGATATGTGCATTTCCCATACATTCATTCTCACAATCAACCCACGGACAGGTTGGTGGTGGTGGTGGATCGCATGGGTGACATGTTTTAGAGACTCTTGCAAGATCTTCATTGGTTACTACATTTTCAATCTGGATCGGTTCACTCTCTGTTAATCCGGTGGTGGTTAATATGTAGGGAAACCCACACTTAAGGTGTTTTATTGTTCGTGGATATATGTCATCTAACCACTCAACACCCCTTCGTTCCTTTATCTGTTGGTATATATCATTGGGTATTATTGGTCCATAGAAAGCATATGATGCACCGAAAGCATCCACCTTAATAATACCTGTTATGTGTGTTCGGTGTCTAATATCCTGGTTAAGAACTTCTTCTATTCTCGTATTTGTACACGAACCAGAACAAGTTCCATACCAGATCAGCTGATATTTTTTGTATATTTCTGATGGGGTTGTTATTTCCCCATTACAACAATCCGTGGTAATCAGTCCGTATGTTTGGTTGGGTATGTCTGGTGTAGGGTTGTGACCGAACCCAGGAAGTTCAATTCCCTCGGTTAAGTCTTTAATGCTTCCATCACATACAATTATATACGGAACTCCACAGTTAAAGTGTTTGAGAGGCCGAGGATAGATGTCATCTAACCAATTGACCTCCTTCCTAGACCTAATTTGGTTGTATATATCGGTTGGTATTATTGGTCCATAGAAAGCATATGAAGCCCCAAATTCATCAACCTTAATAATACCGGTTATATATTCACGAAGTGCGGGGTTTGAGTTGAGAGTCTGCTCTATGCGGACATCGTTGCAGTCATCCGAACCATCGTCACACAACCCATACCATAATATCTGATACTTGTCTGTTAATACTGCCACGATTTAACTCCATACCCATTTATACCCCGGATATCACCCATCTAACTCCTCGTCAATATAATATGTGCCATCTTTTAATGGTATACTGAAACAATCAGAGAATGTCTCCGTAACGTCGTCATATCCAAGTAGAATGGTTAATAGTTTTGATGAGTCGTCCGGTGCATCTCCACAACCAAGTTGTATTATTGGTAGTGCGTATGATTCTTCCAGGGCTCTGGACTTCCAAATCTTGACCTCCCAGGGTTTTCCACCAGGTGCGAGGTTATCAACTGTGTGTTTGGGGAAACATATCGCCGCAGAGTCTGGTATAGTAAATGTAAGTGCCATATGTAACTCTTCTTGTGTACCAACTATAGTTCCACACATACGGCCGAGTGAACCGTCGTTGTTTACTCTACTCGTATTGCCCAACCAGACAGGTATCTCTGTGTAGTCGTTGTTCACTATGTCGTAGTCAAGGTTGCCAAGCATGGGGAATGCGTTGGGGTTATCTGATGTTTCCCCTAGTCGGTTTATTCCGGCAAGATCGTACGCCCCACTTTCGGTTGGTCCGTAAGTCTTTCGAAGTTCTTCGTCATGGGGGAATATGAGACAGTGTGTTTCTGGATATCCGTCACATCCACAGGTAGAAGTTGTGCAGGATAGAGTTGCCCCCATGCCGAGGGCATCCCATGCCCAGTGATTGGAGTTCTGTACTTCTGGAAACTGAATTTTGTACTCACCCTTCAGTGGTGATCCGTGTTCATCCTCGATGTCCACTTCATATATATACGAGGCTTCGTCACCGGAGAGATGTGGAAGTTGAAATGACCCCTCCGTTGTTAGTTGTCCAGTTTCCCCCTTAACCTTGAGAATTTGATATTCTCCATCAGAGTCTTGTTCCAGTATATTAAAGTTCAAGGACGAAATCATTGGGTGGGATGATGGTGTAAGTGATATAGTAAACTTGGATTTCACGTCACCGTCACCGCATTCAGACTGTATTGATAGTTGTGGTGTACATGAAACGGTGGTTGCCGCCCGAGGGATGTCATTGCTCGAAAATGTTGTTGTGAGTTCTCCTATATACGGTATGTCGGGACTACCAACCAACAATTGTTTCTCTTCTGCTGGTTGTAGAATGCCTTGATGTTCGTCAGTTACAAAGTTGCTATCTGCAATTCCTGTCCCGGTTGACGAATTATATGTATCGGGTTGTATCCAGATCGACTGACTTGGTGTTGCAATGCTTCCTGCATCTCCGTTTAATGGATTAAGTTGTGTAAGTACGGAAGATATGGGAGTTTTCCAAGGCCTGGATCCTGTGTTTATGACCGAAACGAGGAATCCGTAATCTGTGCAGATTGATGTTGCGAGGATTTCATCCGTAACATGGTCTGGTTGACCTCCCATTAAACCTCTAAAGTTTGTGACTACTGCCGTGGTTTCGGTTGTCGCTATATACACAGGTTTGCTCACATTTTTTGGTTCTGTTGTACTTCCGTTTCTATACAGGTGTCTGGCAAATGGGTCACCGTATGTCTCTTCCTCGGTTGTGTCTATTAAATAATACACTTTACCAGGTGTTAGTTTCTTGCCGTTTGGCATATTTCCACCGAAGTCTATTTTTCCAAAAAATACAACAGTCCCTCTGGACTTATCACCCGAACTCTGATCGCAATTCGGTTCTACACTCTCAACCACACCAACAACTTCCGAGCTCTGCTCTGGATCACCACCACCGATTAACTCATATTCCGCATCCGCAAGTGTGAGGGCCTCGGTTATTGGGCTGTACCTAACAATATCTCCTACGTTTGGACATAGACCCCCTTCGTAGTGTAGGTCCATCACATCACTTATTCGAGTTGTGTCTGTGGTGGGCGTTAGATATGTAATCTGTGATCCACTCATGCACGAACCTGGTGTTGATTCGTACCTTTTTCCTGCCGTAAGTTTGAATGCCGAATATGCCATAATAAACCAATCCTTGTTAACTCGATGCCTCCGGTGCAATATACTCTGTCCATAAATGTATATCAGAACCTATACCGGGTGCATTCCGTATATACAATTTTGTTTCACCACTCACCGTTTTGGTGTCGGATTCCCCCACACCCTCGGTGACTACTGTCAGTCCAGCAACATCTCCGACTTCACCATCTTTACTTTTTTCAAACGATTGCACATCTCCACCAGTAACATTTATTGGCCAAGATTCGTTAAGGAAACTTTGAACGAATGTATTGTCTAGTTTATCTTTATATTCCTGTGTACACATAAAGGTAAATGTTCTATACTTCCTCGTTGCTTCTATTGTATATAAAGATCCCATTTTATTTTCCTATAATTTAAAGTTGTTCCCACACATTGCTCTCCGATCCCTGAGGAGGCCTTTTTATCATTGTGAGTGTTTCCCCAAGTGAGTCGTTGTAATATAGAATTGCACGGTGACCCACGCCGGCAGTTGGCCAAACCTTTAATAAGAATTGTGAAGCCAAGTCGGTTTGTGTGATTATGTCTTGACTGACGGGGAAGTTTGGCCAATATATACTTTTTTGTGTTTCGGCACTCTTTAGACAGTCGTAGCACTCAAGATAGGGGTTCGGTAGTGTTCGATGGTTGGTGAGTAAAAGTCTGTTTGATGTTATGGCATAAAATACAGGCCTGCTGAATGTTTCATAGTTTCCAGAAATGTCGTCCTTAAGTTCAAGTGGTGTTCCTGGATCACTTGGCCGTGAGTTTCTAAACGGAGTACCTGTTTTTGGACTAATCCCACCCTCTGAGTCAATTGGTTCTTTTTCACGGATTGCACCTCTTTGCTCTTCATCTAACTGGGACCACTGATTAAGGGATAGACGGTCTCCATTAAATTCCATATCTTCTAGATAATATTGTTGGCCTGGTTGTAGGTGTAAAACATCACTCGTGTCGGGCATATCAAACGTTGCCATGCCGTTAGTTTGTATGATGTAGTGTTCTGTTGATGCACTAACTACAATCCCCACCACGTCACTTGTGTCGAAATCTTCTGCACTTGACATGATATAGTCCGCACCCGCAGTTGATGCCTTGATTCTTAGTATGTCACCAACTTCGTGATCGGAACATAGACCTTCACGTTCAATGATAAACTTATTTGCCTCTAAGTCTTCGGGTTGGTATATTCCCCGATAGTTCACAAAGATTCCCCGTGTTCCACCTGCACCGATTAATACTGGTTTTGACACATGGGTTGTTCCGTCACCATCGGTTAAAGACGGATCAACATTTATTAGTCTACCCGACTTACCTAAAAAATAAACTACCCCGTTGTCCAGGTTGGTGGTTTGTGTGGGTGGTCCTGTTAGTGTTGACATTACTTCAAGCCCGAGCTCGGACTGAGGTGCGAATTCAACATACCCACCGAAAACAATTGTTATTGCGGTGGTTGTATTTGTGCTATCTGTCTTGATCTTCTTTATTATACCCACACACTCTGCTCTGGATGCATCGGATGCGTCGGCAAGGGCAAACTTACCTGTTGTAGTTCTACGCACCAGAGCTCCTACGAAAAAATGACCTTCATCAATGTCAGTGGTAGTTGGGTCGTCCGATTCGAAGTTTCCTATAAATGGAAAAGTTTGCTCCGAGGCTCCAGGAGAGTCTACGAATTCAAGACTTCCCTGAAGTTCTCCTGTTTCTGCGGTGGTGACATTTACTTTAATAAAGTTTCCGTGATTATCATATGTATATTCACTGGGTGTGTCACGGAGATTTGTAAAGTCTGCTCCGAGGAGTCCCTGACTAAGTTGTGTCAAGGCCTGTGCGAGGGTCGATGCGGTAATTCCTTTGGTTTCACCAGAGGGTGATGAGGAGGAGGAACTATCAACGACTACGAACAGATCTTCGGCCGCAAGATCTGTAGGTTGTCCTACTTTTTCTAAATCACTTATTTTTTGATTTGCCATATTGCTAAGTCATGTACATTAAAAATTTTTTAGTACCTAATATAAATATACATATATTTTTATTGAAATAAATATAACTTATGTCAAACTTTTTAGTCGTTGTATTATAAATTTGACAAGCTTACTTCTAACAATGTCATCTTCTGTAAATTGAAAACTGAATATCCCTCTCTCTTTTGAGGCATCGTCGGTGAATAGATTCATTATAGATATGAAGCCCGTTTTGTTTCCTATGTCACTTTGCATTGCATCTCCACAAACAAATAATTTACTGCCCTCACCTACACGTGTTATAACAGTTACCAGTTCCTTTTCGGTTAAGTTTTGTGCTTCATCAACTATGATTATCTTACCTTCCCAGCTTGCTCCTCTACAAAATCCCACAGGAATTCCGTATATGCGTTCTTCGTCTTGTAAAAATCTAATATCTACGGGAGATAACAACTCTTCCAGTTTGTCCTTAAGTGGTTCTAAATAGGGTGCCATTTTGTCATCTTGAGCTCCCGGTAGAAATCCAAGTTTGGAATCTGCACTTTCTACTGCACTGCGGACATATACTATTTCGTTGGCTGCCTTGTCTGATAACAACTTGAGTGCAGAATACGCACTCATGTAAGTTTTTGCTGATCCGGCCGGGCCGTTCACAAACATAAGTTGTGTATTTACATCGGTTGCAATTTTAATAAAATCATTTTGTTTATCTGTAAACTTTTTATGTAGAATTTTTAAGTTTCTACTAAGTTGGTTGTTGTGTATAGTATCTTGTAGATGGCATTCTGCCAAAAGATTTTTCGTTGCGGATTTTGATTTTTTACTTGACATAGCTTTTTTCTCACATATTATATTTATATTGGTTGGTTTCAATTCTCAACTACTAGTCGGACCGTCTATATCCGTAATAGCTATTATTTTATTTAATTTATTACATTTTTCATATTCTTCGGTATTAATGTAATAGTCTATTAAATTTTTAAGAGTTACTATATAATGTTCTTGTTTTATAATGACTTGTAGGGAAGTTTCGGAGAATGTAAACAATTCAATTTTACTTGGAAGTTTTTGTTGCGTGTTAGGTTTGAACTTTTTAATGAATGATTCATATATATGTTCCATGTACTTGGATTTGTTTTCTTTAAGATCGTATTCTAGTTTAATATTGTCTGATGGGATTGTAAACTTATCGTCTTTCATTTTACATAAATATTTGCATACTCACTGTTTTAATATCACATTATGAAGAAACCTATAAAAGTGGTGGGTAAATATATATATACCACCGAATCCGAGGGTGAGAAACCAGAACACGACACCTCACATACAGATGACCTTCCGGAACGATTGGGATTTAACGACCTTGCTAAAAACCTAAGAAGTTCTTTACTTCATCTATATACATCGGGACAACCTGTTGTAACTGCACTGGAATGGGATTATCGCATTATGCAATGTCGGTCATGTGAATATTGGATAGAGACCCCTACGAAACTTGCCAGATGTACAAAATGTGGATGTTCAAGTGGGAAGTTGCTTTTGAAAACAAACCATTGCCCACTACCCACCCCGAAATGGTAATTTTTATAATATTATTAAAACTAAGTGAAAACCAATTTTAATCCATATTTATCGTTATGAGTATGCAATCACAGGACGAAAACTATAAATTGACGACCGTAAAGGTTTTATCTGAAAACTATGCAAAGTTTAAAGTAAACACATTACCTACATCCATGTCATTACAAAAATTGGTTAATCGTGCAATACATCAATATCTTAACAGTGCCGACTTTAAATCGGAAATCGATGATGTTGAGTTGTTGAGAGATAATAAAAAATACTAATTGACACGGTACCGATGTGATGGTATATTAACCATCATTATGAAACCAAAGGTACTACTTTTAAGTGACGATATACGTTCAGTCTCGGGTGTAGCACGTATCAGTAAGGATATAATACTCAATACGGTAGATAAATTCGATTGGGTTCAACTTGCAGCCAAACACGACCACGAAGAAGATGGCCATATAATTGACGTATCGAAGGCCACCGAGGAAATGACCGGAGTTTCTGATGCGTATGTTCGGTTGTATGCCAATACTGGATATGGTGACGAGATGACTTTGCGTAGGATAATAAAACATGAAAATCCAGATTTAATTTTACATATAACTGATCCCAGATATTGGGGGTGGTTATATGCAATGGAACGATATGTACGACAAACCATTCCAATTTGTTATTATCATGTGTGGGATAATGAACCACCACCCAAGTTTAATAAAGGGGTATATAAAAGTTGCGACTGGATAGGGTGTATAAGTGAATTGACGTATAAAATGGTTAAACAGGTTGATACTGACCGACAACCCTGGCAAACTTCGTATATACCACATGGAGTGTGTCCGATAAAATACCACCCAACTGGAAATGCGGATCTAACGTTATTTAAGAAACAGATATTAGGGGATAGGCACTATAAGTTTGTGGTGTTGTCAAATAATGTCAACATACCACGCAAACAACTAACCACGATATTATCAGCATATTCACGGTTCGGTGATTCTCTACCGACTAGTGAGCAGAACGACATTCTGTTATTAATGCACACTAATCCAAAGTTTACATCAGGGGGGGATCTATATTCTGTGGCCAAAGATTTGTGTCCAGTGCATGATGTAATATTCTCAACAACACTTATGGATGATACCCACCTCAACTATCTATATAATATTTCGGATGTAACTATAAATGTGGCAAGTAATGAGGGTTTTGGACTATCCACACTTGAATCCATTTTGGCAGGAACTCCTATTATAGTATCAAAGACAGGAGGTCTAGTTGATCAAATACACGAAGAGGAAGGCCACCACGGTGTGTGGGCCTCGGCAATTAAACCAGCCGTTCGGAACTTGACGAGCAGCCAACAAGTACCATACATATATTCGGATATATGTTCAGAGGTTGATGTTGCCAACGAGATCTCGGTCTGGTATAATATGACAGATGGAGAGAGAAGGCAATGTGGTGAGTCAGGTCGATCACACGCAACCGTTCACCTCACATCACAAGTCATGTGTGACAAAATTGCAAATGGATTACACACGACACTTAAAAAATTTATACCAAGAGATCGAATCAGTTTACTTACGACATGAGCAACCCTAGCATATTATTCGTTTCCCCCATATCAACTCGGAGTGGATATGGTAGTTGTGCAAGAGATTTTGCAAAGTATTTACTAGAACGACACCCAAATGGAAGTGTTAAATTCTTAAGCACTCGGTGGGGTGGGTGTTCACTGGACGGACTAGAAGATGGTGCTGATGACACCGAGTATTTGTTAGAGCATATTATAAATACACCACCGGACAATCCTGTGGATATTTCATTTCACATGACTATGCCCAACGAGTTTAAGCGATTTGGCAAACTAAATATTGGATTGACAGCGGGCATTGAAGTCAACAAATGTACACCAGAGTTTATACGTGGGTGTAACGCAATGGACTTGATAGTTGTTCCGTCGACATTTACCAAAACCACATTGATGTCATCTCACTATGAAAACTTGAAATGCAACACACCTATAAAAGTTGTTTTTGAGGGGTATTCAAATAGTATAGTCGAAAATCCACCATCGGAAGACCTATATACAATTTTAAATGACATACCAGAGGATTTTTGTTTTTTAACCGTTGGACAATGGACCACAGAGAATGACCGGAAAAACATAGACGGACTAATAAAAACTTTCAACGATACCTTTAAACATTCCACCACACCTCCTGCATTAATATTAAAAGTATACGGTATGTCTCATTGCGTTCAAGACGAACTTGAACTTCGCAATCGGATTCGCAACTTGGTTGGAGATTCTTCCAAACGACCACCCATATATATTTTGTACGGTAATCTAACCGAGGGTGAGATGTCATCTATGTACAATCACCCAAAGGTCAAGTGTATGGTATCGTTTACCAGAGGTGAGGGGTTTGGAAGGCCTTTATTGGAAGCTTCCGTAAATGCCCTACCAATAATAGTAAGTAAACACTCAGGACACTTAGACTTCTTGGACAAAAAATACTGCAAGTTATTACCTGGCCAGCAAATTCCTGTATATGGTATGGAACGGTATTGTCCACCGGATGCTACTTGGTTTGATGTGGATTGTGATGTTGCCTCCCGTGAGTTGCTTGATATGGTTAATAGGTATGACATACATAAGAAGCGGGCAGTTGCTTTGCAACAACTAAATGTGGAGAAGTATAGTTTTAAAAATATGTTTGATGTATATGATAATGTTCTAACTGACTATATATAAAAAGAACCAAATCATATCATTAGACATCCATGAGTTATTTTAGTGCATATAGCAGACAGTTGGTGGGTGGTAGCACCCGAATACCTAAAACCAAGTTACGACCCGGAAACGTTGTATCATTTAATTATAACACAGGGAAAAAACACCAACAACATATATCTAGAAAAATTCCACGTCTAGTGTTTATATTGAACGCAAAGGACAACAGAACTGGATCGAGACTAATACATGGACTTAATCTAGAGTGGATCTCTTGGTTAAAATTTAAGAAATTTATGAAAATAATTCTTGTACGTGATACAGTTACACTAATAAAACGTCGGTATGAGATTCGAGGTCCGTTTGATGAAATACTTGAACGGCCATTAACATATTATCAAAACTACATAAAGGTCGGTATGCTTAATTGGGATTGTTACCGAACCTACAATTACGGTGGAATTAGCAATTTAAAACTTTGGGCCCTGGACTATAAAACCCTATTCCCACCAACCGACACAGAGCGAAGATCCCACTTAATTAACGAAGGTGACAGGTTATCCGCAATACAGAGAGAGGTAACTATTCTCAATGATATTATTGACCTCAAATCATTGCGAGTAAATACCCGTGACAAAAAATACAAGCAACTTGTCATGTCTAGGTTCGGTAGTGTACAGAATTTTGAAGATGCGGCCGACGATGTAGAGGATTATGTCAACTTAACCGATGACGAGTAGCACTAATGGGCCCATCGATTAGTTACGCAATAACTACACATAATGAGGGTAGTTCAGTACAAGACTTAATAGACCACATTAAAAAACAGATGTCTTCAGTCGATGAACTAGTAATAGTTGATGATTATTCTACGGACCAAACCACACTGTCGGCATTATCCGATGTGCGGTTGGTGTATAAACGAAAACTTAACAATAATTTTTCTTCCCAAAAAAATTATTTAAATTCGAAGTGCACCAAAGATTACATTTTCCAGTTCGACGGGGATGAACTACCATCTGAGAGTCTACTGTCCGTAGCAAAGCACTTTGTAAAAAACTACCAAGATACTGATCTATTTTGGATACCAAGAGATAATCAGTTATTTGAACTTGATATGGATTATATAAATAAGTGGGGATGGGTGGTAGACACACAGAATAGAATAAACTATCCAGATTATCAAGGGAGGCTTTTTAAAAACTCAGATGACATCCGGTGGACTAGACCGGTACATGAAATTATATCTGGACACGAAACACAGAGGGTATTTCCGATAAACGCAGGTGTGGATATACTCCACACAAGACATATGTCCAGGCAAATACAAAGCAACGCATACTATGATGAAAACTTCTGAACACTTCAGATATGATAAAGTCCTCGGTGTAGTCTGTTGTTATTTCAATCCATGCAACTATGTGTCCAGATTTTTAAACTACACAACCTTTATACAAAATATCAAAAAGCACGGCATCCGTGTCATTACGGTAGAAGCATACTCTACAAATTCACAATATAGAGTCGATAAATTAAACAACGATACGATTTCCATCCGATGTAGTCAGTTATATTGGATGAAGGAGTGTTTGTTGAATATTGGAATCAAAAAACTCCTCGATGAAGGTTATAAAAACATTGCATGGGTGGATGCTGACATTGTGTTTAAATCCCCCACTTGGCCGGAATCTATATTAAACGCGTTACAACATCAAAATGTCGTACAGGTTTTTGAAAACAGTTATGAAGAGTACAAAGGAAGTGTGGAGTATATATGTCACAAATCAGTTATGTCGCAACTGAACAAAAACCAAAATTTATTCAACTCACTACTACTTCGGCAGGGTGAACTGGGATATGGATATGCATATAAATCTGAGATATTAATGCAGTGTTTGTTATATGACAAAGCAATCGTGGGTGCAGGTGACTTTGCAAACGCAGTGGGGTGTGTTTATACCCCCCACAACTCGTCTCGGTTGCGAGCGGATAGATTTTTTGCACACACAACTGAGGACTTTTTTTCAGACTACTGCAACTGGGCAACCGAGATGGAATTTTGCACACAGTCACGGTTGGGTTATTGCAACGAAGATATAATTGTACTACATCACGGCAACCGACTGCACCGAAATTACCTATCCAGGGAAGACATAATAAAACACCATCAGTTTCGGCCGACCCACGACCTAACTTTGAGAAAAAATGGAATATATGAAATTTCACAAGCAAAACGTGATATGGTATCCGATATAAAAAAACACTTCCTCAGTAGGAACGAAGATAAAAACGAAAATACAAACATAACCCAAAATTCAGTCGAGTCATTCAAGAAAATTAACTTCTATAATAAAAAAGGAGATCGGTTAAAGCTTGATACACCGACTTCATATCTATTACACTATAAAAGTATATTTGTCACGGATTATCAAAATGATCAAAAAGGAGTCACGGACTATATAAACTCGTTTGCAGACATCAACGAATCAAACACACACACACGATCAAAATATAAAATTAATAGATCAGAATATCCGTGGGTAGTGGTATTCTCCAAACATCAGCATGGGCCCAAACAGAGGGCAAATAGCAAACACTGTGTTGTTTTTACAAAAGATGGGGCATGGGCAAAGGGTGAGTATTTAACAAGCAGCCATAAACACTCAATCTGCCACACCTACCTAATGTATATAATAAATGATTATGAAGAGCTACCGAAAAATGTAATATTTACAAATGACATAACCCACTCACCAAAGTCATATGCGTGGGTTGATAATCTCACGGATAATAACGGATTTCAGTCACCCCACACAAAACACCGCAGGATATCATTAAACTCTAACGGACACATTAAAACACAAAAGGCATGGTTTCCACACCGGATGCTTTTAAGTAAATATGACTTTAAGACATGGTGCAAAGCAACCCTCCCCGCATCCACCGTTCCAACCCTATACAACGAAGGGTCAGTTTTTGCAGTAACACGACAGAACATATTAAAACATCCCAAAAACTTTTACGAAAGTCTCATTGAAACTATACCAGTATCATCGTATTGTGAAGAGGAACACTATTTTGAATATTGTTGGGAAACTATTTTTTCATGAACATTGTAATCTCAATTCATATATTTCCAACCGAGTTGGGAAATTATGGTCGGATTGTGACTGACCTAAACAATGCGTATAGCAGAATAGACCCATCTATTCACAATGTTATTGTCCACGCAACCCTTAATTTAAATTCATTGATAGTTAAGTGGAAAGAGTCTCCAGTTAATAGAATGGATGTCATTGCCCACTGGCAAAATATAAACACCGATCTTAAAATTCCACATCAATGTGTATATGTGGATGATAAAAACTTTATGGGGGTTAACGAACACCGACGATTGTGTATACAAACATATCAGACCACAGACTCAATTGTTTTTTTAGATCCTGACCTATATTTCAATGAGACTATTTTGGAAACACACATACTTGCATATGAACACATACAGGACAAGTCGGAGTATTTTATAGTAGTACCTCAAGTGGTAAAGTTATGGGACGATACATGGGATTGTATTGTAAACAACAAATATATCCACGAAACTCACAACTATCATAAACACACAAATCCATCTGAGATAGTAAATACTAGATATGGTCCGACATCGGTTGAACAGATAGATGAATTCAAATGGGGAGGTGGGTGGTTTAATTCAATATCACCAAAATTACTATCACTAATAGGCATCCCCAAGTCCTTCGTTGGTTATGGCCCGGATGATACATTTATCATGGTCGGTTCATCAATTTTAAAACACCGGGGATATGATATACAACAATATATATTGAAAAACACACTGGTGGCAGAAGCATACACCGACAACCACTCAACCATTTTTTCGAAGATTCCAATGACTGATATGAGGCATACATTCAGATACAACGCAGAACACAACTTCACTTCCGAAATCCAAAAACTTAAGGCAAAACTATAAAAATCAAATATATATGAATATGAAACTGCAACATATTCTTATATCCACTACACTTATTGCGGTGACACTTTCAACACAGGGTTGCTTCAGTTGGTGGGGTCTGAAAGAAGACCGACAAGAAATACAATCCGAACTTGCAAGGAAGGGATCTGAGTTAGATAGACATACACGTGCGTATGTGACTGGAGCAGTTGATGCCCTCGCAAGGGTACCCGATAAGGGGTCCGAGGCAAAGGTTGCCCAGGAGTTGGCAGAGAATGCACAGCGAATAGTTGGACTTCCTCAACCAGGAGACGAAATCCATGTGGATGACGTAATCGCGGCCACTGACGGCGCATTGGAAAATTTGGAAGACCGAGAAAAGGATGTAGTTAAACTTGCCCGCAGGCAAGAGATACTTGGACATGACCTAAAGGACACGGAGGAAAAACTTATAGAGTTGGGTGAACTTAAACAAGCAGAAGAAAAACAAGGATTCTTTTCAAGTCTTTGGGTATGGTTAACCGGTACGTTCGGTTTAATAGGAGCCGTAGCAATCTGCATCGTTGCCGGACCGGTAATATTACCTATCCTTGGCCAGTTATTTGGGTGGTTGGTTTCAAAACTACCCATGTTAATTACATGGATGGGAGTAACGAGCAAAAATCTAACACAAAACATCATCAGGGGTGTCCATGATGCAAAAGAAAGAATTAAGAATGCAGATGAGGACAAACCATTTTCAAAAGATGAGGTGCTGAATATTTTAAAGATAGAACTTGGAAAAAACACCAACACATCGGACAAGGATGCGATAGACAGAATAAAACGCAAATTCAAATAATAAAAGACATTGGGTTGTATTTATAACAAAAGGTTATACGCACAATAAAATTATTATGGAATCTTGCGTATTATGAAAATTGGAGTAGTTGGTAACGGGTTTGTTGGACATGCGATGACATTACTCAGACCTCACATAGAGGTATTGGTGTGGGATGTTGTGCCAGAAAAGAGAGACCCAGAAACACTTGATATGGAAACTTTTGTGGATGAGTCGGAAATTATATTCATTGCAGTACCCACACCAATGAACAAAGATGGCAGCTGCAATATCAATATAGTCCGTTCGGTGTGTGAAGAGATTCAAGAAATAGATGACACTAAGTATATCGTTCTTCGTTCGACCGTTCCTCCTGGAACTTCCGAGGAACTTGACGTTAACTTTATGCCGGAATTTCTTACGGAAAAGAACTGGAAAGATGACTTTAAGAATTGTGATCAATGGATATTGGGTTCGGTTGATCCATTTTTATACGAGAAAATGAAACGTATGTTTGAACTTGCACATAACAATGGAGATGGTGCGGTGGTAAACAAGAACATCATACAGTGCAAACCAAGTGAAGCAGAGATGATAAAGTATTTAAAGAATGTATTTCTTAGTGTTAAGGTGGGGTTCTTTAATGAACTTGAGTCAATATGCTCAGAACTTGATATTGATTACGAGAATGTTCGGTGCATCGCAACACAAGATAAACGAATCGGAACCGGACACACCAAAGTACCAGGACACGATGGTAAACGAGGCTTCGGAGGAACTTGTTTTCCAAAAGATACCAACGCACTTGCAAAGTTTGCCAAGGAAAATGGAATTGATTCACCTATACTAAATGCGGTGATAAAACGAAATGAGAAAATCGACCGGCCGGAGAAAGATTGGGAATCTGATAAGGGACGAGCAGTTTCCAATACCATCAAAACGAACAATAGACAAAGAAGTAAACTGAGGAAATAAGTCGTGGGTGGGATTTATGACTTCTTCAATGGTGATGCGGACGGAATCATAAGTTTACACCAATACAGAATGTACCAAGATGTACAGTCTGAACTTTTTACTGGTGTCAAAAGAGATGTGAAACTCCTCCGTCATTGTTTGCATATCAAGAATTCACGGTTTTGCGTATTTGACATATCTCTATTATCCAACCACGAGAATACAGTAAAGCTTCTTGGGAACGGAAACACGATAATATGGTTTGACCACCACGACCCCGGTGAGACAAACCTCGGTGAAAACTTTACCTCACGAATAGACCCCGACCCAAACTGCTGTACCAACCTAATGGTTGATAAACACTTAGATGGCATATACAGACCGTGGACAATATGTGGAGCATACGGAGATAACCTTCACGAACTCGCCGACACACTTAATCCACACTTTACAAAGAAATCAATGGATAGACTCAAGGAAGTTGGTGAAACCTTAAATTACAACGGATATGGAAACGAAGAATCCGACCTAACTGTACATCCGAGAGAAGTATATATAGATATACATAAATATGAGTCACCCTTTGAGTACCGAAAGAAATCGGAGGTCTATAACAAAATCCGTGAACAGAAAAACTCAGATGAACAAGAACTTGCAAGGTCAAAGATTCTTGACGAGTCAAGTATAGGAACGGTGATATTGTTACCAGATTCAAAGGCCTCGATAAGGTATTCAGGTATTTATAGCAACAAGATGACAACCGACAATCCTTCAAAAGCATTTGCCATCTTGACGGAGTTTAACGAAGACTCATATAGAATAAGCATTCGCTCTCCAAAGGATAACCCATATGGTGCAAGCACCCTTGCAAAAATGTATCCCGACGGAGGTGGTCGTGAGAAGGCCGCAGGAATCAACCAACTACCCAAGAAAGATTTGCAGTTGTTCATAGACAAGTTTAAGGAAGTCTATGAGAAATGATTATATCTCACAAACACAAGTTCATATTTTTTAAACCCTGGAAAGTTGCGGGTAATAGTGTTGAGTATAATTTGATAAAACACTGTGGTGACAATGATCTAATAGATAGCACTCACCGAAACCCCAAGGATACCTTGGACATTATAGGAAAAAAGAAGTTTAATGATTACTACAAGTTTACTATAGTAAGAAATCCGTGGGATCGAATCGTTTCCTATTTTTGGTGGAAAGATGGTGGACTAATAGGAGAAAACCATAGACAAAACGTGGACAAGTTAACAAAGATGGAATTCGACGGGTATGAGTTTAAGGAACACTTTGCAAGGTTCGTGGGAAACTACCGACACTTCAATGAACCATTTTACTACAATGACGAGGGTGAAAAAATAATGGACTTCTACATAAAGTATGAACGAATATCAACAGACTATAAGAAACTATGCAGAAAACTCAAGATACCACACGAACCATTACGACAATTAGGAAAGTTTCCCTTTAAAAAGAAGAATGAAAAATATTGGAAATATTACAACCACGAATCCGGTTCAGTTGTATCGTGGAGACACAGAAAGACAATTGGATTGTTTAACTATACTTGTGGCCCCAAACCCAAACTGGATTACTAACATGAAACTATCAAGAGCAGAAATTAAAGACAACGAGATAATACTCAAGTTTGATTTCCGTACATTCGGTATCGGAGATGACATTACAATGAGTCACGATTTAAAGATGTGGTCATCTCCAAAAGAAGTATGCGAGGACTTAATCAATACGGCGAACGGAATCATAGATACCTTGGAATTGGATTTAGAGTTGAAAACCTTAAACAAAAAGTCTACTATATTTAATAGTATAACAGAACAAGATCTAGCAGACAGATGGGGATAACATTATGACGGAAAAATACGAAGACGAATCGATTAGACCTTGGGGAAGATATGAAATTCTCCTTGATGCGGAATATTGCAAAGTAAAACGCATTTACGTAAACCCACAACAAAGACTGAGTTATCAGTACCACCACAAACGGCAAGAAGCCTGGACGGTGGTGCAAGGTGTCGCGAGAGTTACCCTTGATGATGTGGAAACTGATTTCAAAGCAGGTGAAACCGTCTTAATTCCACTTGGTGCAAAACACCGCATGGCAAATCCAAGTGATACGGATAACATGATACTAGTTGAAGTTCAGACTGGAACTTATTTTGGGGAAGATGACATCGTTAGAATACAAGACGATTACGAACGAGATGATAAACCAATCGCAGATACAAACTACCCACCCGCAGACTGGACAGAGGATGGCAGACCAGATGAACCAATCGATAACCGACCAGATGAAGAAATCAATTAAAGTAGCAGTTAGTGGATATTTTGATCCTATTCATGTAGGACACTTGGAATATTTGGAATTGGCAAAAGAACTTGGAGACGAACTTGTTGTCATCGTAAACAACAACCACCAGTGTGTTCTCAAGAAAGGCAAACCATTTATGGACGAAGCAGACCGTGTAAAAATCGTTCAAGCACTTGGAATTGTTGATGAGGCATTTCTCAGCATTGACGAAGACAAAAGTGTATGTGCTTCTCTTGATGCAATTAAACCAGACATCTTTGCAAATGGTGGAGACAGAAGCACGGGTGAAATTCCCGAAAGTGTTGTGTGCAAGAAACATGGAATAGACATGGTTGATGGTCTCGGCGACAAGATTAGAAGTTCGTCTGACTTAACTGGATTAAAAGAAAAGAAGTGAAAAAGGTATTGGTAACGGGTGGTGCAGGATTCGTAGGAACTGCACTCATAAAGAAACTCCTTAGAAAATACAAGGACATTGAAATCGTGTCCATTGACAATTATAGTTCGGGAAATAAAAGCAACCATAGTAAAAGCAAACGAGTAACTTATCTAACAAAGGATACAATGGACTTGGTTGCAAAAAAGTTTGACCTTAACAATACTAAAATGGATTTGGCAGATGCGTTTGAACCTGAAGTCGTATTTCACTTCGGAGAGTTTTCACGAATAGTGACAAGTTTTGACAAGTTTGACATTTGTTGGGACTACAACATGAATGGTACCCGAAAGGTTCTTGACTATTGTGTGGCAAAAAAAGCAAAGTTAATTTATAGTGCAAGTAGTAGTAAATTCGGCAACGATGGTAAGGATGAAAACCTATCTCCGTATGCGTGGATGAAGGCAAAAATGGTTGAGTTGATAAAGAACTATTCAGAGTGGTTTGACCTCAAATACGAGATAACCTATTTCTACAATGCGTACGGACCCGGACAGATCAGAACCGGAGATTACGCAACCGTCCTCGGAATTTTCGAGGAACAGTTTGAAAACGGAGAACCACTAACGGTGGTGACCCCAGGAGAGCAGACAAGAGACTTCACCCATGTTAACGATATAGTAAACGGAGTTATCCTTTCGGCCGAAAGGGGAAGAGGAGCAGAATATCCACTTGGAACCGGAATGCCTCATAAGATAGTAGATGTGGCAAAGATGTTCGGGGACAACTACACCATGATACCCGAACGTCGGGGTGAACGATTCTATGGCAAGGCAATTCCTTCACTCACCTATCAGCACCTTGGGTGGCAAGCATCAATCAAGTTGGAAGACTACATTGCAAACATAGTTGCAAAGAAAGATAGTTGACTTTTTTTATAATATCAAGTATAATTGCTTGGTTTATATGAAGAAATATTTCTATGAAAAGAACAACCTAACCGAATGTTCTCACAACATATCCTTCCACGAACTTCTACAGAAGAATGGAGAAGAACTTGAAGAGTGGATTGACGGTCTAAGAAGTTACATTGTAGATACGTGGGATAACTTGGGACTTCCCCCAAGAACAGGTAAGAACGAAAAAGACATTATTGGGCAATTCAACAAACTGCAACGATACGATACGAAAAAGTTTCTACATAAAGATGAAATGGATGGAACAATGACCATCGTCAAGAACTTCAACAAGTTTGCTACTGTCATTGACCAATTCTTTCCAACTATGCTCAAGACTAAAATCGGTTCAAGCAAACATACCTCTTGGAGTGTATATGATTGTTTTGCAAGTCCGGAGAAAAGAGAAAGTTTTCACACTTGCATGAGACGCACGGTTCGCAGAGACTCTTTCTATACACATGGTAGAACAATTTGCATAAACGACCCAGATGTTCCATATGAGACAATAGACGGTGAGTCGTGGGTACGTGAGTTCTCACAAAACAAAGCATCTCATCCGGATAACGATTTTTGGATAATTGAGTTGTTCACCGAAAAGAAATTTGATGGGTATGAAGCAGATCACTTAATGTTAACTGCCAAGCAAATCAAGAGTCTATACAAAGACGGATGCCTTGAAACCCACAACATTAGAAATTTGGAAAGAACCGCAAGCTTTGGGGATGCTATTGAAAACATCAACGATGTTATGGTAGAAGATGGAAAAGAAGTACAATTCAAATTCAGCATTCGTTATTACGACAAGACCTCTCGTATTTTTCCTTCTGCTATGGAAGCATTTAAGTTGGGGTTAAGTCAACCTGCGGTAAACTTCCCTCCGTTGACTGCAAAGTATATATACCAGAAGTATACTGACCACGTAGGGCCTCAGACCGACATTACCATATACGATCCAAGTTCTGGTTGGGGCGGACGAATCCTTGGGGCTATGAGCATTGACGATAGGCAGATTCACTACGTTGGAACTGACCCAAACACCGACAACTATATTGATGAAATTGGTAAGTCTCGTTATGAATATGCAGCGGACTTCTTTAATGAAAAGACCAATGGTGGAAATCCGTTCTTCGGGCACAGAAACACATACGACGTATATCAAGACGGAAGTGAAGATATTCACAAGAACCCAAACTTCAAAAAGTACAAAGGAAAACTTGATTTAGTTTTCACCAGTCCACCTTATTTTAATAGAGAGCAATATTCAGCAGACGAATCTCAGAGTTTCAAGAAGTTTCCCAAGTATGAAGATTGGAGAGACAACTTTCTTCGTCCCACTTTGAAAACTGCCGCGGAATATCTAAGACATGACCGCTATCTTATATGGAACATTGCAGACATAGCAGATGGTAATGGTTTTATGCCACTTGAGCAAGATAGTAAGGATATACTTGCGGAACACGGCCTAGAGTATGTAGAGACTCTTAAAATGCTTATGACAACAATGCGAGGTGTTAAAGCAGAACAAGTAAAGAACTGTTGTAAGATAGACGGTGAATTACAGAAGTACGAACCTATCTTTGTGTTTTACAAGAAGTGATTAAGAAACCGTTCCTATCTTGCACGACACTTTAAGTTCCCACCCCAACTTTTCGGCAAGCTTTTCCAATCCGAGTTTTGCCCACTCTCTTAAAGTATCAATTACTTTAGTAAACACTCTCTTAAAAAAATCAACTACATAGTTTTTTAATTTTACCGCGGTAGACTTCACATATTTCAGAAAACCAAACGCCTCACTTAGTGGTAAACTCTTTAGTTCTTCTTCTAAGACGGCATACTCTTCTTCTATAATTTTATCTAAACCTAATTTAGTTTCAAGAAACTTTTTGTTCTCGGCCAAATTGGTTCTTAACCCAAGTTTTGCATAGTAGTCGGTACCAGAACCCTTGAAACTTACGTTTATTTGTTGTGCTAAATTTTTGTGGGATTCACACCAAGTCCACATATCTTCAGAACCAGTACACGCCCCATCTTCGGTAAATACCATCATCCAGTTAGCAACTGACCGATTTGACGAACTATGATATGATGCGGTATCCTTCTTGTGGTTTCCTGTAAATTTATATTCCCCGGACGCTGCCTCGTAAATTATAGCAGTTTTTAGAAAATCGTTTGTTGCAAATGCGGAATTTAATTCTTGTTCCCATATCGTATGCTTCATTGACGAATCTAATATCCATTTTATTTGTTCGGTCAATGCTTCTTTGTTAAAGTCTTCCACCGTAGAACCGTTTCTAAGTCGTTTGTCTATGTGACTCTGACTCACCATTACTCCACCTTGTGTGTGCGGGGTAACTTTAGATTGATCCAATGTCCACGAATCAATAATCACCTTCAGTTCCTTTGCAGATGGAAGGGTAACTCCCCCAAGTACATTGTTCTGAGAGGTAGATTTTGTAGTAACCCCACCAAGAGCTAACTCCTTTTTCAAATGTAAAATGATCTTCTTATCATCTATTTTTTTCTTACCAAGTTCAGGCCATGCCTTTGCTTGTTTTTCAACAACTCCCCATCTTGGATTTTGTTTACTTGCATACCAATCTTGAAATACTGCTTTGGATTTTTTAATTTGGGCAAATACACGATTACTCGCGTTTTCCTTCATCTTGTTGTTAATGACATCGAGAACTTTATCAATCGCTGCAAATGTACCACCGGTTACATTCTCCATGTGTTTTATGGCAGCCATTACAACACCCTCTGCTTCTCCTGCCTTTGCACTTGCAAGTTGGGCAGCTGATTTTTTTAGAGAAACGTTTTGATTAGAACCAGTACCATGAATATCCGTTTTTGGGGTTGTGTTGTCTCCGTTCTTATAACTGCTCGTCCCACCACCACCTGATCCATACTGAACAAGAGGACCAGTTAGTTTCGCACTTTTAAACTTAGAACTATTCACTATCTTCAGACCTGCGTCTATTTCCTTTTCATTGCTAGGTGGTAACCACTTCCACCCCTTTGCAAGTTTTGGTCCAGTTTCGTTGGTCCACCCATGATGTTCAATGTTGAATGCCATACAAATAGCATTTTCCACTTTAGATGCCTTCTCTTCACCCTCAACCAACAACTTCCTAAAATCGGCCGGAATATCACACAACGCATGAGTTTTAATATAATGTTCAATTACATCCATGACAATAAATATATACTAATGTTGGTTTATCACCAAACAGGGGTGGCAATAGAGCAAGTTCCGTCCAATACATATCCAAATGCATCTAAAACTGCACTAAGTCCCTTTTGAAACAAATCCCACAAACCCAAAAAGAATTTCTTTATCACCCCTTCATAAAAATCGGTTACAAGTGTTTTTATTTTTTCGTAAGAATTTATAACCCATGACTTTGCAGAATCAAATCCACCTTTAAGAGTATCCCAAACCACCCCCTCGTTTAGTGCAAGACTCTTCAACTCGGTTTCAAGTTTTTCATATTCTTCATCAACGATTCCATAAAAATTTATAGGGTCGTCCAAAGAGGCCGTGGTTTTTTGCTCGGAAGCAAGACCAAATTTTATATACCTCCGTCTACCACTTCCTTTGTAACTTATATCAACATTATCACACAACCCAGCATTTTTACCAGACCACTTGTATACACCATGCATCTTCTTCAATCCGTTTTTATCAAATACCAATATCTTATTCGCAACGGCTTCGATTCCACCAAAATAATCACCTCCACCGACTGCCTTGCCAGTAAACTTACCGAGGCCGGACGCAGCCTCGTACACAATCCAACGTTTCAAATCCGAGTTGTTTTGTAGAATTTCCGTTAATCTGTTTTTCCATCCGTCTGCTTTAAGTGCCACATCGATTATATCCATGATTTGCTCCCGCAACGCACCTTTAGTTAAAAGTTCATCAGCAACGTTTGCCTTGTCCAAATAATCCTGACTTATCTTAACGTTACCAATTTTCATATCGGATGCAACATACTTTGCCCGCATGGATTCAATATCCTTTGCAGTTAGTGGTTTTACCCCATCTATGAAATCTTCCTCAAGTTTTGGAGCATCCGCGGATGATATTGCATTGGCAACTGCAAGTTCTGCCTTGATGTGCCTTTCAATCTCGTCCTTGGAAGACTCGGTTGCTTGATTCTTAACCTCCTCATATCTACCACTATCATTAATAACCCAATTTTTGAAGTCTCGTTTACCAGAACCAACCTCCACATTAATATCATTCCGTGCAGTAGATGCCATCTCTTTTTCAAGCATATCAAAGATAGATTGCATATCAGACTTGGATACTGCACTTCCTTTGGTTGCCTCAAGGTGTTTCATCGCAAAGGAAAATACTCCAGCAGACTCACCCACATACGCACTCATCAACTGAGCACCCTTGGCAGACGAACTTGCCTTTTTTAATGAAATCCTATTTCTCTTGTTACCAAACAGATCGGTCTTTGCAGTCTTGTTTGAACCCTTTTCGTAGTGTGTCTTTGCAGAACTCTTACCAGACCAAACCAATACAGAACCCACGTCTTTTAGATCATCGGCAACGTTTTTCCCGGCAGCCACAATTGCCTTTTTCTTTTTTATACGTTTCCAAACAGACTCGTCAACCACCGCAGCCTTAACCGCATCACTTTCCGATTTACCCTTTTTCATATTATATGCAACACAAATGGCAGCTTCTGCATCGGATGCTCCAGACGTGCTTGCTTCCAACAACAAGTCTTTTAATTTGTTGGGAAACTCTCGAAATACGCACTTAGACAAATAGTGTTCAATTACATCCATTGGAACAATAAATATATATTAATATAAGTTTACTTATATACGTTCTGGATAATCGGAGAAAATTCCATCAACACCAAGTGCCTTTAACGTTCGAATTTCCTCTGGATCATTAATCGTATATACAAGAACCTTCATCCCTCCGTGGTGTGCAATATTGACCAATTCTTCAGATACCACCTCACCACTTACGTTTACCGACCACGCATCCAAGAACTTTGCGGCCGACAGAGAGATTGCATTATCTATCAAGTCTCTACCCCTCTCGTCAAATAACAATCCAATTTGTACTTTATCCGATTGTTGTCTTACAAGAGCTAGTTCGGTATGACTGAATGAAGACACAAGGAAATCCTCATAGTCCCAAGACTCCTTCTTTACATATTTTTCTATTAGTTTAACTACCGCAACTGCGGAGTGGGGTCCTTTTAGTTCTATGTTTACTTTTACCCGACCATCTATAAAATCCAATGACTCCTCTAATGTTGGAATCTTACCACCACCACACATAGTTAACTTTCTGATTTCTGTATAAGAACATTCACTAACTGATTTGTTGATTCCAAATATCCGTTCCAAGTCCACGTCGTGAAAGACCACCAATGTTGAATCCACCATTTTCACATCCAACTCTATCATGTCACATTCAAGGTCAATTGCCTTGGAAAATGACTCTATGGTATTTTCGTTTTCGTGGCCGCAGGCACCTCGATGTCCTATTGACATAAACGAACATTCAAGGGTGTCGTTGATAAACTTATCAACCATTTCAAATATAATGCTACGACAACACTCCAAGTACATGGTGGCATGAACACCCAAGTCGGTTGATATGAACTCCTTGTCCGTTGATGCAATTTTATCAAATGCTTGCACACCCCTCTTATACAGAACGGTCGGGTCAGACTTTTCTTGTATAACCAAACACGGAGTCCACACCTCACCAAGAATACTCCAACACTCAACCATTAGTTTCTTTAATTCATTCGTTCCATGCAAACTATTTCTCTTGTAATTTATGCTAGGAAGTTCCGTTTCACTATCGACATATTTAAGTGTAAGAGATTTCCACCCAAATTTGTCCATCATCTCATTCCACTTGACAGCCCACGGAACCATAAAGTTAAATTTGTCTTTGATTCCCATGCATGGGTTTATTGCGACAACCCCATCAATTCTTTTTTCCTTCATTGATGCTAATATCAAAGACAGACACCCACCCATTGAAAACCCAACAAGAAACACCTTCTTGCATTTTTTTCTAATGGTATAATATCCATCTTCAACGTTTTTCAACCAATACTCCCAGGAGGCCTTATTTAAGTCTTTCGGATCGGTACCATGACCATACAGACAGACAGAATGTGTTTGGAAACCAAGTGCTATCAGATGGCCATCAAGATGTTCCATCTGTTTCCTACACGACAAGTATCCGTGACATAATAATATACCGATGTCGGAATTTTTATCGTGACTGGGCCCCATACCAATAACTATCGGGGCGGCTGGGTTATTAATCCCAATTACCTTGAGCAGGATAGATATCCGACCAATTTTCGTTCAGATGACTATCCTTCTGAGGAATGTATTCTTTTTTCATTTCCTCCTGTCGGAGTGTGGTCAACTTTGCATTCATCCGTTTACCCATCCACATTGCCTCAAGTGCAAGTTCCCTAACCACACCCAAGTTATATGCACCCTCTTGTGCGTTTTGAAAAATAAGACGGATGACATTACAGACCGTTCGTCTCTCATCCAACGCATCGTTTATATCGACCAATGCTTGATCTCTATTTTCGTTAGTAAATGGTTTTACACTAAATGATTTTTCTTTTTTGTCTCCCATAACATCTATAAATATTATAATAAGTTAGTTTTCTGTCCAGCTTTCCGAATTTTCTATGTTGATACATATATCGGAATTCTTGGTGAAATCAATGGTTAGTTCCTCTCCACACTTGACATCTTTTGTGGTTATCATATGTAGGTTATCTCGGACAATCCTATTAATGCAATTGGGATTCCTATTATGATTTTGAAACTGACCAATTTCCATTGCCTCTCCCGCAACAAGTCTTTCATTGACAAATCCAATACCAATATGACTTAGGCCAAGGTCAGTGTCGTCTGAAATGTCTTTGGTGGCAATTAAACCCATTCCGTGAATATTTGATTCCGACACAGTGTACATATTTAATCTCTGGTTGGAATATTACCAATTTGTTCTAAGTATGATGACCTGAGGTCGTATGTTTAAGATCTTTGCCATTGTAAGTCTGGTGTTTCCTGCTATCAATTCATGTGACCCATCGGTGTATTTACATACAATGGGACACGACACCCGACCATTCCAATCATTTACTTCCCCATTTCCTATAAACTGAGTAACTATACGTGATACATTCCGTCTTACTCCATCCATTCTTAAATTTTTAAATAAATCATCCATCTTTTTCGCAGACCAACTTCCAGTATTTATCATTTGTTTCCAAGTCTGGTCGTTTAGTGCAATTTTATTCGATTTCCCATAGATTAACTTCAAATATTGAAAGTTTTTCGTCCGTGCAACTGCGTTGTGACCTTTATAATCAGAGTGTCGTTTGAACTCCACCGCCTCTGACTGAAATGGGTCTTTGATCCAAGTTATCATATTATGAAAATATTTGTGATAGGACAAGCACTGTACCAAATAAAAGAATAACAGTTCCGACTGAAACACCCACTGCAATTAACAAACTCATTTTATATCCTTGGTAGGAATCAATTTCTTGTCGGCCGCATTGTGTTGTTTCATCTGTGCAGAAGATTGCGCCTCAGTTGGAACTAGAAACTTACTGTCTCTTGGTTTCCCCTGATTCACCTCGTTTCCATTTTCCTCTTCAACACACGAAGAACTTACACTTAAACAGACAATAGAAATAAAAACTATCAAACTTTTCATAGGTATTATACTTTCTTTAATGGATTATTATCTTCCTGCGAAGTCATCCATATTGAACTTCGTCTTAAATGCTTTATTGATGGCATCAAGAAACTTTTGATCTTGTGGAGCAGTAACTTCACCCCAATCCAAATCTCCGTCCCACGTTTCAAAACTACCATCACGCAACATGGCAACTGACATAAGAGTTCCGTTGTCAACCATAAAAGCAGCTCCGTACTTCTCCATAGGAATCATCTTGCTTTTCTTTGCTTCTTCAATTGGTTCTCCGGTTGACTCGTTCTTTTGCACCTTCTTAAGTGCCTTTTCCAAATTCTTTACGTCTTTCTTTGCTTGTTGTAGATGCATATTTCTCATAGAGATTAAACTTGCCTTTCTAGACTTGTTAAGTTTTGCTTGCCACCACTCAACGTCTTTTTTCTTTTGTTCAAGTCGGTCTTGTATATCCACAACATCATCAGGGATGTTCGTATCTGCCTTTTCGGTGACCCTTGATATGACACCTCGGACGAGTTCTCTGAGTTTTGCTTCTTGGTCGTTTTCTTTCATAATAACTCTTCCACTATATTTGTCTGCTCTTAGTTTATACTTCTTAACAAGACTACTGATACCAGGTGCAGTTGCATCAAAGTGATCGTTGGTTACTGCTAAAAATGCTTTTAATGCTTCTTCACCCTTTAAGTCCATTTTTGATTTGATTGCATCTCTAACTGCTTTGAGACTTTTCATTATTTGAAGACTGATTGGATTTGCGTTTGAACCGGTGTTCTTCTTTACCCGTGTCAACAACCCCTCCGCAGTAGAACCAATTAACACATGGAGTGTTCTCATTTCAAGGTCTTCAACATTTGGTGGAAGAATTTTCGCATTAAATCTTTCCTTTATTGGTTTCTCTGTGGTTTCTTCCATCGAGTACATCTTATATGCCCTCCAAGTTTCAAATCTTCCGGCCGGCCGACCTTTCACTTCACCCTTGGTTACCCATGTGAATTGCATGGTGTTTTCTTCTGGGTCAATTCCTTCGGGCGGAGGAAATGCTTTTTGTGCGTCTTTTAAATTCTTGAATATCATAACACCTCCACCATCACCAGTAATTCTTCCGTTCTTTACACCCACCACTTGAACGGGCATATTGGGTTTATACCCCCTCCACCCCTCGGATATTATTTTATTTTCACGAACACTTTGATAAAGTTTTGCGTGTCTATCCCCATGTGTTTTATCCACTATAAAGGTTCGGTACATTGCTTCAAGACCTATGGATTGATCTCCAATAGACCTCCTCGCAAATTTTTCTTGATAAAAAAAGTTTAAAAATTTGTCTTGCTTGAGCAGTTTCCGCATTCTATTTTCATCAAAATCGGAATTGCCTTCCACAAGTCTCTTGCGTGGCTTGGGTTTTTTAGTGGGATTATTCATGGTTATATAGTTACTCCATAGACAAGTATTATGAATAAATATATATCAGAACTGAAATCTTCTCAAAAAGTCACGGTTTATAATATACACTCGCAGTGACCATCAATTGCTTGCCATTATAGGATTCCTTGGTCACATTGCTCCCCTTGGAACTTGCAATGACTTTTGTTTTACCACTTGCAGACTCTTTTGGTTCTTTTTCTATTGGCAAACGAATGACCACTTCGTTGGTTTCTTTGTCTATTTCAATTTTCATAATCGTTTCTCGGTTTAAAGTTGGTGGAGATGATCGGGATCGAACCGACAACCTCCTGAATGCAAATCAGGTGATCTTCCAATTGAGCTACATCCCCTTGCTAAAATATATGTATATATCAATTTGCAAAAAATGGCGGAGAGGGCGGGATTTGAACCCGCGGTTGCGTTTCCGCAACACAACATTTCCAATGTTGCACAATAAGCCACTCTGTCACCTCTCCTAAAAATGGTCGGGATGGTGAGATTTGAACTCACGGCCTCCTGCTCCCAAAGCAGGCGCGCTGACCAGACTACGCTACATCCCGTATATGTATATATAAATAAGTGGCACGGGGAGTGAGACTTGAACTCACGACCCACGGCTTAGAAGGCCGTTGCTCTATCCAACTGAGCTACCCCCGCAAAACTGGAGCCATCTGTCGGGGTCGAACCGACGACATCCTCATTACAAGTGAGGTGCTCTACCAACTGAGCTAAGATGGCCAAAATAAAAATGGAGCACCGGACAGGATTCGAACCTGCATGGTAGGGATTTGCAGTCCCTTGCGTAACCACTCCGCCACCGATGCATATACCACAGAGAAACGATTCGTCCCTCTCATTAAATGGTTTGGACGCCCCTTTATCGGACGTTGTGCCTTCTCTGTCCCTCGAAGGTGGGATTTATATATGTATGACAATATATACAACATTTTATAAAAAGTCAAATCATTTTCCACGAAAAAGAAATGGTTTCCACTCCTCTCTCGCAATTGGAAAGGTATCATAATAAGGTTTAGGTGGGTCTGCCTTGAGTTGTTCACCATCGTGGGTGTAGTATGGGAATATACTCCCCTTCTTGGAATTACAAGGTTGGCAGGTCAATGTTAGGTTATAGTAGTCCCCATCCCCACCCTTGCTCTTTGGAAGAATGTGTTCCAACGTCATCATGTTATACGACCGTTTCTTTCCACATATCTGACACACACCTCGGTACTTCTTATATAGATACTTCAATGAGGGTTTCCGTGTGGTGTTGTAGGTAAAATTCGCAGTTGTTAACAAAATGGTAGGTACGGGTACTACGTTCTTAACCGAACGGATAAATGGTTGGTTATCATAAAACCCATGCTTGTATTCCAACCAAGTATCCCAATCACAAGTGTTTCCGTCACTCGCTACCGCAACCACCTTCGCCCGTGACTTGTGGTAGGTATTGCTTGCTCCCATTAATTTTCGGACACCCTCTCTGACGGAAGTAACGTTTAACGGAGTCCAATAATGAGTCAGCAGTAATACTATGTTTTCGTTGGCACTTGCTAATTGATACATCTCACCTAATAATTATGTTCTATTTGTTATAATAAATCTCTCGACGATTGGCAAGATAAAAACCTTGACGATATCATCCTAATATTTTATTATACAAAATATATATATACATAACACGGAAGGAATTTACAATGAATATACTAGAAAATCAAAAAAAATATGGGATTAAAATAGTCCTTGAACTAATCGGTGGATCTAAGTTGTACTATGATGAATATGTAAAGAAGTATCCAACAAACATCGCAAACGCACTTAGTTTTTCCAAAAACCCCAATTGTACATGTCGCAATGCACTGATAAAACACTATAATGAAAATAAGGTGGAAGTGGATAAGTTTACAACGGATTTTTTAGAAATCCACCCATCGGAGTTGGTCTGGAGTGATTTTGAGAAGAAACACGCACAGAAAAATATGATTGGCTCAATCATCAAAATAGACAAAACTGAAACTGCATATAAAGAATTAACCGAGAAAATGCAATCGGAGAAGTGGGTGTTTCGTCAAATGACCTCGACGGTTGATGGTGATAAGTATGTATTCTTTTTTGCGTGATGTTATTTGACCTTGTATATTTTACAACACTATCAGTATCTATCGCATACATGTATAGTTTTTCGGATATATTTTTATCCGTCCGCAACTTGATTGCTCGAATACCGTATATACGCAGGCCACTACTATGTCCAGAGTGTAGTAGTTTTTGGTTTGGATTAGCATTTAGTTTTCTATACAATCCAATATCACTGGACATAGAATTTCCATATGCAACAAATCTAATGTGTGGGTTGGTCACGCATCTCGCAGCCTGCTGGTTATACCGAAATGAAATTTTAAAATAACTTTTATCTTGCAAAACTATCAAGATACTATAATATAAAAAGAATAAATTAACTCCAAAAAAGGATTAAAAAAATGGCTAGTACAAACGAACTATATGAACAAATCAAGGCTCTCTATGACGCATTTGATGAAAACCACAACAAAAACGCAGAAACCGGTGTTAAAGCAGCTGGTACACGAGCTCGAAAAGCAATTGGTGAGATTAAGAAACTCGCAACGGAATATCGTAAGGTGTCAGTAGCAGAATCGAAAAGTAGTTGACATATTGAATATAATATAATATAATTATAAGTATAATTTAATAATAGACATAGGAGATTCTATACATGACAGATAAAGTTAAACATAATAAAATTAAACAAGACTTGCGGGTGGAGACACAGGCTACAAATAAAAGGAAAAAGTTAGTAGTGAACTGGCCAATAGGAGAATTTAGCATCGCAGATTTAGAAAAGTCACATCCACAGGCAATTCCAATTACACTACGATTCCGTGTAAAAAAGGGTCTTGAAAATGGGACAATTCGACAATCAGGTAAAATTGAAGGTGAAATAGGCCGACCAACATTGCTTTTTGAAAAAGTAACTACCAATGGGTAAGTCGTATTACGAGTACGAAGTAAAAAACACCAAATCTAATAAGATAATAAATACCATCTATATCCCAGAGGGGACGGAAGATAAGGGGTGGATTTTGGGAGAGTGGTACTTGGACAAGGAAACCAAAACACCTAAACCACACATACAAAGTGGAGACGGAGACTTTACAGCAAGTTTCGTAGAACGACACTACGACACAGAAGGTGGAGATTTATTCTAAAAAATATATTGTTATATATATTTATATAAGTTATGTCTACATTTGAATCACTAGAAGATAGTTTTCTTAAAAAATCATCTGATCCCATTGGAACGGATTTCCAAGAAATCCAACGAAGAAAGGCCGAAGCAACGCAAGCAGGTAACCCTACCAAGGAAACGTATGAAGCGTCACTTAAAAAGAAAAGTGTGGTAAGTGGACTTGCAGCGATGTTAGAAGCAAAATTAAAAAATGCAAGAGAAACTGACCAAGAGGTTACCGAAGAAGAGTCGGATGAATCAACCACGGTTACATTTGTGACCACCTCGGTTAGATATGAAGATGAGGTAATGATCCCTCAAAACGAAGTCTCAGAGGAAGAAGTTCAACGGTTCTACCCCCATGAAAAATATAATGATGTTTTTACCTCCCCCGATGAAGCCTTAAAAGAAGCTCCACGGTTTGCGGAAAAAAATAAATATGGAGATATGATAAATCAATTTGAACCAAAAACTGCATCGGAGGATGATATAACCGAAGGTAGAAGTGTGAGTACGATTGCAGCCCCTGGGGAACCAAGTATGAACCCTTCGGATAGTGAAGTTCTTGAACACATTAAGTCCCACAGACAAAAACGAGGTGAAAGAGTATATTCCGCCGCGGATGATTCTTCAATTTCGAAAAGTGAACCAAAGGAAACCGAACTTGACGAAGCAACCTACCTAGCAGGCCGGTCATCCCACCTACCCACTTCAGATGTAACCCAACCACCATTTAAAGTTTTGCAAGACACACCAAAAATCATTCAACAGAATGACGAACAGAGTGAATCCGATACCGAATAGTTTATTGACACCATAGTGGGTTTCTGCTATATTGAAAATATCAAAACTTCAATCAAGGAACTAACGTGGCAAATAAATATGCAAAGGAGTCGGTTAAAGAAACTGTAACAAAGAAGGCAACTAAACTGGGTCTTGGTCCAACAAGAGTCTGTAATTGGTTACACCGGACAGAAAAGCAAGGGAATGCAACGAAACTTGCCGAAGACCGTGCAAACAGAACCGACACGGAACAACTTGAGCATCTTGATTCAATTCTTGGCCAAGGAAAGGGTGCAGTTAAGGAACGTGCAAGACTAAAGGCACGAATGGCTGCCGGAAAAGTGGACAAGGTAAAGACAAACAAAAAGTAACCTGTATGCAGGTATCAGACTATTTTAAAAAGTTCTACGACATGAAACCATATCTCCTCATTGAAGAGGGTGAGTGGAAAGACATCATGCAGACTTATGAAAAAGAAGATGTAGTAGGTGAGCTAGCTAAAGTATTACACACATATCCGGCGCCGGTTCCGGAAATAAGTGACAAACAAACACTTCAAAGTTTAAACAAACTAAAAGGGATCAAGCATAACGACATACTTGTTAAAAAGAAATGGTTTCCGCGGAACGAAAGGAAAAGCAACTACCACTTAAACTATAACGATTCTCAGTTTCTGTTGAAAAGAAACAATTCCGGTAACAATGCTTCCAATCCGTTTCATGTGGAAAATCGTTGGAAAGTTGATTGGACACGAACACCAAGTGGTTGGAAAACTTGGCAAACTGTGAGAGGAATAAAGACAATCGTTCGTGCGTACTGGACACTTGATAAAGTTCTCAACCTGGTTGATGTCAATACACTTCGTGCAGCTACAACTCTTAGAAAGTATGTCGCATCACAATTTAAACCCGCCGTAGCAAAGGCCTTCTACGATCACTTTGAAAGTAAAAATGTGCTAGACTTTAGTGCGGGTTGGGGAGACAGACTGGCAGGATTCTACACCGGTGAAACCACCAAGCATTACGTGGGTATTGATCCCAATAGCAATAACCACCCCAATTACAAAAAGCAGATTGAGTTCTACAAAAAATACTCAACCTTCTTTGAACAAGATAGAGAAGTTGAATTGATTGATAGTCCCGCAGAGGATCTAGACTACTCCAAATACGAAAACTTTTTTGATACCATTTTTACAAGTCCGCCTTATTTTAACACAGAGAAATACACAGAGGATGATACTCAATCATGGGTTCGTTACAAAAAGATAGATGACTGGAACGTTAACTTCCTCCATGCGACTATTAAGAAGCTTATTCCCACGTTAAAGTCAGGAGGAATCCTCGCAGTCAATATTGCCGACGTATTCAATGCACCAATCAATGACTATGTGGAAATTACCAATCCGATGAATGACTTTATTAAATCACAAGGATTGACATATCGTGGGTGCATCGGAATGGAAATGACCAAGCGATTCAACTCGGGTGGAGCAGGTAATGCCAAGAGTGAATATTTCTCGGAAGACCTCAAAGAGATTACCGAAGAAACAAAAGACGTGGCATTCGCAGAACCAATATGGATATGGGAAAAACATTGACATTTTGCGTATATAATATATATTTATACATATACATAATCAAAAAACACAGACAATATTAAAATGGAATCAAACGAAGATAATATGGACATAGAGGTTGAGTGCCTTGAATTTTTAAACAACTGCTCGGTAGATGACTTTGTTGTAATGTATGAACACATGAGTTGCAACAAGTTACAAGAAGTCCCAACGGATACACTTGAACTGAAATACGTCATAACGGAATCCGAAGCAGACGAGGATGAGGTGGGAACTGAAGTCTCGTTTGAAAAATTGGTGGAAGGTGTTGATGCGGTTTTCAATATGACACAAGATGATGTGAACGAACTCTATGTTAAGATCAATGAAATCAAAAAGCATCACAGATAGACTGGAAGAACTAATGAAAACGCACAACGAGTTAAAGAGTAAAGTCATAACCAAGGGGATGTGGCGATTGGCTTCATCCAATAGAGACAGAATTAGAAAATTGAAACAACTTGACGAACAGATAGAATCAATAAGAAACACGGAAAAATAAAATGGAAATATCAAATACAAAAATCATAGGATTTATTGTCGGTATCATGGGAGTGGCACTGTTACCCCTTGGTGGCCTGTGGGCGCTAAATACATTGTTCACAACAGGATTGAAATACAACTTATTAAACTGGGCAGCGGTACTATTCGCACAGGTTTATATACAATTGATGGTTAAGTCCGCCGCACTTGCGGTTACCCGTGCGGAAAATAAACAAAAAAAATCAAAGTAGTTTGAACTTTACGTTCCGATCAATTTCGTATATATTTATATACCATGAATATTAATAGTACAGCAAAGTTTACATTTGATTATACTTGGAGAGATGCCGATGGAGACGTCGCATCACGCACAAGACACACCACCGCAGAAGAAACACTAGGTGAGATTCTTGACGCATTTGAACTCTTCCTCCGCGGTTCTGGTTTTGTATTCAATGGAAGATTGGATTTCGTTGATGAAGAAACTGGGAGCGCACTTAAAACTGGTATGAATCAAACGGGTGAATTAAATCTTTTTGAAGACAAACAACTTGAGTTTGATTTCGTAAAAGACTTGTTCAGCAAAGACACAAAAGATTTAGATACTCTTGATGATTTAGACAAGTGACGGGCAAACCAAACTTATCTTTCTACTCAGATATACGACCTTCTAAATACTATACACACGTAGTCCATTGTAAAAAATCGGACTATGATGTATATATTGGTCGTCCATCTAAGTGGGGAAATCCATTTAGTCATAAAGAAGGTACCATTGCGGAATTTAAAGTCAATGGCAGAGCAGAGGCAATTAAAAAATATGAGGAGTGGGTATTAACCCAACCCCACTTAATGAGTTCGTTAATAGAATTGCGAGGCAAAACTCTCGGGTGCTGGTGTTCTCCAAAACCATGTCATGGAATCGTTTTATCAAAATTAGTCGAAAGGTATGTGGATTGAAAGTAATTTCCGCAGTTAGACATTCCGGTAAAACTCATTGGTCATCGCAACTTGATTTCTATGATTGCGATGACATTATTGCGGAGAGTATAGGTTGGCCACTACACTTTGATAAAAAGGAAAACACCATGTCGGCAAAGACATTTGAGTGTCAAGATACAGACGAACATGAAGTAGCAAAGAAATTTTCAGAGATATCGTGGCAACTTTTAAAAGAGTGGGGAACGGACAACAACCATATCCTCGCCATTCCCGAGGTATGGAGTGCAAGGAGTTTCTGGGAATGGAATGTTAAACCCGACGTCTTGGTAACCATTGACGAATCCAGACACCAACAAAATCTACTTGAACTTGGCAAAGGACACGAATGGAACACCATAAAATTCTGGAGACATATGCTTAAACACGAAGCAGAGGAAAATAACATTCCCACAGTAAACACATTTCAAGAAGCAACAGAATTATTAAGATGAAAATTAAAGTAAAGAACACAGGAGTAACCTTACCAAAAAATGCGACCAACCTCGATACGGGGTATGACTTAATTGCAACATCCGACCCAGTTATCGTGGGTGAACTTGGTGAATTGGAAACAACAAACGAAACCAAACAAAAGGAAGTGGATGCACTGACCTTATATTCCTCTATTCAATATATACAGTACCATACCGACCTTTACATCGAACCACTTCCCAAGCAAAACTATACACCTAGTTATTCTTCCCCAGAAATATTTAGTGACTACTTTCACACTTTGATATTTCCACGAAGTAGTATCAGCAAGTACAACCTTGTGCTTGCCAACTCAATCGGACTTGTGGACAGAGGGTATCGTGGTGAAGTGCTGGTGAGGTTCAAATATATATCACAGGCAGAGGACTTGGTTGCAAACAGTCCAGGATTCTCAAGTCTTGTTCCGATATATACGAAAATCAACATGGATAGAATTTACAAGAAGGGTGACAAGATTGCCCAGTTAGTTCCGTCTCAAACTCACCCAGTTACTTTTGAAATTGTGGACGAATTAAGTGACACGGATAGAAAAGACGGTGGGTTCGGAAGCTCCGGTGCTTGACTTTTATAGAAACATCAGTTACTATTATAGACAATGTATCAAAACATATTTGTAAGTAAACAAGACAACATGGTTTACTTGTGGGATGACAAGAAAGGCCTTGTGACTTACAAGAACAAACCATACGCATATAAAGTGTCACACCACGGCACGTATAGAAGTATATACGGTGATAAATTGGAAAAGGTTAAGAGATTCCGATTTGATGACCCAGGATTATTTGAATCGGATGTTCACGCAGAGACTCGAAACCTAATTGACTTATATCAAGACGAGGACGAACCAAGTGAAAACCATTGCGTAATGAACTTTGACATTGAGGTTAGTATGGAAGGTGATTTGCCCGACACGGAGAAGGGAAATAATCCCATTACGGCAATCGCATGGCACGATAGTTGCTCGAAGAATTACGTGGTATTAATTCTTGATACCGAAGGCAAGATAACAGACTATGCCAACGATGAGGTATCGGTATATTCCTTTGACAATGAAGCAAATATGCTAGAGAGGTTTCTTGACTTTTATCAAGAGATTAGTCCGACGATATTGACTGGTTGGAACATTGATTACTTTGACGTGCCTTATCTGTATCGCAGACTCGCAAGAGTGTTGGGTGAGGAATCTGCCGTGAAGTTAAGTCCGATTGGCAAGGCATATTATCACCAATACAAAAAACGAATAGTAATTGCGGGAGTAAGTTGTCTTGACTATTTGTCACTTTATAAGAAGTTCACGTTCACCACAGAACCCTCATATCGTCTTGATGCCATAGGTAGAAAAGAAGTCAACATGGGGAAGATAGAATACGATGGTACACTTGATGACTTGTTCAGGGAAGACATTGAAAAATTTATTGAATATAACTTAAACGACGTAAAGATCGTAGTGGAAATTGACAAGAAGATGGAACTTATTGAATTGACTCGTTCCATTTGTCATATTGGTCATGTCCCATATGAAGATATTTCCTTTTCTTCAAGATACTTGGAAGGAGCATTGTTGGTATATCTACGTCGGAACGGATTGGTTGCTCCCAACAAGGAACAGGGAGGAAAGCAACGATTTGAACAAATGAACCGTGACGGATCGAAAGGATTCAGTGGAGCATATGTTAAGTCACCTGTTCCAGGAAAATATAAATGGATATTTGACCTCGACCTGACCTCACTATATCCATCAATCATTATCAGTCTGAACATTTCCCCTGAAACAAAAGTGGGAGTGGTGGATAATTGGAATCCTGAAAAGTTCTATGAAGGAAAATTGCCAATTGTGAATTTCAATAGAACTGCATATCCCAAGGATAGATTTATCAAATTTCTAGAAGATAACAACTATGCCATTAGTAGTAACGGTGTCATATATCAAAAAGGTAAATTGGGGTTAGTTCCGTCAATATTGGATCAGTGGTTCAACCAGAGAGTTAAGTTCAAGGACTTGATGCAGAAGTATGGGAACGAAGGTGACGACGACAAATATATATTTTACAAACGACGTCAGCATGTACAGAAGATTCTTCTTAATAGTTTATATGGTGTTCTCGGTCTACCCATCTTTCGGTTCTATGATGTACACAATGCCGAAGCAGTAACAACTACTGGAGTGTCTATCATTAAGTTTACAAGTAAGATGGGCAATCAATACTACAACAAGATTCTCCAAGAGGAGAAAGACCATTGCATATATATTGATACCGACTCGGTATTTTATTCCGCACTACCTATCGTGGAAAAAACTATGCCAGAGGTTGATGTTACCAACGACAAAGAAATGGCCAGTGCAATTCTAAAGGTTGCGGATAACGTGCAAGATTTCTTGAATAAAAGTTATGACGTGATGGCAAAGAAGTTCTACAATATAGAAGAACATAGGTTTGACATCAAACAAGAGGTAATTGCCAAGCGTGGTGTGTGGTTGGCAAAGAAACGATATGCCCAGTGGATTATCAATGACAATGGAGTTGGATGTGATAAACTTGAAGTCAAGGGACTTGATGTTGTTAGAAGCAGTTACCCAACTCGGTTTCGTGCGTTCATGACGGAAATATTAAACGACATCCTCAAAGATGTAGACAAAGAAATCATTGATGAGAAAATTCTTACACTTAAGAAGAAAATTAAAAATGAGACGGTAGATGATATTGCCAAGACAAGTGCAGTCAAGAATGTAGCAAAGTATGTGAAAAGGATTGAGAAGGGATCGGCAATGGGAGAAGTAGCAAAAGGTACACCCGCGCACGTGAAGGCAAGTATACACCACAATCAGTTTTGCAAGAAGTACAATCTTAGAGTGAAACCAATCAAGAATGGTGAGAAGATAAAGTGGATATATCTAAAGACCAACGAACTTGGTCTGGAGGGTCTTGCTTTCCGTGGGTACGAAGACCCACCTGAACTTATGGAATTTATTGAGAAGTATGCGGATAAGGACAAGTTGTTTGAACGAGAACTTGAAGGAAAACTCCGTGATTTTTACCAAGCACTTAATTGGGACTTTGCAAGTGAGAATCTTGCAACGGCACAGAAGTTCTTTTCTTTTTAATGAAATCCTATAAGCAAGTATTACCCATTAGGGACGATTGTCGAATTGATGAACAATTCGGTTGGTTACCCATGAGTATTCTTGAACCAACCAAGGAATCAAAGGCATCTTGGAAAGAAGCATATTTGGATGATGGAGAAAACGAAAGCAGACGAAGTGACGATGTGGAGTATCTACCCGGATTAAAATTCAGTGAGTTCCACGCAGGAGTAGCAGAGCAGATTCTTCGTTACTGGAGCATGAAGGGAAGTGTGGTCGTAGACCCCTTCGCAGGCCGTGCTACCCGTGCGGTAGTGGCATCCAAGATGGGAAGGCAATACGAAGGTTACGAAATTTCTCCAACGACATATAAACGAGTTACGGGGCATTTTAAAAAGTTGGGGGTATCGCCTAAACTTTATAATAACGATGGATTGTTTCTTACTTTCACCGATGATGAAGTTGCCGACTTGGTATTCACTTGCCCTCCTTATCACGATATTGAGAAGTATGAAAGTGTAACCAACCAACTTAGTGATTGTGAAACCTACGAAAAGTTTTTGAAGCAAATAGGTTATTGTGGATACCACATTAATCGTGTACTGAAACCCGGAGCATTCTGTGTTTGGGTTGTGGGTGATTGGAGATGTCCCAAGGGTGGAGGACTTCGTTCGTTTCATTCCGACTTGATTTCTTTGTTTACCAAAGAGAAGTTGATTCACCATGACACAATCATAATGAAGAACATCAGTCCGTTTGCTCCGTTGCAAGCAGGTAAGGTAGCAAGCAAACGATACACAAGCAAGATACACGAATACGTTATGGTGTTTCGTAAAGAGGGGGAGTATGAAGTCCCCGACTATTGCTCACTTGATGACTTGCGTGTACAATCAAATAAATTTTTTGACTTTAATGAATAAGATAATAAATGGTGACAGTTTGAAAGTCCTCAAAAAACTTGAGGACGATTCCGTTGATATGATATGCACCGATCCTCCTTACGGATATTCCTTCATGGGAAAGAATTGGGACAAGGCAGTTCCATCCGTCAAGTTATGGAAGGAGTGTGTTAGAGTTCTCAAACCCGGAGGATTCTGTTTCGTTATGTCAGCACCAAGAGCAGATGTTCAGGGTGAGATGATTAAACGATTGGGAGAGTCTGGTTTCAGAACCGACTTCACTCCAATCTACTGGACATACGCAAGTGGATTTCCGAAGGCTGCCAACATCGGCAAGATGGTCGATAAGAAGTTTGGTGCGGAACGCAAGGTAACCGGCAAGTCAAAAAGACACACAAGTAGAACATTTGGAGAAGGTGCGGGTGACAACCAATATGGAACTTTTAAAGGTGGAGTGCCCGATGAAACTGAACCCAGTTCAGACGAGGCAAAGGAACTTGATGGTTCGTTCGGTGGATACCAACCCAAACCTGCGGTTGAGGTAATCCTCGTCTGCCTGAAACCTATAACCGAAAAGACTTATGTTGACCAAGCATTGAATAATGGTAAAGGAGTAACATGGTTGAATGACGTAAGGATTCCAACGGACGAAAGTTTGGATGGTGGAGCATACGCAAAGAATCCGACACCACGTGAAGGAAAAGATATGTGGACTTCCAACAGAAAGGGAGACACCAAGTGTTTTGAAAGAGGTGGGGCAGGTGATTATCAACAACCACAAGGAAGATTCCCATCCAACCTTATCGTGCAAGACGATATGTTAAACGATGGTCTGACTCGTCCCAAGGGAAAGCACACCGACAGTGGAAGTGCGTCTGGTGGAATTTGGAGTGAGAGTACGGGCAAACCCGCCGGAAGAACCTACGGAGACGAAGGAAGTTATAGTCGGTTCTTTGACTTGGATAGATGGTGGGAGTCAAGAGTAACGGAACTACCCGAATCAGTACAAGCAACCTTTCCTTTTATGATTGTTCCAAAAGCAAGTAGGTCGGAAAAAAACGAAGGCCTTGAAACTCTCAAAGACACCGAGAGAACTCCTAGAGGAAACAATCAAGGCACTCGGATATGTGTGGATTGTGGAAAAACTGACAATGGAATAAATCTTCATAAAACTTGTAGTGGAAAATATGAATACAAACTATGTGCTTCCTTAAAAAATTTCCACCCCACCGTCAAACCAATTGAACTTATGTCTTACTTGGTAACTCTAGGAAGTCGGAAAGATGATTTGGTCGTTGACCCATTCGTGGGAAGTGGAACAACTTGCATTGCAGCGAAACTTCTCGGAAGAAATTACATGGGAGTTGAGAAGGACGAGGATTATGCAATGATTGCAACGGAGAGAGTTAAGTCCCACCAACCGAAAGAGAATCAAAAGGCATCGGAGTTTTTTACATTATGAATAAGATAATACAAGGGGATAGTTTGAAAGTCCTCAAGAAGTTGGAAGACGAATCGGTAGATATGATTTGCACAGACCCACCATACGGATATTCGTTTATGGCAAAGGATTGGGACAAGGCCGTTCCCTCGGTTAAGATTTGGAAGGAATGTCTCCGTGTACTTAAACCAGGAGGATTCTGTTTCGTTATGTCTGCACCAAGAACCGACGTGCAGAGTCAGATGGCAATTAGACTTGAAGGTGCGGGGTTTGACGTTGGGTTCACTCCTATATATTGGACTTATGCAACGGGGTTTCCCAAAGCACATAACGTAGGAAAGTCAGTTGACAAGAAATTTGGAAAGAAAAGAAAAGTAGTTGGAAAATATAAAACACCAGAGGGCGGCCAAGAATTATCTACCTATAATAATTGGAAAGATGGTGAAGACCAAGAACGAAGGTCACCCGACATAACCGAACCTGCATCCGATGAAGCAAAACAACTTGACGGGTCATACGCAGGTTACCAACCTAAACCAGCAGTTGAAGTTGTTCTTGTCTGCATGAAACCGATTGACGAAAAGACTTATGTTGAACAAGCACTCAAGAACGGAAAGGGTGTGACTTGGTTAGGTGATTGTAGAATACCGTATGAAGAAAATTGTCGTTTGGAGAAGGGTGGTTCTTATGTGGGCAACCGAACAGGAAGCAATGCAAAGTCTTTCTACCAACACGGGAACGAGAATATTGACTATGATGAACCTCTGCCCGAAGGTAGATTCGCTGCCAACCTAATTATCCAAGATGACGTATTGGATGATGGTAAGGTAACCAAGTCAACTGGAGGAAGAACAGAGAAGAAGAAAGGTTGGGGTAAGTTCGGTGGAGGAACAAAGGAAGTAATCAAAGAACAACCTGGTTATGGTGACACGGGAGAATTCAGTAGATACTTTAATTTGGACGCATGGTGGGAATCTCGCATTAAGCAACTCCCCGAGTCTGTCCAAAAAACATTTCCCTTTATGATTGTTCCAAAGGCAAGCAAGTCCGAAAAGAACAAGGGACTTGACAAACTTCCCAAGAAGAAGTCATCGTCCATGCCGGGCAGAAGACTTGCAGAGGACATGAGCAATTCCAAGATTGACAACGATGTAACTGGAAGGTTCGTCACGGAGAAGCAAAACTTTCATCCCACCGTCAAACCAATTGAACTAATGAGTTATCTGATAACCCTCGGGAGTCGTGAAGGTGACTTGGTTGTTGATCCGTTCGTTGGGAGTGGAACGACTTGTGTTGCGGCGAAGATGCTTGAAAGAAATTACGTGGGAATCGAAAAAGAAGAAGATTACATATTAATTGCCAATGAACGAATCAAGGCAACCAACCCCACCGATACCAACAAGAGTAAAGACTTCTTTCAGTTTTAACTTGCATATATGTATATAAATATATAATATAATATATATGAAAAAGAAAGAGGAAGAAATTGAAAATTATACCAATGGGTATGAAAAAGGATTTGACGTTGGATACGCACACGGATGGAATATGGCAAAGGGTGGTCTGCAATGGACTGACGTCATGGAAGAACAACCACCAAAGGATACACTCATAATGTATTTCTTTGAATGTACGGGAGTAAGTGCAGGTTACTATGAAGGTCAATGTGACGAATATCCTGGTGAGAACAATCATGTCTTTGGTAGTAATGATGGGTTTCTCACGGGAGACGTAACTCATTGGATGCATATGCCCGGAGAACCCAAACCTCATGTTGACTTGTCCGGTTCGGTTAGAGTTGAACGTCATTACGATGACGGAACTTCCGAAACGGAAACCATCAAGATGCCAGACTATGATGATGGCACGATGGGAATGAAAGCAGAATAGTTTATGGAACAGAACTACGAAAAAACAAAAGCAAAGACTTTTTTGCTTTTTAACTTGCATATACATATATAATATAATAATATGACAGAAAAAGAAACAGAAAATAAAAACTATAAACTGGCAGGAACATTATCAAACGTAGGTGCGGTAATGTTTGTGGTTGGATTCTTATTGTGCTTTGGTGCTCCAACTCTCGGAGGACCAATTTTGATATTGAATTTTTTCGTATCAACGGTTGCAACTATACTCGGACTTACAAGCAAAAATACACTTGCGACTATTGTAGGAGCAATTCCTGCATTGATGGTTGTATTCTTTTTGATAGTTGGTATGGCAATGATGGCATAGCATATGGAACAAAGTTATGAAAAACTAGCAGACCTTCTCGTAAGACATAGTGTGTCTTTGAAGAAAGGTGAAAAGGTATTGATTGACAATACGGAAGTACCAGACAATATGACGATTGCACTTGTTCGTGCAGTCCGTGAATATGGTGGTATTCCGTTTGTACAAACTTCTCAAAGTCGCATTGGTCGTGAGATTATGCAACACGCAACCAAGGAGCAAATGGAAATCTTTATGAAGTTCAGTATGCCCAAGATTAAAGAGATGGATGCATACATTGCCATCGCAGGTTCGCACAATATATACGAAACAAGTGATGTAGATGGAGACATCAAAACAATGATGTCCAAAATTACAAAACCTTATCTTGATTATCGTGTAAACGAAACCAAGTGGTGTATCTTGAGATGGCCTACTCCTGCAATGGCACAACAAGCAAACATGAGTACCGAAGCATTTGAGGATTTCTTTTTTGATGTTTGTACCTTTGATTACTCTAAGTTTAATCCAGGTATGCAGAACCTCCAAACAAGAATGCAGAACGCAGACAAGGTTCACATTAAAGGTGATGATACTGATTTGAGGTTCTCTATCAAAGACATCAACGCAGTTGCGTGTGGTGGCACACACAATATCCCCGATGGGGAAGTATTCAGTTGTCCTGTAAAGGATAGTGTTCAAGGACACATTCAGTTTAATGCTCCGACAATTTATCGTGGAATTAACTTTGATGATGTCCGACTTGAATTCAAAGATGGAAAGATTGTTGATGCAACCTCAAACAAGACCAAGGAACTAAACGAGATTCTTGATAGTGACGGTGGTGCAAGATACATTGGTGAGTTCGCAATCGGATTCAACCCATATGTACTTGAACCCATGAGAGACATTCTGTTTGACGAAAAGATTTGTGGTAGTTTCCACTTCACACCGGGTCAATGCTATGATGACGCAAGCAATGGGAATGATTCCCAAGTACATTGGGATATGGTGTGCATTCAACGACCAGATTATGGCGGCGGTGAAATTTACTTTGACGGAGAACTCATCCGTGGTGACGGAGAGTTTGTAGTGGATGACTTAAAACCACTCAATGCAAGTGAACTATTAAAATAATGGTTGACTAACTACCCATACGTAGGATATAATATATACATATATAAAATGATGTACGGAGACTTATTTGACTTAGATGAAGAAGATCAGAATTGTGGATTAGATTATTCTGATAATATATTCGGGACACCGCGTGGAATGAAACGTGATAAGCGATTCTACAAGATATACTCGGCACTTATGGGTTGTCACTTGATGCAGTTAGGTGGAAAGTTTGTGAACTTCGAACTAAGAGATATTTCAACAATGAACTCCGCCGATAGAATATTGGACGTCATAGTAGACGAGGATACGATTCATGTGTTTACTGTGGAAAGTCTCCAAAACGTTAAATTTAAGAATCACTCTATTGTATTGGAAAACCAAAACCAAGAAAAAATAGAGTTGCTTCCATGTCAATTAAGGAGCATGATTACAGATGGACGAGTTACCACAGGATAATAACAAGGAAGTTCCCACCATTAGTGTGGTGGATATAACGGAAAACGAAGACGGTTCAGCAAATATTAGTTTTGAAGTCAGTGATGATTTTATTGAAATGGTAAAGAAAGAACAAGAATTGGAAGACGTACCTCAGGATGTTTTGTCGGAATATGTGCAAAGTTTACTTACCAAGTGTGCAGAGGGCAAGGATGGATATGACTATGAAAAACTTACTGACAAAGATTAAAGAGAATAAGAGAGGTCTTTTAATTGGGAGTGCCGTGGTGGGTGTAATAGCACTTATTGCGGATGAATATAGTCTTGCGTTTTTATTTATATTCCCAATATTATTTTTTGGAGTGAATGACTATTTGGCAACAAAGGCAGACATTCCAAAATATACACCGATGTCGAGCAAACGAAAAACGCAAGACACCGATGAATCTAATGAACCACAGAACTACAGTTCGTATCGTGCGGAACTTTTTAATTCGATCCGCAATAGAAAGAAAAAATAATAACATATTGACAAATGAGCAATAAACAAATATAGTATAGATAATTATGAAAAAGGATAAAATATTACAATTCATTTCACGCTACAACCTTAATGGTAGCGTTGAAGCAGTGAAGTGGGAAACAACTGGAGACAGCACCTGTTCAACCACTTTTATTACCGATGACAAGAGTGTTCTCGGACAAGTATCCGTCAAGGATTTTGATTTGGTGGAAGGAGAAGTCGGAGTATACGACACCGCACGTCTCAAACAACTTCTTACAGTTGTTGGTGACGATGTGGACATTGAAGTGACCAACGTTAACGACAAGAATGTTGGTGTTGTGCTTTCCGATGAAAGCACAAGTGTAAACTTCATGCTCGCAGACTTGGCAGTTATTCCGAATGTTCCCGCATTAAAGGAACTTCCGGATTTCGACGTCAGGATTCCGTTCAGCAACGATTTCGCAAAAAAGTTCGTGCGTTCAGCAAGTGCTTTGAATGATGTTGACACCTTTACCCTTGTCCCCGAGGGAGACGATCTCAAACTCGTCATTGGATACTCCACGATTAATAGCAACCGAATCTCTCTTAATGTAATTACAGAGGGTAAGGGAAAACTTGAAGACCCCATCAGTTTCTCGGCAAAGTATCTCAAGGAAATCTTGAATGCGAACAGTGATTCTGAGAAGAGTGTCTTAAATGTAAGTACCAAGGGAATCAGTAACATTGATTTCGAGGTTGGTGACTTTCGTTGCAGTTATTACTTGGTTGAGATTCAAACAACCGATTAATGAATTTCTTAGAGGATACATCGCAGTCTCCAGTTGAATCGGAAAACAGTCTTTGGGTCGAGAAATATCGGCCCAAGGACTTATCCGATTATATAGGGAACGATGCTCTAAAGAAACGAGCGGCAGATTGGATTGCCAATAACGACATTCCACATTTGCTTCTATATGGTAAGGCCGGAACGGGAAAGACCACATTGGGTAAGTTGATTACTAAACAAATTCAGTGTGACCATCTTTACATCAACGCAAGTGATGAGAACAACGTAGATACCGTTCGCACCAAAATCAAATCCTTTGCAAGTAGCATGGGGTTTAGTGACTTGAAAGTTGTCCTCTTGGATGAGTGCGACTTTCTTACGGGAAATGCTCAAGCAGCTCTCCGAAATCTCATGGAACAATTCAGCATGACCACTCGGTTTATTCTAACTTGCAATTACCATGAAAAGATTATCGACCCAATCGTGAGTCGTTGTCAGACTTTCAACATAATCCCACCGAATAGAAAAGATGTTGCGGTTCATCTTGCCAAGCTTTTAGCAAAGGAACGCATTGAATGCCAACCGGACGATGTTGTTTTGTTGGTTAATAAGGGATATCCCGACATACGCAAGGTAATCAACAATGCTCAACAGAATAGCATTAATGGTGTGTTGGAAATCGTTCAATCCGACTTGATTGAAAGTGACTATAAGTTGAAACTTTTGGAAATATTAAAAGGTGCTTCCAAAGATAAAAAAGTAGCATGGAAGGAGTGTAGGCAATTGATTGCGGATGAGCAAGTTAATGATTTCACCGATGTCTACAAGTTTTTATTTGATACGGTGGATGAATATGCCCCAGGAAAAAGTGCTAGTATTGTAATAATGCTCGACCAACAAACTTATCACGATAGTCTTGTCGTTGACAAGGAAATTACATTTGCATCTACAATTGCACAGATAGTGCAGAGTATATAAACGTATATATTTTATTTTCCGTCATATTTATAGATGATGGAAAATGCTCATATTAAAGAAGCGAATATCAAGGATGATAGATATTATCTTGGTATTGCTACGAAGGCCTATGAAGTAGTTCGTGATACCCTGAAAAAATACAAGGGTAATATAAAGAAACGAGGAGGTGAGTTCGAAGTTGGGTTACCCTTCCACCGAGCCGAGAAGATGTTGGGATATGTAATGAGTGGTTCGGATATGCTGAACTCGGACTTTCCTACCATGAGTTCCCTCGCATTCGCATTTGTTCCGAAGGCCGCAGAGGGTGCCCGCGGCATTCGTGGTGGATTTTCAAGTCAATCGGTACTGTTCACAGGAAAAAAACACAGGGGTGTATTGGTTATGACAAACTTGCTTGCACCATTTGACCCAAAGGCAATGGACACACGACTTGACAAGAATACGTTTATCCATGAGTTTATCCACTACCTAGATATGCTTCGTTACAGAAAACAAGGAGTTACAGCGAGCAGTGCCAAATACTTGGACAAGGGGGATATTGCAGGATACTACAATACCGCATCCGAATTCAATGCATACTTTCAAGAAGGTCAGCGGAGTGTCATTGACATCTTCAAGTTTATCCCCGAAGAAACCGTGGCAAAGTTTTTAGGTGACTTCAAGGAATTCCAAAAGGTTGCATATAGTAGAAAATGGAATCACTTTGAAGAGGAGTTTATCAAACACTTGGATAGTAAATACAAGAAGAAGTTTCTGAAAAGACTATTCACCTTATTTGAATTCCTCAAGAAAGAATTTTTCTCTCACGATAATAGTCTCCAACACCTTACGGAAGGAAGCAAAGTCAAGGTAGATAACAACGCAATCAAGAAGTGGGCAAAGGATTTAAGAGTTCTTACAAAAGCATACAAGCAGATAGGTGACAACAACGAAGACCCACAGACAATCAAAAACTTTAAGAAACTAAGACGAGCATTTGGTAAGTTCCAAGAAAACTTTGAAGATTGGGTTTACAAATTCTTTTTGCAATACAAGTGGGTTGGTTCAAAAGAAAGAATTGAAACTTGGGAAGAAAAGGAAGTTCGTGAAAAATGCTGGGGTGCGGTTGTAAACTTAGGAGGAAACTTTCCAGAGATGTGGGACTTTATAGATAAAAAGCATAAGGTAAGTCCCGCACTTCTTGCAAAAGACCGAGAGAAAAACATCAGACGATATAGAGCTGCATTCCGTGAAGGTATAAAGGCATTACTTCAATACATTGCAATAAAGGGTGACCAAGAGCGAGAGAAACCAATTGAACAAGCACAAATTGGTCCAGTCAAGTTGGTCATTCACAATTACAAAAGAACGGGGGGAACTGAGCAAGGTCAAGCAAGTCGTGAAAAAAGTTTCAAGCAATTGGTAGACGGAATCAAGAGTTGGTCAAAGCAAATTCAGAAGGCAGGATTTGGAAAATGTATTGACGGATTAACGGTTGATTTAGACTTTGGTTTAACATCTGACGAAACTAACGATATGGTTAATGGTGAATATTACAAGAATAAAGATATGCTCAAGTTATACGGAACGGGAATGGTTCAGGATACGTTCACACACGAACTTGGTCATCGTTTTTGGTATCGTGAACTTCCATCTAATGCAAAGAAGCATTGGCAAGATACAATCAAAAGTAAAAAGGTCGCAATAGATTTTGAAGATGTTAAGAACTATGTTGAAAAGTATTTTGATAAGAACGGAAACAAGATTCACAAACGTAAAGCAGGATTAAAGGTCATTGATAAAAAAGAAGACAATGCCGAGACCAAAGCAAAGTTCAAGGTAATGCAAATGTCATCCGTTTGGTCAACCAACAATAGAAAAGAAGTTGTAACAAAATTAAGTGATAAGTGGGTGGGTCCTGGTAAAGAAATTCCAATTGAACACATCACCAACTACGGAAATACAAATGCAGAAGAAGCATTTGCAGAAGCATTTAAACTATATATAATAAGAGGACCAGGTAAACTCGGAGAGTGGACTAGGTGGTTCTTCAGAGAAATTGTCAGAACAGGTGGAGCAAGTATAAACGAAATGAAAATACAAGAAGTTAGCATGAGTGCAAGACCAAAAACTGGATCACAAGTTTCCAAGATGCTAAAGGCAAAGGGATTCCCTGGGGTGAAAGTTCAAAAGGAGAGAAGCACCAAGCATTACTATTTCTCTGCTGGTATAGCAGGATTCTTTTACGATGGAACCATCATGGATTATGATTTACGAGTAAGTGATTTCACATACGAACAATGGTGGAAAGAGTTCCATGATATGTATCTTGCGAATGATATTCCTGCGGACGAATTCCTTAATAAGAAATTGTTTCCCAAACACAACAAAGACACAAAACATCCAGATATGAAATATTTGAAAGAAAACAAAATGATTAACGAAGTCACGATGAACAAAGACAACGTTCACGAATTTATTAAGTTTGCAAAGGACGCATTGCAATTAAAAGAAAAGGTGTCGGTGAAACTTTTGTCACACCGGCATGAGAACATGACGGCCGCATGTTATGATCCCAATACAAACGAGATTTCTATATATACAAAAGGTAGAGCATATCCAGATGTATGCAGAAGCATTGCCCATGAGATGGTTCATCAAAAGCAAAATGAACTTAATGTTCTTGAAGCAGATAGTGGCCAGACAGGTAGTGATGTTGAAAACGAAGCAAACGCGTGTGCCGGAATTATCATGAGAAATTTTGGTGACGTGGTGGAAAATCTCTATAACTAATAGATAGTTGGTGGTTTGGTTCGGCATTTATATATTTATATAAACTACCATGAACATTATCCAATATTCCAAATTAGAAAACATCGCAGACTACCTTAAAAGGTGGAGTGTTGAAAAAGTCATCGTCCACCCCGACATTGAAGAAGAAGTGAAAAATAGTAAGTTGGCAGATGTCATTGATGAAAAGAACATCATCAGTCTGTCTCCGGAAAAGGAGTGCGAGAAAAGAAAATTAGCGGCAGGAAAGACTAAAGCAAGTTTTGGAAAGAAACAGGCAGAAGATTTGACTCCCGCTGCAGTTATTGTAGAAAAACTTAAAGAAGTGCAGGAACACGGTGATGTGAATTATCAAAAAGTCGCCAGACTGGGAAGTAAGATGACGGACTTTGCTAAACTTGATGAGTATACACCACAAATACACAAGTTGCAGTGGACACCACCTAAGAGGCCGTCTTAAGCATTTTACGAATTAGTTTTTCCACTAAACCGAATTTAGCATTGGTTACCAGTTTGACATTAGTGAATTTCCAAACAACCATTGGTTTTCTACAGGTAAATAAATACTTTGCAATATGTTTTGGTTTGTTGTTATCAGTCATATAAACTATCAAATCTGCCTTCTCAAGTTCTGTGTCAACTATTTGATAATATGAGTGATCATAACAATCATTAGTTATTACCTTTTTGTAGATGCGGTCCAATGTAGGGTCCGTGGCCTTCATGGGTAACTTATCGGGGTGATTTTTCTTCTTGGGAAGTCTGGCCAATGCAACCTTCTTCCGGCCTATTGTAGTTCCACCACCATATGTGTACGTACTGTTGTTTCTAATATATCCAAAGTTTATATGATTGTAAAATGCTTCACAATACTTTGATAGATACTGATTTTCTGGACATATAAAAATAACAAGACTCATCATCAACCCCCGTGTAGTGGACATTGCTATAACCCTTATTACCAATAACTATAATATATATAACAGATTACTTCTTCTTTTTCTTTTCTAGTTGCTCGCCGGCGGCAACTCTCCTCCTCAATCCAGAACTACTATAGTCGTGGTCTCTCTTGTTGAAAATAACTTTGTCTTTCATCCCAGGTAAGTCATGTCCAGTGAAATCCTCCCCCCTCCAATCTTCTCCAAGAAATCTTTTGTCAAAATCAATTCCTTTAAAAATCTCAAGCAAGTCTGCCTCGGTTTCGTATGGAATAATCTCGTCCACATATTTGTTACCAGAAAGTTGTATATATCGTTCAACCAAGGATTGAACAGGTTTGTTTTTGGTCGGCCTATCCAACTGAGGGTTGGTGTGTAAACAAACAATAAGATAGTTACAATGCTTCTTACATGACTTCAACATCAGAACATGACCCGCATGAAACAAGTCCATCGCCCCACAAGTAATTCCCTTTATAGTTTCTTCACTCATTGCATGTCTTTCAACAAGGAATAAGTATGTTGCCAATCATGAACTTGAAACACCTTATCAGGAGACTTTAATATACTTGCAATAGGATAATCATTACCACCTTCCATCGTCATGTCACCGAAAAAATAAATCTTTCCAGAGAGTTTGCTTCTGATCTGCGACTTGTTCTTTCCATATTCATGAATATCAATGCTGATTTGTCCGCCAGCACTGGCCTCCAACTCAGGAAACATATAGTTGAGAGTCCGGCAAATGTATCCTCGTTCACCACTTTCCTTGTCCCACTCGTTGTAGGTGATGCGTTCTTCTTGAGTGCAATCCCTACCAACAACACTAATATTTAATAAACCCACTCGTTCTTCAATGTGGTTACCCGCCCGAACGGGATATTCACTATTGTCTATCAGTTTTTCGCAGATGGATAATAGACTTGTATTGGGTTTCCAGTCGGTGGTGTGTACAAGTTTCCCCTTCTCATATACTACGTTGCCCGCACATTGATGACTTGCAGTTACGGATTTCCACACATCCTCTCCGACCTGTTCTATAGTTTTTTCATGGTCAGATCCGGTGAGAAGATATACCTTCCTTCTCCTAGACCACTTAAGAAAAAACTTTCTAAAGTTTTCGTCCATACTCAGACGTGAGGGTGACAATGTACCATCAACATCAAATACATAATTTATTAGTCTAGCCATGGTTTGTCTAATATTTCTTTCTGCGAACTCGAATCGAGCATACTAAACAAATATTTAATTTCATTGACAAGACACTTGGATTCAAGTGATTTATCATCAAATCCTTCACTGCGTCGATGCCGGAGTTTGTACGCTCGTTGCTCAATGCGACTCATGATGTCTATATCATCATAATCTTCCATGTAAATAAATATTATAATAATGAGTTTTTATAATAAAAAAAGACGAGAATTTTTCAATTCTCGTCTTGTATATAGATAAATATATATTATACTCTACGTTCTCTAAACCACTTCGTGATTATTGTTTTCTCACCCTCTACAACTGAACACCCTTGGTGAGTTGAATACGAATTACTATCACCATCTACATATAAATTGTTCCAAATTACTGCCTGACCGACCCTGGGTTTGAACGAAAGTTTCTCCCCACTCAATGTATTAACCTTTGTGAATTTGGTTTCTCCTCCAAGTTCGGGTTCATTTAGATATATCATAAATGTCCAAGTACGTTGTCCTAGTTGACTGGCATATTTTTCATATTCTGGTGTATTTACGGCAAAGGTATCGGTGTGTGCTTTGAATTCCTGAGTTTTGTCGTAATGTTGGCCTTGCAACTGTTCACCGAATGTTGAATGAATTCCCATGTGAGAATGTATACGTTCATTTATATCTTTAATAACTTTTCCAAATGTATATTTTAAATCACAGGTAGAACTCGTACGTATACCACTGTCAATATATCCATCTGCCTTGGTGGCTGTGGATATATGTGACTTTCTCATATTTTTTTTAATAATGTCTACAAGTGTTTTACACTCTTCTGTTGTTAAAAAATTATCAATTTTATATATATCAAGATTGTCATTTTCAACTTCTATTTTTTCTGCACGATGTATGAATCTCCGTTCGTGTTTGAGTTCTTTTCTATCATATATTATTTTAGTGTCACTTCGGGGTTTGATGGTGTCCTCTTGAACTACAAAATCCCCTTCCTCCGGTGACCACCCCATAGTATTGGTTATGTCGTCTATATCAAAGTTATGCTTTTTTAAAGTATTAAATATGGTTTTATTGGTTACTCCCAAGTCCATATTTTCCTTTACCCAACCCTTCCAAGATTTATCCATTTTTATTTTCCTATGTTTTGATTGTTTAATTCATACTCATTCCAGTAACGGTGAGTATAGTCACCCCGTTTGATATCATCAAATAAGATTAAAACATCTTCGGGAACTACTTCGTGGTTAAAGTTGTGTATATAACCAACCGCAATACCATGCGGAACCCGAGCATGTTCTGGTCCCGCATATTCAAAACACATATCGGAGTTGTGATCCGAATAAGTTAATTGAGTAGATTTGATGTGCATATTTATTCTTTCTCGGAAGTCGTTTCTTCCTCGGAAGTCGTTTCTTCACCAACCACCTCGAAATCAGCATCAACTATATCATCTGACCCGGATGGTTTTTGAGTTTCTTCTTGGGGGAATACATCTCCCGGTTGCGGACCTGCACCTTCACTACCTGGTTCCGGTTGTAAATGCTTTCCCAATTTCTGCATTAATTCAATTGCCTTGTTGGTAGATTCATCTAATTCTTCCTTGGTGGCATCTTGATTTTCCAAAGTTTTCTTAAGTTCTTCTGCAAGATCAGTTGCTTCCTTCTGCTCGTCCTCTGGAATCTTTTCCTTGTTTTCTTCTACCAATTTTTCAAGTTGATATGAAATTCCATCAAGTTGATTTCGAACTTCAACGGTTTCACGCTTTGCCTTATCTGCATCGGCATGTTTCTCCGCATCGGCCTTCATCTTTTCAATTTCAGATTCATCAAGACCAGACGAATCGGAGATAGTAATCTTTTGATCCTTTCCAGTTCCTTGATCTTTTGCACTTACATTCAAGATACCATTGGCATCAATATCAAATGTGACTTCAATTTGAGGTGTGCCTCTAGGTGCGGGTACGATTCCATCAAGACGAAAGTTTCCTAACTTTTTATTGTCGGAAGACATTGAACGTTCTCCTTGAAGAACTACGATATCAACCGATGGTTGCCCATCCGCATAAGTGGAAAACGTTTGACTTTTCTTTGAGGGAATGGTGGTGTTGCGTTCAATCATTGGAGTTGAAACTCCACCTGCCGTCTCGATACCAAGAGTAAGTGGTGTTACATCAAGCAACAATACATCGTTGACATTGGAATCTCCACTTAGGATTGCACCTTGAATCGCTGCGCCCAACGCAACCACTTCATCCGGATTTACACCTTGGCATGGATCTTTTCCACCAGCAAGTTCTTTTGCAATTTCTACAACTTTTGGACTTCGTGTCATCCCACCCACCAGAATTAAATTGTTAATATCGTTTAGTGTAATGCTTGCATCGTCTAAACATTTTTGAAAAGGTTCTTTGGTTCGTGTGTATAACTTATCACAAATCTTTTCAAACTTGGAACGAGTTAACTTTGATTCAAAGTGTTTGGGTCCAGAGGCATCTGCCGTGATAAACGGCAAGTTAATTTCGGTAGACTTAGACGATGATAATGCAACCTTGGCCTTCTCCGATTCTTCCTTTAGTCGCTGCATTGCTTGACTATCCCCCCTCAAATCAATACCACTTTCTTTTTTGAATTCCTTGAGAAGATGTTCAATCAAACTTTCATCCCAGTTGTCCCCACCAAGTTGCGTATCACCATTGGTGGATTTCACTTCAAATACTCCATCCCCGATTTCAAGGATTGAGATGTCGTATGTGCCACCACCAAGATCATATACTGCAATGGTTTCTTCATTCTTCCCTTCAAGACCATATGCCAGCGCAGCTGCCGTGGGTTCATTTACGATTCGCAAAACCTCAAGTCCTGCGATTTCACCTGCATCTTTGGTTGCTTGTCGTTGTGCATCGTTGAAGTAAGCAGGTACTGTAATCACTGCCTGCTCAACCTCCTCGCCTAAATATTGCTCGGCATCGGACTTTAACTTGGCAAGAATCATTGACGAAATATGCTCAGGTGCAAAATCTTCTTCTTTATCTCCGTTTTGGCAACGGATATATGCGTCCCCATTTTTTCCAGCCACCACCTTATATGGGAGGTTTTTCGTTTCGTCTTTAACTTCCTTATATTTTCTACCAATAAGTCTCTTGGCAGAAAAGATGGTGTTCTCTGGATTGGTTATGGATTGTCGTTTTGCGGACGAACCTACTAACCGTTCTCCATCTTTTGCAAACCCCACGATAGAGGGTGTAGTACGAGAACCTTCTGCGTTTTCAATTACTTTGGGTTCTCCCCCTTCAACAACTGCTACGCAACTGTTGGATGTTCCTAAATCAATGCCAATTACTTTAGCCATTTTTTCTATTCTCCTATTTTGTTGTTATTATGAATCTCGTTTGAGACTTCGTAGATAACCTCGATTGAGCATTATCTTTATATAAATATAATGTAATCATGTTTTTTACGTATTAGTCCGTGCGTCTTGGTCACATGGTCCCCCATGTGATTTTGCGAACTCACACCATCTGCAATTCTTTTTATTTTTACCCGGTGTTTTTGGAAACGGGTTTTCCATATTGTATTCTCCACCCTTGGTAAACGACTCGTTTAAGAAGGTATTAAAACTAGTCCATGCTTGTTTGGAACTCATAGTTCCATGTGGTGGAATAAACCTTTGTATGCGTTCTCCTGACCACGGATCGTCCGGATCGTGCTTGCGTTTGAGAATAACAAACTCCACTTCTATTCTATCCAATGGAACTGCAAATGCTCTTGCGTAAAATACCTTGTAGAGAAGCAACTGATGTGTCTTGCTTTCGTCTGCCTTCTGCCACTTGTTCCACCCCCGTGTGGAAGTTTTCAAGTCAATGATTTTATACTTTTGGGTGGACTTGTCAAACAATACCACATCAAGAAATCCAATATATCCAACATTTTTTCGTACTTCTAAATCAATTGAGGTTTCAATTCCAGATAAGGTGTATCTTTGTTTTGAAAAGTACTTGTGACGAACCTTTTCATCCAGGAAGTAATCCAGTATGGTCTTCCCATCTTCAATAAATTCATCAAACTCCTCGGTTGTCATGCAACGTTCTCCATCAATGAGATTTCGTTCATCATCGGCAACCTTATTCATAATAGTAATAAATCGTTCGTTCCAATCGATTGAATCGACATCCAAGTGGGGTTGATTATACATCATCTCCAAATAGTCTTGAATTGCTTCGTGCATGGATGTACCAAACACAAGGTGGATGTTACTTTCCTTCTTTCGCAAGTTATCAATGTATGCAAGTTTCCAACTTCGTGGGCACTTGTAGTACATACTATATTGAGAATAACTTACATATTTGTTAAACTTTTTTTCTTCTAAGTCTTTTTTTTCTTTTACGTTTTCTGGCATAATTAATCACTTCCATCTTTAGTTCTCACGGCGGCTTCATAAATACTACATCTAAGTAATTGATTCCCGCGGAGTACTCCTGTATTGAATGTATCCCGGAGACTTTCATAGAATTCACGTTCATCGTATCCAAAGTGGCCTAAATCGGCAAGATGGGTAAGATATTGTTCGTAGTTCATATTTAATTTACGTTCTACCATTGTTTTCATATAAGCAACGGTCTGACCAACCGATTCAAATGTGAGGGTTGGTGTGTTCTTTAGTGTTGAGTCTACTATGTAATATTTCATTGTTACTTATAATAATACTTTATTAAACAATGAAAGTCAAGGTGTATTTTATAGAAAGGTGGGAGTCAAATATAGTATATATTATATTTATCTATATGAATAAATCATATATTGATAATGTAGTTAGTTCAGTTGGCAATACCGATAGACATCAACTTGAATTTAGACAAGCGGTTAATGAAGTACTAGAGACTATTGAACCAGTTATTGGGAAAGACTCTCGATACGAGGAGTTGGGGATTCTTGAAAGGTTGGTAGAACCGGAGAGAGTAATTACCTTTAGGATCCCGTGGGTAGATGATAATAACAAGGTTCATGTGAATCGTGGTTATCGAGTACAATTCAATAGTGCCATCGGTCCATACAAAGGTGGATTGAGATTCCACCCATCGGTCAATCTCAGTATCATTAAGTTCCTCGGATTTGAACAAACATTCAAGAACTCTCTTACGGGTCTTCCTATGGGTGGAGGAAAAGGTGGAAGTGATTTTGATCCAAAAGGAAAAAGTGACAATGAAGTGATGAGGTTCTGTCAATCATTTATGGTTGAACTAAGCAAACATATAGGACAATTCACAGATGTACCTGCGGGGGATATTGGAGTCGGTGCAAGGGAAGTTGGATTTTTGTACGGCCATTATAAAAGACTTCGTAATGAAGTCGTGGGTGTTTTGACTGGTAAGGGACTTGATTTCGGTGGTAGTTTGGTAAGAACAGAAGCAACTGGATATGGTTGTTGTTACTTTATGAAAGAAATGCTCGGAGTGCTTAATGATAGTTTTGATAAAAAGAAAGTAACAATTTCCGGTTCAGGTAACGTAGCAATTTATGCGATGGAAAAAACCATTGAACTTGGAGGTAAGGTTATTGCGATGAGTGATTCGTCTGGTTATGTTCATAGCAAGAATGGTCTTAAACTTGATTTAATGAGGGATATAAAGGAGACTAAACGACAACGTATCTCTGAGTATGCAAACCAAGACAAAGACGCAACCCTCGTAACCAATGGAAGTATATGGGACATATCATGTGATGTAGCACTACCATGTGCAACTCAAAACGAACTTGAAAAGAAACACGCAGAGTTACTTGTCCGTGGTGGGTTGATTGCGGCCGCAGAAGGAGCAAATATGCCATGCACACCAGATGCAGTTGAAGTATTTCATAAAAACAAGATTCCTTTTGGCCCAGGTAAAGCAGCTAACGCAGGGGGAGTTGCGGTGAGTGGATTAGAAATGTCACAGAATAGTATTCGTGATAGTTGGTCGTTTGATAAGGTCGATGCAAAACTACAAGGCATCATGAAGAGCATTCACGACAAGTCTTATGAAGCATCGGAAACATATAACGATAAAGGCAATTATGTCATGGGTGCTAACATTGTGGGGTTTCAAAAGGTTGCAAATGCAATGATTTCCCAAGGAATTGTTTGATAGATAATATTTATCTATATGAACAAATATGTGAATGAAGTTCTTACAAAGATAGAAGAACGAAATCACGCAGAACCTATTTTTATCCAAGCCGTATCGGAAGTTTACAATAGTCTGCATAAAGTGTTCGATGAACACAAGAGTTTCCGTGAACTCAATTTGCTTGAGAGGTTCGCAGAACCCGAGAAACAAATAGTATTCAGCATCCCGTGGATTGATGATATAGGAAATGTCCATGTAAATCGTGGATATAGAATTCAGTTTAATAGTGCCCTTGGTCCGTATAAGGGTGGGTTGAGATTTCACCCCACCGTTAATTTGGGTGTTATGAAGTTCCTTGGGTTTGAACAGACATTCAAGAATAGTCTAACTGGATTACAAATTGGTGGGGCAAAGGGTGGAAGTGATTTTGACCCCAAACGGAAATCCGACTTGGAGATTATGAGATTCTGTCAGGCATTTATGACTAAACTACATCACCACCTTGGTCACAAGACGGATGTTCCTGCGGGAGATATCGGTGTGGGGTTCACAGAGATAGGTTATTTATTCGGCCAGTATAAATCACTGCACAACAAGTATGAACCCGGACTTATTACGGGCAAGGGTGTTGAGTGGGGGGGAATTCATGGTAGAAAACAAGCAACTGGATTCGGCGTAATGTATTTTGCGGAATCCATGCTTAAGAATCATAACACAGATTTAAAGGACAAAATACTTGCAGTTAGTGGGTTCGGTCAAGTAACATATGGTGTGGTTAAGAAGGCAGTAGACCTCGGTGCAAAGGTGGTTACTCTATCTGGACCAGATGGTTATATATACGACAAGGACGGTGTGAGTGGTGAAAAAATCACTTACATGGAAAGACTCCGTGACACAAACAATGATGTTATCAAACCTTACGCAGAAAAATTCGGAGTTGATTACCACGAAGGAAAAAAGCCGTGGGAAGTCAGATGTGATATTGCAGTACCATGTGCAATTCAAAACGAACTAACCAAGTCAAATGCAGAAACTCTTGCTAATAATGATTGTAAGTTCATAGTGGAAGGTGCAAATATGCCATGCACGGAGGAAGCATTAAAAGTCTTTGCAGACAATAACATGGTAGTTGCCCCATCCAAAGCGGCAAACGCAGGAGGCGTCGCAGTTTCGGCACTTGAGATGCGACAAAACGCGGGGTGGGAAAAGTGGGGTTTCCATGCAACCGACAAAAAACTTCGTCAGATAATGAAGCAATTGCATAACACATGCCTCTCTAATGCCAGAAAGTACGGCAAGGAGGGTGACTATACGTTAGGCGCAAATGTAGGTGGGTTTTTGCGAGTGGCAAAGGCAGTGGTTGCTCATGGTGTAATTTAAAGTGGTTTGATATAGTTTA
>Ga0209657_1000100_pt1 | contig 59998 bp, 81 predicted proteins | sample SaaInlV_100m_DNA_FD_184650 | JGI IMG/M metagenome (GOLD analysis project Ga0209657, IMG submission 184650) | Marine microbial communities from expanding oxygen minimum zones in the Saanich Inlet - SI037_S3LV_100m_DNA (SPAdes) (version 2) | ecosystem: Environmental > Aquatic > Marine > Intertidal... | reverse complement strand
TTGCTGAGAACATACTTGAATCAGATCCATCCTTTACCTATAACAAAAAAGGCAAAAGGAAAGAGCTCGAAGCATCTATCTATGAATGGCTTATTGATCAGGAAAATATAACTGAAGTAGAAGATAACTCTCCGTATGAAGATACGTTTGATGAGGGCACTGGTATTATATCTACAGAGTATAGGGAGTCACGATCTCCTGTTGCTCCAATTGGAGATAAAATATATTCAACATATTTTTCCAATATACATAAGAAAAAAGATGGCTTTAAATATGATGAATCTCACAGATTAAGAACTTTTATTAAATCAAAGGGTGGAAATTTCTGGATCGTTTATGAGTATGGTGTGGCTAGTTGGGATAAGGGGGATAAACCTCAGTGGCGTAAGAAATATAAAACTAAATTTTCAAACTTCGAAGAAGTTAAACTAAATTATCCTGACTCATTTCCTGATGAAGACATGCCAAGCATTGTCAGGAATTTAAGTTTAGATGGGGGAATGCCTCCAGGCCCATACTTTAAAGGCCTTCCCAAACTTCAAATTGTTGAAGAAGGCTCGCGTCCAAATATTAGAATTCCTAAAAAAATAACTACAGAGTGGCCGGAATGGGAGAGTATATGGAGATCTAAAAAAGGGTTGCCAGATACCAGCAAAACAACAAAAGAATCTAAATCAATATTAGATCATCTTAAAGGGGTGAGGGGATTCAACTCTGTTGAGGTTGAAGTCTCTATTAGCGAGGAACTTGAAAAAATATTTGGCATAAACGCTGTTAAAGAGATGAGGAAGATTGGGTTTATAACTAATCTTACTAATAAAGAAGCTTCTTCTAAGAAAGGAATTGGACCAAGGACTATAGCATTTGTCCATGAAGGGAAGGTAACTTTCATTCCAGAAAGAATAGCAACAAACACTCTTGCTACTAGCGATACTGTCAGAGGGTTAATATGGCATGAGATTGGGGCTCATATTGGCAGGGATCTATTATCTTCTAACGAGTTTGCATCAATCATAGGACAGGTTCGTAAGATGTATTATGAAGGAGATACCTATGCAGTAGATGCTTTTGCTCAAGTTGCACAAAATTATAAGAGCCTACTTAAAGATTCTACAGGTAGATCTATTCAAGTAAGGGATTCAGAAAAAATATTTAGAGATGCTTCAATTGAATTCCGAGAATCAAAGAGCGGCGCTCCTGTAACCCCTGCACATGATATTTTTTGGGAAGAAGTTCTCGCTCATATGCTCCAGTATAGAGGGGAAGAATTAAATCTTCAAAGACCTTCTCTTATAAAGAGAGTTAAGGATGCATTTAAAAAATTCTTCTTAAGAATTGGTGAAGTATTTGGTATCGAAGATGCACCAACCATGAGTATAGATGACATCTTCAATCTCATGGCAGGCGTAACTATAGAAAGACTGCCGGCTTTTATTAATGCTAGTTCTGGCAAGTCCTATGAACGTAGACTCAAAGCAAGAAACGATTTTATAAATGACTCTGTAGAAAAGAATCGTATGTATCATGGGTCAAATAAAAACTGGTCAGCCCCTATTCTAGAGTTCACTGAGCTAGGACTCCATGTTGGTACAATGCAAGCGGCCCTCCAAAGAGTAAAGGGTGATGACTCCAAACTTAAGGAAGGGTACATTAAAGTTACCAACCCATTTGTTACCAAAGACATGGGCCATTTTGCTGGGCCATTAGCTTGGTCAAATAATTTAAACGACATGATGAGAGACGGAACGATCTCAGAAAAAGATTATCAAAAACTATTTCCTATTGCTAAGGGGTGGTCAAACACTCTAGATCCACTGAAGGGAGAAAAGTTAATCTTTGAAGGATTCAGAGAATTTTCAGTTGACTTAAGAGAGGCTCTTAAATCATTAGGCTATGATGCAGTCTCGTATGTAAATAAATCAGAAGATTCAGGCAGTGTTAGTTACACACTGCTATCTGATAACCAGTTTAAAAGTGTTGAATCAATATCATACGACTCTGGAACTAATGCCTTTAAAGATGCAAGAGCTGCCATCGCCTCTCCAGAAAAAGAGCTTGGCCCTACTAAGAAGATAAATGATATTGCAAAGCCGCAAGTAAAGGACACTAGAGAATCTCAAGGAAAATTATTCCGTGCTGCTAAGAGAATCCAAAGAGCCATCGAACCATTGATGACTCTTGCAGGGTATACCACTCTTGAAACTCAGAGGATGCTTACCAAGGGAGAGATAGGTAGATACCATAATATGGGAAGGGTGTTGTTTGATGTACTCTATCAGGCTGATGCCAAAGAAAAGAAAGTTATCCTAGATTACTTTGAAACAAAGAACGCTTCTCCTGATGCGCTTCCAGATAGGAAGGTTGATGTTGCTATGCTTCCTACTGTTGCTAAAGGAACTAGATCTACTGCAAGCACCTCTGAAAAACAATCAATCAAAGATGCTGTAGTTAAAGCGAAGGTTCAAATAGAAAAGCTAGGATCAGACCTGGTAGCTCAGGGCCTTATAACTAAAGAGCAATACGGTGAATGGCAGGGGCAATATCTTCCTAGAGCCTACCTTAGATACTTAGGTACCGATAGGATTGCTAGAGGTCTTGGAACAAGTAAGATGACCTACACTAAAGTAAGGTCTGCTCATGAAAATTTCCTTAAAGATATTGTGGATGGAAGGATCAAAGATCCAGGGTTCCTTGCGGGAAGATACATATCTATGGCAGGTGCTGACCTTGCTACAATTAATTACCTTAACTTTATTGCTGCTGATACAGGAAAGAATGGATGGGTTCTACCAAATCAACTAGTCAAATACAATGGAATGCAGGGTACTGTTGGATATTGGAATGAATTAGTTGGTGATATGAGGAAGAGGATTTCTCAGACAGAGCTGTTAGATCCATCTAAGGTAGAAGATATGAAGCGGGTTGCTAATGAAATACAATCCGCTATAGATAAGGTGGGGGAGATAGGTTCTCCTGAAGGGTACAAGAGGGTTCCAGATAGCGCACGATATGGGGCTATGAAAGGACTCTATGTTAAGAAGGAGATCATTGATGACATCATGGGAATGGAGTCATTGTATTCTAATAATGAATTTCTTAATAGTGTATTATCTTTCTCAACAAAAACTTCAAAGTGGTTTAAGTATACTAAAGTACCAATGAATATACCTACGCAAGCTAGGAATATTATATCTAACACTGTCCTAATGGACGTATCGGGAACAAGTTTCTTTAAGATTCCAGGCCTGCTAAGCAGGGCTATGTCAGATATTGTTGCTGATGGAAAGTATGCTCAGCTTGCAAGAAAGTATGGAATAGAGATGACTACTTTTTCTTCTGAAGAATTAGTAACTATGGATAGGGAGCTTAATAAGTTAAAGGCTGAGGATAAAAGTTGGAGTGGAATGTGGGCGAGATCCAAGATATTCTTTCATGACTATCTAGATGTAGGTGGCAGGGCATATGCAAAGACTGAGGTGATGTTTAAGATTGCCAAGATGATTGACTTTATGGAGAATCATGGCAAGAGTGAGGGGGAGGCTGCACGATTAGCTAACGAAGCATTGCTTGACTACGGTAATGTATCACAAGGTATAAGGGTTATAAGATCTCTTCCCTTTGGTTCGCCATTCATAACGTTCAACCTAAAGGCAGGGGCTCAGATGATTCGCAACATACGCAATCATCCTATTGCTGTTGCTAAGTATGCAGCTATACCATATCTAGTAGCGCAGATGTTGCTCGATCAGAATGATGATATAGAAGAAGAAGATATTCCAGCGATGAAAGAGTTGGTTGCTGACTACATGTCCAAGAACCTCACCACTATGGTGATGCCTTGGAAAGATTCAGAAGGAAGACTTAGAGTATTTGATATGGGATACTTCTTACCGTGGGGTGCTCACTTAAATCTTGGTAAGAATCTTTGGGATGGGGAGTTTGGCGAGGCTATGAAGCAGCCAGGTTTCTTTGGTGGACCCTTCCAAGCAATACCTGGGCTGATGAGTAACAAAGATCCATTTACTGGATATGAAATTTGGAATGAGGCTGATCCACCTAGGCAGAGATATGAAGATATGCTTGGGTTCATTGCAAGTTATGCTTTACCACCTATGATAATGCCAAGAAATAAATCAGGTGATGTTATAGGTAATGGTGGTCAGTTAATTAAGACTATGATGTATGCTGATTGGATAGACGGCAACATAGATAAGGATGGACTACCAAAGAATACCTTTGGGACTACCGCTTTATCCTGGTTGGGTGTTAACACTCAGCCCCTTACTGCTAAGACAGCTCAACGTAAGATATACTTTAAAGGTAAGGAAGTTAAGGCTGTAATGAATAGGTTAAGAAAACTAATTGATGATCCCAATGTAACACCAGAGAAAAGAAAACAATTAATCAATGAATACAGGGCTCATGCTATGAATATAATGAAGGAGCTTCAGGAATTACAGACAGCTTATGGAAAAGTAAGTGATGCCTTATGATTATGTAGAGGTAGAGTGGTTGGATATAGTGTCTACTGCGGGGTGGGAAAAGTCTGAGGATACAAAGCTAGCAGTCTTCTGGTCGTATGGTTATTTAATTAACCATGATAGTGAAGAGGTTAGAGTAGCAGTTTGTAAGGATGAGGAGGGGGAGTGGTTTGGGTTAACTGTTATACCAATTGGTTGTGTTAAAAAAATAACACCATTAGTAAAGAGCAGTTTATAGTCATGCTCAGGACTTGTGTTAAATGAATATCATAATAAGACAAGCTGAGAAAAAGATATAGCTCATGTACCACACTGTTATAAAGACTATATCTTTGAACATCTTGTGTTCCATTTCTGTATAGCTAGATCCTTTTGTGATTCTATCTTTGGATGAAAGCTAAAGAATAAAGAGCACTTGGAACATCCTACTAAGAACTTTCCAAGCGTAGCTTTTAGACCACAAAAAGGACATGGCTTCATGAGTAATCCCTCAGTAGTTTGCGCTGTGTTACAGCATGCATGTCATCGTAGTAACCCTCCCCGTCTAGTCCGTTTAAATTTACAATGCCTCTCCACCAGTTATACTCAGTATCTCTACACCAGTTCTCTGAGTAACTCGGATGAGAAAAGCATCCCGCGCTTAGTCCAAAGATCTTCTGACCATCTGGACGTGTCTGCTCTGCATGATTATACAAGTGAGAATGTCCTTGCACCGCTGAGCAGTGCAGTTTAGAAACTAATTGATGACCAATATGTGAAGAACTTATTGGCCTCCCCGCCACCCCTGATGTAAAGTAATGTGAGAAGTTAATACCACCTATAGATAAGTTTCCTTTAAATGGTGTGATCTTCCATCCATTCTTTTCATACTGTAGATCCTTCATTGAGATAGCGCCATCTAATTCAGGTGCTGAGTTAACTGCCCTATCTATTCTATCTTCATGATTACCAAGACACATGTGAAGTTTAGGTTTGTATTGTTTCTCCTTCCTTTTTCTTTTTGATTCATTAAGTTTCTTTATAGGAGCAAAGAGTTTCTCTTGTGCATCCAACACTGAGTCAACATCCTTGCTGTATCTCCTTCCCTCAAATCCTTTAGTACCTTTATCATATGAAGAGAGGCTTGGCATATCGCCAAAGTCTCCCAAGCATACGATTATACTAGGCTGTTTAGCTACTATGTAATTACCTAGAGCAGTGAACCTGTCATTGTCATATTCAGGTGCAGCATGACAGTCAGGTATTACTAATAGATTCTTGTTACCCTTCATTTTTTATCTCCTTTTTCTGTACAACAATCTCAATTGAACTCTCTGTATTAGGGGTTAAAGTTTGATCGAACTCTCCTTGGAAGTGTTTGAATACTTCTGGATTCCTATAGAAATCATTTACTAATGTGACCCTCTCTATGTTAATATTAGATGAGAACTTAATCAGTAAATCAAGTACATTTATTGAAACCGGAGACCAGCTATTCTCTTTGTGGATTGTAAATGTATGTTTATGTTCCAAGCTCCAACGGCTAGGGAAAACACCACCTTCATATATGTCTTCATCTGGAACTGTAATGATGAGAAATCCCCCAGGTTTTACAATCCTGATCCAGTTATACAACGCTTCTTGAGGGCTGTTGATATGCTCAAGGCAGTGGCTAGAGGATAGAAAATCATAGGTATCATCTTCTATTCCATCCATGAACTGGGCATCGCCATCTCCCTTGTCTATATCCCAAGTTTTAGCGGACATCATTAAAGGAAAAACTCTTACGTACTGGCCTAGTGGATCAATCGCTCCGCCTATATCTATACCATTACCTATCAAGTATCTAGTATGAAAAGAGCCATCATTAAATCTCCGCTTGGCTGCTTTACTTTGTTCATTCATATTTAATTACCATTATTGTTGTGAGGAAATTGCTCTACGCTACCCCCCTACCATAGAGCAATTTTCCACTGTTATTTACTCTTTGATTTCAATGACTTACGAATGCGTTTTTTAGGTTTGACAAAGGTAGATAGGCCATATGGGGAGTCCCCTTTTACAGCCGCCTTCAGCTCTCTACTCATCATTCTCTTGGCATCTAACTGATCTCTATATAGTAGCTCAAACTGCATAGCGTTCCATACTGGAGAGCATAGATCCATGTTGTCTGCCGCTGTCATAACAATCTGGTTTCTGGTGAATTCATTTCTTGCTACTTTCTTCCAATGAGCTAATGACTTCTTGTATTCTGCTGTCGTCATCTCGTCATCATCATAGAAGGGTTTCATATTCCACATACTCCACTAAGACATTGTTCTTCTGAGTTATCCTCATAGATTACACCACGTTTAGCATGAGCTTCCTCATATGGTACGGCTGTAATAGGTTGCCCACCCCTTGCTCCATCAGGATACACGGTCAGACCGCGTAATCCATGAGCATACTTAGCAATAAGAGTAGCATATTTATCAATAGTATGTTCTCCATTTAGTTCTGTCCCCCATGCAGGTAAGTTAATAGTGCTACTGATAGCGTGATCTACATATTTCTGTAACTCAAACTGGAACTTTATCCTACGCTCTACATCCTCCGCTAAATCTATAGATGATTCAATTTGATCTGGCTTAATGCCCTGTTCAATCAATGCCTCGGCTGTACCGTCAATGACAAACTTATACTTCCATCTTGTTCCATCCGTAAGGTAGCGTCTGCGGTATGCCACGGCGTAGATTGGCTCCACTCCAGAGGTTGTTCCCGCGAGAATGCTAATAGTCCCTGTTGGAGCGATTGCTCTGTAGCCTTTAGGACTGTTGAGAAAAAGTCTGTTGCAATGAGCGTCAGCGGATCGTTTGCTTTCTCGTTCATACTCCTTCATCCATTGTTTAAGTTCATCTGTCATCTCGTACTTATAGTTTCTCTTGAGTAACCACTCATGCATTCCCATAAGCCCAAGCCCTATGCGACTGTTCTGCATTCGTACCTTAGCTACCTTTTCATATGGAAGCTGTGCTCTAATTAAACCACATACTAAGAACTTAGACGCAAGAGAAACGACTTCTTTAAACTCTTGTATCGTTTTGATATTAGCAAGATTGACACTTCCCAGGTTGCACACATCACTATCATCTTCGCTTGTAATTTCTGTACAAGCATTTCGTAACGTTTCATTTTGTTTATCTCCAAAGTTAAAGGAGAACCCAGGCTCTCCGGTCATCATAGCTTGCCTAACATTATCTTTAAACGTTTGATTCATTGGATCCTTAAGCCAAGCGTCATCATAATTTAAAGATACATTCATCATGTCCAATGGAGCAGGCCAGTTGAAGTCAAGCTTCTTTAGCTCAGCTAGGTTGGTGTCTCCTATCTTATGGTCATGCCAGTTCTTAGCCTTGAGTAATGTATGGGCATCTTCATGCTGCCAGTTCATGCTACCATAGAGAGCAGACCTACGGCTACCACCTTGCATTACATTCCTACCCACCTCGTTCAGTGTATAGAGTAACGGGATTGGTCCGGATGCTACACCTCCTGTTCTTTTTAATATCCTACCAGATGGCCTAGCCCTAGAGATATCAACACCTATTCCACCTCCAGTCATCAAGCATGACATTGCCCTTTGTGTAACGCCAGCCCAATCTTCTCTCGTATCCTCCTCCAACCTAAGAAGATAGCAGTTGTTATAGAAGCGAGCCTCTCTGTTGGCATAATAAATGTACCTCCCTCCTGGCATAAACTTAAAGTCTGATATGTATTGAACCAATTGATCTCTATCAGACTTCTCCATTAAGTTATTCTTAGTGCCATTGAAGTCACCACATACACTATTAACTATGGAGTGTGCCTTATCATCCCAAGTTTCATACTCAGTAGATGCATATTTATTTTTAAATATATCTTCACCAAGTTCTGTTCTAAACTTCATATGATTTCTCCGATTTAATTTCTCCATTTCCTGTGCTTCCAAATCCTCCATCACCTCTTATATAAGAGACACCCTTAGTGCTGCTGATAACAGGAGACAAGTAACTGTGGAATACAAGTTGCGCTATCCTGTCTCCACGATCTATATCATATGGCATATGTCCTGAATTAAATAGAAGAACTTTTACTTCTCCTCTATAGTCTGGATCAATAGTTCCTGGAGAATTAAGAACGAACACTCCATGCTTTGATGCTAGACCACTACGACTTCTTACTTGCGCCTCTATCCCTATTGGCATATTTAATTTAATACCAGTTCTAATCATCTTACGATCTAAAGGTCGTACAACTTCATCTTCTGTTGCATATAGATCATATCCAACAGAGAATTCTGTTGCTTTCTCTGGCGGTAGATAACAGTGATCCATTGTCTCAACTTTTATTTGATCTTTCATTTATATATTTGTCCTTAAGTTTATTTTCTTTAGCGTACTCCATGTACTCTCCTAGAGTGCAGCCTGCATGGTTTTCAAAACATTCATTCCAGGATTTAAACTTTACAGGCTCATCACTCTTCCCTTTATATATCTCTCTTGCTAAGAAATATATTACCTCATCAGCAAGCCTCCCTTTAGAACGGTATGTCATCAGCAGAAACCTCTTTAGAAATAGATGCCATCTCTGCTCTAGCATTGCTTGACACTTCTCTCTTAGTCTCTGGTGCTGAAACATCCACCTCTTTGTATGCATCAGGACTGTTAATCATCTGCATCATCTGACCTTTGATGTCGGTTGTATATTTATCTACACCGCTCTTGTCAGTATACTTACGATAATCAATTGACCCTTCTACATATAGGTTGGTTCCTTTAGTAACATAGCTCTCAACAACTTCAGCCTGTCTTCCAAAGAAGACTACGTTATGCCAGTCAGCCTTCTTGTATTCTCCCCAACCTGACTCAGTTACCATTGAAACCTGAGCAATCTTGCTATCATTCTTTGTGGTTCGTATTACCGGATCCTTCCATACGTTACCAACTAAGATTACTTTATTAATACCTTTCATTACTTTCTCCGTGTTTACTTTTACGTTTATATACTTTGCCAGATGGCACCACTATAGACTTATTAAACTTATAAGCATGCTTAGCCACTGGATTATTCTGCTTGTCCAAATCTTTCTGGCCAGTATTTTTTGACATTCTTCCATACCTCCAGTGAAGACTCAAAGATTGTCCAGTATCTATCGAGCTCCTCCTTCCCCCACTCATGGAACACTACAGTTCCAGGATTGTTTGCGCTAATGAATACGTTTGCAATCCGTTTAGCAGGAGCAGGGAGCGCTCGCTCATAAGCAATCAACTGATAGGCCATAGACTCGTAGGCTAGCTGCTTGCTACCAGTAACAAACTCTTTGGTCTTAAAGTCAATGACCCATTCATCTGATACCAAGTCTATCATACCACCATAACCTTTCTGTAGATTACATACTGTCTCTTCTGATCTCCACTTCTGTTCACCACAGTTTATTTTTAATAGTGCATCTACTGCATTAAAGATATCAGCATCTGCACCTGAAGGCTCTAACTCTTTCTTAAAGCAGGACTCTAACATATCATGTATTCTACTGCCCCTGAAAGATGCCTCCAAAGTTTCCTTCTTACTCTCTTCAATTACCTTAGCCTTCCATACATCAGAGCCAATAAAACTCCTGTCTACTATAGCAGCAGCCTCAATAGTTTTATTGATCTTCCATGTATCAAGCCCTGGTTTTGCTAAAATATCCAGGATAGATGTAACAGATGGCATCCATCCATGTTTCCTAGCGTCTCTCAGTGTTGTTGCTCTGGTCTTTCCATTCTTTCCTTTAACGAAATGACAAGGCTTCCCTTCTCTGTTATACCAATGCATTATATATTCCTGTATCTATAGATTCCTGTTATTCCTTTTGAATAATCCCACTCATCTCCTACTTTGTCCATACCTGACATCTCTTTCTGATTGCAGTACATCCAATTAGTTTCATTAAATTTCCGGAAGGTAGAATGATAAATGTCTCCATCCATCTCCTCGAACTCGCTTGAAAATTCAGATGCAGCATCTAAAAACTTTGTTCTTGCTGCCTCTAAAAGTAGAAGGTCGTAACCTCTCTCCTTCTTGTTCTTATTTCTTACTTTCATTTTTCTTCTCCATTAGTTCATCGAATCCTTCTGGTGTAGCCCATACAGCAGGCTTCTTACTCCTGTCAAAGCAACTTGGATGATATAAATATCTCCCGATTCCAAATAAAACTGCCGCCCTTTTTAATGCGTCAGATATTCCTCCCTTCTCTCCTTCAATGTTAGAGTCTCCTGCTCCATCAGATTTAGTAACCCATTCCTTATCTATCTTAACAGATAATTCACAGATCATTCGATCACCTATCCAATTGTATTTAGTCTGCCAATAGGCAGTACCAACAGCCTCATCCAGTCTGTCCATTACATCCCTTGCTGTAATGTATGCCAGTTCAGTTCCACCACCACCCTTACGCCAACGTATCTTTCCTACAGGGAATGGCCTCTTGAATGCCATCTCTAATTTATCCATTAGATTCTCCTGGTTTCTTTAATGTACTCCTCAAATCGGAAGTAATCCGACTCTCCCTTTTCTTTTTCTATCTTATCTAGCCACTGTTCATACTCCTCCTTGTACTGTTGCTCCTCAAGCAACTGCTGCTGTTGCCACCAGTCAGGTGGATCTTCTTCATTCATAGTATAGGTACCTCCCGGCTCATTGTAGTAGGGTTATAGAATCCAGCCTCAATTAAAACCGCTTCAACTCTTTCCATATACTCAGCAAACTGAGTAATATTTAAACTGGATGTTTGAACTGCTACCTCCACCGGCTCCCCCTTTAGATTTGAAATTGTATTAGTTCCCAATACCTGAACAGACATTATACCATGTAACTCATTCGTGGTGTACCCTATTTCATTAGCAGCCTCCCTAATAATATGCCAGTACCTATTGTTCTGGTCAATAGATCGTTGGTTCTTTTTGCTATACGGTTTAATAACAATATCATATGGCTCATCCTCAAGAGATAGTTGTTTTATATAATCAACACATGTATTCTTTGAATGTATATCATATAATTTAAATCTCTTTGTCTTCATTTTTTCCTCCATTCTATTATACCACACTCGAAAGCACGGCCTATTGTTTGTAGACACCACCTCATCTGAGTCTCCTTATCTATCTTTCCATTGTGACAGTCAGCATGACAAGTATAGCACACTGGCAATGTGAAATAGTCTGGCGCTTTCCTTCCCATACCTGCACCAAGGACATTTATTCTAAGGTGGTGAGCCTGGGAATCATGACCGCAGTATATACATGGCTGATCTGCTACCCATTCCAAATACTTCCTGCTCTTCACTTGACCCTCCTGTATGGATTGAATATCTTTTGTAGTTCTAGCTCCCACTCTTCTATCATAGGTAGTATAGTATTAAAATAATTATATTTAATATGTACATCAAACATATGCCTACTCTTATTTAAATATACCCCCCTACCTCTATCAGACATAGACTTTCTTCCAAAGCCTAAACATAAGTCACACTTATACATCTTGTCTAGTATAATAACATCCTTTCTTCCATTACATTTAGGACAGGTAGAAGGATTAGTCATCTCTTCTAGCGCAAGACTTATGGTGTTATATATATCCTGATGAGATATGGCCTTATTCCATTTAAGATCAATTGCCTTTTCAAATAGTGGACGAAGAAGTTTAACTTTCCATCTCTTTTCTAGACAATACTTATACCTCCCATAAGATGCAGCCATATCACTGGCTTTGGCTAGGGTAGCAGCTACCTCCTCCCAAGGTAGGCCACCATTAGGATTCCAAATACTATTTGGTTTGATTGTTAAATGCTTAAGAGCTTCTAGGCCCGACATTGAATATACCTTTATATATTGTTGCTGTTGGTTCTTTATTACCCATTAGTAATCCAGTTTCATAGTAGTTATTGTATGCTTGACAAGCAAGTTTCTTTTCATAACATTCACCCCAGTTAACGCAAGGAATACAAGGAGACTCTTCAGCCGCTATTGCTCTTGCTAAGTTAAAGTATTCACGCTTCATTAATATTTCCCCCAGTTACCACCATATAGATTTGCTTTTGCATTCTTAACCTTCTCTTTATCTGAGAGTTTCTCCCTAAAATCCTTAGCCCTAAAGACTATTAGTGTATCATCAAACGATGCGCCATTCTCTTTAATGAAAACAACTGGTGTCTTCCCATCTCTTGAGGATGCTACCGCTTGTTCCATTGCTTCCTTTATCCAACCTGGTATAGACTTACGATACTTACATTCAATAGATAAGTAATCACTAGTCACATCAGGCGCACTACCTCTTGTCCTCCCTGTTATAGGGACACGAGACGCTGTATCTCCTATCTCTGTAAGAAACTCACCAACCCAGCGCTCAAACTTTTTCCATGTCTTATCCATAGGTGGGTGGTATCTCCTTAGTTGCTAGTGATGGTAAATGATATGTACCTAGCCTCCAGTTATAACTTAGTTCCTCTACACCATTCTTTCCATCCTGTCTAAACCTTATCTTCTGAACATGAACCTGAACGATACACCCTTTAGATTCTGGTGTCATGTCACGCCATATTACTATACCATTGTCAGACTTATCTCTCCATCTAGCAGAGCCACTGATATCATACAAGGTTGGTATTGGTAACTTTCCTTTCACATCTCTATACATCTTAGCAGGATGAGCAACAACCCAAATATGTATGCCATATTTCCTACCAAACTGACGTATTCTTTTTAATGCTACGGAAATATACTCTGTCTCTGTCTGTCCATTCTTTCTAACATGTTCAAGTTCGTTCCAAGGATCTATCACTAAACCACGTATCCCTTTTGTTAGCACCAGGCGCTTTGCTGCATCTAAAATTACATCAATAGACCATTCCTTATCATCATCTGGAAGAATCCAAGTGAAGTGTTTTGTTAGCCAACGCTTCCCATCTTCTAGTTCTTCCTTGTTCATGCAAGGAGTAGGCCCATCAAAGAATGGATGACCAATATATTTCTCTAATACCCTAGCCATATGGTCTTCAAGTGGTTGATTCTCTGGAGAAAATACTGCAAAGTTCCACCCCTCTTTCTTTGCTATGTTCACCATCATAGAGTCAAGCCAGTTTGATTTACCACTACTAGGTGTGCCTGTTATTACTGTAAACATTCCAGGCCTTACTCTGTAAAGGTTATCTACGTTTGACCAACCAGTGCTGACACCCTTCTCTACCTTTCCCTCATACAATCTATCAATTGAATCGGATAGATTAGATGCATCATATGTTCCTGCTATAGGATAAGGCTTGGCATGTTCTATACATTCAGACAGCACCGTCTTACCATACTTAACTAGAACATCATTAGCATCCTTGCAACCTTTAGGCCATACAACTCTATAACATTTATCTCTTCCAATCCTGCGAGACAGCTCATCCTCTAGTTTATTTCCTGGGCCATCATTATCTACTGCTATAATAAATCTAGAAACATTATTAAATTTCTCTGTATGTAACCAAGGATCATTAAGGTAATCAAACTTACTAGAATAATCTGAGCTGTTAACAGGAGGGGCACCGTCCGGCACTGAAAGACATGTCCTAATGCCTGCCTCCCATAAAGAAAGTTTATCTATCTCTCCTTCTACTATAACACAATGTATATCATCACCAGTTATGTCATCAATTCCATAGAAGCCACGTTGTGCGCCAGCCTCCAAGCGAAAGTTCTTATGAGAATCCCTATACTTTACATTGATTAACTCTCCATTTTTATAGTAAGGAAATGCTATAGACATAGATAAAGATTCTATTTGTGGCATGTATACTTTGCGCTCACTCACCTTCGTCTCGTCTAAAGTTGTTTCGCTTATGCCCCTGTCTGCAAACCATTGAACAATAGTTGGCCTAAGTGCAGTGATAGGAAGAGGCTCAGGTTTAATGTACTTTGGCTTATGCCAGTGTAAGGATGGTGAGCCAACCTTATCATTACCGTTTGCTAAACTTCCTGCCCAACCACAGTGATGACACAACCATATACCATCATCAATATTAACTGATAAGCATGGTGCTTTCTTTTTCTTACGCTGTGAAGAGCAACTAGGACACTGAGTATTAACCTGGCCAGACGTATGTCTAGTTGGTATACTAATATTAAAATCACTAAATGTTTTCATTTGTTTTCCTGTTCTTTATCCATTCATATACCGCTGATTCAAGTTCTTCTTTGGTATGAAATTCTCTATCATCTACATATCTATATGTGATACTGTCTGATACCATGAACTTCCATCTCTTACCATCAGCGGTACGGTTTCTCTCCACTCTATGAGTGTCATCCCCTTCTATTCTACCAAACATAAAGGCTGACCCCTTTCCCCATTCAATCTTCATCCTGCACCCCAGGGATGGATGTCTTTGGTTTAAATCCTAGTCTCTCCTTTGCATCCTTTAATTCTCTATGAGCAAGAAGCAATGAAATCGCTGCGTTTACCTCATCCCAATTAAGGTTTATTGCTTTAGAAAAAGGATCTTTCTTTACAAGACATAATCCTTCAGTCATCTCAGTATTAATATACTCTATTTCTATTGACATTTAATTTCTCCTATATATATTATACCACACTCAGTTAACATAACCAAAAGGATTGTTATCTGTTGATTCCATTATATCATACGCCTGGATCAAGCCGAACCCTCTCATCCTAAGACGAGTCATGTCTGTCATGATGGTACTATCTCTTCCATCGTCTACACTACATGATGCCTCATCTAGAAGATCTATAAGTATATCACAGTCCTCTTCTGTAAGATCTACATCACCATTAAACATTTTTATTTGCATTTGAATTCTCCCTCATCTTTCTAAGGTTGGGTCCAACACAACTGTCCGGTATATCAGAGCAGATACTAAGTGCAAGATCTCCTGCCTTATTCATATCAATATGGTCAGCAAATCTAACAACATGTAACTTTCTTATTAGACCGGAACTAGGTCCTTTATCCCCCCATATAGAAGGCCTATGCATCTCAAGAGCCATATGAAATTTGCCTGTTGAAATGCCTCGAAAGGTTGCATATAATTTATTATAATCAATACTAAAATCATTATCAAGCCGGGCCTTTGTCATCTCTCTGAAATGCTTTGGTTCTAATTGGTCCTTCATTGGTTTATCTTCAGCCCATTTCTTCTCCCCTCTATCTATTTTCTTACAACCCTTTACTGAACCATCTGCTTTAAGAGTTACCAGGTCTCTAAACTTCTCGTATACTGTTGTTACATCATAATTTCTACGCCTTACATCATTATCTTTATCATATATAAAAAATATTTTATCTCTCTGCTCATAGAAGTGTACACTTTCCGGAAGATAACTAAGAAGATTGGTAACATTTCTCTCCCAATAAAACCTGTGATACCTGCTAGTGCTTAAGTCTATATCAATATCTCCATTGTTATAATATTTTATACGAGACTGTTGCCCCTTTCCTTCCTTGTCTTTACTGTGCGATGGAGTATTATGATGTGTTGTATCAGCCATCAAAGCATACCCGTCCTTCTCTTTCAAGAGATACAATCCATCACCCATCCTGCATATACTAACTTCAAAGTCATGAAACTCTTTGACATCAGCAAGACTTTTGAATTGTGTTCTTGTAAAATCATCGTAACATATAGTCATTACATTCTCCTAGTCAATGTTAATTACTTCTCCGAATGGACAGTTCATACTGCCATTACCACCGTAGTTAACCCATATCACTGGGTAATCTGGCTCATACATAGGAAAAGATCCATACATATCTGTGAAATATATTAACACAGTAGGATCTTCATCCGTCTCAACAACCCAATCAAACGCAGGCTCAAAGGCTGTGCCTCCTCTTCCTGATACCTCTAATGCAGTAGGCATATCATCTTTGGAGAATCTTTTCACACTGTTAACTTCAGTATCAACATCCAATACTATAACCTCATCAACATCAAAGTCGTCTACTATACAAACAGTTTCCGACCACGCTTGAATCAATAACTCAGTACTCATTGATCCACTTGAGTCCACTACAAAGATGATCTTACGCAGTCCATCAATCTTTATACAAGATGGAAGATATAGTCCTTGTCCTATAAACTTGCGAGCAGGCCTTCTCCATGAGTGGTCGTTACGCATTGGCTCAGAAGCAAGTGCATATAACCTGTCCCTCCAGTCTACCTTTGGACTTCGTATCTCATCTATCAGTTCCTTGAAGTGTCCAGGTATTGATCCTCTATTCTTACATGAGTTTGCTGCTGAGATAATCTTAGTCTTCCATTGATTCTCCATCTCAGAATTGTCGGCATCACTGCCATCAGTGCCATCTGTAAAGTGTCCCGTACATGGCATCTCCTCAAGAGATACGATAGATATTTTCTTTGCACCTTTCTTTATATCTTCATATACCATGTCAGTATTCCAGGCACCATCATACTTCTTATCTAACAGAACATCTTCCGGTGGCTTCATGCCCTCTTTAACAAGGACATTATTGATAACGTAATCTCCTGCTATATTCCATAGCACAGGGTCACGATTCATTCTCCTTGTCAAGTGAAAGAATGCTGGATGCAATACCTCATGCGCTAACACAAACTTTAGTTCGTCCATGCTAAGAGTGTTAAGGAAATCTTCATTGTAATATATAAAGGTTCCATCTGTTCCGAACGTTGGAATGGAATCATTCTTCTTTATTCCCATACCTAATAGTATGTGTCCAAAGAATGGGAAGTCCATCAACACGTGGGACTTTGCTATCTGTATCTTACGATCCGAATCCATACAGTTTCTCCATTGCTTTATAAGTTTCTTCGTCACTGTCTAACATTTTAATCACAACATAAGCATGACTGATAGCCTCCTGCTGAGCGTGTTCATTACCCCTGAGACTAGCAGGAACAAAAAGCAAATGCTCTTTCATGTATCTTTGTATATCATTTATCTTCTGGTCACCTGTAAAATTTAGATCAACCATTATACGAATGAGATGAGTCAATCCATCCAGTCTAGATTCACAAATTCTTGGGCTATCTTTATCAAGGATACCTATTAAGCCATTCATTTCATTGCGAATTTTATTGTATAGAGATTGAACCGATGCTTGCATGCTCTCGTTTATACTACTCTCTACCTCCTTGCGTATACCTTGAGCCTCTAACTCACTAAGAGATGTTAAGAATCCCATGCTATGCACATCAGGTATAGGTCGCATGAATTTCTCCATCTTAAACTTACCTATAAACCTTTCAACGTGTGGGTAATCCCATTCCCTAAACATGCCGCCACTATCGTTGAGTCTTTTCCTGGCCTCATCTAATGCCTCCTTATACTTGCCAAGTCTAAGTTCGTTAATGCTAGAGTCCCAGTCTGATGTTGCCTTACGCCACACTTTTGCAAAGTCCATGATCTTAACGTTAGGTAGGATGTACATCTTATCATTCTCGTGAAGATAAGGTAACGTAACAGACTCGATCTTCTTTTCTACTGTTCTCTTGATGTCAATGAATGGTCTAAGGTAGGAGATTGCGATAGCAATCTTGTTAAAGTTACCAGACTGAGCGCGTCCACCGGTTACACTATAGTCATCAGCAACCTTATCTGATATTGCTTTATCTACCTTACGTCCAGACGGAATAGAGAATGTAGCGTGTAGCAATACTGCTTTAGTTTGTAGTGTCATAATATTATCCTAGTACGATGTCAACATTTTCCATAGCCCACGCACCAAACGCCTCTGTCTCTGCAATCTCAGGCTTAATCTTACGAGCCTCAAGTATGCTAGTAACAGAGTACTCAGCAGGCATCCTCTTTAAATACTCCATAACATTAACCATGTTATCAGGTGTCATCCAGTGCGCCAGGGATACGGCGATAGCGTACTGTGCGCTTGGATGCTCCGGAACCATAGTCTTTTTGGGTTCCTTGATACACTTCTCTGGATCAGGCACTTGATCTGCTACCTGCTCATGTGCTGTAAACTCAGCAGCAGCACCCTCTCCTACCAGTGAAGCATACAACTGGAACTTGATAGACTTATCAGGATTTCCCTGCCTAATAGCAGAAAGTCTTTCCCAATTCCTTGGTGAAGGCCAAGCCCAGTTACTCGTACCTTTTTCTGGCCTCTTATGCATAAGATTAGAGTGCATCTTAAGGAACGATGTAACAATAGGATCAACACCCTTGCTAATGAAGTGCGTCTGCAACTCAGCAGAATCGGCGACCACTGTCACATGCATGAACCTATTCTGTAACGCATAAGATAGACCACGGTTTACACCTCCGTGCTCTTTCCTATTCATCATGGCACACATATGCCACCCTTCAGGGAATATATAACTTCCAATCTTGCGCTCAAGTATCAGTTGTTGCGTTGCTACCAGGGTTGCAGGAGGGCCATCGCCAAACTCATCCATAGCAAACAAGCCTGTCGGCCCATCACGCTCAGCGTTAGGAAGAAACTCAGGAGTAATGAACCTAGTAAATCCATTCACCTCCTTTGGTATGCCCATAAAATCTACAGGTTCCTTGCTTGCGAGCCTGCAATCCATATACGCACCAAGTTTTTCCCTACCAGTCTTCTCTGTTTCTTCTGTCTTGCCTATGCCAGACTCCCCCGCAAACAACACAGAGATTCTATGTTTAATAGCCTCTGATAGTATGCCAGAGATCTGACCAGGTGTTATAGTAATATCAGCCATAATAATGCCTCAGTTTTTTGAGTTGGTTAATGGATTTTGTAGCATAACATTCAAAGAAATGTACTTATTACCCTTAACATCCATTGCAATAAGGGGTGAATTGTCACCTATACCAAGACGATGAACAACAATAGGCCTGCCATCTTCATGACATTCCTCCATAGGTATCGCCAGCCCACAGTATTCCTCAAGGGTTTGGTCTTCACATACATTCATCTTGTATATCCTCCCAATCTTTACCAGTGTCTTCATGATCAGAGTCTAAATTCTCTTGATATAATCTCTCAAGATCTTCATTAACAGAAGGCTCCATCATTTCCAGGTAATGCTCCTCTCTCTTTTTGTCCCTGTCATCCATCTTTTTTACAACATGGACAAACCTGGCATCTCTGCTTGATAGTTTATTGCCGTCCATTAGAGTACCGTTAAAAGTAAATACCATTACACTTCTCCTAGATGCATCATAAGGCTGATGCGTTGCCTACTCCGCTAGTTTAGCAGAATTCTTGACCGAATACCACGGCCAAATCATATCTATATCAAAAGACTTTACGGTATGCTCCCCTCCATCATCATCAGTTACATACACCTCTACAAGTTCGTCTTCATCCCATAAAGAATCAACATAATGATACCAGGTACCCCTAACTAAAACCATGTCACCATCTGATAGCCTGGGATTCACACTCATATTTTAATCCTCCCCTTCAGCACTGCTACCTCATCCTTGATTCTATTGTACTTTTTAATCTCATCAGGCCCTGATTCACTAAGCCACACCTTCAGATCCTTCTCTCTCTGAGCCAGTGCTACCTTGCGCCTGCTATTTACACCGTGTTTTTTCATGATTACCTCCAGTTTTGTGGGATAATTCCCAACATAATGGGGCAGTTGCCCACTAATCTCCGTAGATTTTCATCAAACAGTACAATAATCCAATGCCAATCACCCAAAGCAACGCTGTAAAAATGATATCATCCATCAAAAATCTCCCTTATCAACTTGGAATACATGGAGTCCGTTAGTTCTCCACATCTCAACAACACTATCACGATCATCAAATGCTATAGTAGGATTGTATCCCATCATCATCATATCGGATAGCATCATTTCTTTCACAACAAAATCAGGCATATATCTTTGATCTAAATCCCTAAAGCAAGCCAGGTCATACCTCACACCTGCCTTACCTATCTGATCGAGCGTCAAATCCTTGTCACTTTCAAGGCGACCAGTAGAGATGATGATCCTATGCCCTGCATCCTTTAGCATCTTGGCCATCATAACTACATGCTCATTGGGAGTATCATCTACCATCTTCTGTCTAAATGACTCCCAATCTTTCTTCTTCCCTTCCAGATAATGACGGCGATGATTCATATTCATCAGCGTACCATCCACATCAAAGATAATGTCAGTCATCACATCTCCATTGCTTTGTTAATAAAATCAATCACTTGGGTTACATCCAAGTGCCCTATTACAACATCATTGCTGTATTCAACACCTTTAACGTGGATTCCTGTTGGATTCTCACTAGTCCAGGCCATAACTTCAGCAGTTTCAGAGCCCCATTTCGCGCGTTTAGCAGGCTCAAAGATATCAGTCTCATGACTCCTTGAGCAGTAATTTCCAGGCCCCCACTGAACAGAAACCTGCACACCATTAGGTAGGATCATATGAAATCCCTTATTCATAGTAGATGTAAACATAACTATTCTGCCTCCCGTCTTTCTCTTTCAGCACTGAACTTTTCATAACACTTTTCACAGAGAGTGTTGCATAATTTAGTGCTTGTATTGTACACAACGAAACCAAAGAAATGCTTTTCCGCATGTGCGCACTCTTTACAACTGTCAGCCATAATCCTTCTCCTTGTGATACCAAGGTGGGTGATTCGGTAACTTGAATTTACTTTCAAAAACACCTTCCCAATACCTATTCGCATATGCCTCTGCTGAAAGATAACAGTTGTCACATAATTCTGGTATTTCATTGTCACCCGCTGTGGCAGACCATTCATAACCACAATCGGTACAAGTCCACCGTCCATTGATTTCTTTAAGCATCAGCATTACCTCCTTTTAGGTTTGTCCTTCTTAAAATACCGCTTCGTAAGCCATTGATTTTAAAGGCATAATACTATGCAAAAATTGCTCTGCGGTAGGGGGGTACTGTAGATCAATTAAATGGGCCTTTTTAAGTCATGCCCAGGACTAGTTGCACCTTCCCGCATCATCCGTCATACGGGTAGTTTTTTTATACCGTCTTTCGACTCGTTCAATGGTGCAATAAAATTAAATGTGAGCAGTTATTTAGAAGAGGTTACTACCCCTATTCTACAGTCGTGCTCAGGACTGTTTGCAGGTCGCTAAGGTATCTACTGTGTATTGTAGACGTATAGCACCTCAATTAAGAGATTCCTCGTTGGTGTTACAGTTCAGAGCCGTCAATGGCAAGGCCGTAAGGCGGATAAACACCTGCAATAAAATTAAATGGGCCTTTATTTGCAGTCGTACCCAGGACTGTAGAAGCACCTACTAAGGTTGTTCCGATACGGGAATACCCCGATTTACATGGCCTGTTCGGAAGGGTTGATAATGGTCGTCACATATGGACGCTCTTTTACCCTTTGACGTATCGCAAACCAAGACATGCTCGTACGTTCCCGCACTTAGCCTTGGATTTATAAACTTTCTTATTTTACGTCACCCCTAAGTCATTTAATGCCGTTGTTTGACTGGACAGCCCTAAACCCACGGCATAACAAAGCGTTCGGTGCTGTCGATAGTTTCAGATTATATCAGAATCAAGCCTTTTTACTCCAGTCATGCTTAGGACGAACAATCTGCTTAGAGGATTACACCTTTTCAGATGTAATCGCCCACAACTATGCTACTTCTGCAAGAATTGGCTGGCCAAGACCTACTTCTTTCATGGTTGTCTGCAAGGCTTCAAACTCTGCATAGGCATCCACGATCTGAAGTTTGGCATCGTCAACATTGTTCGAGATGGCTTTGTTAGCCTGTCGTAGCACCTTCTTCAGGAGCCAAGACGGGACTTCTTCGCCAAGATCAAACTCATACCAACGTTCGGCGGACAGTCGATCCAGGGGAAACTCAGGATTACCTTCACTATTCTTCGTGAAAGTAGATTCCTTCGCCTTCTTGAATCGGACATTCTTCGAATCCCAGTTAAGACCGCAAGTCTCGGTGATGTAACCAATCAATTTCTCTTTCTTGACCCCATCACACTTGGTTAGACCTGCGGATAACTTGGTTAGGTATGTACTATCACCATGCTCGTAATAGTGCCATGCGGAACTAACTACCAACTCGTGAACACGATCCTGCATTTTCAGGATTGAATTCACTGTACTTTTGATAGCAGAACCTAACTTCTTACCTTCTTTAATGATATCCATAGTCGGACAATCTCCGTTTAGTTGCGGATTACGAATGTAATCCTCTAAACAGACTGATTATCGCCGTAGACCTGTTGCCCTACGCGCTTAACTCCCATACCCCTACACCACGAAAATCTGCGTCTTAGTTAGCCCGTCCCTAGCGTAAACCCCCGGCAATACTAGTTTTTCGCCCTAACTTACAGCCAATCGTGTACAAATCCTGTTTCCAGGTTGGTCACTCTAAATTGCATCTCACAGAGTCTAGACTTCGTTATCCTCGTGGATATACACTGGTCGTCAGTACGTTCTAGTACATCGGGCAAGCCCGGCACCAATTCCCGCTAAGACTCACAATACGATAGACCAAAGGTACATGAGTTTCATTACCACTTGACTCCTAGACGTTCTTTAGCGTCCGCTAGGTCGGACTAGACTCCTTGAAAATAAGGTGAAATTGCTACTCTGCCCCTCTGTTATAAGTAAACCCTCTCGAATACTTGCAAGTATCGGAGTAGGCCTTTCTTAGGTAGCGTTCATAGCACTACATAATCACCTCAATTTCAAACAGTCTACTACACTACATTATTCGAAACCTTTTAGCAATAGGGCGTTATACTAACCGCCCCATGACTAACTTGTTGCGAACTTCAGACGCTCTTTCGCGCCCATGCTTCGAACGGCTCGCACAACGTCAAGGTTGCACTTGGGCTTTTGAAGTCTAGGTAGCCGGGATACCGGGCGATTTCTACGCGTCCGATCCTTTATCCTAGGCTTTTCAGCCGGTACACTGGCAATTTGCCTTATTTGCATTGATGTGTCGTGTTGACCATCACAACGCAATCTTAGCGCATTTTCAGGTACTTCCATTCGAAGCCCCTTGTATAATATATACATAGCGACTCCTTTATTGTGGCTGGGCCAGTCGCCCAAACCATGCATTTAATATAGCAAATCCAGCCCCATCTGTCAACTTGACACCTATATAAGCCTTTTATTATAGTCAAAAATTCGAACATTAGACTTTTGGAAGGTACTCCGGCGAGGCGGCTCGGGCGGCCCAAGTCTGGGAGTCCCGGTTCCTACCCCCATACATATAAATAAAAAAAAGAACACTAACAACACGCCAAGCTTTCTCCTAAAGTATTGTATTGCACCATTTTGGTGCGTATCTGTGGTGGATTTGCTAATGTAGGTGTGTAGGTACCTACAGAATGGATGGGAATGTCGTAGTTATGTAAGTGGATGTCGTGTGGTATTTGAGTATTAAAGTCTTATATGGTGAGTATTACGTCCTTATGGGAAGTTCGTTGGAGGAGAGTCTATATTTTATGGTGTTCTACTATATGAGCGCTTGGCTTAGCGGGCAAATATAGGATCCCAAATTTTTTTTGAGGGTATATTTTCCATGAAAAAGTTATACACAAGTTATCCACAGACTTATCCACAGGTAAAAAGAGGCTTAAGTCTATGATTCTAAAGGGAGAATGGAAAGTTATCCACAGGTGAGGCCCTCCCTTATTATAATAAGTATGTTAATACTACTATATAATAAATATATCTTTATCTATACCAGTATCTTTATCTATATCCGTATCTGTATCTTCTCTACTCTATATCTAGTTAGACCATTTAACAAATATTTCACTAATATTGTTAAAATTTTTGCTAAAATATAAAAATCCGCCACGAGAACCCCCCAATATGGTATAATGGTAGTATGAATCAAGGGGCTCGTACCGGCAACTTCTCCCTCGATTGAGGATTCCTTCTCCCTTCTAGCTGGTACGGCCCCGCTAACAACCAATAGGTATCTGATGGCTATCAACCCAGTAAAGCGCAGAGAGGGTAAGGTCGTACATAACACTGTATGGACCACTCCCAATAAAAAGAAAGTAATTGAACTTTTTGCTAATGGCTCTACTGTGGTAGAAGTGTGTAGGTTTCTTGGTGTTCATAAATCAACCTTCTATCGTTGGTTGAAAGACGAAAGGAAGAAGGATTTCCAGTATACTATTGAGCTTGGTATCCAAGCATCTGAGGCATTCTGGATCCAGGTAGGTAGAGATAACCTGGAGAACAAATCATTTAACACATCACTGTATGCGTTTATGATGGTGAATAAGTTTAACTATCGTTCCACCTATTCCAAGCAGGAAGTAGAAAAAACTGAAACTAAGAAGACTATTGTGGAAGTCAAGAATGCAGTAGATGTTAAAGAAATAATGGAAAAGAGAGACGCAAGTATGGAGGAGAAGCCTGAGCTTCTTAATTAATATGCCTAAAGTCGGAACTAAAAAATTTGCTTATACCAAAGCTGGTATGAAGAAAGCTAAGCTATTCTCTAAAACATCTGGCAAGAAGGTTCAGAAGAAACCTATGAAGGGTTACTGATATGGCTGGCGTTGCAGAAGGTCCTCATGGCGGATCAATGGGGGTTTCTGGCCCAGGCACTTCAGGAATGGAAATGGGTGATTCAGGAAGTAGCGCACAAAAAGGATATGACTACGGATTTGGAGGGGCTGCATCTGATACCAGCACAATGGAAGGGTTTAGAGCGGCGCTTGCAAGAGCTTTAGGTCAAGTTACACAAGAACAGAAAGATTCTGCTGTAGAAGCTCAAAACAATTTAGACGCTAATAACAGAGCTATGGCGGCAGCGGTAGAGGCTAGAGATAAAACCCAGAGAGAAGCAAAAGCACAGAAAGAACGTGAAGCGCTTGAGTCCGAGATTGACGCTCTTATGGATAAAACGAACTTTGAAGTTCCAGGAACTAAAACAACTCCCACTGAGTTTGATCCACAAAATCCATATGACTATGAAGATGTAGACGTAGTAATAGATGATTCTTTTTTTGATGAAGATGAAACTGGGCTTGTGAATCCTAACTTCAACTTTCAGGATCGCGGCTATGACCCTAATATGGAAGTAGATGTTGGGATTGGAACCACAGGATTAGGAGCCCCCAGTCCCGCTGAAATAGATAATAATACTGCTGCAATAGATGCTTTTAGGGATAAAGAAAAAGGTTTGATGGGGGCAACTCTTGATAATATAGCACGAACAGACAAAGAGAAGGAAGTGTCAAAGAACCGGACAGCGCAATTGGAGGTAGATAAAACCCTTCTGAACAAAGTTGAAGAGATGAGGAAATCTATAAAGGATCTTCCTTGGCATTCTACCAAAAAGGGAAAAATTGCAAGAGCAATAAGAGAGATAGAAGATACAACTAGGTATAGAACTGCGTACGCGAATGTACATGGGATGTCTACGTTTGGGAAAGCAATTCTCTCATTGGCTCCTTTGGGAATGGGCTGGTGGGGGCCTAAATTATCACAACTTGCGATAGACAACGGATTTATAGATACTAGTACTATGGCGGATATAGCAAGAGACATAGAGAATAGCGTTAATAAGGCAGAGCCAATGCCAGACGCTTTAAAAAAATTCTTTGTCAGGGCAGAGCCTTGGGCAGCAAGCTTGACTAACCAACAAATTAAATACTATCTGGATAGACCGGAAGAATTAGAATGGGTTCGTAACTTATGGAGTAGCATGAACCCTACACAAGAAGAATCAATGGTTATTATTGACTAAGTGGTCATTTTTAGTGGTGTAACAACGGAGTAACAATAGGAGATACAAATGGTAGCAAATCAGATACGAGCTATGGACAGGATGTTTGAACGCATGATGGGATTCACGGGACACCGTAGCCCTCTTGCAATGGTTGAATCTACAATGGACAGGATGGAGTCGATGCTTAGCTCGATTCCGACTAATGGTGAACAATTCACGGTATGGAAGCTCACGCCTACTACATATAGGTCAGAGCTTAAAGAGGATGGTTCCATCTTGTTCAGCGTTGTAGAGAAAGGGGAATTCCCAGAAGAACTAAAAGGTCCTGATGTCAATGCCGATAAAAAGGTGTAGTCTAAAAAACGGAAACAAAGGATACAAGTGGGGTGACAAAGGAAAGTGTTATCCCACTCGTTCCCAAGCGGAGAAGCAGGCAGCTGCGGCTCATGCTTCCGGATATAAAAAGAAGTGACCTTACCGGCGATAGCGAAGGGATATTATGCTGATTCAAAAAACTCAGAGGCTGCGGTTACTTTCGCGGCTTGGGCTCAGAATGCTGAGTATAGTGAAGTTATTGATGCATATGCTGAGTGTCATAGCGATCCTAATATTGATGATACCTTTATTCGCACTCTTGGGCAGCTTGACAGGTATTATCTTGGGGTGTTTCTTTGTAATCGTCATGACATGTTGCATCCGTGGATCTATGATAGATGCCGTGATGTTGAAGCAGACAGAGATAGAAGACTGGATCTTTGGGCGAGGTTCCATTATAAAAGCTCTATAATAACATTTCTTGGTTGTGTTCAAGAGATACTTTGCAATCCAGATATAACTATAGGTATATTATCTTTCTCTTCAAAGCAGGCAAAGCCATTCCTTAGACAGGTAATGCAAGAGCTTGAAACTAATGAGAAACTAAAGCAGTTATATTCTGATATACTATATGACAAACCAAAGCAGCAAGCTCCTAAGTGGGCTGAGAATGAAGGACTTTGCGTAAAGAGAGCGTCTAATCCTAAAGAACAGACAGTAGAAGCTCATGGATTAGTAGATGGCCAGCCAACTGGCAGACATTTCCAGTTGATTATATATGATGACGTAGTAGTTCAGGAGAGTGTATCAACTCCAGAGCAGATAGCTAAGACAACCACCCAATGGGAGTTGTCATTAAACCTAGGGTCCACCCATGATCCTAGATACCAGTATGCGGGAACCAGGTATTCATACGGAGACACGTATGGTACAATACTACAGAGAGCGGCGGTAAAGCCTAGGGTACATACAGCAACCCATAATGGACAGATGGATGGTATTCCAGTATTTCTTACAGAAGAAAGATGGGAAGAGATAAAGAAGACAACATCTACATATACTGTAGCATGTCAACAACTTCTTAATCCTATTGCGGGTAGTGATGTAGCATTTAAGTCAGAGTGGTGGCGTGAATGGGAAGTAAGGCCATACACAATGAATGTGTATATATTGGTTGATCCAGCCAGCTCTAAGAAAAAAGAGTCCAACCGCACCGCTATGTGCGTTGTTGGGGTTGATGCAAACTATAATAAGTATTTGCTTGATGGTATATGCCATAGACTAAGTCTTTCAGAAAGATGGGACAGCCTAAAGAAGTTAAGAACCAAATGGAAGAGGTCTCCCGGAATAAGAGAGGTAAAAGTAGGGTACGAAAGATACGGCGCTCAAAGTGATATAGAACATTTTAAAGAAATGATGCGTATAGAGGGGAGCAGCTTTCCTGTATACGAATTAAACTGGGTTGGGGGAGGAGGGTCCCAATCTAAGAGAGATAGAATACAAAGACTAGAGCCTGATATGAAAGATGGATCTTTCTTCTGGCCTTACCCTACAGATAACAAAATGCTAACCTCTCTCCAGTTAGATGTAAAGGAAAGGAAGCAGGATTTTCTTATATCTAAAAAAGTACTATGTAAAGATGAGAATGGAAAGCTTTACGATCTTGCTAAATGGGTTAGAGATAATGAATATAATCTTTTCCCAACAATCCATCCAGATTTTTTAGATGCACTATCTAGAATCTATGATATAGATGCAACACCTCCAATTACTAGATCATATCGAAAACTGGAACCAGAAGCAGAGGCAGCTTACTAATGGCTAGAACTAGAACAATAGGTAAAAGGACATATAATTCTAGACGAGTAGCCTATAGGATGACCAACGGAAGAAAGTTTTATGAGAAACAACCAAGAGATTTCCCATATGGAGCTCTTCCTTATGTACAAAACTATTACTGGACTTCAGGATACTGTGTAGATGATTAAATATATTATTGCAGCGTTTATTCTTTCTACTACATCGGTAGGTGCTACAGAAAGACCAGATGATATGGTAGACAAACAAGTTCCTATCATGCTCCACTGTTTCCCTAGTTTTGGCAGAGTAGTTGAACTACTAGGCAAGGACTACCAAGAAGTTCCAGTGATGATGGCGCACATGAGTCCAACTACTACGATGGTATGGTTTACAAACAAGGAGAGGTCAACCTCTACACTAGTTGTAACCAAATCCTATAAAGATTCTGAATCTAGTTGCATCATGTGGAACGGTGTTAGTGAACCGGGTATGTCCTTCAGTGTAAACCCTGAACCAGACTTTCCAGAGAAAGGAACCAGTACCAATTGGAATGAAGCCTAGTGGAAGCAGCAGTGCTATTCGACATGATGTTCGGAGTCATGGTACTACTGGGTGGATTCATCTTGCGTAGGATATTCTCTTTGACTGATAGACTTGCAGCAGAGGATAGAAAGTTGCACGGAAGAATAACAGTTGTTCAAACAGAGTACGTAAGTAAGAAAGACTTTGACACAGCGGTTGATAGAATCATAGATTGTATTAACAGGCTTGAATCCAAGATGGACAAATGAATGAGAGCATCAGAACCCACAACAGCCTTTAATGAGTCATGAAGGTAACACACATGGATAAAGTTTACAATGGGAACAGTAAGTGACGGTAACGCCAGCGGCTCAAAAGCAATTAAATACTGTATTGAAATCTGGGGAGTTCTTAAGCATAGGATTAAAAGGTGGAGGCTGTGGTGGGGCTACAGTCACCTTGACGAAAGAGGATCACAAGAGTACAGACGCATTGAGCATCGAAGGAACTACCAACGTGATATTCGCAGACCAGACATCCCAAACATATTTAACAGAGGGCAGCCTTGATATAGACAACTCTATATTCAATGCTCGATTTATATTCAAACCACCTTTAGGTACAGAGTCCTGCGGATGTGGATCATCAATTAAAATTGGATAGGAGATAATTATGTGGGCAAAGTTTCAATCATTAGAACCCAAAATGAAATGGGGAATAGTAATAGCAGTGGCAGTTCTATTCGTACTGGCCGCAGTATTTGGCTCACCATCGCCATCTGTTGTGGCGCAATAGGATGTACAACGATAAAGAAAGCAACGGTAGTAGCCACGGGAGCAGCCGTGGGTGCAACTGCGGGGACTGTCTTATCGGGGGGTGTCCTTGCACCGATAGCGGGAGCCATGACGAGTGCCTTTGTGGTCGATGTGGTGACGGAGATATCTTACAGGACGGCGGTGAGTGATATGGATTGTGCACCAGACAATATATGGACAATCATGCAATCACTAGTGGAGATGGGTGGATGGGCATTACTACTGATATTTGTAGCACCAATGGTGATCGGATGGATATTACCCGGACCATTAGAAAAAAAGCGCAAGCAGTAATAGCGGCATTATTACTATCGTCAGTAGCTAATGCTGACCTACATGGTAGTAGAGCAAGTTTCTTAATGGTTGATGATAGATGGATGACGCTCAACTACTTACACCCTAACGCAGAAAAACTAAGAATGAGGGCTGCTGCATTAGCAAACGGTGATACTCATATCTACTTGTACAGTCGTAATGGCGGGGATGGATTCAACGGAGGCCCGAATTTCGATCTCTCCATTATCACTCCTCAGCCAGATTGGGAAGTGCAACTGAATACGTTGAATGACGCAGGGTTAAGTCCTGTTATGTGGCTAACACCAGACGATAGCCCAAGCATTACCTCTAAATCACTGGACGCTCAGAAGGCTCACTTCAGCGAGATCGTCCGCAGGTTTGATGACAAGGTAACAGGATATGTCACCTGCCTAGAATGTGATGAGTATTGGAGCGCCGCGACAACCAATGCGTTGGTCGCTCATTTAAAATCAATCACTGATAAACCAGTTGGAGTTCATCTAACATCTGGTATCGGTGGACACAAAGGAAACAATGAATACTATGCAAATGCTGATTATGTCTTTCTTCAGACTGGTTGGGATAAAACCCCCGCAGAGATTACTGCGATGGTTAAACAGGCGATTGCTGTCACAGGCAAGCCAGTGGTTGCGTCAGAGTATGCGAAAGAGAGTAGATCAGCAGCGGCGAGGGCATTAGGAGATGCCGCTTGTTTAGCGGGGGCCGTAGGCACAGGCACAGGAAGATCGGTAAATTTTTGCGGTCAGCGAGAACAGAAGAAGGTTCACTGGTACAAGAAGTACGAAACGGAAATGGTTGTAGCAGGGATAACAATGGTGACCCTATACGCGGTTACGCGATACGACCTGCCGCTACAGTTGAGAGCAACGGAAGACGGATATCAGATTGGCGCGGTGAAGAAGATTACCAAGAACCAGTCGATAGGTTTGAACTATAGGGATGACGGGACAGTAATAGCCCACTACAGGATTGAATTTTAATGGCTACCATAACATTACGAGAAACAAAAGGAAGCCCTCTATCTTTCGGGGAGATGGATGGTAATCTTACAAGTTTAAATGATAATAAACTTGAGATTATTGACAATCTAACTACGGCTAGTATGAATAAGGATGCAGATTATATTGCATTTGTTAATGGGGCCGGGATAAATAAAAAGGTTCTTGCTAAAAATTCTGTATTTTTTAATAGAACCCTTATTATAAAGGTTATAGCGGATACATTACCCACCTATGTTGGAAATGGTATTGCAAGAATAACCTGCCCATCTGACTTAAATAGTCTGGTACTTTCAAGTGTTGGCGCTCATGTTTATACAGCAGGAGTTACCGGAGCCACTACGATAAAAGTTTATAATGAGACTGACGGAGTGCAAATGTTGACAACCCCGATGACAATAGACTCTTCAGAAGTAGACACTAGTACAGCAGCAACTCCCGCTGTAATTGATATAGATAATGACGATATAGATACTGCCGATGTTCTCAGGTTTGACATTACAACTATATCCACTACCGCGGCTAACGGATTAGAACTAAGGTTGGAATTTAAATCTTGAGTGGATTTAAAGGATATCCCCCCTCTGTACAGATTTTAACACCAGTCCCAGATATATTTGTTGCAGTAAATTCGGACAAAGGAAAGATAAGAGATAATATAAAACATAATATCTCTTTAGGCTTGCAACAAGTTATCCCGCATGAAACACAGTGGGAAAAAGAAATATGTTTAGTGACTGGTGGACCATCATTAAAAGATACAACTGAGTTACTAAAAGAAAAGTTTGATTCAGGAACTCCAATAGTAACTGTTAATGGAACTTATAAGTATTGTATTGACAATGGAATTAGACCGTCTGCATTTGTAATGCTAGATAGTCGAGAGTTTAACAAAAAATTTATAGAGCCAACAATTGATTCATGTAAATATTTAATTGCATCTCAATGCCATCCAGAAGTATTTAAACTTTTAAAAGAAAACAATACTTGGTTATGGCACTGCGATACACAAGAAGAGAACATTGATTTATTAAGAGATCAATACGGAGAAGAGTACAAAGACTTCTTCCCAATAATGGGAGGGTCTACTGTAACACTAAGAGCCTTACATCTATTAAGATTGTTGGGGTTCCACAAGTTTGAAATTTTTGGGTTCGATAGTTGCATCATGGGTGACCATCACGCTTACTCTCAGCCGGAAAATGACAAAGAAGAAGAAATAGATTTAGTTGTAGGTGGGAAACAATTCAGGTGTACTGTAGCCCATTATCACCAAGCGAAAGAGTTTGTTCAATTAGTAGGAGTTACAGGTTCTAACTATGATATTATTGTTCACGGTGATGGACTCATATCATACATAATTAAGAACCCGTCTTCTTTGAAAATTTCTATTTAATGAGCAATATAGATCAGTATAAAAAGTTTCACTCTATGGATGACAGTCATTACTGGGGTGATATGCTTAGATATAATACTAATCAGATAGGTAGATTAGTGGAAGAGACTGAATCTAAAACACTAATGGATTTTGGTTGCGGAAAAGGCAAACAATATCTTGTTGAGGAAGAACATAAGAGTTGGGGGGTTATGCCTCACCTGTATGATCCGGGTGTAGAGGAGTTCTCTGTTCTTCCTGATACTATGTTTGATGGAGTAATATCCACGGATGTTATGGAACATATTCCAGAAGAAAGTATTCAAAGCTCACTAAATGAAATATTTAAAAGGGCAAAAAAGTTCGTGTTCTTGGCAATATCAACTAGGCCAGCAATAACAATATTACCTAATGGTGATAATGCTCATTGCACTGTCAAACCTATTGAATGGTGGCATGAACAAGTTGTTAATTCAAATGTTAAAAATGTATATACACATTTAAAAACATACGGCGATAGCAGTGGGTATAGAATGTATTATTTACCCAATGAAATTTTTATAAAACGATTGGTTATATAGGAGGCGCTTCAATGGCGGCTACAGCATGGAGTTTTTTCAATAGTTTCCGTGAGTATCTAGGAAATGGTCAGTTTGACCTTGATGGCACTGGCGTTAATTTTTTTATGGCACTTCATACAAGCGCGGCTAGTGCAAATGTTGTTAATGTAGCGTTATCAACTCAAGCCTCTCTTGCCAATGAAGTAGCCAATGGCAATGGATATGCAACTGGCGGTTTGTCAGTTAGTGCTAGAACTTGGGCATCTGCCGCTACTAACAAGTATCGGTTTGATTCTACCGCTGTAGTATGGACTGCAACTGGTGGAGATGTTAATAACGTGAAGTATGCTGTCATCTACCAGTCTGGTGGAAAACTAGTGTGCTACTCTAAGTTAACTACTTCCCAATTCAACCTGACCCAGAACAACACACTCACTGTTACTCCAAGTAGTAGCGGTGTTTTTGAACTTACGTAGGGGGTAACATGGCACTAGAAACAGCAGCATGGGTAACTCAATTCGTTGACACGAACCCTACGGCTACAGACCCTGTAAGTCAGGGCGATGATCACTTGAGGATGATCAAGACGGTTTTGAAGAACTCATTTCCCTCAACATCCACTACGGCGATTGTCCCTAATGTATCTGGACAGACAGGTAAATACTTAACTAACGATGGCACTGACACTTCATGGGGAACCGTAACAGCGGCCAGTCCCGGATTTGCCGTTGCAATGGCAATCGCACTATAGGACAAGAAAATGGCACAGGATTTTGAAAAAGTATATAAATCGCAAGTCACAACTTCAGCGCATACGTTACTAACAAGTGACTCTGATGACGCTTTGATTGGAATACGATTAACGAATATTACAACGTCTGCTGTTACTGTGGATGTGTGGATTGATGTCGCGGCTGCGGGAACTACCGCATCTGTTGTCTACATCGCGGATGACTTATCTATCCCTCCCAAGTCTTCAGTTGAACTGATACAGGGTGGAGCAAAGATTGTCATCCAGAGTACAGACTTACTCAGGATACAGGCATCGGCGGCAACTTCTATTTCAGCGTATGTTTCATACGTTGATGCTATCTCAGCGTAGGAGGAATCATGGCTGAAGAACGCAATGGCACGTTGTACATAAACAATCCTCCCGCTAAAGAAGGGTTCTTTGAAACTGCCGCAACGATAGATGGCGATTTTTTAATTGCCGATAACGCGGTTGTTGCTGGCCCAGTGACGTTTACTGGAACGGTTACAGTCACAGGAACTCTGGTGATTGTATGAGTAAGATAAATGTAAATACATGGGAGCCAGAAACTGGGACTGCCGCCACTTTGATGGCAACTGGTGATACCGTAACAGTTCCTTCTGGCGCGACTCTTGCAATAGCATCGGGTGCGACTATAGCGAACTCTGGTACTCAAACAGGTTTCGGACTCTTCTCATCTTACGCAATCATCGCAGATCAGAAAGCACAGAATACTCAGGGTGGTACATTCACATCAGGCGCATGGCGTATACGCGACTTGCAAACAGAAATCGCTGACCCTGATGGGATCGTTTCAATTGCATCAGAACAATTCACATTAGCCGCTGGAACATATCTAATAAAATGGAGCGCCCCCGCTGCGCTTGTTACAGCGCATAAATCACGCCTGTACAACGTGACTGATACAGCAACAGTTGGTGTAGGGTTGTCTGCTTACGCAAATAATACTTATTGGGGTGGTTCAACATCTTCTGGGGCCGCTAGAACAACAATTGCTGGATCGACGGTGTTTCGGATTGAGCATCAATGTGGTTCCACTCAAGCAACCTATGGGCTAGGAATCACATCAAATTTCGACACCGAACAATACACCCTAGTCGAAATCTTCAAGGAGGCGTAATGGACATCAATCTTTGCATACATCATTTAGGTCTTAACGCCAATTTTTATCGGCTGACTCAATCACCACCACCACATGAGTTCGTTGAGTGGCTAGGTTCTGACCCGCAACCAACACAAGCGGAATTAGAAACCGCATGGGCAGCAATTGAGGCTGATCCAGACTATCAAGCCTTTCTCGCTGATCCGACAGTGGGGTATCCGAAATGAGTAGCGAAGTCAAAGCAAATAAATGGTCGCCCGGTACAGGCGTTGCGGGAACCTTGGGAGATTCGGGCGATACTTTTACCGTGCCATCAGGCGCGACTCTGGCAGTAGCATCTGGTGCAACACTCGACATCAACGGCACTGCTGACTTTACTGGCTCAACGGTTACAGGTTTGTCAGCAGGGAAGGTGTTGCAAGTAGTAACTGCTGAAAAAACAGATACATTTTCACACAATTCGGCTACTTGGGTTGATGTGACGGATTTGTCAGTCACCCTGACACCCGCGTCAACGTCCTCAAAGATTCTATTGTTGTCGTCAATCTCCTTTGGAACGAATGGAACAAGCGGGTATGTCTATTTTCGGTTTCATTCCAGCGCGGCTAGTGGTGCAGTTTTTATAGGGGATACAGATGGAAGCAGAGCAAGGGTAAGTTGGGGTGGCGCAGAAAATACCGGTGCCGCTATTATGGGAAATGCTCATTTAAGTTACGTGGATTCCCCATCAACGGCAAGTGCTGTTACTTATAAATTGCAAATCTACGATCAAGGTGTCGGCGCAATCTCTTATGTAAACAGACCCCATTCAGATGTTGATAATGCGTCTTATACAAGGGGAGCGTCATCTATAACTGCATTGGAGATTGGCGCATGAACCATCAAGCAATATACAACACTCATCCTACTGTCGTTTCCATTGATGATGGCAAAGGCGCGATGGATGCAAACGGCAATCCTGTTGCGATAGATCAATCACTGATAGATGCCGAAGTCGCACGACTCCAAGCAGAACAAGCCGCAACCCAATACCAACGTGACCGCGCCGCCGCTTATGCCTCCATTGGCGATCAACTCGATATGCAGTATTGGGATGCGCTCAACGACACAACGACATGGGCTGACCATGTGGCAGAGATCAAAGCGAGGTTCCCTAAATGAGTGAAGTAAAAGTAAACGCCATTAGTCCTCGCAGCGGGACGGACATATCTTTCGCAGATAACGTATTACTACGCCCGGAGATCAAGGACTACGCGGAATCTGTAAACGCTATCGGTGCAACTGGTGGCGGCACACAGGATATAGACCTGACGCTGGGCAATGTAGTCACGGCTACCGTAGACACATCAGCCAACACCTTTACGTTCAGCAATCCACCCGCAACTGGCAAGTCTGGATCGTTCACTTTGATCCTGACCAACGGTGGAAGTCAGACGGTGAACTGGCCCGGAGCAGTAGATTGGGCTGGAGGCACTGCACCCACCCTAACGACTGCTGGGATTGATGTGATCACCTTTACGACTATTGACGCTGGCACTATCTGGTATGGATTTGCCGCTGGCTTGGCGATGGCCTAATGCCATTAGGTGCTAACAAAATAGCCCTATTCGCTGCATCAGCGGGTGGTTTTTCAGCAAGCGGTGGCACTGAAACCACCTATGATTCTGGCGGCACAACTTACATGGTGCATACGTTCACTACATCAGGCACGTTCACCATTGAAGGTGGCTCAGGAGATGTAGACATACTAATGATTGCTGGGGCAGGCGGCGCTGCTGGCGGCACTGGCAACATCAATAAAGGCGGTGGTGGCGGTGGAGCAGGTGGTCAACTGGAAGGTTCAGCCATTGAAATGACTGCGGGTGACTATACGATCACCATCGGCGGCGGCGGCGGCCAATATACAAACGGCAGTGCCTCCACGATAGTAGAAACAACTTGGGGAACTGCAACGGCAGTTGGCGGTGGAGGCGGCCCACATGGGCCAGCAGACGGCAACAGTGGCGGTTCTGGCGGTGGCGCGGCAGGAAGAAGCGCGGCATCTGGTGGGGCGGCAACTCAGGGCGACTCAAACGGCTTAACTGGATATGGCTATGCCGGTGGGAATAGTTTTTACAATGCCTCTGGGGAGGGAGCCGGTGGCGGCGGCGGCGGCGCTGGCGGTGTTGGGGGCAATGCTCCGGCTAGAAGTTCTGGGGGCGCGAAAGGGGTTGGAAGAAGTAACTTAATTCAAACAGGTAGTGGCGATACGCGAGCCATCGGTGGCTACGGGGCTGCGGCACAAAATTGGGGGCCGGGGAATGGCGCGAGTGGCGCGGCCAATTCAGGAAACGGTGGCGATGGCGATAGTGGCACATCGACAACAGGCGGATCGGGTGGATCAGGAACAGTGGTCTTTAGGTACGCCGCATGAGTCATTTTGCAAGAATTGAAAACGGATTAGTCACTCAGGTGATCGTCGCAGAGCAAGAATTCATCGACGGTATAGACGGAGTATGGGTACAGACCTCATACAACACTAGAGGCGGCATTCACTACGCGCCCAATAGTCACGAGCCTGATGGTGGCCTTGCGCTGAGAAAGAACTACGCTGGGATCGGCTTCGACTACGATGAAAATCGTGACGCATTTATCCCACCCAAACCTTTTGATAGTTGGCTGTTGGACGAACCAACCTGCACATGGGAAGCACCAGTGCCGCAACCCGAAGGAAATTACACATGGAACGAACAAGCACAAGCATGGGATTTGGTTGAGGAATAAATTATGGCAGCACTATCTTACAAAATTAATATGCGCGACTATCGCAAAGCATTGCGTGATCTACCCGCTGGCTTGAGAACGGCAGATGATGTAGCCAGTGTTGCTTGGCCTACGGTCTGATGAAAGAACTTCACGTTAGATATATCTAATGTCCACATGGGCGGCTAATACATATAACTGGGACACTATTCCATATGCATGGGATGATCAGTTATTCTATCCCGCCGCCTCTTCTTTAGCATTATCTGGACAAATCCCTGTATCTAAACACGGGCATATAGCATATCCAAGCCATGTAACCCTAACAATGGGTGGGTTTGTTCCCACGATGGATGTGTCTTACGCTCCATCTATAGGGGTTGGAACTCTATCCATCTCAGGCAGTTCTCCTATATTTGCTAAAGGAGTATTCAGGATAGTACCAGAAGGAACTCTATCCTTTAGTCTAAGGCAATGGGACGAGATGTCTGATACTTGGGCCGCAGTAACTGGAACATGGGCATCCTATGGCATGGCCCCATTAGTTGGACAGACACATACATATGATCCAGAGACTGGAATATTTACTATTACTGGTCAAGACGTTGGAATGATACGCAAAGACCCCACATGGAAACCTACAGTATGGATAATATAAAGAAAGAAAAGAGTTTTAGTTGGTCTGAAATGTGCTATAAAATAGATCCTTCCCTTAGTAATCCTACTCCAACTTATATATTTGATAATGGAAATAAAGTATTTTATTCTCCTGCTAAAAAAACAAAGGTGAGAAAATAATGTCTTTTGAAGTAGAGAGGTCAAATACATTTAAAGTTAATGACCATTCATTAGCTAAAAACATTGCAGAGAAATTAGAAGATAAGTATCCTGGATGGCTTTGGGCGGTGCATGTTATGGATGGAATAGTTGGTGTCAAATCTATGAGGCTTTCTGGAAATTGGGGGTTTGTTCTTCATGCAGATAAAATAGATAATGATTATAAAATGGTTGTTATGGCTGGAGGAGAAATCCTAGAAAGGTTCAGGCAGAATAGAGGAAAGTTTAATGACACACTTTACAACGATTTAAACATGGATACCAAAGGAAGGCTTGACGGAGATTTCTCCAAATGAGCTTAATTAATCCTCAGCCACCTACAGAAGGGTCAGAAAATTTAGGTATTAGTAATGATGATTCTCCTGTTGTTGAGGATTTTTGGTTACGTATCGCGCGAGAAGCATACGACAGTTCTAGTGATTGGGTAGATTCTAATCTTAGAGAGCAGTGGGATAAAAGTTTATCTTTATTTAATAGTCAGCATCCTCCAGGATCAAAGTATAATACGTCAGCTTATGATAAGCGATCTAGATTTTTTAGACCAAAAACTAGAACCGCAGTAAGAAATCTTCAGTCAGCTATGGCGGTAGCATTCTTTACAAATGAAGAGGTTCTTAGCGTTCAGCCAAGAAATCCAAATGATCCTGAACAGGTAGCCGCTGCCGCTGTATCTCAATCTATCATGCAGTATCGGCTTACTAATACTATACCATGGTTTCAAACAATGTCTGCCGCTCTTCAAGATGCAGCTGTTCAAGGGGTTTGTGTAAGCCATCAGTATTGGGAATTTGAAGAACAAGAAGAATCTTACATAAATGTAGACGCTCAGAATAAACCTGTTATAGATGAAGAAGGTAACCCAGTTATCTCCAAACAAAAAACATCTATAAAAGATAAACCAATTATAGAACTTATATCTCCAGAGAATATAAGAATAGATCCCGCTTCTGATTGGTCGGATCCAATTGAGAGTAGCCCATATATTATACATCTTATACCAATGTACATACAAGATGTACGGCAAAAAATGGAAGATGGTGAATGGATTGATATATCTATTGGAGAGTTATTATCTTCAGATACTGATGATACGGATAATAGTACTAGGCTTGTTCGTGACGAACCTAGAGAAGATCGCTTAGATAATGATGCCGGTTTTGGAGATATTGATTCATATAAAATTGTATGGATTCATAAAAATATTGTAAAAAAAGAAGGCATTGATTGGTGTTACTATACTGCTGGAACTGAATCTATGCTTACAGAGCCTAAGCCCTTGCAGGAAATGTATCCCTGGTTAAGAAGTGGGGAGCGCCCTTATGTAATGGGATATACTAATGTCGAGTCTCATAAGATCTATCCTTCAGGAACTGTAGAACTAACTCAAGAGCTTCAAGCGGCTGCTAATGATATATGGAACCAAAGGTTTGATAACGTTAAGCTTGCTATGAACAAACGTTACCATATTCGTAGAGATAGAAACATTGATCTAGACGCTCTATTCCGATCTGTACCTGGAGGTGCGGTGGAGATGGATGATCCTGATCAAGACGTTAGAGTCATTGATACAAAAGATGTTACTGGTTCTGCATATGCTGAGCAAGACAGAATCAATATGGACTTTGACGAGCTCCAAGGAAACTTTTCAACATCCACTGTACAGGGAGCTAGATCATTAAATGAAACCGTTGGCGGTATGTCTCTTATGGCAAGCAACAGTGGAACAGTTACAGAATATGTTCTAAGAACGTTTTCAGAAACTTGGGTAGAAAGAACATTAAAGCAGATGTTACGTCTTGAGCAATACTATGAGACAGATGCTGTTATTCTTGAATTAGCTGGAGATGCTGCCGCACAAATTAATGAACAATACCAAGGAGTAGTTGACGATCTTTTAAAGTATGAGGTTTTATTAAAGGTTAATGTTGGTATTAGCGCAACCGATCCATTAAGAAAAATTCAGAATTTAGTATCTGGTATACAGATGTTAGGAGAGCTTCCAGGTTTTGCAGAGAGCTTAAATGTTCCGGAAGTAGTTAAAGAAGTGTTTGGTAACCTTGGCTATAAGGACGGGGAAAGATTTGTTAGTATGGAAGAAAATCCTCAAGTAGCTCAGCTTACCGCACAGATACAAGAGATGCAAGCATACATTGAAGGAGAGCAAGGTAAGCTTCAGAATCGTGTTCAGATAGAGCAGATGAAGCAGCAAGGCAATCTTGAAGCAGCTAATCTTAAGTATGGCGCAGAGATTCGTAAGAAAGAAATGGAAGGACAGCTTAAGTATTTAGACCTACAACTAAAGCAGGAAGATGTCGCAACAAGGAGAGCGGAGCTTATGCTTCAAAGAGAAGCTTTAATAAACCAGATAGCTGATACAGAAATAGCTAGACAAGAAGAGATGGTAGAGGAAGGAGATGTTGGTGTAATGGCAAGAAACGACTATGGTAAAATTCCTTACGCAGTAGGATAATATGGACTATTATGACCCCCGTGAAATTGGGATTGATGACCTAGTTAAAAGAATAAGAATAGGTCACGCAACAAAAGATTTTTTAAACACGTCCGTTGGCCGTGCAATATTAAATAAAGCATTAAACGATTATAAAAAAGGTTTAAGTTTATTAGAAGATATTGGTGTCAATGGGTTTAACGGCTCTTCAGAAGAAGAGTTAACAGAGTACCGGAAGATTATTTCTGATCTCTCAACGCCTTTGAAAGCACTAAAATGGTTTGACAGTGTTCTTCAAGAAGGAGAAAACGCTGATAAGATTGAAAAATATAAATCTTCTGGTCAATTAGAACCATAGGAGATTGTTATGGAAAACGCTACCCAGCAGGATGCGTTGGAATCAGAAGAGGTTGTAGAGCAACCTGTAGAAGATGAAAGCGTAGAAGAATCTAATACTCGCCCTCTTTCAGATAGAGACAAAGCATTAGAAGAGATCTATAATAGGCGAAGAGAAGAAGAGTACACAGAAGAAGAAGAGGTTTCTCAAACCCCTGATGCACCAGTTTGGCATGATGGTGAAAAATGGTTAACTAAAGTAAAAGTAAACGGAGAAGATATAGATGTTCCGTTTGATTCTTTAAAGTCCTCTCATCAGAAAGATAGAGCTTCTCAAGAAAAATTTCAATCCGCTGCTATTAAAGAGCGAGAGCTTATGTATCGTGAGCAGCAGATACAAGAACAACTTAAACAATTAAATTCTCAGCCATCTAATCAGGACGTTGAGCAAGAGGAAGAAGTTAGTGATGTTGGAGACATTGTCGAAAAATATCATGAAGCATTATTCCAAGACGATGCAGCGGAGGCTGCTAAACTACTCAAAACCTTGGCAAATAGTGGGCGCAGTAATGCCACCCAAAATGTAGAAGAGGTTGTAAATCAGGCTATTTTATCTCACGAAGCGAGAAAAAAAGCAGAGCGAGAGCACATTGAGAGAGCCGCGTATCAGGCAGAATTAGAAGATGCTGTTAGATCTTTTCAAGATAATTTTCCAGATATCGCAGAATCTGAAGAGCTCAAAGCAATAGCAGATAGGAAGACGATTACCCTGACTCAGGAAAATCCTGATTGGACACCGTCCCAGATTATCAATGCAGCTGCTGAATATACTCGTGAGTGGTCTGGAGTTAGACCTGAATTAAATGGTAGGTTAGAGCGCAAGAAAAAAATTGTGCGACAACCTAAATCTGTTATGGCTTCAGCTTCAACTGGTAAGGACAATACACCATTGTCTCCTTCACAGATTGTAGCAGAAATGCGACAAGCTAGAGGTCAAACTATATAACTCTTTTGGAGGTTAATTATGGCTGGACAAGTATGGTCAGTTAACACTTCTGGTGGTTATATGTATGCCGATAATCTGAGCCGACTGCTACGCATGTCAGTTCAGCCTATGGTCAAGTTCCGTCAGTTCTGCGATGTAAAAGACGCAGCGCATCAGGGCTTGCACCGTGGTGATACATACCATTGGAACGTGTACAGTGACGTTGCCACTCAAGGCACGACACTGACTGAAACTAGTACTATCCCAGAAACCTCGTTCACTATTTCTCAGGGAACAATGACCATTACGGAAGCTGGCAACAGTGTACCGTTTACTGGTAAGTTGGATGATCTCTCCGAGCAACCTGTGGCCGAAGTTATCAGGAAAGTACTTAAAAATGACGCTAAGAAAGGTTTTGATAATCTTGCTTCTAATCAGTTCAACGATTGTAAATTACGCGTTGTTCCGACTAGTGGCACGAGTACTACCGCTCTTACGTTGACTACTAACGGTGTCGCTGGTGTCACCAACAATATCGCTCTTGGTAAGGAGCACGTTAAGTTGATAACTGATACTATGAAAGAGCGTAACATCCCAGCATATGCTGACGATGATTACTACGCACTTGCATGGCCGTCAACCTGGCGTACTCTTAAGAACGATCTGGAAAGCATTAAGCAGTATATTGATGCGGGATTCCAGATGATCATGAACGGCGAGATTGGTCGTTATGATGGCGTTCGGTTTGTAGAGCAGACTCATGTGAAAAAGGGTAGTTTAGGTACGGCAGGTACCGTAAATGTAACGTCTACATGGTCAAATGCAAAGTCCGATTGGGCTTTCTTTTTCGGTGAAGATACTTGCGCTGAAGCTATTGCCATTCCTGAAGAAATTCGCGGGAAAATTCCTGGCGATTTCGGACGGGACCGTGGCGTGGCCTGGTATTATTTGGGAGGTTTCGGCCTCGTTCACACACAAGCAGCCCAGTCACGTATCGTGATGTGGGACAGCGCGGCTTAAGGAGATATTATTATGAGTTATAGTAATCCACGAGAATATCTTTATGAAGACGCTCTAGTCACCGATTTTGCTGCTGGCACTGGTGTCGCTTGGAGTTTTAAAGGTCCAAGTGGTAAGCAGGGTAGTTTGAAAAACATTGGTGTTTATGTTACTGAAACTTTTGCAGATGATACCATCACTGGGAAGGTTTTAGTTGGCACGACTGCTGATCCGAACTATTACGGTCAGCTTGAAATCGCCGATACTACTGCGGCTACTGATACATTTAATAACCAAGACGACACCAACTGCGTCATTATCGAGGCTCTTCCGGCTGATACACAGATTGAAGTTACTTATGTTCAAGCAACTGATTCTGGCACAGCGGCTGGTAAAGGCAACGCATATGTCGAAGTTGAGTGGTACTGATAGGAGGTTTTATGAAAGATGGTGCAAGCGGTAAAATGCCTGATAATGGTTTGACTGAGAAATCGTCATTTGCTGGTGAATCCAATGCCTCTCTTGGCATGGACAGCAAAGGCAAAGATCAGAAGCCTATCGGTATTGTTAAAAAAAGTGTTTCGTGCTCCCATGGGAAGTTCGAGATGGCGTAATTGAAAAGGGGGAGGGCAACCTCCCCCGATTCATTTTAGGAGAATCAAGTGAAAATTAATTCTATTACAGCTTTTATTGGTGGTAAAGTAGAAACGCCAGTTGAAGGATATGGGTTTACTGAGCCTAAACAAAAAGGCTATACAAGCGGTGACCAATTGTTTGATGCTAGAGCAATGGAGTATAGGGATGAGCAGCCAAACTCTAACAATGAAGCTAGAGTTAATGGTAAAATGGTTCGCTCAGGTATGTCTGTATCTGGATGGGGATTCTAATGGCAATATCAACAGCAAGACAGAAAGCACTACGTGCTGAGATGAAAAGACGGCTTCAAATAACAGCTAATCGTAGAGGAGCCATGAAGAGGGTTGGTGGACAGCATAAAAATGTAGGAAGCGTAAAGGGTTCTGCATTTCGTCCAACTATGGCTGGATTTAAAGATCTAAATAAAGAGGAAATACAGTTTATTAAAGGTGAAAGATCTGCAAATAAAACCTCTGGTGATACTAAAAAAGTTTATAAATCAGCATTTAAAGCTGGACATACAGATACCAAAGATACCAAAGCAAGAACATCTTTAGTAACTCAAGCTAAAAAACTTAAGATGAAGGGCATTGCTAAAGGTGGTACAGTTGGTAAAGGTACTCATGCTTCAGGAGCTGCTAGAAAAGAAGCCGCAGCATGGCGGAAAAAGCATGTAGATGCTTTAAAGAAAAAGCACAAGATTGGTGCCGGTAGTACTGCTGCACAAAGAACTGCTTTTAAAAATGCACGAGGAAAAGTTATCAAGCGACACGCTAGTATGACAAAGAAATCTTGAGAATAATAAAAGTTCCTGAAAAGGAAATAGAAGATTTTACTCCAGAAGATTTTGGTGGAGTAAGAAAAGAAAAAACAGTTTGTGTAATTAGATATGGAGCTTTCGGAGATATACTGCAAACAAGTTCAGTATTACCTTTATTAAAAGAGCAGGGTTACAGGGTGTGCGTAAATACCCAAGAAGTAGGAAATGATATATTAAAATCAAATCCTTATGTAGATGAGCTTTTAATACAAAGAAAGAATCAAATCTATCCTGATAGGCTTGAAGAGTATTGGGTTAACTTTGATTCATTATTTGATAAGGTAATTCAATTCTCTGAATCTATAGAAGGAAGCCTTCTTCTTGTTGGAGATAGAACAGAGGGCCTAAAAGATGGGCCAACTCTAATAAAAGGTGATGAGAGATTTAACTGGGATAAGGAAAGGATTCATGCAGAGTGTAATGTAAATTACATGGAAAAGATGCATGATATTGCAGGGGTCGAACATAAGTTTGAACCATTATTTTATCCAACCAAGAAAGAAAAAGTATGGGCTCAGGAATGGAAAAGGAATAGAGTTAGAACAAAATATTTAGTGATGAACGCTTTGTCTGGATCTTCCGTTCATAAGGTATGGCCGTGGAATGATTCTTTAATTGATAAGATTATAGGAACAAGAAAGGATGTTACTATAGTTACTGTTGGAGATGAGGCATGCAAAATTCTAGAGCAAGGTTGGGAAAAAGAAAGAAGGGTTATAACTAAATCAGGATCTTGGTCTATAAGAGAAACATTAGCAGTTGCTAAGTTATGCAATGCTATAGTTGGTCCAGAAACTGGAGTGTTAAATTCTGTATCTTCAATAGCAAGTATACATAAATCTTTATTCCTTTCTCATTCGTCAAAAGAAAATTTAAGCAAGCATTGGAAAAATACCACCTCATTTGAACCTTTCGATGCGGAGTGTTATCCATGTCATAAGCTTCATCATGGGTTTGATACTTGTACAAGAGATGAGGAAACGGGTGGCGCTTTATGCGCTTCAAAAATATCACCAGGTAAAGTTTACATGGATATAGCGAAGAATTTAAAATGAGCACTTATCTAGTTTTATGCCAAGACATGGCCAGAGATATAGGAATTCCTGGAACAGGACCCTCAAGCGTTACCTCTACTTCTTTGTCAGAAGAGGAGAATGCTGTTGTTCGTTATATAAAGAATGCTGATCTTGATGTTCAGAGAAGGTGGTTTAACTGGGATTTTCTATGGGGTGAAACTACTATTACTCCGTCTGTTGGAACCTCAACTCTTACATCTCCATCAGACCTAGGCAACTGGAATCTTAACTCTGTTGTTTGGTCTAAAACTACAAGCTCTTACCAAGAGTTAGAATATATAGATTGGGATCAATATAAACTTGAGTATAAATTAGGGTCTATAGACTCAGGAACTCCTGAACTTTTTTCTGTAAAGCCTGATAATGTGCTAGATGTTTATCCAACTCCAGATGCCACCACCACTATATCAGCTGACTATTGGAAGACTCCAACAGAGCTTGCAGCTGATGCAGATATATCAGCTATACCTCCTAGATTTCACAGCATTATTATTGCAAGAGCTAAGATTTATTATGGAGAGAATGAAGATGCTCCAGAAATATTAAGCGGTGCATTAGCTACATTTGAAGATCTACTTGACAAGCTTGAGTCTGATCAACTGCCTGGGCAAAAGAATAGAAGGTTCTCTAGAGTTCAAGATCTATTTAATTATACAGTTACTCCAGAATGACAAAGCTACGTAATAGAGGGTTAGCTCCTTCAGGATTAAAATCTAATTACTTTCCGCTAACTGGCGGATTGAATATGGTAGATCCTGCCCTGTCTATTACGCCCGGTGAGTGTGTATCTGCTAATAACTTTGAAGTTGATATAAGGGGGAGATATCAAAGGATTGATGGATACGAAAGAGCTGATGGACAAACTCTTCCATCAGAGATTACGTATTATAGAATTCCATTTACATTGGGAACATCTAGAGACTCTGTTTTTGATAGCGCTTTTAGTTCTGCTTTTGATATGCAGATTCCTTCAACGGGTGACTTAGTTAAGGGAGAAACTAGCGGAGCTTTAGGGTCTATACTGCAAGTAAGCATAGAAGATGTTACAGGAGACGCATCAGCTGGATCATTTGCGGGCTCTGATGCTGAAGGATATATTTATTTTATTGTTGTAAGCGGAACTCTTCAAGATGGAGAGACTTTGTTATTTTTAAATAAGGACAGCGCTTTCGGCGTTGCATTCAATGTGGAGTTTAGTTAATGGGAACACCAACAGCTTTAAGACAAACTAGGGCATACCTAACTGGAACTAGTTTTGCCAATAATACAACCGGTGCTATTACAGCGCAGATGGTTAGGCAATTTACAGAATCCGGTATGGGAGGATATGCTTGTATAAATAATGCCGCAGGGGATGGAACCCCGGTAGCACAAGCAGTGGCTAATGCAACTACAGTAACTGTAGATTGGTCTTTAGGATCGTCTGGATCGGATGTAGCACAGGATACTGGAACCGTGTCAGCAACAACTGTTGGAGCGGATGCTGATTTTGCAAATGATCAGATTAGAATATATGATAAAGGATTCTATGCAGTTAATTGCAATATATCACTTAAGCAGGCAGCAACAGCTAATATAATTTGGACTGCAATGATATCCACTGACAATACTGGAGGCTCAACTGTAGATACTCCAGCACTTAAATCCTCTCAGTATATAACAAATGCTAATGACTCTGGCAATTTCAACATGTGTGGTATAATTGATACTACTGGTCATACAACTTACACAGATGTATATGCTAGAATAAAACATGACAATGGTAGCAGCCAAAATATGTTACTATGGTTTGGGCAGTTAATGGTATACAGGATTGGTTAATGGGGCTTTATGCTACCTCTCTATCATATGGACCTCCAGTACTAAGGGACGCTGACGCAGATGCTTCTCTTGTTACTGAACTTCAAACAGCTATAGAGGACCAAAGAAGTAATATAAATATAGTGCCCGGAGAGGGCAGTGTTTTAGGTGTATGGGTGTTTAGTGGTAATATTTATGCCTTTAGAAATAAAACCGGCAACGCTACAGCCGCCATGTATAAATCTACAACTACAGGTTGGGATGAAGTAGACTTAGGAACTGCTTTAAATTTTGATGGTACAACTACAAATGGAGAATTTATAGTTGGTTCTGTTATAACAGGTGCTGGCGGTGCAACGGGAACAATTGCTGGAGTTTCTTACTATGGGCTTTGGGAGACAGGCGCTAAAGGAACGGTTGTTCTTACTGGAATAACAGGCACCTTTGTAGATGATGAGGCCCTATCATCTCCAACTTTAGCGTTTGATGCGGGAACATCAGAGATAAAAAAAGATGATGTAATAACAGGCGCCACTTCTGGTATAACTGCAACAGTAAAAAAAGTTACTATATCTTCTGGAGCTTGGAGTAGTAGCGATGCTGTTGGTTATTTTTCCATAACAGGGAATACTGGGACTTGGACAGATGGAGAAAAGATACAGGTCTCTAGCGCAGATAAAGCGGATGTAAATGGCGCGTCTCAACCCTCTTCCAGAACCCTAGCCAAGGCTGATGGAACACAGTATGCCCAAACAATAGAGCCTGGCGGTAAATATGAATTTATAACCTACAATTTTAGGGGTGATACCGCTGGTATAACCATGTATGGTGTGAATACTGTTGGTAACGGTTTCTCTTGGGATGGTACAACCTTTATAAAGATAAAAACTGGGACAACAACAGATACCCCAGAGCATGTTATAGCCCATAACAAACATTTATTTTATTCTTATCCTGGAGGTTCTATACAACACTCCAGTATAGGAGCGCCCACTCAGTGGAGTGCAATAACGGGAGCAGCAGAGCTTTCAGTTGGAGATGTGGTATCAGGATTCTCCACAGAAGTAAACGATGTAATGTCCATCTTTACAAAAAATGAAACATTCATGTTATATGGATCATCAGCTGCTGACTGGAATCTAAGGAGATTTCACCAAGGAACGGGAGCGGTCCCATATACATTACAGAAGATGGATCAAACTTTCTTCTTGGATGATAGAGGGATTACATCTATCTTTACTGTTCAGGCATTTGGAGACTTCCAATCTGCCGTAGCGTCAGATTCTATTGATCCTTATATACAGAAGAAGAAAGATAACGCCATTCTTTCTGTAAAGGTAAGAGGTAAAAATCAGTATAGACTATACTTTGACGACAAAACAGGTATAGAGATGACCTATATAAACAGGCAGAATCAAGGGATAATGCCGTTTACTATGAAAGATCAAATATCTGCTGTATGTTCTGCTGAAGATTCTAATGGATTCGAGGTTGTATACGGTGGATTCTCTGATGGGTATGTAAGAAAGATTGATTCAGGAACCAGCTTTGATGGACAATCTATTCCATCCTTTATTAGAACAGCGTACCATAACTATGGTTCACCACAAACTAAAAAAAGATTCCGCGATCTTAATCTAGAAGTTAATGCAGACACTTCAACAACCTTAACAGTGCAGCCAAGCTTTGATTTTGGTGGAACCTTTACACCAAGAAGCTCTCCATCAGCATCTTCTTATACTGTAAATGTTACCGCTGATCAATGGAATGAGGATGATATATCCAATGATTCCACAGGAGTAACAGTGGTTGCATCTGAAAGAATTAAAATAAACGGCATAGGAACTAACATGGGTCTCATTATCAAGAACGAATCAATCTATGATAAACCAATTACGCTTCAAGGTGTGGTTGTAAACTATTCTCTTAGAGGAATTAGGCGATGAATATTCCAAAGACAAGGGGCAAGACAAGTCTTGCATATGTAACCAATGAAGAGCGTAAACTTCTAAGACGTAGAGATGCTGTAAAGGGTTCACCTAATGCTAAGACCTCTCCCCAAGGAATTGCTCGTTTAGAGGCTGATGGAGGTGGCGATGACTATCTAGCGGACATGGAGAGAGCTAGAGTCCTTAGAGAGAAAGAGAAAGCCCTAAAGGATGCAGGCTTTATAGAATCTATGATCATGGGCGGTGGCGAGGAAGGTGGCGGAGATATGGGATATTTCCACCCTGGGAAAAAACTAGGTGCTGGATATGTTGGCGCTCCTACTACTCCAACCTCAGCATCCAGACCAATTGGTATATCTTCTAGAGATTGGGGTAAGACAGCAGCGGTTGAACCTATAACAGCCCCTATAACAGCCCCTATAACAAAGGCTCCTACAAAATCTGCTTCCAAGAAACCTAAGAAGAAACCTAAGAAGCCTTATACTCCTGTACCAGGCATAGACTATGATGCGGACCCTCTTCCTGGAGACTATGCTACTCCCACTACTCCCACTACTCCCGCTTCCGGCGGAGGTGGTGGAGGTGTCAACGCTACTATAGATCAATCACAACTTCAGCAGCCAATGCTAGATGAGATCGTTGCTGAAGGAGTTAACTCAGAGCTTCTGGAAACCAGGCTAACCAACCTTGTTAATAAAAACAATCCCTTATTCAAAGCTGCAACCACAAAGGCAATGCAAGCTATGGCTGCTCGCGGGTTAGTTAATAGTTCTATTGCAGAAGAAGCTGTAATGAATGCAATCTTAAGTGTAGCAATACCTATTGCTGAGCGTGATGCCTCCGCTTATATGAATCAGAGAATGCAGAACCAGGCTTATAGTAATGAGTTCAAGGCTCAGCAGAACCAAGCATACTATGCTCAGTTCATGCAAAAACTACAGCACTCAATGGACACAGCTATGAGACAATTAACTGAACGATCAGCTAACTGGAGAGCTGTGCTTGCTCAACGTGGGGCTATAGCTACTACGTCAGGCATGGATACAGCTGCAACAGAAGCGGCAATGGGGGCAGTAACCCCGGATTGGTGGGCATAATGGCTAGAACATATAGAACTTCCGGAGTAAATACAGACGGTACTTCAGTCTTAGCCGCAACACCTAAAAAGAAAAGCAAGAGCCCGAAGCTTTGGACTGCCATTGGCATAGGAGCATTAGCTATAGGAGGTCTTGCAGCTTATGGTGGATGGGGTTCTACTGGCGGTGGAGGATTCCTTAGTAGTTTGAAAGGTGGGTGGGGTAAGTTGTTTGGGGGGGCTACTGCTGCTACTGCTGCTACTGGTGGTAGCACTTTTTCTAGCAAACTTATACCAGCAACCGCAGGTTTAGCAAGCAAAATTCCATCAGCTTACTCTTCTGCCGGAACTTCATCTTTAGCTACTACAGGAGCTTCAGCAGCTGCCTCCGGAGGTGGACTTAAAGGATTCTTCTCAGGCTTAAGTAACATGAGTAGTGGATCGGCTTACTTATGGGGGAGTGCCTTACAAACAGTTGGAAGCCTTTTGGATTCGTCAGACGAAGACATGCTAGCTTTTAATACAGCTCAACATGAAGATCAAATGGATTATAGATACGCGGCTCTTGAAGAGCAAAAGAGGGCGGCAGAAGCCGCCCTTGCAGCAGAAATAGAAGCTGCTAAGGCCGCTCAAGAAAGCAGGAATAGGGAGGGTGCTATGGCTTCAACATTTATGGGGCATACATCTCCTATAATGGGTAGTGAAGAAGGCGTTTCTGGCGTTACTCCTGGCTATACCCCTAAGAAACCAAAGACTTATCCAGAATTTCACCCATCTGGTGGATTAATTTCAGCAGGTAGCGTAGCATGATAAAAGAACAAGCAAGGCCAATGCCTATACCGACAGGCAATACAACTGCTAGTGCAGAAGAACAAGAGATGAGTGAGGCTGGCATGGAGCTAGCTTCAGCAGAAGAGATTGAACTAGCTAAGGGTGTTGTAGAGAATGTAGTAAAATACATTTATTCTGATGGAGCTCCAGATATAATTGAAAAGATAAGCGATGGGAATCCTCAAAGTCTTGGGGAGGTTGCTGGAAATCTAGTGACTAATGAGATAGCTCTTGAGGAAGAGGAAGGAAGAGACATCTCCCGCGATATCGAAGTAGAGATTATGACAGAGATTGTGCATGAACTCACCGATCTAGCAATGTATGAAAAGATTGTTGACTTACCAGATGAGCGTAGTGAGCAGACCTTTATGGGCGAGGCTCTTACCTATGCTATAGGGTCGGCTATGGAATCTAATGATCCTCAGTTTACCCCAGACTCTATGATGGAAATGGTTACCAACATGATAAACACCAGCTCTCAATCAGGACAACCAGTAGATGGGGTGATGGCTCCGCAGGAGGTAATCAATGGGGCTTAATTGGAGTAAAGGTTTAATAGCAGCAGGGTCTGGACTAAAGGAATACTCAGCAATAAAAGCTAAAGAAGAGTACATGGCCGCAGCATCTGCAACCGCAACCGCTAAGGATGTAATGGGCGGATATGAAACTTTATATAAAGGTGTAAATGATGAAATCAATTCTATAAATTCTCGCAACCAAATGGGTGGCGCGGTTGATCCTACTTTACAACCAAGGTTAGATGATTTATATAAATACCAAGGAATACTTGCAAAAGCTATAAGGACTAGAAATCCTATACCGGATGAGATACTTGCACAACTAACATCTACTAGTGGTGATACAACGCCTGATGAAGTGATTGAGGATGACGCTGAAAGCTGGTTAAGCAAGGTCTGGTCTGATATTGGCCCAGTCTCTAAGAAAGGATGGGAATTTTTAAAAGAATATTACTATGAAAGCTGGGATAAAGATGACATAGAAATGCCGCTTACTATATCATCAGAAGAAAAAGAAAGAATTACACGTTGGGCAAAGACTAACTGGGATAAGATAAAGGATAAGATTAAATCTAATCTAAATGAAACCAACAGTGGAGAAGGAGCTCAAACTCCTGGAGGTTTTATTGGTGAAGATTTATCATCTACTTCACAGAATCCTCAAGGACTTATTTCGGAAGGGGAGATTGCAGCAGATGAGCTAGCAGCTCTTGATCAACGATTCTCAGCGGGAGGTATATCTGATCCAGGATCAACCGCGCAAGCAGGCATTGGAATGTCAGAAGAGGGGCTGACTCAGTTAATAAAAGAAAACACGATACAGCAGGATGAGGGTGTACAGCAAGCAGAACAACTGAATAAATTTATAGGATCAGAAGAAGCTATAAGCTCATTAGGAGCTATAGGTGGACCAGTGGCTGAGCCAGCAGGTGAGTCAACCATAGTTGAATTCATCATAGGAAATCCTTCATCTAAAATTAAAGTATCGTCTCCAGAAGTAGAGGAGAAAAAATCAATTTCTATATCTAATGCTCTAGGAGCTATTAGAAATGTTGAGTCTAATGTCAATGGGTATAATGCTGTAAAAGGATCTAAGTCTGGAGATAGAGGGTTAACTACTTCTACAGTAGGAGAGGCTGTAAAGAAACACAAAAACAAGGCAATAGGTGTTGGCCAGTTTAAGTATAAGGAGTTCATGGTTCCGACTGCTAAGAAGTGGTTTGGAATGACAGAGGCACAGCTTAAGAAACAAATACTTACACCCCAGTTCCAAGATGCTTTAGTTATAGCTGGACTATATGACGCTGGCTTAGAACAGTATGCTGAAGGAAGTATTAACTTAGATCAATTCCAAAAAAGAATTGCAAATATCTGGAGAGGACTACCACCTGATAAGGACACAAAGAAAGGAGACGTTACTGATAAGTATGGCAACATAGCTGGAATGTCTGGAGAAGACTTACAGAACAGAATGCAAAAAGGATTACTGAGTAACTAATATGTCTAGACCTATAGAAAGAATTCTTACTGAAGGCTCTTTCGGCTACGAAAATTATCAGCCACTAGTTCCAGATAACACTTCTAAAGAATCTGATGAGGCTGGACGATTTGGTGCGTCTGTAGATTCAATGCAGTACCTTATTGGTAGTGCGTTAGAATTTGGATCAGAGTCTGCTGGTTTTGAAAATCTTTCTGCTTATTTCGCAACAGTAAGGAGTAAAAATAAAGCAGAACTAGAGGAGTATCAAAGGGTAACATTTAAAGATTCTAAAATTTTTGATGGTGATGATGACTCTAGTAATAATTTTTCTAAATATCTTTTTGATCTTATAGTTATTGATGGGGCAAGCATGGTAGCTACTGGTCTTGCCGCTATGGGAGCAACAGCTCTTACTGGGGGTGGAGCAGCTGGAGTAATGGCCGCTATGGTGGGGGCTGGTGGTGCATCTTTCTTGCTTAACTCTGGAGAGACTTTTGCAGAATCTGTTGAAGCTGTGGGTAAAAAGAATGTAGACAAGGGTCTAGTACTTGGAGCATCTTTAATCATGGCGGCTCTTGATGCCGCAGTTCCTTTAAAAGTTGCTGGAGCAGTATCAAAAACTCTAAGGGGGAAATTAAATGCCGCCTCTGCAAAACAATTGGGAAAGGATAGCATTTTATGGAGAGCAACTAAGCAAGCAGTGAAGGGTAGTTTTTCTGAAGGATCTACCGAAGCAATGCAGGAGATAATAAAGGTAGCCTCCATTAATCTACAAGAAGGAAAGGATCCTTTCGATTTTTCTAAAGAACAAATTGAAGGATTTAAAGAAGCCGGAATTGGTGGAGCAATTTTAGGTGGAGCAGTAATGATTGGAACCTCTCAAGTAGGGGCCAAGTTAGCTAAGGAAATAAATCCTAGAAAAGAAGAAGCTGTTGATGAAATAAAATCTGAATTAAAATTAAAGAAAGCAGAGCTTAATGCGGAAAGAGATGAGCTTTCTAAACAGCCAAGAACAAGAGAGAATATAAAAAAATCTAGAACTATACTAGATAAAATTAGTGTACTAGAAAAAGAAGCTAATAAAAAAGAAACAAAGGTATGGAGTGCGAAGTCTCTTGATGAGGTCAATAAACTTGTACCAATTAAAGAAGAGGAAGCAGCAAAAGAAGGTGAAGGTGAAAAAACTTTAGATGAACAGATAGCTGAAGGCTTAACCCTACAGCAAATAAAAGACTCTGATAAATTAAGACAAGCCGAAAGAGCTACGCAGCCTGAGACAGTTCCACTTAAGCCAGTTGATGTTGCTAGTGCGACAGCTGACGCAGCTCCAGATCAACAGCCTGATCTTGCTAATGCAAATAAAGATGCAGCCCCTGTAGTAGTTGCCCCCAATCTACCATTTAAATATGATGGGGGAGAAATTGAAACTACTATTACTCCTGAAGAAGCAGAAGTTAGAGAGGAAGCTAGAGTAGAAGCAGAAAGGATTGCATCTCTTACCCCAGCTGGTACTGAAGGAACCCCTGTAAGAACCCCGCAGCAACAAGTCATCACCTCTGGAGGGCCTGCAACTGCGCCAGTAGGTACTGAGAGAGGTCGATCCGCCACTCAAGAACAACTTGATGCCATCCCCCCGTTTGAAAGACCGTATCCAGGAGAAGTTCCTGGGTTACCGGCAGCACCCAAAGAAGGTGCAGCACCCCAACCCTCCCCACATACACCATCCTTTGAGATAGATTCTCGAAGAGGTCTTCCCGTTGTTCCAAAAGATCCTAATCGTAGTCGAGGCCCTTACTCTACACTGAGAGAAGAGAGGCGTATAGCAAGGGAAACAGAGGCGAAGAGACAAGCCGAAAGAAAAACTCAGCCTATCATTACCCCAGTTGTTGGAGAGGTAGTAACTTTCGGAGAGATATTAATAACTGCTCCAGATATTGAAGCAGCTAAGTATGCTAAGCAAAGAAAAGATATAGAAGATGAGGCTGATAAGGCTTACAATGAAGCGTATAACGAGGCTCAATTAAATTATGGATATGGTCACGAAGAGGCAAGCAACTCAGGGGAAGAAGCTTATCAAAGAGTGATGCAAGAAGGTGGTGATGGAAGGAAAAGGTTGTATTCTTCTCCAGAAGCAAGAGCCAAGGCTGAGAAAGAAGCCGCCGCTGATAGACAGAAGCGTAAGGATACTATAACAGCCCAAGCAACTATGGAGCTTGAGGCTCAAGAGAAATTTGAAAAGGATGAAACTAGTAGATTAAAAACTCTTGCTGAAGAGAAGGCAGAGAACTTTATGGACTGGCTCAATACTAAAGATCCTGATCCAACCATTGAAGAAATTGAAGCGAGAAGGAAATCAGATATTGAATCTTTAAGAGGTAGCATTGAAGGAGATCCAAAGCTTGGGGGTGTTGCAGCTGCTAATACTTATCGAAAGATTGCAAACAGAGAAAGAATAAATAAAATACTTGAGAATAGAAATGTTAATTTTGCTACCACACCTGAGCAGAAGGGTCAGATAGAGCCAGACAAGAAAGCTAAAGCAAAGACTAAAGCAGCTCCAAAGGCTACTACTGAAAAGGCCCCACCTAAAGGTGGTGTTGGTTCCTCTGGCGCACCAACCCCAGCAGATGCAACACCTGCCGCTACTGAAGAAAGCGTTCCTGTTGTTGATCCAAGAATAGAAACTGCTGAACCTGGTTCAACTATAACTATCTACGATATGGAGGGGAATCCACAAGAGGTTGAACTTGTACGTGTTAAAGGGGATTCTATTATTGTAAGAACTGCTGATGGAGATGAGCAGCTTATTTCTTATGATATTGATCTTCAAAATCCTAACAGCCCAGATTATGTTATAGTTGGATTTGAATTTAAAGGAGAGCCTAAAACTGTAAAAGAGCTTTCAGATAAAGAGTTAAATGATATAGAAAGTAAGTCTCAAAAGGCAATTGAAAATCTTGTTGCTGAAGTTGAGACTGGCACTACAAGTAATATGAGTCCATTTACTTCTTATAAAATATGGAAGCATAACAGGAATGCCATAAGAGCTGAGAAAGCTAGAAGGGCTAAGCCTGTTGAACCAGCAGCGGCTGCCCCCGTTGAGACCAAGAAGACTCCCACCCAAGCAGACGCTACTCCTACTGTTGGTGATACACAGGCAAAAGTTCCTGATATTTCAAACGTCACTGTTGTTGCTGATGATCCTCTTGATGTAGCTGATCGTAAACGTATTAGCGAGCTTCAAAAGCAGCAGGAGGTAATAGATGATTCTTTAGCTGACAATGAGCCATCAGGTAGAAACCTAGAACATGAAAAGCTTAGGCTAGAAGAGCTGGACATAGAAATAGAAATGAGGGAAAGAGGGATTTTAAGAAGAGGGTGGGATCTTGAAGAGCGCAGAACAAACTCCGACTTAGGGGGCGAAAGCAAGAATCCTCTTCCTGAATTGATAGAAACAAGAGATCAAGTCAAGAAAAATATTGCTCGTATGGAGGCAGATACCACTCCCGCCCAATCAGATGTAACTCCTCCAGTAACTACTACTAAGGAAGCAGAGCCTGCTCCCAAGCCTGTTGCTACTGAAAAGCCTACTACTACTGACAAGGAAGCTACTACTACTAAGGAAACTCCTGCTACTACTGACAAGGAAGTGGCTACTGATACGGGTAAAGGTAAGACTTCTATAAAAGGAGCAACAGCTGATGACATTGCACAAACAGTAGTAGAGGCTGTGCTCAAAACTGAGGTAGATACTGGAACTGTTACTGGTGAAGCTGCTGCTGACATAGCTGCTGTGGATACCGCGGCTGAGCAAGATGCCGCTTCTGCTGAAAACGCTAATGTGGGGGGTTCGACCCCAGAAAGCACTGCTATTGAAGGGTCTGCTGCAACACAAACACCCGATCTATCAACTGCCACGGTTGAGGATAAAGTTGTTGTAGGTGATGCTGTAGCTGATGTTGTGCCTACAGAGACAGTACCTAGGGAAGCTCCTGTATTAAAGTATGCAGAGTCTACTGTTAATCCACAGGGTGTTCCCATTAGGATATATGAAGACCCGGAAAATCCTGGGATTAATATCGTTGAGTCAGAAGGTGTTGTGCTTTATCGCAGAAAGGATATAGCTAAGGCTGAAACTCTTGCTAATAATGCTACAGCAGCAACAGTAGAACGCCACATCCCTAAAGTAAAGGCTGCACCTAAAGCAAGGCCAGAAGGTAAGACCTATAGTGGGCCTAAGCCCAAAGGAGCAAGCGATGCTTTGGTTAAATGGTTATCTGGAACTGCGCCGTTTAGACCTACCATTGCAGCGCAAAGAGCAACACAAGCAAAAAATGTAGGGCTTGATCCAACTCAGTACACCACTGAAGAAGAGTTGTATGATGCTATTATCGAGAAGATAGAGGCTACTCCAGTAGAACCAGTTGCACCAGTAGAAGCAGATGTTCAAGAGATAGCAGAAGAAATAGTTGAAGAGTCTAATATAGATAGGCTTGGTAGACTAAGAATGGAAAGGAAAGTTACGGATGAAATGTATCCTGAGATAGATGAGGATGGAGATACAATCACGATAACAAATGAAGAAAAAGTAGCGCTTATCAAGGGTGAACCTGAACCTGACAGTACAACTGAGTTCTATGACGATACGGGCTGGTATGACACTGAAGCTGCCAATCGTGCAGCCGCAAAACAAGAGCGGCTAGAGAATGAAGCTAGGTCAGCAGAAAGAAGTCTTGAAAAACAAACACCAGTATACTTAACAAGTCTTCCATTAGCTACAGCTCTTAAGAATATTTCTAATCCAAGAAAGCCAGATGGCTATGATATCAATGCGTTACGAGCTATTGCTGAGAACATACTTGAATCAGATCCATCCTTTACCTATAACAAAAAAGGCAAAAGGAAAGAGCTCGAAGCATCTATCCATGAATGGCTTATTGATCAGGAAAATATAACTGAAGTAGAAGATAACTCTCCGTATGAAAATACAGTTGATGAAGACACTGGTATTATATCTACAGGGCCAAAGCCTGCGGCGGAGTCACGAGCCCCTACAGTATTAGAAAGTCTAAAAGGGGAGAGGGGTTTCAACGCTACTGAGGTTGAAGCCTCTATTAACGAGGAGCTTGTAAAAATATTTGGTAGTAGAACTGTCAAAGAAATGAAGAAGCTTTTCTTTATAAATTTTCTTTCTAACAAGGAGGCGATCAAGACTAGAGGGGTAGATAACTTAAGCACCATTGCATTTGTAGATCAGAATAACGGGTCGGTGTATTTTATTCCATCAAGAATATCAAACAATACTGTTGCTACTAGTGATTCTATAAGAGGATTAATATGGCATGAGATTGGAGTCCATGTTGGTAGAGATCTATTATCTTCTAACGAGTTCTCATCTGTCATAGGTGAAGTTCGCAAGATGTATAATAATGGAGACACCTATGCAGTAGATGCATATGAACAAGTGGTTACCAACTATAAGAATTTGCTTATTGATGGTGATCCAGCATCAGCTCTTGATTCAGACTCACCTACCAATATGTTTTGGGAAGAAGTTCTTGCTCATATGATACAGTATAGAGGAGAAGAATTAAATCTTCAAAGACCTTCTCTTATAAAGAGAGTTCAGGATGCATTTAAAAAATTCTTCTTGAGAATTGGTGAAGCATTTGGTATGGAAGATGCGCCAGCTATAAGCATAGATGATCTCTTTAATATCATGGCGGGAGCAACTATAGAAAGACTTCCATCGTTTATTAATTCTCGTCTTGTTAGTCTAGCAGAAAAAAATATAACTACGGATGCCGCTCATAGTTATTTAGATCATACCTTTAAACGCAGACTCAAAGCAAGAAACGATTTTATAAATGACTCTGTAGAAAAGAATCATATGTATCATGGGTCAGATAAAAACTGGTCAGCTCCTATTCTAGAGTTCACTGAGTTAGGACTTCATGTTGGGACAATGCAAGCAGCTCTTCAAAAAGTAAAAGGCGATGAGTCCAAGCTTAAGAAAGGATACATTAAAGTTACTAATCCATTTGTTACTAAAGACATGGGGTATTTTGCCGGACCAGAACTTTGGGAAAATAATTTAAATGACATGATGAGAGATGGGGAGATCTCAGAAAAAGAGTATAAATTACTATTTCCTATTGCTAAAGGGTGGTCAAACACTCTAGCTCCACTGTCGGGAGATAAGTTAATCCTTGAAGGATTCAAAGAATTTTCAGCTGACTTAAGAGAGGCTCTTCAATCATTAGGCTATGATGCAGTATCGTATGTAAATAAATCAGAAGATTCAGGCAGTGTTAGTTACATCCTGCTATCTGATAACCAGTTTAAAAGTGTTGAATCACTAACGTTTAACTCTGGAATCAATGCCTTCAAAGATGCAAGAGCTGCCATCGCATCTCCAGAAAAAGAACTTGGCCTTACTAAGAAGATAAATGATATTGCAAAGCCACAAGTAAAGGACACTAGAGAATCTCAAGGAAAATTATTCCGTGCTGCTAAGAGAATCCAGAGAGCCATCGAACCATTGATGACTCTTGCAGGGTACACCACTCTTGAAACTCAGAGGATGCTTACGAAGGGAGAGATAGGTAGATACCATAACATGGGAAGGGTGTTGTTTGATGTGCTCTATCAGGCTGATGCCAAAGAAAAGAAAGTTATCCTAGATTACTTTGAAACAAAGAACG
>Ga0209657_1000099_pt1 | contig 60331 bp, 64 predicted proteins | sample SaaInlV_100m_DNA_FD_184650 | JGI IMG/M metagenome (GOLD analysis project Ga0209657, IMG submission 184650) | Marine microbial communities from expanding oxygen minimum zones in the Saanich Inlet - SI037_S3LV_100m_DNA (SPAdes) (version 2) | ecosystem: Environmental > Aquatic > Marine > Intertidal... | reverse complement strand
TACACTATACACCATCGGGCATATGCATGTGCATACATAAATAGATTAGGAGACCACGCTTACTTACTGCCGGATATGTGAGCCGGTGTATAGTTTTAACGAATGGTGGTTTTAGCCGTAACTCCTAAATTGGTGGAGGTGGGGGGAGTTGAACCCCCGTCTCTAATGCCTTCTTACTATAGTTCATTCACAAGGTTAGTCCATTTAGTAATCCGGTGGGTAATGAATGGACAAACATTACCCAGGATTTTTTGTTCTGTTGGGGCTGGGGACCACCGATTATAACAGTTCCACAATTATCGGCTTCGGAGCCTATATCCTATCAGGAAGTTTAAAATACATTTAAACTCAACTCGTCCATCTAGGAGGTGTTACACCCTCAGGCAGCCATAGCCAAGGCTACGGGAGCTTCGAATGCAACAACCTTATCATCGTAAGATGCGCCAGGTAAACAGCGTAGTACATTTTATGGAAGCCAAGTACTATCTTCCCCTTGCACTATAGTAGTCTAGTCATTAGATCGAATCCAGTACACCCCCTAAAGTGTTAGAGGGGCAGGATAATAGGACCCCGCTTTCGCAGGGTATATCACACGGCTATGAAATCCGCACCTATTCCCTACCCCTCAGGTATTGCGGGTGTGGCAAAATCGTCAAAGTTGACGTGGTTCGTCTTGGACGACGTTCGTATCTATCTTTATGCAGTCATAAACAGGATCGTTAATAGCTGCTTCCATTACATCAGTCGGAGTAATCTCCTTAGCAGCGAAAACTGCTTTGAGAATGGCTGGTGAGAAACCTGATACCATCATACCATAGTCATTATGACTCATTGGAACTTGTTGCTGACGAGAGCAAAGATTCCAATAGACAAGCTTAGGTATGACATACCCTGCCTCTGTAAACTTTCTTGCGATAGTTTGATGAGGTGTCATTTCATGATCTTCATCTGATATACGAACCTGGTAATCAAACTCACAGTCCGATGGGATGAATATCCATTCCGGCAGATCCTTTTGATCTAATTGCTTTTCCTTTGCAACCTTTAGAATGAGTTCGAATGAGGCTATCAGATTAGTTGAACCACCCCAGTCAGCTCCAGCTACATTGTGAATTATATCGACAATGTTATCACCCTCTAATTGGACTAGGCTAGGATTACTCGCAAAAGTCATGAAACTACCTTGAAAGGCATTGCTACATCTTTGTGCGATATAAATCCCCAAACTTATAGCAACGTCCATAGCCGATGTCTTGCCGGATACTATCTGATGCATGCTGCTAGATACGTCAATAACTGCCAAGGCATTTGTCTTGGATCCATCTTCAGCCGTTAGATAGTCAGGCAATGCGTTCCATTGATTATCCAGAGAGAGTATCTCTGATTCAGCTAATGCACTTTCTTCCCGAATCAGGTCTACTTGATGTGCACTACGTACAATCTCATAGGGGTATAGTACGCTAGCATTCACTTTGGACTTTCCTTCAGCAACATCTAACTGCCAAGCCTCATAACGCTCTAAGTCGTGCTTAAGGAAGCTTTTGCTATAAGTCAGCATGGCCTTGGAACATACCTTGGAGAAATCAATGGTCTCAAACTTCTTTCTGGACATTTTAGTCTCTACGACAGCATCACCAAGTTGTTGGCGTAGTTTCTTTAATATCCCTCTATACTCAGTAGAGGACATTCCCCATTGTTTCTTCAACTTGGAAGCCAAGGCTCTCGTTTTCCTACTAGAGGTATTATCGCTTGGTAGCCATTTAGCTAAAAGCGATATAGGACTATTTCGATGTTCGGGGTCAATTCCTAGATCTCTAGAAAGTGAATAACCTAAATAGTCCATAACCATCTTTCCGACAGTAGGTCCATGATCGTCGATCTGGCGTTTCTCATCAATCAAGCACAATAAATCATCCCATCTCCCAAGTAAGGAAATATTACCAAGATTCATTATAAGATGCTCAACTAATTGAGGATCCGCATTACTTGCCATGTTGCTGATCGTGTGTCTAAACAACTGACGCTCGCCCATACCCCCTCGAGGGTTTCTCCCGTAGAAGAGAATTTTCAGAGCTTTTAAAGCGTCTGTATAATAGGCGGCTAAGAATATTGACCAGAATGCTTCTGGGTCTTGTCTACTTCCTCCGATTCTTTCGAAGGCATCAACCAATTCATTTCCGGATCTCTTATATGCTAGAGCTCCGTTTTCGGTGGTTGTCATATTACTTAAGTTTTCTTCTAGCCCCTTAAGAAGTGGGCTTTGCGCTGGTTCCATCATAGCTAATCCTTTTGTTGATATTATTAGTGGTTAAAAAAAAGGGCGAAACCTAAGCCCTCAACTTATAAACAATGTCTCCATATCCCTTCCCCAAGGTGTTTATAAGCGAGGGCTAACAGGCCTTCGTGTGAAATTGTAATTGGAAGGATGGAAGGGCAGAGCCGTCGAGCTGAGCGGGAACTCAACTACAGTTTGACTCCGTCCCTTCCCCTTCCAAATTGTCTTTTAGTGCAGACGCATTTTTTTTCATTGGTTTGGTATGAATTTTTATGCTGTTAGCGTCTGCGTAGAGTCCGACCCTTTTGGAACCAGTTTTATTTGTTTGGTTGTTTATGCAGTATGGGTCAGAAAAATTGTCGGTGCATTCCAGATAACTGCTACGGCTTACCCAACCACCTTTCGGCAGGCTCTTCGCTAAGGCGTTTAAGGTTGGGACGGTGAGATTTGAACTCACTTATTCGACAAATGGTCCCTGTTAGTAGCACTCGCTACCTTATGGATGACAGGGGGCATCCTGAGTTATAAAGTGTAGGGTGGTATAGAGTGCGCGTAGGTATAGGACCCACTTTGCTTGTGGCGCATTATAATCTCGCATACCGGAATGGTGCCTTGGCAGCATACTAGGCACTGCTCTGCCTTGTAGCTTTCTGTCGGTTATCACCATCCTTTACCCTGTAAATTACAGACCTGGTTTTGAATTTGGTTTTATTTTATATCCTCTCAATTCGTAAGGAGGATGCACAGGCATTGCTGCCTGATTAGTGGTTTCTTATTTTTTGATTGCAGGTGCCAGGTCCGTGTATAAGCGCTTATTGTTTTATATTATCGACTGAGGACAATTCAAAAGTTACGCACTTACTAGTTATATTTAACACAGTACGTGGTTAAATTGCACTACTGTGTCTTCTTAATATTCAAGCTTTCTTTTAGAGAGTACATGTCCTCCTGCGTTGCCGGAGCTGTAGTATCATTTTGATTAGCTAGATTCTGTGCTGTAGGTTCAGATAACCTAGTTGCATCCTCCAGATTAGTATGAACAACAGGTTGATCAATAGCCCTTTCGTCAGGACGATACTGTTGCTGTCGTGCTACTCGAAATTGCTCGTGTTGAGCTTCAGTGTAGCGTACGCCTCGCTTGCGGTCATTGTCCATGGTAGACATAGGCTGTTGATTGTGTTGTTTCCCTTGGGGATTAGGACTGTAGCCTGGCATAGCAAATTTGATAGAGTTTAAACTACCCGCCATATGATACACCGCACCCGCTTTATTAGACTTTTGATCAAACACAAATGCTGACGCAATTTGCTCGCTAGTCTCAGTCAGATGACTGAGGCGATGTTTAATCGCAGTTAACTCTTGGCTATTAGTAGCGATTAAGCCAACAGCATTTGAGATATCCCGCATATTACTACCCATCTCACCTATTCCAACCGCAAGGGTTGAGAGAACTTCTACTACATCCTTTATATTATATTCTTCTGTCATTATTGATTTCTATTAGTTTTGTTCGTGTTGAGGAGGAGATATCTGTTTAGATGCATCCTCCAAAAGTTTAGCTATTAATAAATCTTGTTTAACTACCAAGTCTACCAATGAATTCAAAATCTTTACTGAAGCATTTCTAGTTTCTAAAGAAATGCTTAAGTTTGTAAGAATCACATTATTATTCACTTGATCTATGGTAGTTTGAATTTTACGTAAATCCAACCCGACTTCATCCATATCCATAATTTTTTTTAAACTAGTTTAAAGATTTTACGGATGGTTTTGTCGCAAGCTCAGTTAGTAATTGCTGAGTCTCTGATTTCCTTAATTGCTCCACAAGGAAAGCAGCTTTGTTTATTACATCACGCTTAGCATTGTTAAGCGCAACTAAACTTCCTTTTGTATTACACATCAATATTAATTGATTTTCAACTAAAGTTAAAGAGTGTAAAAATTCACCCAACCACGGATCATTTAGAAGAATTGCTGAAAATGAATTCTTTTTCATCTCTGCTTGAAATAGATGTTCAAAGCCATGCCCAGGCATTTCAAATGTTTCTTGTTTTTTTATTTTTTTCATAATGTCATAACTTAATTTAATTTTTGGTAACAACTAATCCTTATCTTCTATATATACCACGTATGAGGTTAAAATTGCATGTCTCTAATAGCTAAAAAAATAGTAGATAATAGGTAAAAGAAACACCGAAGTGTTCTTTGTTAAAGGTTAATAATTAAACTCCCAGCCCGTGCCGTCCAGCAAATCATACCACGCAGATAGTCCGCCAACAATAGTTGAACGGCCCGATATCTCACGTGGGACAATTGCGCCTTTTTGCAGGAACAAGGAAGTTATGCCTCCGCACCACCCACCAACTGCAGAGTCTCTTGGGCCTGCATCAATGGTAACGGCTAATCCGTCATCACTGCTGTTAAGCGTAATAACTGATCCGGTAAGGCGTTCTAAACGAGCTTTAATTAAATTTAAATTAATCATAACTGTAAAGTTTCTCTTCCACACGAAGAACGAAGTCCTTTAAGCTCCGTAGTCGTAGAATTAATATCCGTGACCATTTGTATATACCACGTATAACTAGAAAATTGCATGTTGTTAAATAATGAGAAATCTAGTATTTTAACATTATGCCGATCCTTGTGGAAGCCAGTCTATCAGAGCCTCCTAGTTCTGTTATGTGTTTTCGCGATGTGACTCTTTATGCTTCAATCTTTAAGAATAAGGACATACTTGTTTTCTGCGAAAAAGATCTGGTTGATATATACTGGTACTGGTTAAAAGCTCATGGTGCTATGGATTTCATAGAAGACTTTGTAAGATACAAAGAAGAACCGGGATATATTATTGGGGAGAACAGAGGAAACATATCCATACCTAGATTAGATGAATGGACGCTTCCGATGGTAATCGGAGCTCTATCTAGGAATACGTAAAAAAAGAGCTCAACAAAGAGCTCTTTTTTTTATGTAAGTTAGTAACTAACTAAACAGAGTCAGATATATCTTCTGGTGGTTCTACAGAAATTCCAGTTATAAATTTTACATACTCTTTAACTGTATCTAAATATTTATCTACTGTTAAATAGTCTGCATTAACTTCATTATCTTTAGCTACTTTAGTTAAGATGTGCTCACTAGCTGCACACTCAGATGGCTTACCGATAGAATAGCCATGATTACTGGCTACTAATTGATTTACACCATTTGTTAAATCTCTTTGATTTTTCCCTGTCTTTTGTGTAAACGCCTCTAGTATAGCTTTGTAATAATTCTCATGATCTTCAGTATATTTAGTCGTCTTTAGCCTACGTTTAGTAGGTGCTTTAGCTGCTCTAATTGTAGCCATAGATTCAACAATCGTAGATTGCAGATTAGTGATAAGACTATCATGAGACTTAGTGAGCTCTATTAGATAATTTTGAATTTCATCAAGACGTTTTATAACAGGGTCTTGATTCCTAAATTCAACTAAAGTTTCTTCAGTATTTTGCTCGTCCGAACTAAATAACAGTTCATCTACAACATAATTTGGCGACTGAGTACATTCTTCTTCTGAGCCTTCTAGGCATATGTCTTGTGCATTATCGACTACGATTTCATCATTTTCGTTACTATTATTTTCTTGGTTGTTATTCATGATACGTTGTATTTCTTGGTCCATAGCATTGTCAATTTTGTTTATTATTGTTTTGAAATTCATAAGTAATTATTAAATTAATATTGAGTGGTTTTCATTTGTTCTTTACTTAAATGTGCTTTTAGCCTCAAGGAACGACCTCGAATTGAGTCATATGGATATAATATATTTGGCTCAGACCTAGGGGCAGCATTATTAGTTAGTCTCGCATAATTTTCTGGTGTTAATATAGAATCAGGAGATTTGTTAGTACCATAGATAGCCACAAAATTACACTTATTGTGAGGTAATATATCCCAATTATTTATAAACCAGTATTTACGATTAAATAGATAAGTTAAATATTGAGCATTACCCTCATGAGCTTTTTGTTTATCACAAAGAGGACTATTTATTGCTCTTTTAAAAGCACCAGCATTGTAATGAATTAATACGTCTGACTGAGGCATACTTGTAGTTAATTCTCGTATATGAGTTGAGTTAGCCTGTCTTGTATAATCAAGATAAAGTAAACTTGGGGATGCCCAACTTATTTGATTAGGTTGTAATCGATCATTGTATTCTTTACAAAAATGTCGATTATCCTCATTGAACACATCAACTCTCTGCCTACGATTATATAGAATATTTTTCAAATCATCTGCACGTTTTCGATTTTGCTCAAATACCATACCATAATACTCTACCCTGTACTCCTCTAGTGTATTGTATATGCAAATTGGAGATCCGGCACATGTCTGACCTGTGTGCTTATCTGCCCACATGCCTAAACCTCCAAACATGTCTACAAATGTATATATCCTATCTAGCATACCAGGAGGATAGCTAGGAGGTGTAGGAGTATCTATAAAAGGATTAAAATCCTCCTCTACATCCGTAGTCGTGCGTGCATCATCAGGAGGTGCGCTGTTATGCCAGGCTTCTGACTGTGCCGCAATAAAATCAATAAGAAATAATTGCTTATATATAGAATATTGAGATTCTGACCAACGATGCTCAGCGGAGTAAGCAGATCCTTTTCGCTTAGCTCTACCTTGAAAACCACGGTATTTTCCAGCTTTTTCAATTGGGGATTTTACTGCATCCTCTATATTTACTACTACATCATCTGTAACATCCTCCTCAGAGATTTCAATCTCATTAGGAGGAGGAGGTAATTCGAGACTGATATTAGCCTCATTTAAATTAGTTTCATCCATTGTTTAATTATGTTCGAGACCTATAGGTCCTAGTTCATTAATTTCATCGATCTGATCCTCATTATCATCATCACCTACGTGGTGGTATGGATCAACTGCCGGATTGGGGATTAAATCCCAGCTGCCAATATATTCCTTAGGTATATGCACCTCAGACGTTCCTTTTAAATATAATAAAGCAGACATATATTTGCCTAGCTTTAATAACCTGTCTATAACAACTTTATCATTATAATTAACATTATGTAGCTCAAAATATGTAGCGTGCCTATGTCTATTAAGCGAAGCACGTAATCCTAATAAACCTCTTTGCTTTAATCCTAATATAGCTGCATGCGCTTCTTCAGGATCCCAAACTAAGGTTTCTATTCCGTGCGCATCAGCAAGGCCATAACCTGAGACTTTGATCGGATCCTGAAGATCAGATTCAGTTTGGTCTAATATTTGGTTCACCTTCATAGTATACTAATAATCTTCTCCTTATAAGGTTGTGGCTCACTTTCAGCAATTTGAGTTAGTATTACGCCACTAGCTATCTTATCGTTAGTATCAGCTTGTACGTTAAGAGTCTCTAAGGCCGTTATATAGGTGCAGTCTTGATGCGTGCGTTTAAAACCACGTTTAAAATATTTACGTACTTTTTTACGCATTTTACCTGTAGCGATACCTTGGCATTTATACATACGGAAAGTATAGCTGAGGCTTGGAGACATACTATAACCCGAACCTTCTAAAAGAATATAGAGATTATTTTTAGTCCAAATTTGAAATAATACTACAAGCTCAGATTTCTTTTTAGCAGCAGCGGAAGAACCTTTCCCTTTTTTTAATAAAAAATATTCACTTAATTTATGTGATGGATAGTGATTACCACTCATCTTCGTGAAATCTACTGCTGAGCATGTCGGCAGAATGTAATACTAATTGTAGCATACTTTCTTTTCCGCGTAGTTCAAACTTACTCACTTCGTAAGTGCCGCCATGATAAATTATTGCATGCTTCTCGTCGTCACTAAGATCATTATATAATTTGATACCAAAATTTATCAATGTTAGTAAAGACAAATGGCCGGATGGTTTAATGTCAGAATGCTCCATAAAATAATCTAGTATAGCATCGCCATACTTGCTCATAGCAGTACTTAAATCATTAAAATTGTCAGCAATTTTAAAGGGCTTTGATTCTGATGCTTTCCCGCTTTTAAGTAAATTAGTTACATAATACGATTTACCGTAAGGATCACATATTTTGTGAAGATCATGTAATACAATAACCGTAACTAAGTTTTCGGTAGTTATCCTATCAATTATGGGCTGACCACACTCACGCATACACAATGCTATCTTAATCATTTGATTAATGTGGTGTAGTAATCCACCCTCAAAGCAATGATGATACGATTTACTTGAACTGGCCGGACATACGAGTAAACCTTCTTTTATACGCTCCTGTGTTATAAATTCTAGTAACAACTGTGCTCTCTCTTTTGAGCAATTTGAATTTATACTACCAGCTAACTTTATAAAACTTTTTTCATTTTCGTTCATTTTATAATATATTTTTTTTACGATAATATTTAACCAAATCTCGTTGATATGGATATGGTAATACTTCGTTATCTTGAATATCTTTTAATATAGCCTGCACGCAACTTTTAACATCGGTGCTTACATTCTCTTCTTTCTCTTCTACGTCATTAGAAATATTGGACTCATCAACTAATTCTATATCCATTAATTGATTATACACAGAAATTAGATTAAAAAAAAAGGGCTCATGTTTGAGTCCTTTAAATTTAAATCCAATTTCTTGTTTTGGATTTAGATATACTAGTAATTTTCTTCCGTTTGCTTCTATAGTTGTTTCTCTTATTATTTCTCGAGACAGCTTTGTCGCCACTATAATTCCTCCAATGGTATTTTTAATTTTATGTGTTTTAAACTTAATGCAAATGCACGCATATCTTTTTTAGTTTTTAATAAGACTATAGATTTCCTGAATTTATATTTAAATAATTTTTCCTTTAATTTAAATACAGGAGTAGTCATACCTTTAGCGTCTACAACAATATCATTATCGCCATCCTTAACTAAAAAATCGGCTACATATTTTATAGCTCGTATAGCTTTTCCATCTAGCCTAAATTTGTCTTGAAGTACAAATTCGGGCTGAAGAGTAAAATTTTCTTTTCCAATTACTTTTTTTAAATATAAATACACTCGCGATTCTAATCGCGATGCAAATACAATTCCGTCAACTGTTCTTTTAGTTGAGTCGGAAACTTTATATTTATGCCAGTGTCTTTTGATAATTAAAAAATAATAAATAGTACACTAGACATGTATATATAGCACGTAAGAGTGCTTTATTTCACGTCAAGAGCAGCGTCTATTATGTCCTGATATTTATTTAAAAAGTCCTCAGCATTACCATCAGCAGCATCTACGTGTACGCCATCTATTTGTGTTGGCGGTTCATCTGGGCTCTTAAGAGATTCCGAATCTTCACTGGCCCCAAGTTGCAAACCTCTATCGTGTGATTGATCCTCTTCCTCGTCCTCTTTGGATGATGATAATTCCTTATTTAGATAATGTGTTAGTAAAGTACCTGCTACCGCTTTCTTAGTTCGACCAACATCAAGTAATGATTCTCTACTAAAATCAACCAAAGCATCGGCATCAAGGTTTGATATTGTTCGAGCATTCTTACATAAAGTGGGCGTCATATCATAGTATTCAGATGCTACATACAGCGCAACTGAGTCTTGTAAGATTGAATCATTAGACAGTACTTTAATAGCCCGTGCTCTAGATTCTTTATCCATTGAGGAAGAATTTTTTACCATATCAAAGGTAGTAAAAAGACCAAAATCAATAAAATTATTTTTAATAGACTCCACACCGTCAGATGCCACTTTGTTGATTAAATCATTAAGTCCGGAATCTTTACTTTGTTTGGCTAAGGAAAGATGTATTAAATTTTCAACATCAGAAGGCGATACATCCTCAGTAGGAAGTTGTGGTGTTTTCCCAGGCAATGCCACAGGCTCTACAGGCAACTCCTCTTTAACATCCTTTTTCTCAATTTTTTTCTTTTTAGATTTTTTAGGTTTTTTAGTTTTAATTACTATTTTCCGTAAATTAGTTTTTGTTTTCTTATTTTTAATACTAGGCGATCCCTTATCCAAAATTCTATTAGTAACTAAACCAGTACCTAGTGCTATCAACAATGGAACTGCCAATGTCGCAGCTCCCATCCTATCTAGGTTACTGCCAAAAGCAGTTTTAACTCCCGCTGTCTTTGTTTGTTGAAGTCTCTTTAAATAAATATTTTGAGCTTCATCTAATTCAGATTGAAGTCGATTTTGCCGTATGGAGTTATAAATTGAGTCTACTCCCTTATAACCTAAATAAGCAGATAATATAGCACCAAGGCCACCCACCAAAACATCAGATGGACCAGTGGTAGATGATTCGTCGACAGAAGAAGCAGATTTTTGCTCCTCCTCTTCAGGTTGAGGTAATGTTAGATACAAGGTGTCATCATCATAAGATGTAGATTCTTCTTTCCGTCTATTCTCATTGAGACGATTCATTAACTTATATAGAGCTACTGCTGATGCAACGCCCCCACCTAGAAGCAAACTACCTCCCATTAAAGGACCTATTTTATCTAAATTTATAGCTTCTTTATTCACTTTATTATTTTTTTGTACAAAATTTTGGTCGTAATTATAAGTACTTTCCAATTCTCCATATCCTGGCAGAACTGCTTTTGCTCGTCAAGTATAAGAAGGGAAGGATCCTCCTGCGCAGATTTATTAAGAATTTCAGAATAAGTAGTTAAATCATTTTCTCGATCAAAACTAAGAATAAAAGTTTCTGTTTCGCCACGTTTCCACATTTCCTGTATCTGAAATGAGCCGGATACTGGGCATTCCTCAACCCATGTATACTTAGATTCCTGTGTGTTGTCAAAAATCTCATCAAGTTCTTTCACGCCTGAGACAGCATCACTTGATGTTTGCAGTCCTATAAAACTAGGCATTCCAGTTTCATGTTCGGCAGATCTAGACACTCCTCTACCTAAATTATAACCATCTCTTAGTACGCTATCCGACATCTACATCTTTATTTTGGGCTGCAGTAGATTTCATTCTACGTTCAATGGAGCCTTCTACATCTTTAGATAAATTTCTATAATAATCAATTTGTGCTCGTAATTTTTCATTGGGCACAGACTCCTCTTGAGAATCTCTTTTTAACGTCCAGTAGAGTGCACCAGCACCCATGCCAGCTAATGCGCTTGTTGCCATGACGCCTTTGATTCCCAAACCTGCTGCATCGGCAAGACCTGCGATTTTTGAGAAATTTGAAAATCTACCTATAGTATCATAAATACCATCTGCTACAGCGTCGCATCTACTATCCCAAGCATCGTGTTTAGCTTTATAAACTGCAGCTTTGATAATTGGATATACAGATTCATTTTGAAGTCCTAAATTATTCAATATTTTTAAATATGAGTTTGTTACTATAGCAGCATGTTTTTTAGATTCGGAACTTGATTCAATAGCAGATACAAACCCCGCATATTTATTGAACTCCGAATAATCTACTCCAAGATCTAAGCACCCACTAAATATTCCTAATTCTTTTGCATTCATATTTTATCTATAGTTATATGATCCTAAGCCTCCTAAAATCACAGACATAAGTGTAGTCTTTTTCCCAAGGCCAAGCAAGTATTTTGCTATAATATAAGTAGCTGCAGCGCCTGTAGCACCTTGTAGTAGTCGCATTAAAGTTGATCTTTGCGGAGGTGAGAGATTATCCATTTCAGCAGCTAAACCTGCTTTTTGCGTAAAACTTATCGGAGAGGAATAAATACTAGTTAAAGGCATGGCCGTAGATCCAGCTCCGGACCCCCATGGGCTAGCATTTTTAATAAAAGAAGCATTTTTTTCAGATGAAAGAAAATCCCACCAAGGTTTCTCATGCTGGCCTGGCGTATACATAGGAGTCTGGAGCAGAGGATGAAGATCCTTTTCATTGTTCTTAGTATAACGTCTACGTATAATTTTAGAGGGGTCAGGTCCCATTAAATAGGATTCTGGATCTTTAAAATAATCACTATAATTAGTTAAAGGATTTTTAAACTTTTTATCAAAACCCCAAGTTTTACCACTGCCTCTATGTCCTAAGGCGGTTAGCAAGCCTAAGCCTAAACTTCCGGCAAGACCTCCCTTTAAGGCGCCAGGTAGGATTCCTGATAAGCCTCCTCTCCATAGGCCTAATAAAGCCCCTATGGGTAGTCCTGCTAAACCTCCAAGGGCAGCACCACTTAAAGGCCCGCCTTGACGTAATGTATCCATACCGGGTCTTACTGCCGGGTTTAGGAGATATTTTCTTACACCCCGTCCAAGATGATGACTAGCACTCGCTTCCTGTGTTCCAGCAGGAGACTTATCTATCATTGCCTGGGCATTAGCAATAAAGGAAGAATCATTTGGATCATTTGGATCTGGAATTAAACTTTCAGTCTTCCTAGGTGCTACATATTTAGACCCACCTTCCGTTGTTCTTTGTTTGTGGTCTAAATATTTAGCGCCGCCATAAGCCATTCCTCCTCCTGCAAGCAAGAGGGATAAAGCTGGTAAATTTGCAGACTTCTCAGACATTATTAGTACTCTGCGCCGTCACCATTACCAGTTACAGCATCCTCTGATTGGTCCGGTACTTCTATCTTGCCTGTGTCTGAGGTATCCCCTTCTGCGTCGGTATTAGTAGGACGTTCAGGAAGTCCTTTAGGACTATTGTCTGGATCCTCTTTGGACTTCACCTCTTTACCGGAGTCATTGTTGGCTTTTTTGACTGGATTCCTAAAAAGATCTTTATGATCATAATTAGAAGCCGGAGAAGATTTTTCTTCCTTATCTTGCACAACATCACATTGCACACTAGCTTTTTTAACGATTTCTTTAAATTTGTTTATTTTCATAATTTATTGCCCTCCACTTAATTTGACGGTGAGTATCCATCTGATCGCTCAATCAGCCTAGATCGATCCCAATTTTTGTAGGACCCGGTTTCGTCTGTGGGATCAGTATAGGGGTTTCTAATGGGAGAGTCATTACCTCGACCAAATGTTGTGGGGCTATGTTGATAGGTACCTTCTCCTCCTACAGACTCGAAAAGACCCATAGTGTCCGGATCATAGTCCGGCTGTAGGTCTTCTCTCCACCTCCTTAATTGTCCTTCCAGGCTTGTTCCTTGTTGCCTCCTCCCCAAATCCGGACTTTCGACCAAGCTCCCTGGCGGCAACGCCGCAAGCAACCCGCCGCCCGCAGCAGTAGCCCCAGCAGCAAGACTCTTTTTAGGGTTGCGCATTATTCTTCCGGGCAGCTTGCGTGCGGCCATATTAAGCCCTCGTGCAACACCCCCAACCAAACCCATAGCCTGCTTTTCCATTATACTCTCTACTATATTATTTTTTTCTATGTTATTCATTGTCATCCACCTTGCATAGATTGATACATATTTTGTACGCCCTCAGAGCCAGCCTGAGATCTCATTTCTTCCATAAATTGTTTAACGGCTGCATGCATATTTGGATTGGATGCTTTGAGTGCCATAAGTTCTTTGCGCCTAGGTCCTTCAGGCATAGCTAGTAATTGTTCCGCAGTCTGCCTTGCTTGATCCTGTACGTCTAGTGGGGAAGTTCCACCGCCGCCGCCTTGTGGCATACCACCTGGAGGAGATCCACCTGCTTGCCCTTCTTGCTGTGCCTGAGCCTGAGCATCCAATTGTTGGTCAATAGAGCCAGCTTCCATTTCTCTTTGTAATTCCTCTCCCTTGAGTTGCTGGATTTTTTGAATCTCCATATCTTCTTCGAGGCGGTCTCTCTTCTCCTCAACAGGATCATCGATACCCAAGAAGCTGTAAGCCTTTTTGCGGGAAATTTCACCAGCAGAGGAAAGCTGCATGATGATATTCTGGCGGTCAATGTTGTCAGCAAGACTAGGTTTAGACAAACTAACGGAAATAAACTCCTCGCCCAAGTAACGCGATATTTTAGAGGAAATCCACTGAGCAAATTGAGTAAAGCCAAGGTGAATAAACATAAAGCTATTCTCAAATAAACGAACAGATGTAGGTACTTGTTGTATGGTAAGAGAACCTTTGAATAACTCAGCCGGATAACCCATACCGTCCAACATGGCATTTGTCTGATACTCTACCAGATCCTTTGGCGCTAATTCCTTACCTTGTGCTCCAAATTCCTCATATTTAACTGGAAAGGGTAAAGCATGAATAGCAAACTTATCTTTCCTTCTATTCTTAATAATTGTCTCTATCTGGGTACGCCACTGAGATAAAATAAGATTCTTAACAACAGAACTTTCAGTGTCTTTAACCTCAGGATGGAAAAGCCTAAATGGTACCATATAATCTAAACCCACACATTCATCTATTTTTCGATAGACCTGAAGTTGATGTAGAGATCTATAATTAGCTATAGTCTCAGGTAGGCCCCAACCTTGATTACTTATTCCTGATATGGTTGGTGATTTGAAATGAAAAATCTCATCCTCATAAAAAAGAAAATCTTTCTCGTCACGCATAGCGTCGAGCATATCCATGGGAATTTCATTAACTATGTGAAGTTTACTAGATTTGACATCGGATAGTAATTCCTTCTCAAATCTGTAAATATATTCGTTGGTACCTGATATCATATTGTGTCGAATTACAATAGATCTTGGATTTATCTTACGAAGTTTAATTTTATCTCTATCCAAAGACATCCTATCTCTGAATGGTAGTTTTACTCTTTTTTTAGGATTCTTAGGATCCGGAACATCATAGTGAAGCTTCTTTAAATCAAATTTAAGATCAGACCCAAACATGGTCAATGAATACTCTGCATTATGACGTTTATCTATTAAATATCTATCAAAAGGAAAATGTATTCTATAGAAGGCATTACCATAGCAAGCCCACTCGTCACCCATCTCCGCCATAGCTTGAGGTAACCGTAATTGGTAAGTAAGATAGTCATCTAATTTATCTTTCTCATTACCTGCGCCATCTCCTGGATATTCAAAATCTGTAATGAAGTGCCGTATTACACGAGAAGAAGCTCTTCTATATTGTGGGTTTAAATAGTATAAAAATAAACAAAAATCTAAAGATGAAGCCAAGTCCTCCGGCATATGCTGACTCGAGGGTAGCATAAATGGATCATCGAATTTGGCGGATGATGATCCAAACATATGGTCTAGATCTGCGCTATGCATCTTCCTTCTTCTCCCTTTTTGCTATTGCACGATCTAGACACTTACACTTCATGGAGCAAGCTATCTTCTCAATAAGATCTTCATGCTTCTCATTGTAGGAGAGAGCTACACCTTTCTCAATCTTAAAACTTTGCTTACCAGAAACTTCCGAAGGAGTTTTACCTATCTCGACCTGACCATTTTTTATCATGTATTGTATTAAATAGATTATTTACTTCAGTTTCAACCATATCTAAAGATTTGTTTGGTGAATTCTCATTTATATCAGGTATGTTGAAATAAACAATCTTATTCTCTATATCCTCGAAGAACAATTTCATCATAGGTTTATGTTCTTTCTCGTACATGCAAAGTGCAATATCCGCTTCCTCTATGTCTCCTTTGTAAAGACGCTTAGCGTAAGGAGAGGCGAATTTGGCGTCTATACCTCGCTCTACCATACGATATAATGAGTAGGTGGAAATAGGGCCTATTTGAGGATCTATGGTAACACCCGCACTTACAGCATAGTGTGAGCATTTATTCCAATCGCACATGCAATTGAAATGAGCCTCAGCATATCTACTCCTAAAAAAATTACCGGTGCAAATGAAGAGGACTCTTTTCCCCTTAGAAGAATAAACAGTCTCAGGAGGATTGTGTCCAGGTATCGTCATTGTCCATCATGAATGTTAGGCTCCAAGAATCATCGCTTGGGAAATCAAATAATCCGCCCAGATATACTACAGAATAATTTTTTCCCATACAATCGATTGAGAATCTAGAATTAGGCTGTGGTTCAAATCTAAAATCTCCTTTAGGTACTCTAACTGCTAATTGATAATCAGCTACTGAAATGTCATGCACCATGAAAGAAACCTTATACAAATTATGCTCCATAGTCAATCTGTACAGACGCTTAGACTCAGGAGGTTCGGGATTAACATAAGATGGCTTTAACGCATTAATGTCGATGTCGTCCTCCTGCACTGGAGATAAATCTACTTCAGCGTCATCTACATCTTGTTCCATTAAATTCTGCATTTTTCTAAAGTGATCTAAAACTTTGGTGGGTGTTTTTTTATCTATAGTCATTTATTTTTTAAGTAATTATCTTTAATCAATAAACCTAATCTACTTACATCCTCTGTTGTCAAAGAAGCTACATATATATCAGAAGAACTTACGTCGGAATAACATTTAATGTTTAACCCGCTAGTACTGCCGTATATAACTATATGTAAGTCAAATAATTGAGGATCAAGAAAACTTATACTGCCACGTGTGGTAGGTAATGCCGTCACAGCTCGCTGTGGGGTAGACATGCACTCAGTCTCTATAGTTAGATTAGCACCTAAATATAAAAGTTGTGTATATACAATTGTTGAAGCTAGAGCTATTATTAACTCACCGTCTGCGCAATCCCCACTCACATCAGCTTTAATATAAGCTTTCGTTAAATTAGCTAAATTTAAAATTTTATGGGGAAATTCTCCTCCGGATTCGAGAGACATAAATGTTAAAAAATCAACATGACATACATCACAAATTTTCTTTAAAGATTCTTTACGAGGTATTGTCTTACCCTCCATCCAGCGATATAATTGTAGATAGTTTGTCCCCAAATCTTGTGCAAATTCTTGTTTAGTTACAAACTTGCTGGAAGCATAGCATGCACTTAAAAGGCTAATAACCTTTTCTCTAAATTTTTCGGCCTCTAAATTTTCAGCCTCCATAAGTCACCAGAAAGACTTATTTTGAGGGCTTGGTCAAGCTTATATATCAAAAAATATCATGACCGAAATTTGGGCATAACAAACGCAGGGAGGTAGCGTTCCCCGCGTTTGTCGAGCAATCTAAGTAATCTCTTACTTAGATTTAGATAATTCTTTAGCTTGCTCCAAAATAGTATTGTGAATACTAGAGAGCTTTTCTAGATACTTACCAGCAATAACATCGTTTTTGTTAAAACTTTCTTGAGCTTCTTCAAAAGTTTTACCTCCGCCAACTATTTGTTGGTTAAGCCAGCCCTTGTAGTGAGCTTTCTTATAACGCTGTTGAATCTCTACTTCTTGTTCTTTGGTAATTTGATCGGACATAACTATATTAAGGTTAATTGTTGTCTTCGATTATTCATGTAGTAGAGCTCCTGTCAATAGGAAACTATGAATGTAAATTTCAATCCGTCCTTAGCGCAGGCATTAATTAGATCTGAAACGTGACCACTACTTAGAAAGAATCCAGAAATACTCTTAAGATAATCATAAGAATCCAACGTATATATCTCCTGTCCTATACAATCCAACAGGAAGCAATCAGAGACTATTGGATTATCTTCTAGCTGAGAGGCAAGACTCAAAAAACGCGCTAAGTTGTCCTCCCCCACATGCTCGAGAAGCTTAATACCTCCAAACTCGTCAACTGCTACCATTGTGACCATTGGAGTTAGATCACATTTCTGATATTCTACATCGGCATCATTTGTTTTTAATTTCATAATTTTACAGATAGTTAAAAAAATGGATCATATGACCCATTTTTTATATACTTAACTTATACTAGACTAACATCACGACCTAAGGCAGTAGCATACTCACGCTCTATCACATGAAAATGATCGGTACCTTGAGCTGGGATATCATTTATTACATACTCCAGCTCGTCGTTTTTGTTAAGTCTACGACCTTCATTTTTTACCTTAATTTTTCTATGAGGAAAAGCTGATTTTAAGAAACTAGAATACTCCACTATTGGAGGTAACTCTGCGCCATTCTTGCGTGCCACTATATCACAGAGACTTGACTCTACAAATATAGGCAACTCAAACTCCTCAGAAAATGCCCTTTCAAACCTTTTCTTTCTGGTAAACGTCACTGGCTGATTTGAGTTTTCCGTTATTTTATTATGAAATTTAGGTTCTCTAAGCATTTCAGGGAATTGCATGAGAAATAAATTTTTTACCTCAGCCAGTCTTATTGAACGCTTTATTACGTCTCCAGGATGTATGCCCACCCCATATGGCCGTATCAAAGATGTACTAATATAAGACCGTCTTGGATCTAAATAATGTCCAGAATGATTGGCAATGGTACTCTCCAATTCTTTATACGCCATCGTGGTTACGGGTTGCTCTAAATTTAATGGGCTGTTTTCTAATCCCTCTAAATATAGCTGAAACTTTGGTGGAACTCCCTGCTCCTCACCCGAAATATAATCTAATTCAATATTAATAGTTACTAATTGTGCACATGATTTTTCCGTTATAATATACGGCTCTGTTATGTGATTACCTTTTCCATCTACTACGCTTGCTGCTCTTTTAATTAATTTTATATTTTTTTGTTTTATAGTCATTTATATTCATGTATTTTTTTTACGTATAAATTACGGTGTCTAAATATATATAACACAAAGACACTAACTATTCCTGAAAGGTAGAATCTATATAATAGGTTGTTGCACCACTCTTTTCCCGGATTTCCTCTACCCTATATTTACCATTAATATAATCCCCACTTGAGATACTCTCTAAATCCTGTACGCCAGTTAATATCTCGTCTTCAGTCGGCCTAGAGCATGAGGATGGAGATCTCATCACGCGTAGTGTATCAGTAGCGTCTTTTACAATCTCAAGATGCTTAACTTCTTTATCCTCCAATTCAGATTTTATATCTGTTATGTCGAAACCAGGTGGTAGAAATTCTGCTTTAGCCCTGGCATTAATATGCTGTACTACATCATTTTCATCGGTGAAGATATCAAAATTATATCTAAATTTTTTGAACAACTCCTCAGAATTTATTTCTTTCCAAACTTTTTGAGTGCATTTTTTGATCTTTAGCTCGCCACTAGGTGCTACGTAACCCATACTAAACACATACTTATCCTTTGAAACCTCCTCAGCATTTGGCAGTCTTATAGACTGAGCTTCTGCCTTTGATAACTGCGGTCTGTCAATTACAGCTAAATTTTTATCTTTTTTCGTTGTTTTCTTTTGTTTCGGCATTTGATTTTTCCTTGTTGGTAAATAAACCAGTAATCCATTTAAATAAATTTTTAAAAGGAGTTTTGGCTTTATCGAAATCAGTAATATTATGCTTGCATAGTAAAAGTCCTAAGAAGAACCCAAAAAGCACACACAGTATTGTACTTATAGTCATAATTTTTTTCTTTCTTTGTTGTAGATTATCTTTTCAACTACCATTGAGGAGTTAATATTTGGATCACAAGTAGGACATGCATCTATGTGGTAGGCTTTACCTCGTTCATATTCAAATCCATCTTTATCCTTATTTGGCTCCAATCTAGCAGTTACTTTCTTACACGGTATACATACAATAGGACAAGTATCCTTAACATCTTTAAAGCACTCGCTACACACAGTATCTAGGGCCGATATATACCCGGTTTTAACGATGCGACACTCATCCATGGATAGTGTTTTTTGACCGCAGGCACATTTAACTTGTTTTTTATGATACCAAAGAGAACTATCCGCATCCATAATTGGTGGAGGCGGTGGTAAATTTAAAATTTTAGGGTTTTTTGACATTTCACCTAAAAGCTCAATTAGTTCTTTCTTTGTGTCAGGATTCATCAAAATAATTATGTAAAAATTCCTGTTTATTAGTGTCCGGGCAATTAATATAATTTTGTACAGTACCTAATTTTTGACGTTCAGATTCAGCCTTTCTCTCTAAAGTTTCGAAACTAATCAAGCTTAAAGTTCCCACTATTTTAACAGGACTTCCTCTGAAGGGTGGTATAAATATAATATAACCTTCTTTATTTAATTCTTTTAATTTATTACGTAATGTTGGTGTCTTGATATTTTGGGTAGAAGCTACGTAGTCAATATCGACTTCATAAAACCCAGAATCAGACTCTGAGGGCACGCCTAGATCCTCTATTGCTGAAATTATGTTTTGATATTTCTCATTAATATGTTCTTTGAGTATCTTGGCTTTAAATAATTTTCTAGATAAAACTTTTTTTTCTATAACTCCAGCCTGGTTCATAACATTAATGCAGGAACCTATTACAGCGCCATGTACGCCTAAAGCATCACCTATAGATTTATTACTTATATATGCATAATCATTTCTATCTTTCTTTAAGTTTAAATGCCTATACACGCGACTGAACATTGCTTTATTTGGAAATTTACTATCTATAAACCAGTGCTGCACATCCATTGACTTTGAATCATACATAAGTATGCATTTAGATTCTTTACCATCACGACCTGCCCTACCAGTTTCTTGGGCATAATCTTCGAGCGAAGATGTATATCCCTTATGAATTATTGTCCTTATATCTGACTTGTCTATACCCATACCAAAAGCTTTCGTAGCAAACATTACTCGAACTCTATTAGACATAAACATAGATTGATTTGACACGCGTTTACCAGATTGCATTTCACCATGATACAATAGAGCACCACCAATAATATTTGTTTTTGTTAAATTATATATCTCCTCTACTTCGCGTATACTTGCACAGTATACAATTACAGAGCCAATGGCATTATTTACAGACCTTAAAAACTTAGTTAGCTGAAATGCTTCAGAACTATAAATTAAATTTTCACGCCTGGGAAAATAATCAACTTTTGAACAACCAGCAATCGACAGTTTTTGCTTCACATCAGACTCTACTTCATGAGTTTTAGTAGCAGTCATCGCGAGTACGACAGAAGGATTCATAAGCTCTACGAATAAACCTATATTTTGATAACTAGGTCTAAAAGTATCACCCCAAGATGAAATACAATGAGCCTCATCAACTACTATAAAATCAGGACGTACCTTCGTCATGGAACGCACAAACCTGTCATTAGATAATTTTTCCGGAGCTACAAAAAGGAAACTAAGTTCTCCCATCTCCCAGTCTGACATAGTTAAACTATTCTCTGCTGCGCCTTGATTACTAGATACCTGGCCGGCTTGAAATCCTTTATTCTGTAGGGACTCAACTTGGTCCTGCATTAAAGATAACAATGGACTAAAAACCAAAGTTTTCCACCCAAGACATAGAGTGGGTATTTGGTATATAGCAGACTTACCAAATGCAGTTGGCATAAAACATAGTGTGTCTCTCTTACCTAGTATGTTATGTACAGCATCAGATTGCCCCGGCCTTAAACTTTCAAAACCCATTTCTTTCAAAATTCTAGGTAGATTAGATGCACCTCTTTCATATGTAGCCTTACATAGTATATTATTTCTCATTTTTCTCTTTCCCCTCTAGGATTATATCGCGCACAAATAAATGCGTAGCATTACCTGGGCATATATATTTTTTGGGATACCTTCTACTGCTTTCTATTGAATATATGTATTTATCTGTATTTGAGGTAAATCCTTTATGGTAAATATAATGCTTATATAAACTAAAATTTTGATAATCAACCATTGCTACCATATCTCCGAACCTGGGATTTCGTACGTCAGTTGCGCGTATTCCAAATTCTAAAATTAAATCTACTTTGTCTGACTGAATTAAATTATCATCGTCGGACCACAATTCTATTAAAGGTACAGGACCTATATGCCTACTATAGTCATTACGAGTAACTTTATTTATAGGCTTTACATGCCTATTACTTTTTATGGGCATATAGAATCCAAATCTAGGATTCCATTGTTTAATCATTACGATGCTATAAATGATCTTAATTTGCTAACTAAACTTATATCTTCTGATCCGATACTACGAATGTACATTTCATGTTTTCCTTGTTGGGATTTTTGAAGCCAATCATTAATTGTCAAAAAGGAAGGAGTTAACGTAATTAAATGAAGACCGTCGAAACCCATCATAAAAGAGTCTGCTACAAGAACAACCTCTCCGGGGCGATCATATAAAGACTGTCGAATGCTAGAAGAAGGATTATTTAAATCTGTGTAAATAGGTATACGCTCGTTAAATACAAATATATCATAAACGTCACAAGGCGCGTTAAACCTATCAACTTCTTGGAATAATATCTCCAAGATATCATTATGATTATTACAAGCTAAGAATTTTTTAAGTCCAAAAGCCTTGGTAAACATACGACTCAATTGATTTACTGTAAGTTTACTCATCTTTATCAATATCCTCTTCAATTAATAATTCATCGTCTCCTATTACCTCATAGTCCGCACTTGAATCAAATACAGGATAACCCAATATTTGACGCTCTGTACCCAGGCTTGAAACTAAATCAGGGTTTGCGTATAATTTTTTACAAAATTCATCTGCCTTAACTGCGGTAGCTTCCAATGCCTCACATGTATAACGTTTTCTTTCTACACGTGCGTTTAGGATATTATTTTGAGCAAACCAATCTGCTGTAGTATTATCGAAATACAAAGACGGTTGCTGGTAATTATCGCCGTCATCCAACCAAGGTCTAGATACTAATTCATACCGGATAATACCACCCTCAGGTCCATAACTATTTTTAGAGATTGTAGCTTTAACCTTTGTACCTACTTTCTCGCCATTTTGAAGAAGAAACCCTTCTCGTGTAAGAATAAGCTGAAGAGCAGCATTTTGATTAAAAGCGTTACCTCCAATTTTTGTGCGATTAAATGCATCGCTAGAGAACGAACCTCCACCGAACCCCATATCTATTTTTTGATTTTGATGGCTTACTATGAACAATATTACATTATATTTACTTAACCAGGCAGGTAATGTTCTACACCATTTTTGAGCATATTTAGCATGTTCAAAATTCGAACCTGTACCTAGTTCTTCAAGAGTTTTAGCTTTTTTAGCTCCCTTGACTCCCTCATAAAATCCGCGACCTTCTGCTTCCTTAGGTGCCATTAGTTTAGAAAAAGTATCGATAGCGCAGAATAAAGGAGTTTCTAATGGAACGCCTATTGTATCACGCTGCGCTACTACCCAATTTTCTATCTCATCTACAGCATCTAGTATAGAAATGCATTTAGACACAAGTACGCGATCTACCATTTTTTGTGACAATTCTCTATTATCTGACAAGCACCTCATCACGCGATTTTTATCCATAGGTTTAGCCTCAGACTCAACCAGAAAAAATGGTGAATTTTGTAACATAGCATAACCTGCTATGGTCCATATTAATGAAGTTTTACCTATACCATCTTGTCCGATTATTTCAATCAAAGTCCCGTGTGGTATTCCACGCATTCCAATAGCTTGCTGGAAAAGTATGTTATTTTTCAACTCCACATAGGGTTTTGTAGCATTACTATATAATTCAACTCCTGTAACTTTTTTATTCTTAGATGCTATGGTAAGCATTGTCTCTCTAACTTGATCAGCATGATTGTCGTCAGATAAGAGATCAAATGTTTTAACCGTAGCCTTAGTATTCTTTTTTGGCATTAATTAAATCCTCAGTTGTAACAAGACTAATTACCACCCCCCTTGGATGGGGGGTGGTAATACTAGCCTAGTTGTTTGTTTTAATCTAAACCTGAACTCCGCTCTTTATACGAAGAGTGAAGTAGTCAGACAAATCTTCGCCGGTCATCTCAGCGTGATTTTCCTCGTAACGCTTATGTAGATCCCAAAAACGCTTTTCATCTTTGGGGTCTAACTTAGTACTAGCTTGAGGAGCCTCTACTGCTACCTGAGGAGCATTTTCTGCCTCATCCTCATTAGACTCTGTGGGAGTTTCCACAATAGCATCTTCCTCTACTACAGGCGTTTGCTGTACTTCTTCTGGAGGAGACACCTCCTGAATTACTGGCGTTACTGCGACAACACCCTTAGGCGCTGAAGGTATACCGTTTTCCGCATAGCGACTGCACGCACGTTCAATTATATTATATGGGATTGCACCATCTGATACTATCATCTCAAGAATCTCGTCATAACTACGAATATTAGTAATAGACTCATCATCTGCTATGTTGTACCTACCCCTAAGTATTTCCTTTACTTCCTTTTTCTTAGGATCAAGAACATCAGCTTTTCTGCCGTCCAAATATCCATCTTTCTCGCTAAAGAAAACGCCAGCGAATTTTAAAGATGGATTATCTTCTATATGAGTCTCTCTAATCATAGCTATAGAGCCAGTTTTCATATCTGTGATATCTCCAAAAAGAAACTCTTTGAAGTCTTCAGTAATTATAGGATCTTCTCGTCCTGCTCTTGTCGATAAACGTTTCTTTAATTGGTTTAAAGATGCTTGTGTTATGATAAGAATCTTATTTCCGGCTTCGTTTGTGCGCGGGTCTTTCATGTAACAATTCAACAACCCAAATACACGAGTGCGAACTACCATGGCACGATCCGTTTTACTTTTGCTTACTGTCAAAGCATGCAAAGCAGCATCTTCATTTTTAAAGCAATATTTATATACATCTGCTGCTGGGCAAATCCCTTGTCTATTTGTCGAGCCGCCCGTTAATGGGCAAAGCCACGAAAGTTTATTATTACCATAAAACGTATAACCAGCTACAGGATAATAGAATGATGAAAATCCTGGAGATTTTGTATAATAATCCTCAGGTAAACTTCTATCCCTGTACGGTACAGTACTTTCTAGGAATTCATCCGATCCAGATTTTAGGTTCGTGTCGAATGCTGGTAATATGCGCAGTTCGATAGGCTGTGACGCCCTGATTACATAACTATCTACTCCCTCATGAAAAAACCCATGAGTATAACTATCTTTTACTTCACTTTCTGATCCGCCTTTTAACATTTTCTTATATTCCTTTTTTTTAGTTTATTTTTAGTTTATTTGGCATAAAGCCTTTTATGTTCTTCTTTGGTAAGTTTTGCTCCCCATCTTTTTGAGAAATTTGAGTCGATTGTAAAGTTTAATTTTCGATTATGAACCATCCAAAACGTTTTTACGCTTAAATGTTCCTTCATCATATCATCAACTTGCCATCGCTCATCTTCCGGACAGTGAACAACTAATGCATCATATAACATTATCATCGGCCTAGCTTTCATACCCGCATCAATAAATGCGTTTAATAATGAAACCTGGGCTCTCATCATTGTCGCAGCCACCATTTCCTGCATAGGATAATTTCGAGACTCACGTGTTAGAGGCGAGATAAGACTTTTCTTACCCCACCCAGATGTTATGTCTTCAGAAATTAAATTAACATGAAAGTGTCTGACTCTACCAGAAATAGTTCTATAGTATCCTGGATTTTCAACAATCAATTCCTGCTTTTCAAGAAAAGCATTAGCTTTAGGGAACTTTTGTTTATAAGCCTCTATTAACTTTAGACCAATTCCCTCCTCTGGCTTTACTCCAGTAAGGGTTTCAATCTCACGCTCTAATAAATGACTTTGAGCTCCATACGGTATAGAGAACATTCCAACCTTACCAGCACCTCGATCTAAATCTTCATCAAGTAACTCCCTAGGTTTGTTCTGCATAGCCTCAGCCATCTCCCAGTGCATATCTCGCACAGGACTCATTTTTTCACCATTTAATAAAATTTTACTATAATCATCACATAGTGGCATACTAGCCATGGATTCAGATGTTATAGATGTGTAATCGTTAATCCACTGAACTCGTACCATGGCAATTCCTTTGCTTAAAAAAACAGGAATATCTAATTTCTTAGCTTTAGCTGCATCCACCAATAAAAATTGAGCGTCCTCCGCTCTACACATTTCAATCATACCCTCGTCGCCTGATATGAAAGCTAAGCTTACAACCTCTGCAGTATCTAAATCCGCATCAACAAAACACCAATCAGCACCAGCATAGGTACAGGACCTAACGCTACCTGGAGATCCTAAGTCCATCTCTTCAAAAGCATCTTGTATCCATTTTGTAACTCGTTTCGGATAGTTTAATACATTGGGTTTCCAACTTCTAGGTCTCCCTGTTTCAGTACATGAATAATTACAATGTAGCTTACCGTCTGATTGTATCCAGTTTATCAAAGCATTTTTAGATGAACTTCCTTTTTTAGCTAGAAATCCTTTAATTAAATTACCAACCGAATTTAACTGCAAAACACGTGACACCAAAGGATCCTCATACTCTAAGATCTGCAGTGTTTGTTTATCTGCTGCTGGTTTATAATTAGATTGCTGCTCCTTGGGTAAGTCTAAAACTTTATCCCACGAGATAGACATACCATTAGCACCTTTTGTTGTTTTAATAGGATTTAACTTTAAAGCACAATACAACCAGCGCACCATATGAATATTACTTCGTATATTGAATGAGGGGCTAATCCAAAGATGCTCTAAAACTTCCTTAGCCTCAGGTGCTGCGTTTGGCCCAACACTCTGTTTTACGCAAGTCCAGGCCTCTTTAAAATTATTAACTTCGTCTGTCTCAAAGAGTCTAATAACATTATTATATAATTCCGTCACTTCTTCCTCGCCAGTAACGTTCTGCCATAAACATTCAAATAGTATGCGCTTAGCCTGAACAACCATTCTTTCTCGTATATCGATTTGTAGTTGGTGAAATACTTGTTCAAAATCTGAGCCCAATTTAACTAAGTAATCTTTGTCTATTGGCAGCCCGGTCATTATCATGCTTGTGAATGCATCTGAAACAAAAGGAAGTAATATACCATAATAGTAAGACTCTATTTCACATTTCCTAAGTTTTTCTTTTAAAATCGGATAGGCACGAAAGACGGTATCCACATCCTTACAAGCGTACGGTATTAGAATATCGTCTGGAACTGAGGCGTAACCTTCATCTTCATTAGTTTCGAATATTTGAGCTTCATCCTCATCATCATCAGCTAATAGTTTCTTAGCTCTTGCGGATTTATTTATTTTTTTCCATATACTAAGTTCCACATCGTAACGACCCAGATCTGTATATTTAAGAGCCAACCTCTCTAATTTCTGATCTGCATATTCATCTATTACGCTCTCAGCATACATAGTATCAAATATACATTTTTGATATGTATTTAAACCTAGAACATGTTCCATCCAAACAAAATCTGCGCAGACATTATGGCCTATCCAGCGCATATCTTTCAGCTCCTGAAATAAATCTCGTAGATCAGACCATGTAGTAGTTCCGAAGCACCAATCGCCCCTCTGGTCGTAGAACTTAATATAAGCTGCCTTACCTGGCGCCCAACAAAACTGTATAGATCTTAATTTACCATCTAAATAAGTTCTACCTCCCCATTCGCAGTCCACAGACAGCATATCAATATTCAATGCACGGAACATAGCGAAAAGAGAAGATAATTTATCAATATCATCTACTACTAAATAATCCTGTTTAATAATTTCAGGATCGCCGCCATCAATTGATTCTTGAAATTTTTTAACCTGTTTGAGGTCTAAAACAAATCTAGCAATTTGATGAGGCTGATACCTAGGATTAGTTATTTTATCCATGCAGTAAATAACACAGTTATATTTATTACAGCGAAAAAATGCACCTAGAGCATCGTCAAAACCTACAGATATTTTAACTCCCTTTTTATTATCGGATTTGGATTCAACTATTAAATCATGAAAGTAATTAAATACGTGCCTACCAAGGCAAACTATTACTTTGGGTTTAATTTCCTTTAATTCAGAATCAAGCCAAGGTTCACTCCAATTTAATTCTTCTTTTTTTAATGCACGTTTTTCACCATCAGGAACTGAGTATTTAGAAATAGTCGTAAAGTAGCATGTCTTCTCCACGTTACCAAGACCCGCCCTAGAGCAAAGACGCCTAAAGATGGCGCCGACGTCTCCTTTTAATAATCCCGGAGGGGAGTCGTCATTGAGCTCATCTTCTCTTAAAGGGGTAGGGGCAACAAATACAATATCACTATCTAAATTACCTACTCCTGCGAAATGAATTTTCCCTTCGATGTAAACATTTTTTTTTACTTTTTTAGGTGGCTTCTGATCTATAAAGAAAAAAGGGTATTTGTTAAAAGTTATATTTTTCATTCTAGTTTATATTTATCTCTTATCTCTACCATAAAGCTATCAGCATCTAATTGACTCATATCGCCGTAGTCTTTAATAGAGTCACTAGGCGGTTCAATTACAGCTACTGGTAATCCTACATTACGTAATTGCTTTACGGCTGACTCCCTGAATTGACCCCCAGCCTCATCATTCTGTATAGCAACAACTACAAATTCAAATAACCTACATAAGTCTGCTTGCTTGGGTGATAAACTTTTACCCATAGCCGCGCAAAATGGTGACCCCAACCTAGCTGCGTCTAATGGACCCTCAGTTAGCCCTATCCACGATTTTTCTTTATCTTTATTAATAGCCAAAGCAGCATCAAAACCCATTAAACATAAGTTACGTCTGGTGCCGTATCCAAGCATATATTTAGGTGGATTCCACTCTGAAAATCCCGGCATTAGGATCCACTCATCAGTGCTTTCATCTAAAACTTTAACAGGGGTCCAAATAGGCTTATCTGAGTTATAGAAAAAATGATACTTCTCACCGTCTGAGCCTTTAATTTTTAATTCTAGTATCCTAGCCTGCCAGCCTCGTCGTACGCCTTTAATATCAATATTAAATACTAGCCTGTGCTTGGGGGACGCTCTAAACCCCGAACCTAGATCCTTCCAATAACCATCACTATGCTCTGTACAAAAACTAGCGTCAAATTGAGTTACTAGCTTTTGAGGGTCAAAATCACGGCTTTTTAAATATACAATTACGGGATGATCATCCTGCAGATCGGCTAGTGAAATTACATCCCCTGGTGCTTTAGGAATTTTATTTCCTTGGGCGTCTTCCATTAGATAATCATTCTTCTCAACAATTGCGACTTGATGCCTTACGCCGGTATAACCTCTAAGTTCCAGACTACTGTACGATAGAAGGTCGGATATACTATATATCTCTCCTGTCTTCATACAGAGGGCTGAGTAGTCATTTGGCTCGCTATAAGGGGGTCGGCCTAGATATTTGTCAGCATTGACTGCTAGGTGCATCTTAGAGGGGAGAAGCTCATCAGGACCAAACTCCGCTAAACAAATGGGAGATGCTATATACATATGCACACCGCCAGACTCTGAGGCTAACTTCACCAAACCGTGTATTTTAGACAATCTTTGAGCCAGAACTAATACCTCGTCATCAATGTCGTCAGGACATGAGGAACCTAATATAATATTGGATTGTTCTTTTAATTTTAACATTTTTTAACATCCGTGAATAGTTTGTGGTATAGGTTACTCCAGGAACCCTCATAGAAGTCAGGATCTATACCAAGGCTAGTCCAGTCAAAATCCGCAGGTAACTCTTTACGTAGGATATTTACTATGTAGGGGTTACTACCCAGTTCCTCATTAATATTTTCCGCAATTCCTTTGATTGTATCTTTAGATAGAATACTCTGCTCAACTCCGTACAACAACCTAACCCAATAAGGATATTGCGTGTTGTATAGATTTCCGGAGTATAAAATCAATATTGAGGAATCTAAATCTTTCTGGCGGACTAACGTGGAATTAAACAATCTACCGAAATGGAAGATCATGGCGTCATATTGATCCTTCGTTATAATTAAGGAATTATATTCTATTTCTAGAAATTCCTTTTCGCTCAAGTCTTCGAAATTCGAAAGTTCCGATAAATTGTTTCTTATATTTGTTACTATATCTGTATTGGCTATGTGGTTTTTGCCACAAGGTGTGTGGTTTTTGCCATACCTTGTGTGGTTTTCACCATAGCTGGTAACTATGTTTCGCTTGTCACAGATTTTTAAAACTAATTTTCTTTTACTCTCGTCAAGGGATTGGAATAAATCAGAAACTAACCATTCATCTAGCGATCTTGAGCTATACTTACTTGAATTTTTAAACTGACGTGCTCTATGTTTCACCAACAGTAATCCAGAATCAACTAACTTACCTAGCGACCTTCTTATCTGATCTACAGACCAATATACGTACTCATCAGCTAACGATCCATACGATGCCCATGTCCACCAGCGACCATCTTCCTCGTACTTAACTTTATTGCCCTCCTTATTCAAATCACAGTAAAACTTAATTCTTTGATATAATATAGCACCTATAGCACCGGCTACGGGTATTGCAATTTCTTCGGCTCGTAGGTGTATAGTATCGAGTTTAAACTTATTATTTTTCATTGAGGAGAGAATCTTTGGTATTGAAAATCACGAGCCACCTTAATATGCCCACCTGGTCCAAACCTGGACTTAGCCACATTAATAAACTGCATACGCGTGTAAGCTTCTTCCTCTTCTCGATTATTTTTTATCGAACTTAGGTACAAGGCATTAACGCATTGATCCGGTAGTGATTTACATTCATGCAGCATTGTATGATCTGGTTTTGATGAATTTTTTGTAAGTTGCTTATTTAGCTGCGCGAAAGAAAATACACATAAGTTTTTCTCAACAGCTATTACTTTCAACTCAGCGGCAACATCATTATATAGGTGGCGTATAGCATCGACTTTTGCGCCACGTTGTAGGGAGGCTCCTATCCAATCAAATATTAGTATATCAGTCTCATAATTAGGAATAGCTCGTTTTAACTTATCTAAATTACTGGCTAAATCTCCTACTATAGTTTTACGAGAGCCCGACCAATCTAAAAAGGTTAGTCTATTCTCTACGTGAGCTCTGAAGTTATGTACGCCTTCCATCCACTCCCCATCAGTAGTCACACGCATAGGCAACTTAGTTTCTGGGCATATATCATCCGTCTCTGTAAAAAATTCAAAAGGAATATTATTCATACATGAATAGGCCCTATGCATTAATTGAGCTGGTTTTTGTTCAGTAGTTACTACGGTTACGTTGATGCCAATGGAAGCCCATGTTGCTGCCATTTGCATTGCCAGTACGGTTTTACCCCCACCGGTGGTAGCTGCTATTAGCGTGTGCTCTCCTTTTGCAAAGCCGCCTCCAACAGCTTTAGATAATGCGGGAAGTTCTGGGAGCGTATACAGCTCCCCCCGTGTTTCTGTATTTCTTATAGTGTCCGACACTGTCACAATAGATCCATCATCATCTTCTGCTGGGATTCTTTGCAACTCATCGTGCCACTCAGCAATCCTTTCTGGGGTTAGGATGTTAGGATCAGCTACAGCATCTTTTGACCACTCTTGCGCTAATCTAATACCCAGCCATCGTGATAATACACCGCTCTCCACGAATGTCATGGTTGCTTCTATGTTAACCTCCACCAGCGAGTAAATATTTACAAGCCCTACGTCTAGGTCCTCTATTTCCTTATCAAGTATCCTTCCACGATCAGACGCCTCATTTAGATAAATATCTAAGGCTGCTCTTGGGATGGGGTTTTCATTAATCGTAGTATTCTGACCCTGCCAATATACACATAAAGCTTCATATAGTACGTTTAACCAATTATGGGAAAAATCCTTACGACGCTCATTTATTCGTGGTCGGATTGGACAGATTTTATAACCATGTTGCAGGAAAAACGAATGACTGCCAATAAGGGCAGCCATTATATAAGACTCAAATACTGCAGGATTTCTATCTATATTTTGTTTAAGTTCATCTGATAGCTCACTCATATAGTTTATTTATCTCCAAACCTCTTTCTTCTAGTATTGCACTCAATCCGGGTTTTATTTTAATTGCGGATTTAACTTCTTCTTTGAACCTGGCCCAAGCCTCAAGTTCATCTTTTAATAATAATAATCTTATATAAGGGGAAAATTTTATTATGTTATCCAACAGCGTGTCTCTAAAAGTTTTACCAAGTCTTTTCTCACGTATGGTACAAACTTGAAGGGCCGTTCTTATTTCCTGGTCTATTAGTTGATTTAATTTCGAGCCTCCAACCTCACTATCGAATTCTTTCATATAATCCTTATACCACATATATATAGCCTTCCCTGTTAGCATTGGAGGAAATGGAGCTTCTTTGGGCTTTATGGCAAAAACAAAAGCAGCTTCCACAAAGTCAATTGGGTCTGCCTGTAATTCTTTACATATTTTTGCCGCCTTTAACCAGAGTTCCTTTTCTAGGTACTTTGGATGAGGTCTATATTTTCTATTTCTTTGGATTTCTTTTCTCTTAAAGAAACCATCTTTAATCACCTGTGCTAGGTTATGTAATTCATTTAACTCATAGTTCATGTCATAGTTATCTCAGCTAGTGAATTGATTACATTTATTTTGTAACCCAATTTATCATACTGGCGTAACCTTAGCATACTATCATTAGCTACCATACGCCATAGGTCTGCTCCACGTACATTATCTTCAGGCTTAGGTGGGTTTGAGCATTCAAATAAAAAATCTACTAAATAACCACAATTCTTATTTTCTCTAATCTGAGCCAACCTGCCTGGTTTCTGCGTACTAGATATAGACCCACCTCCTCCTGCAGCATTTATCATTACCCGTAAGTCTGGGAATGTCACGCCTTGCGCATATACATCAGTACAGATGCAACGTTTCACATGATTATTTACCATGTTTTGAAACGTTTCTTTACGCTCTTTGATTTTCATTCTACCGGCTATTACGGTCTTTGCTTCGTCAATATTATCCGCCAATAAGTCTGCCTGCTTCTGTTGATCTACGAATATTATAGTCTGCCAGTTTTTAGGTAAAACACTATTTGCTATAGAACCTACTGCGTCTATGAATATTTGATTTTCGTACAATAAACGCTTATAAGCTAATTCTCGTTTACGACAAGAGAAAGCCTCAAAAGGAAAACGTACCATATAGACTTCAATGTCACATATCGCATTTTCACTTACAGCCTCTCTAAATGTACGTTTTGCTAGTACTGGACCTACTAGTCCGGTGAGTAACTTGTCCGCATTATCATACCTACCTGTTAACGTTGCGCCAAAACCATAAATTCTAGCATTTTTAAATCTAGCTATTACAGGTGCTCTTGTCTCGCTAACAGCAGCGTGCGGCTCATCGATCAATAATAAATGAGTACCCTCAGTATCCATTTTATGTAGGGAATCTAAACTACATATTGTTATATCTGCAGACTGCGTTCTATTTTTACTGCCGGTAAACACTCCTTTAATATCACGTTCAGGCAATGCTTTTTTAAAATCATCTACAGTTTGATTTAGTAAATCTACACCCGGAGCGGCAACAACTGTTTTCATATTAGGAAATGCACGCATGGTGTTTATTATCATTATACTCTTACCATAACGCGTTGGAGCCTGTAGTATTCCAGATTGATTTTTACCAATAAATTCTTCGAATAGTGGTTGCTGTTCAAGTCTAAATCCTCCAGTCAAACCTAATTTTGGCGCCTTTACGGGAATACGTTTATCGAATAACTCCCATTTTTCCCCTTCCTTCTTACACATTAATATTAATTGATCTTTAAAGCCGTGTGGAGTTTCAATTACACGACCTTTTCTTTTACTACCTTCATGCCAAACATTAAAAAGTTTTACTTTTTCAATTTTAGATCTTCTTGTAAATGTTCTTTTATCAAGAACTAATTTTTTCTTATCCCACACTAAAAATTTTTCCATTTTGGCTGTAGGATTCTCAATCACAAGTACCGTATCATACCAATGAAATTTAACACTCATAGTTTTCTGAATTTAATATTTTAGCGTAATTAACTACGAATCTACCGCAGTTAAACTTACGCCCCCACTGAGAAATTCCGTGGAACTTCCCAAACACAGACATTATTTTTTTGATGTCGTCTGCAGACGGACTTTTGTCTGAAGTATCATTATATAGCAACTGCATAGTTACAGAATTACCTCGTTTAATTCCTTCAAACAAATCTATATTAACTTTATTATATACTCGCCGTAAAACTGATATTCTACCACTGGCATTGAATCCATTCGGTATTTTTAGCTTCTCGACATTTAAATTAATATTTAGTTGCTTTAATACTAACTCAGTAGTTTTTTTAAATTCTTGGTCGTGAAATTCAACTAACCCGTCATCCGTTTTCTTGAGGGAGCGAACAGAGGTTTTTTTGTCTCTATCGCCTCCCCCAAGAAAATTTGTGGTAAACGTTATCTTAATCTTGTATATCACGTAAGTTTTAAAATTTTATCAAAAGCAGCTTCAAGTTTTGGATTATGATCACACACCCAAAGTTGGTGCTCTGAGTCTGCAAATACATCACGTACTTTTTTTAACAAATTACACAGACTGTCAACACCTTCTTCATCTAAATGAGTAGAAGGCTCGTCAAGAGTAATAAAACCCAGCTCAGCCACGATTAACTGCTGGACAGCTAATATAAAGGCCAAACTCAACCGAACTCTTTGACCTCCGGATAGTTTATTCATGGGTAGTTCTATATTGTCGCCGTCGTACACTATAGTATAGTCAAAGGCTAAAGATTTTTCTTGAGACTGGTTTATAAAAAAATCTGTTTCTAAGGTTTCAAGATTCTTTTGAGTCAATTCAGTCAATATGCTAAATCTAGAGTCAACATAAGACTTAGGTAATCCTTTTCTTGAAAATATATCCTTTAACTTTTTTAACTCACTATATATTATTTTCTTACGCTCCGACTCATCATTCTCTTCGAGTAACTCACCATGCCTTTTACTTGTGTCGGTTAGCTGGCTTTGTAATTCTTCAATCTTTCCTCGAGTTTCATTTCTCAGACTGTTTACACCTTTATAGTGACTAATCTCCTTTCCGTACGTAGGTAGGGAGTCTAGCTGTTTCTGGATCTCTTCAACAGCAGAAGTTCCAGATTCAATAGCTGTATTTTTCTCTTGTACAAGTGTTTCAAATTTCGTTTTCTTATTAGTCAATTCTAGTATGTATTCGAGTCTTTCAGATAACTTCGATATAGATTTTTCTTTACTCAACTTTAAATTATGTAAGAAATCTACAGAAGAATTATCCAATTTTCCGATTACTGGAGTTGAATCAAGATCCGAAAGCTGTTGTTCCAAGTTAGCACATTCTTTAATAGTGTCATTTAAAAATTCATATGCCTCTAATTCTTTTTTACACGCACTATCGTAGAGATTTTTGAATTCCCTAAACTTATTTTTCTTATAGCAAGCTTCGTCCCCCAAAGATCTACAGAGATGTATTAATTTATTTAACTCAGATTCTGTGACACGCGATACTAGTAGTCCGCATTTAAAACACTGGCTTTTAGTGTCGTCAGCATTCTCATACGAATCAAAAGCTTCTTTTTGTATTGCTAGCCATTTTGACATTTGTTCGTGCTCAAATTCCAATTTATTAGCTTCTTCTTTTAACTTATCATGCACATCTTTTTGACTTTCTAAATGATCTAATTCTATCTTGGTCCTAGTATGATCCTCTCGTAACGATGAAATCGAGGCAGTAAGATCTTCGAGTGGGACTTTTATGCGGTTTATACTCGTCTGGAGTTTAATACGTTCTTTGACTTGAAATAACTCTTTATTTGCATCTTCAATTTTCTTTTGATGTTCAGACACTTCTTCAAAATCAGAATCTATTATAGTTTTTAACTCTTGTGTATACTGTGCTAATAAATTTTTATCTTCATTAATTTTATTTATTGAACCGACAAGTAAGTTTATTAATTTTTCACGAGTTTCTAAAGTTTCGATTTCACTATCACAATTGGGGTAATTAGCTAAATCTTCTCTATGTGAATCTATTTTTTCCGATAGTATTATTCGTTGTCTATTAAGCTCGTCTACTACTAGTGCTGAATCATTTGCATCTTTTAATGTTTTACTTTTTTGATCTAGAATATCTGCAAACTTCTGGCAGTACGAGACATTCATAACTTTAATAAATAGCTCTTCTCTATCTGCGTCTGAACCAAATAAGATTCTGTTTAAACTTCCTTGATTGAGGAATACAGCATTAGATAGTGACTTTTTATCTACACCTAACAGCTCTAATAGCACAAACTCAATTTCTTTTTTAACACTGTAAGATTTACCACGCCAGGTTAAATTTGCCTTAGACGTTTTACCTACCGATCTATTAATACGTCCAGTTTCATTATTTTTTACAAACTCTATCTCAACCGAACCTGTAGTGCTGCCATGGCGGAGGTTAGATTCTATAGTACCCTCTATGTCGCCTGTAAACGCAAATTTAATGGCATTTAATATTGTGCTTTTTCCTGATCCATTTTTACCAAGTAATCCTATAACACGCTGTCCATTAGTCTCAAAATTAATATTTTTATGCGCACCAAAATTTTTTAATTTTATTTTATTTATAATCATGCTTAAGTTTCTTTTTTTATAAAAGTCATTTCTTTTGTACTAAACATTAAACTTTTAAAATTCCAATCTCTGTTGGATACATATAGCCCCATATACATTTTATTTTTTTTATATGAGGTTTTTTCTAAAACGGTACCTTTAATATAGTTTAATGTTGGTCCCTTTAGGAGGATAAATAATTTTCTATAACCATCGTCGTAATAGTGATCTAAAAGATCTTTCGACATAGTTTGATCCAATGAGAAATATTCAGACCCATCTTCAGGCTCCTCCTTATCCTTCCTAAACTCATACTCTACTTTTGATTTCATTACATAAGTAGGTTTCTCTATTACATAATAATTAATATTAAATTCTTTATTATGAAAAACCGGATAGCGGAATCCCTTTAAGGGACTTTTTTCCTTAAAATTAACAGGAAAGCCATCTATATTATCGCATAGTAAACTCATATTGCTTTTAGGGCTTCCATGCCCTCCTTTGGGTTGATTAATCTGAGGTTTAAGATTTTTTCGCCATCCTTATGAATATGTACTTCACACTCATCTTTTGCTTTTTTATTTATATGTAGTGCGTATAATGTAGCATTAAGTAGGTCGTTACGAAATATCATAAATGCTCCGTATTGAGCGACTAGCTCACTTTGCGAGTAAACACTAATTACGAATTTAGGATTAACTACGACAACGCTATCATCCAGTATGTAACTCAGAATCTTGCAATTCATCTAATCTTTTATCTATATATGAATCTATCTCGTAACGAGCATCACATTCCGGATTTGTAAGAATTGTAGCTAACTCGTATTCAGCATCTTCGGCGTTTATAAACTTACTTAGAACTTCTTGTATATTTAATTCATTTTCCGTATCTATAGCTTCTTCTACCTTAGGATTATAGTGTCTAAACCTTAGGATAGCTTCTCCTACAAATAGTTGATTAAGTCTAGACAGACCACTGTCCACAGCATAATTGCATTTAATATTAACTATAGGTCCTTTATCCATGTCTGGAGTTAGACATTCTATAACAAAATCTAGTTCTTTCTCGTCGCTGATATCGAATGAATAACATGGCCTTGTGGGTACTGGAATATCGTTAAATACGAGTCCATCGTCATCCTCGTGTTGAGAGGAAGATCGTCTGATTAAAATTACTGTTTTCTCGCTATCTTCCGACATTGAAATTGTCTCTGTGCTTCCAGGCGACATGACGTTAATGCCATGGTGTGTCATAAAGCTAGCGCTAACATGAGTATCCCCAACTACTATCGCCTTACATTTATGCGGATCAAGGTCATTTAACACGGCACCACTAAATCCTTCTGGATTTTCAAAATTAGTAAATTCATTAAACGACTGGTGCATTAGCACAAGGTCTACAGGCTCGTCTGAGTTTATATCTGTTATTGTATCCTTCCAATCTGTTAGATTAGTAAAAGGTACTCCTCGAATATATATGTCACTATTTTTCGCTTTGACCCGGAGATTGTCTATCAACTGAAATCCTGTATCTCCACTATCAGAATCACAAAAATTCTCAATCCAATGAGGACTACTCTTATCATGATTTCCCGATATAACATATGCTGCCATGCCATGGCTCATCATACGTAGGTGGCATTCTTTTAAAAATGCGATTGATGCTGGCGTGGGTCTAGTGGTATGTATTAAATCACCACTTATTGTGAGGTCAGATGAGCTATTTATAGCAGCATCTATAATAGCTTTAAAACTATTTTGTATGTCTTCCTCTCTACTTTTTAATCCATATTGTCTATAACCTATGTGGTTGTCTGCTGTTGCTATTATCATTCTTATTTAAATTTTTTTCACGTTTAGGAATTAGTTTATTCCAGTCTATATCAGGATGTCGACGCATCCTACTGTACAAGGTATTACGATTAATTTTTAGGATTTTCGCTGCTTTTGACCTATTTCCATTAGCCTCCAAAAGTGCTTCCTTTAATTCGTTTTCTTCTCTTAAAATCTCCTCTTCACTTACCTCCACCCATTTACCTCGATATCTAATATTCCTCCTTTTATGCCAAGGCTTGGAAATTCCTTTTTTATGGATGTAAGCCCAATTCTTTTTGCCTTTCTTAAACCCATTACTGATACCATTTTTTGGTAGGCTATGGTTCCATCTGTGCTTAGTAGTTCTTTTTTTACCTACCTTTGTTAGAACAAGTTTATTACTCGCATTTGGATATGCAACCTGAAGTAAAAATCCCCATATCTTATTATCTATTTCTATACTTTTAAATTTTTTTCCACACTTTAATTTATAAATTCTAATATACTTTACAGTATTGAGCGGATTTAATTCTTCTTTGAAATATTTTTCTATAGACTCTTTTATATCTGAGAAACATTTTCCCCTAGTGTATGTAGTATAGTCTTCTTGTGAGCCTAAATGGTACTCTACTGTAAGATATGTAAAATATAGATTATTCATTTATGCTTTCTACAATTTTAACATTGTCATTAATGTGTAAATGAATTTCATGCGTCACGCATGCTGTCATCAGATGGATGATGCTTAACCCTAAAACCGTAATAAGAATTTCTCTAGTACCCATAACTTTTTATATAAATATTTATTAAATTGTCTAAATTTTGAAAAAAGAAACTTCAAAGGTCTTTGCCATATATTTACATAGGTCGCATACCACCACCTCATACGGATTTGCTGTCTAAACTCTAGATCTTTTTTTAAATTTAGTTCGCGCGCCTTCCTTTCGGAATTATCGTAAACTTTAAATTCTTTTAATTTTTTATTTCTTATTCGACCTACAACAACCTTTAATTCAAATGAGTACCAGTAGTCAGCATTTTCCTGACGAGAGTATGTGTGTATATTGATACTTTTGGTAATGTGCATTTTGTGCTTTTCATCACTACCGCCGGCCTTCTGATCAAATTTCCATAATTGTCCTTTTACTCCTATAAAAAAGGAATCTAAAGCATTATTTAAATCTTTAGTCTGAAATTCTTCAGACGGTATTAATCCTTGAAGATCCTTAGGATAAGGTAGACTCAACTTACATATAACCATGTCAAACATGCCCATAGTAGTAGTGTGTCAGATTTTAAAATATTACTCCAGTTTTTTAATCTAGAATACTTTCAATTTCTATTAAATCTTTTGGCGTATCTATTTCGAAACTCCTACACTTAGGCATTTCATAAAATCGAATATTACCAGATAATCGTTTTTTAGATTGAATTAAATCTTTTTTACTAGTCAGGTACATTGCGCCATTTTCTCTAAAATATTTAGGAGCATTTTGCCTTTGATGCTCATATGGCGTAACCCGCCTAGCTACTTTCACACCTGCACTCTGAGCTGACGCGACATTAGTATTGATATCCTCCTCCACCCACTGAAAACCCCCACAAAAATAACCACCTTCTTCATGACATCCAGATATTACGCTATTGATCTGATCGCTAGATTCTAATAGTTCTAAAGCGCCATCTATATCTTGAGCTAAAGTTAAAGGAGACGTGCACTGCATGAAGATCATTACATCAAAATCTTCTTTTGAATATCCATGAGTTTTATACTTATGCGCAAACTCTAGTAGCACATCCTCACTATTGGACGTATCCGACGCTGATTCATCTGACCTTCTAAAGACTTTAATTTTACTAGAGCTAGGCGCAATATCAAGGACTGTATTGGAAATTTCTCTACAATCTGTGGCTACCCAGATCTCGTCTACATACTTCGACTTTAAAGCTGCTTCAACCGGATGTCGTATCAGGGATTTCCCATTCACCATCTTCAGATTTTTCTTTGGTATCCCCTTGCTCCCCTTTCGGGCTGGTATCACTACTATCGTCTTTTTTTTGTTTATCATCCTGCTGTTCCTTTTTTTCTTCTTCTTTGTCGTCAGCTAGTATAAATACATCGTCTCTATTTGAAGTTGATGTGGTAGTTTTTGACTCCTGATCTTTGCGTGTAAAGTCTTCCTGCCTTTTACGGATTTTAGACTGCATTTGGACTTTAATTGGATCTCCTACCAATGTGTCAAAAATTTGTTTAAAACTTATTTCTGACTGATGTATGCAAGCTTTGCTTAGTAGTAAAGGAATGGGTACGCTGCCATTTAGTTTAACAAGCTCCTTCTTGTTATTTACAACTTCTATAGAGTAGGTCAGCACCACGCCGTCGTCCAGGTGATCTTCCTGGTTTTCTTTTTTCCTTGGCATAGGATATGTTATGATATAATCAGGTGCTCTTTGGCAAGCAAAGAATCATGAATCTTTTTATAATCTTGATCCGCGACCCATTTTGTTTGACCAAACCTTCTTTTAGGAAATACATTGGGAGGATATTTTATAATACCGCTTTTCTTATTAGATCTATAATATAATCGTTTTAAAAATTCTCTTGGAGATTTACAATGCATTCCTACAATCCTATATATAAACCCTTTTCAGTCAATGTATTTTGATCTTGAATACACCGCCCGAACTGATGGCGTTTTTAGAGATAAACTTATAAAGTTAAGTAATAAATTAAATTACCATACCGAAAGGGCAAAGGGCAGTGTCCGACATCAGAATCAAGCCAATGATGCTCTTATGGAGATATTGAGGCATTGTCGCTATAATATAACGTACCTCCTGCCCTACTACTATCCGCAATACCCTAAAAGCGAACCTATGTCTTTACATAATTTCCCATTTGCGTACCATCTACTCGCTCTAAATATAGGTGGGTTCACTGTTATACGCGGTAGTAGGCAAATTGCTAAGTCTACTACTATAGCAGCCCGGCAGCGGTTGATATGCCATATATTCCCAAGATTTAAAAGTATTTATATTACACCTAAAAAAGATCAATTAACAACCTATGCAAATAGATTAAGAGATCTGGAACTTGCCTTTCTATATGCCAGACAGCACCATAGATTTAGGCAGAATCTGTATTTAAAAGAGTATAGTAATGGATCTTCAATAGAGTTATTCAATGTTGATACTCAGGTCACTAATATACGTGGTAAGTCTTCAGACGAGCTTGTATTCGATGAGTATCAAAATTTTGATCCAGAGTTCGAACCTGAAGTATCAGAAATTCAATCTGCTACAGAAATGCCAATCACCCTTTATGCCGGGACATCCTTAACAACAGACACAGCCTTGGAGTATAAGTATGAAAACTCCTCTCAAGGTGTCTGGGTGATGACATGTGTAGGCTGTAACCATGACAACATACCGCTTCCAGAATACGGTGTTATGGACATGATACAACCACGAGGAGTATCTTGTTCTAAGTGTGATAAACTTTTAGATGTAACTAAAGGTAGGTTTATGCATTTAGATGAGGGTAATTTTAACAAAAATCAAATTGGGTTTCATATACCTCAAATTATTGTTCCATTTGTTGTTAACAATAAAATGCGCTATGCGGAGATATATAGAAAAAAGTTGGAACAAGATCCACGTAAATTTTTTCAAGAGAATCTTGGAATACCTACAGAAGAGGGTGAAAGAGAACTTACAGAAAGTGATCTTATAAATATATGTACTTTAGGTTCTCCAGATATACCTAGAGAAAAAGCAAAAAAAGGTGAGTATAGATTTGTTATATCAGGTTGTGATTGGGGCGGAAGTGACTATGACGTATCTCTTAAGACCAAAGTGTCTTATACCGTGCACGCTATGATTGGTCAAAATCTTGATAACTCGTATGATATTATTCATATGAAGCGATATGAAGGTATGTCGTATCGAAATATCGCAGACGATATTATGCACTGGCATACCACATATAAAGGAGATGCTCTGGGCAGTGACTACGGTGTAGGCATGGCTTATAATATGCTACTTCGTGAATCTATGAACCCAGCACACCATCTAATATTTCAGTACTCAGGTCCAAATGCTATACCTCTAAAAGAAAATCAAAATGTATTTAATCAATTTTCACTTAATAAAACTGAGTCAATAACAACACTGTATGTAGCAATTAAAAATAGACGCATACGTTGCTATGACTGGTCTATGGCAAAGCCGATGCTCACGGATCTTTTAAACCTATATAGAGTTCCCACAGATTCGGGTGGTGCTAATCTATTCACGTATAGACGTCATGCCGCTAAGGCTGACGATACATTACATGGATTAAATTTCGCATATGTTCTAGGGAGGATTAGACTTCAGGAGCCTATAATCGAAGACAGAGCCCTTATGTCTAGATTGTCAGGATCTCTACGGCCGGATAGAATACAGGAAAGCGGCTGGGAAGCCCCAGCCGCCTTCTCTGTATAAAGAGTAGTATCTCTCTTACTTTCTGAGTTACGGACCACGCGAATCGCGGCTATACCTGCGTTCTTCAGGCGTAAATGTAACAGAGCTCTTACGTCCTCATTGCGCTAATACAATTGCTCATCCTGTCGACAAGGATTTGAAAAAGTACATCATCACTCATGATAGACAAGTTAGTTAGTCAGTGATTCCGGTACTGTTTACTTGCAGGCATTTTCTGGATTTGCGTGTTCCAACGTAATCCGTATTGTTTCTCGTGATTTCAGATTATACTACAAAGCCCATTCGCGTGCACTCTCCAGTAGTCGCCGTGCCGCACTTAAATGAAAGACAGTATTCGCGGACTTTCCCGCCTCATGTAAATGGTGCGTATATAAAGCTTGGTCACTCTCGCCAAGACGAGAGCTATACTTGTCAAGCTGTAGTACTTCTTCAATTATTTTTATTTCTATAGCTAAAGCTTGACACCGATTTTCTAACTCATCTAATTCGATATCTAATTCATTAATATTATTTATGGTATATTCTAATTCGTCTTCTGTAGTTTTTTTCATTTAGTTGTTATATAAGAAAAGTTCAAATACACATATGTGTACAACTATATATAACACCAAGAGCTGGTGTATTTCAGACTTGAGGCAGCTTGGCTGTATCTACTCCAAGCGTATTTAACTGCTCTTTAAGCTCTCCCCTAAGGTGGGTTACAGCCCTGTCGAAATATGGCAAGTCGCCAGCTTCATCCAAAGAATCTAAATCCTCACCTTCCTCCTTTAACTCACGATCAATTAAATTATTTACTGCTTGCGTAAACTCCACACCTGGATGATTTAGGCTAACCTCATAAGTCGACCAAAGTATCTCTGGTATGGTTAAGTCATCAAATATTAGGAATCCTGGATCACCATCCACCAACGTATTGCAAACTGCTCTAAAGGCCTCTGGGTCATGGAAGAAGGCATCTGATTGAGTACACAACATAATAGCCTGTAACTTCTGTCTGACATCATCTGACATCTCTACCCCAAAATCATCCTCTAGCTTGGAAAAGAGTTCAAGAATATCCATCTCGTACATCTCATCTCCGTACGCACCATAGGCTATGATATGCGCTGTAGTTCCAAAAGTAGAATCCTCAGAAAGTAAATTTCCCGCTACTTTCCTATTTATTTGAGGCACCTGCATTTGCCCTGGCCTTTTAATATATAGTATTAGATCCGGCGGAGTTATTTAACCCGCCGTATGTTTGGCCTGGATTGAAGAATTGCTGACCGGTTCCTTGGTTTCCACTATTCTGATTCCAACCAAGACCAAGACCACCTGATTGTTGCTGTGGTTGTTGTTGTTGGTCGTCTCCTCCCAGAGTATCGCCTAGTATGCTGCCGACGGCAGACCCTGCAAGCCATGTCTTTGGGCTTTTTGCCATACTACCCACTACGGAGTTAAGCCTGCCTGTCCCTGTGCGTGCTACTGCTTTGTTTATGCCGCTAGTAATTCCGCCAGCCGCTTGTGTCGCCAGCCGCTGACCTCCTGCAGTCATTCCTTTTGCTGCTATTCCCTTAGCAGCCATACTTCCAAGACCTTTAGCGCCTAGTTGTAAACCTTTTGCGGCTAAACCAGCTCCAGGTATAAAGTTCAAAGCAGCCATCCCTAGATTACCAGCTGCGTTCAACCAATTACCATCTGAGGCGTTGGAAACTGCATTACCTATATCTCCTACTATAGGAACATAAGAATACCATGCATTGCGATCCCAAGCTTCTTTAGTGAGCCCAGGCTGTATTATGTACTGAGCTGCTGCTACTTTTTCTAAATGGTTCATTTAAGCCTCACTATCACCGTAGTACGCTGTACCTTTGTCTAGCCGATACTTATCCTGGGTTTCTTTAAATAAGTCTTGCAGTATAGGTAAAAGCCGTTGCATGCCTTCTGAATAACCACCACCCGCTGCTGCACCAGCTGCGGCTCCTCCTCCAATTCCTAGTGTTGCTAACGATCCAGTAGCAAGAGGATTTTTCTCCATCCAAGAAGTTGATTGCATACCCTCGCCTAAGCGTCCTGATTGAGCCAGATTTCTCATGCCCTTTATACCTAATTTACCGCCTAAAAGTGCTCCTGCTCCGCCTATTGCTCCTGTCAGGGCTCCTCCCACTGGATCATCTGATAATGAGCCTAGCGCACCGCCTGCAGTCGTAACTTGAGCATATGGGTTGGTGGCTACAGATTTCAAAGCGTCAGTAAGTCGTGAGGTACCTGCGCCTGCGTCTCCCACTCCTTTTAAACTCTGCATGAGTTTTGTTAAATTTCCGGCAACTGCTATTTTTTCTAAGTGATTCATTTTACGTGTAGTCTGCTACCAACCTAATTTACGAAGTTTTTCCTGCAAACCCTTACCGGGGGTGCCGCCCTTGAGGGCAGGAGGAGAAGGCTCTACGGATGCAGGTTGCTCACCTGCCTTTAATGGTGGATACGCGGGTCGTGGCGGAGCTGGATCAGGCTCTGCTTGGACAGGTGGCTTTGAGGACTTAGGAAACGGAGATTGTCGAATTGGATCTGTTTGGAAGAATGCGCCTACCGAACCCGGGGCGTGTACCTGTGCTGCCAGTTTAATTAATTGATATTTTTGTATATGATTCATTATTTTTCTACTAATGCTTGTAGGAATCTAGACTGAAGGTCTTTCCCTAAGGCCATTACTTTAAGAGTTGCACTTACTCCACCGCTTTTCTCAGCTGCCTCAACGGCAGGCATGATTAAAGCAGCCTCCTTTTCATTAAAATTAGCTTCAACTACTTCTTTAGCTGACTTCTTAAATTCTTCTAGCGGCACTGGAGCTTCATTAATTAATACATGGGCTTCTGCAGCTTTTTCTATCTCAGAGTTATCTACCCCGGAATAAAAGGCTTCATATGGATTCAGCATGTCTCTGCTGTAGGCCACTTTATTGATCCTATCCATATCCAAAAAGAGATTAAGATAGTTATCTAGGTTTTGCTTGTCTGAAGACGCTGTCTTCACAATGTCGTAGTAAATAATACCCGCATCTTCTCCGAATTTCTTGGCCCTTTGTTTTGCTGCAAAATTAGCGATCTTTATATTAAACTCTCGATCAGCTCCAGTTCTTAGAATTTTTGTTGGTAATGATTTTGAAATTCCAAAATCATTAGCTTTTTTTACTATACAACTGGCGGCTGTGCGAAATGCTTCTAAAGGCATTTTTCTTTCATCCTCTACTAGGTCACGCGCTGATTTTTCAAGTAACTCGCGAGAGGTAATAGGATAGTAATACTTCAGCCCGCCTTTCTTTTCAAAATCTATTATAAGAGCAAAGTTATTTTTTGCTTCTTTTGTTTTAGACTCAAGAACATCTTTATTTACCGCAGCGTCAATATTTTCTATATCTTCTGTATTTCCGTGTAACTGGGCTGCAGCTTTTATCTTATTTAAATGGATGGTTTTGTTTGGACTTAACCCACCGTCCTTTGTTGCTGCTTTTATGTAAGCATAACTCAGAAAAGTGTTTTCAGGTGTGTCCATCGGAAATTCTCTGTCTACAGTGTTTGCGAATGATCCTCTTGCTATACGAGGCTTTTTTGTGTAGTTAGCCTCCTTTACGTATGAAGGAAACTTTCCTAACAAAGACTTGACGTAATTGATATTCTTGGGATTATTGTCTGTTATAAAATCCATATGAGCATTTTTTCATTATGTTAGCTAAAGTCAACAAGCTTTTTGAGGCTATACGTCCAATACGTCTTGCACAAGATCTTGGGTTTACTGTTCATAAGCATAAAAAGGGATCTTATTTCATAGACAATCCAAAGGCAAATCAAAAACATCTCTATATAAAAGATTATGAATTCGTAAATCCGGATAAGTTCGGGGACTTTAAAGCAGGAAACATTATCTCATTTATGAGCTACGTATCAGGGAAGTCTTTTGAAGAGTCTATGGAATACATATTTAAATTCTACTTCAATAGACTTGAGAGCCCTATATTTGACTCCCTGCAGTGGTCTAAACGTTTAATAAGCGAATATCTCGAAGACCTTGATTTACTTTTAAACCTAGTACATCGCAATAAATCTAAGTTAGTTAATAATCCTGAATTTTCTACATGTAGGACTTATTTAAGGAAATATTGTGATGATCTAAACTATATAAGTACTATGGTCTCTGTTGTAGATGAGCAGGAATTATATGACACGCTTCAGCAGCTCAAAAGTTTACATAAATTAAAAATAAACACAGAACGACATTATAGTCGGAAGTCGGATTCTGATAAAAATAATAAACTATTACTGCTTCCAACTTTTGCTAATTATTCTACAATATCTGACATTCAAGTGATTAATCCTGAATTTGATAGGCCCAGATCATTGGACGTCACGCCATATAATAGAGGCGTATTTGGACTTCACGCTGTAGATCCTAGCGAGACTTGTGTGTACGTTGTGCGGGATGAATTTTCTGCTTTAGGATCAGCAAAAAATCATTTCAATCATGGATCCCCAGTTAGTCAAAATTGCGTAAGTATAAAAATGAAAAAAGAAGGTAACTACTTACCGCCGTTACTTTCGCAAGGTTTAATGGTTATAGACGAATCTACAAGTGCTGATGTTATCTTAGGCATACATAACTCATTTCAGGAACTTGGACTTGTAAATAAAAATCAACTTTTTAAAGCAACTTTTGATCAAAGTAGAGATGCTAGGACATATGTGCTTAACCAATTTCTAACTTTAGTATCTCAAGGTTCCTTGGAGGATGTAAAATTTGAAGAATTTATAGAAGTACTAAAAGAAGATCCTATAACCTTAGACAGAGTGCGACTACATTTAGAGCATACACAACGTGCAGATATACTAGCGCTCTTGGAGTCTAGTGCAGCTCGTAGCGAGATAAACACTATCAATGGTAACACAATCATTACTACGAAGGATGGATACGTAGCTCAAAATGTCAGCAGAAATGTACACTTTACTAATTTCACAATAAAACTGCAGACAACCCATATTTTTAGAGATAGTTCTGATGTTTACCATAGTGGCATTATGACCATGGATAGCCAGCAATTATCCTTTATTATGTCTAAAAAGGATTCCACTAAAGCAACCAGTATCGTGTCGGCCGCAATACAGTCTCTAACTTCCTCAACAGTTGTTATCGATGATTGCAGTAATATACAGACACCCGCTCTTCTAGATACTACATTTGGTATTACCTTACGTAACATTATTAATAAAGAAATTAATAACTCTATAGTTAAGCTGGGAGTAAACAAACTAGGTTGGTCTTCAGACCGTAGTAGATTTCAAAGCACCTCATGGGCTTGCACCGGCGGTGATGTCGAATCTAAAATTTCATTCTGCCATCCACGGGTTAAATCATTCCTTAACTTTGACTGGTCTTTCAAAAAAATAGGAACAAAAGAGATTATATATAATAGTCCTGGCACTAATGCAGCAGTAGCGCTTGTGTCTGGGATGCTAGGTCGCTCCTTTTTGAATTTAGCATCTCCTCCCGTACTCGTCAAAAATACAAAAGAAAATCGTTTAATACTAGCCACGGCCTTGCATATCTTTGGGCAAAAGCAAACCGAAGAGATAAACCCAAACATACGTAATGAAGTTCACCTGGCAGGACTTGATGGCTATCCCATGGTATGTGCATGTCCTAATGACAGTATTTTACCTAAATTAAGATTTCCTACCTTTGTTTTAGCTGAGGAGGGTTACTCCTTTGCTGACGAATCCATAGACTATAAATCTTTTTCTGATTTTTGTAATTTTTACTTTCCCCACCTTATTAATGAAATGCTTAGATCCAAAGGCGCTAACTTAGACCCCAACTATAGTAGCTCTGAGTTTATACATTTACTAACAGAGGGATTAGCTATATTAAGACAAAGTATGCCTAGTGTGAATTGGCAGGTGACTTTACAAAATCATGGTATTTTTGGACAATGGATGTCTAGAATACCTATAGAGGATTTTCATAAAATTGTTTCAATGGACTTTAAAGCACAGGAAGTTCGCATACATACAGCCGGGATCGAAAAGTTAAATATAGATATAGTAAAAGTGGGCAACTATATGTCGCAAAAAAACTTGAATGTGCGTAGAAAGAATCACTACTTCATTATGAGAGCGGAGGATGCTAACAGAATGCTTGCTGATATTTTTATAGAGCCGCCTAAATTAGGCACCTATACCACACAGCCAACTGAATTAGACGTACAAAAGCAATCTAATGATGTTAGGACTGGATGAGCCATACCCCACAAAGTAGTCATCCGGCCATGGGTTTTTTGTGGGTTTAGGTAGATTTAATCTATCTCCTGAAAAGTTATCTGGATCAAAATCTAACCAAAATATTCCATTTTGGTTTATCTCATAAATTCCATGTTCTCCAGTAGAGTAATGATAGCCATTAATAATCAAGGCATGGACGCCGTAAGGTTCCTTTAACCCTGACTCCCAAATTTCACTTAACTCAGCATGCTTTCCTAGGTTATAAAAAAGTTTAGCATTACTAGGTTTTTCTTGGTCTTCGCTTACAGGCAGCCATCCAAACATACCAGCATCAGCTGTTTTAATATTTTTATTTACATCTAAATCAACACTAGTAGCAGGTTCGGTATATAAAGTTATAAGGGACGATGGTTGGTCTATCGTCGTAGTGTCTATGCGACTGCCTCCACTCAACGTAACTAAGCTAGTATTAACTAACTCCTCCATAACCTTATAATTCTTTACTAAAGTATTAACCTGTCGTTTTAGCTCCACCCAAAAATCATTTAACTCATCTAATGATCTAAAATAAATTTCTAATTGGTTTCTCCTATAAAAAGGAACTCCTTCATTAGTTTCAGCAGAAAAAGAGGGTTTATTTAAAGGTAACTCTTCTATTTGACTTGGAGTTGCCACGGCTTCAAAAACATCTCCTGAGTAAGGATTTTCCTCATTAATAGCATGGTATATAAATACTTCGGACGGCATGTTATAGCCCGATGCGCGTACTACCAAAGTGTAGCTTCCAAGTACGTCAGGTGCTTGAGGTCTAGACTCAGGTTCGTACCTAATTAACTCTATACTAGGTCCTCTCATTAAACAGCTAGTTTAAGATCGTATCCAACTGATACTGTACCGGTATTTGGGATTCCAAAATAATCATTTTCACCCAACTTTATAACAGAAGTTATAACATCATATTTACCTTCATCTAGTTCTGTTTGAGTGCCATCTACATACTCAGCTGGTATTGTCATAGGTCTGGAGGCAAGTCCCATATAGTAAATTATGCTATAATTAGATTGATTCGTATCCTTAAACTTAAGACCCATATCTATGGCATTAAACGTCACAGGAAACTTTACTACATTTTGTGTGTATTTTTGCGTATCAGAAGTTCGTAATTCTATGCCCGTATTTAAGTCTAATATTGAGTATCCTGCGCTACCATTCTCCGCAGTAAAATCTGCGTGGGTTACGGCGTGTAGGTCTTTATTGACATGGAAGTTTGTTTCAGGATCATCTGCATCAGATTTTACTGTGGCGTGTCTTATATAGAAATGTGTAAAATTTATAGTGCTTCTCCCAGCTATAGCTGATGCCAATATATCGACACCACCATAAGTAAGGGAATTCTTTAAATTCAGTACACGTCCATTTGGTAACGTAACTTCTATTGAGGAATCTATATTCATATTATGTTACTTATTTCTATAAAAAGTCATATTTGCATTATTTGAGGCTTCTGGTACAAATTCTTTATTCTCACATAGCTGCTTGTGTAAATTCTTCCGGTATCCAAAACCTTTTTTTCGTGATTTTGGGTGCCATTCTATGACTAACCATGGACATCGATCAACAAAAGCCTCCATATCCTCCATTAATAGATTAAACTCACTTCCCTCTATATCACACAGTATAGCAGCCTCGTCCCATCCAATGTCATTAAGCAACTTTGTTACATTAGTTGCAGGGACCTCCACTACATTAGTCCCCATTTCTCCAACGACACCATTAGGATATCGTATCCGCTTCGAACCAGGTAAGACAACTGATCCGGTCATGATGAACTCTTGCCCCTTTTCAGGAACGCGAAACGATACAGACTCTAGACTCCCATGAATTGCTTTATTAATAATGGTATACTTTGAGTTATTTAATTTCTTATTTCTTTCATTAAGCTCACATACCCAAGGGCTAGCCTCAACTACTACATGCAACTCTGGGTTGTCTAGATTTGGATCTGTCTCATTAGCCTGCACTCCCATACACCCGCCAAGTTCCAGAAATGGCAAACTTGGGTCTAATACTTTTGCGCAAAGCTTACGTGACGCTCCTTCATAACGACCATTCTCTATTCGAGCAATAGTCGTTTTATCTAGACCGGTAATGTCTACTTTGATATCTGTTTTATGTACTTTTACTATATTCATATTATACTAAGGTAAAATCGAAGTATTCGACGGTACTTATATTTCCTTGTGCGTCAGTGCAACGCATTTCACATTCATGCAATCCTTTAAAAGGCCATCCTGAGGCGCTACCAGTCATATCTATAACCACTCCAGTTGCGGGATCCGATGGTTGGTAAGTTCCTGCGCTAAAGTTACTTAGATTTATTGATTGCCAATTACCGCCGAATAACCAGTTCTGCGGCCAAGTGCCACTAGGTCCTTGTTCTACTCGAAATTCAACGGACGCTGGCGCAACGGAGGTGGTATACGTTATTACTGGGGCTAGGCCCAGCGACAGTGAGCCACCCGACGCGGGTCCCCCGCCCACTCCAGTAACCGCAATTGTTGGTGACACCCATGTGGGGTTGGCGACAACTAAACTAATGCCACGTCCTTGTTGGTCTACTTCACGGCCCCATGTATTTGGGTAGTTGTAGTAAGTCCCAGTTCCTCCCCATGCCGTGCTATCAATCGGCGGGGATCCAAGGCCACCGGTAAGCGGGATCCAGCGAAGCGAAGTTCCATCTCGCCTTACAGGCATTTCAAAATTGTTATCTTCCGCATTATCAGGATGGTTGGTGTGTAGTACGTTAGTGGCTACGTAACTGTTACTGCTGTCGAAAACAAAATTCGTCATTTCCCAAGCATTGATCGGTTCACGCCACCTTATACTGCATGTCATAAATTCACTCCATCTATTGTCATATCGAGTCGAATTTGGCTCGCCATATGCTATATCATAGACGTCCCATTGGTGCTTTCCGTACTGCCCTAACTCATCGTAGACGAGCTGATATGTAGGTGGCGTCCCAGAGAAGCCTTTACCAATAGCAGTTCCGGACCAGTAGCCAAGATGAGTCCCCCACGGGTTGGCCTGCGGACCCATTACAGTCGAGTGAATATCGCCTGAATCGTAACTTGAAACCATATAATCTGCATTAAGCTGTAAAGTCATGTAGCCTGTAATCGTCGATACAGTCATTGAGCTTGCACTTGAATTGCTACTACTTTGTGAGCTAGCGCTGGATTCGGAGGAACTAGAGGAGCTCTTACTGGAGCTGCTGGAATATCCTGTGTTGTAGTAGACAGTGTCGATGGGGCCTACAACTCCATTGAGAGTGCCACGAAACTCAAAAGTATGGAATCCCACTCCATCAATGGTGAGAACCGTTCCCGATCCAGCAGTATCTGGTTGGTCATTGGGTTGGTAAACTCCTGTGCTGTTTTGCGCACTGGCTATTGTTACCCAATTACCACCGTGCAAGAGTGTACCCGGTCCGGAATGCTTAAATTCAACGAATGAATTAGAGGTAGGGTTAGGTAAAGGAATTCCACCTGCATGCCACACTATTATTGGCGCGCTGCCGGTGCACCCAGTGTAGTTAGGATGAGTTCCTACATTGTTGCACGGCCCTCCCACATTATATACCTGAACTTGCGGACCTGCATGGCTAGAGGAGCTCCTACTGGATTGGGAACTATCGCTACTGGAACTACTAGAACGGCTACTTCCTGAGGAGCTACTGGACTTAGAGCTACTGGAACTACTTGCTGGCGTATACGTAGCAGGATTACAGTTTGTAAAGAAGGGCTTATGTACTGTCCTCCATGCTGCGGGTGTTTGGTATGAAAAAGTATTACAATCAGTTACACCAGTAACATCCCAGTTATATATATTTCGATTGAAAGCACTTGTGGTGTGGAACATCATGTTCATGTTCGTCGCTGCAGATGTATCCCAGGCTGTGTAGGTGGCGCCACCTACAGTAACTTGTTTTGTACTTATGTCCTGGTTAAAGATTTCTGCGCTACTGAACATACTCTTGAAGTCAGCAACCGAACTGGTATCCCAATTTCCTATATTTTGATTGAACACTTTATTATGGAAGAACATGTAGTTCATATCCTCCACGCTACTTACATCCCAGGCTGTATAGGTTGAGCCACCTACAGTAACTTGTTTAGTACTGATATCATGACTGAAGCCGTAGGCGTCGTAGGATGAGGTCCCCCATTTACGGAACATGGAGTCCATCGTTTTTACTTTGCTGGTATTCCAGTTTCCTATGTCCTGATTGAAGTTACCGTACCCAGGCCAGGCATCATGACGAAACATGGAGCCCATATATTCAACATTACTAGTGTCCCACGCAGTATAGGTATTACCATTTACGGTAACTTGTTTAGTACTGATATCCTGGTCAAAGGCTTGGCAGGCCCAGAACATACCTCCCATATTTGTTACGCTACTCGTGTCCCATCTACTTATGTCCTCGTTAAAGTCCTTATATCCGTAAAGTCCGCTATTCAATTGGCTATAACCCGTCTGGGAGGTACCGAATGCCATGCTCATATTAGTCACGGCAGAAACATCCCAGTACTCAATCAAACCATAAGTTTGAATAGCCAGGGCTTGATCCCCACCATAATTGGCTGGCTTACAGTATAGGGTAATCGCGCTATTGAAGTTAGAGTCATTAAGCGCAAGTGGGCCATCACTCGAGCTACTAGAAACGCTACTTACTGAGGAATTAGATGAGCTTTGTGAAGAGCTAGAGCTGGACTTAGAGGAACTAATACTGGACTTGGAGCTAGAGCTACTAGATCTGGAGGAACTACTGGACCTAGAAGATGTAATTGACGAACTTGATGAACTCTTAGAGGAGCTACTGGACTTAGAACTACTGGACTTGGAGCTACTAGACTTAGAGCTACTGGAGCTGGACTTAGAGGAACTACTACTGGACTTGGAGCTGGACTTGGAGGAGCTACTGGACTTGGAGCTAGAGCTACTGGATCTGGAGGACTTGGAAGATGAGCTTACAAAAGCAGCTCCTGCACCTATTCTAATATTAGAGCCCATACCTACATGAGCTTGGCATTCATATCTAATAATATTTTTAGGTCCAACTCCGTACGGTACTGTAAAGTCTACTATACTCCCATTTTGATTTTGAAGTAATACTTGGCTTGTATCATCATCAACTATAGCAAATGGGTGTGTATAGGGTACATTTGTTAAATTGAGTTTATAGGTTTTTCCTCTATCCCATGCAAATTCAGGACGCTCAACCCCATCTACATAATACGCATTTGTAGGCCCAGGATTTGAGTGCGACCCAACTGTAACTACCAGCGCTTCAACCTCATCTACTGAGCTTGCAGCTCCATAATTAGCTGGCTGTAGATAATGTGTACCATCTTTCCGCACCCTCTTAAGTTTTCTATACCTGGATTTTGTATTATATACTCCCCCTGAAAATCCGGTTCCTCCGTCGTTGAGTTTTATAAAATCACTAGTTATAGCTTTAGGCACTATTATAGAACCATCCCATAACTTACCCACACCCCAAGCAGGTGATACGTCAGAAAGATCAGTAAAATTACTACGCAGTGCAGTATCGGGAGTCCAATGAGATCCAATTTGCAAGACCTTCATTACATAATCTATACGACATATGAAAGTCTCAGATTGACCATTTTCTGGATCAGTTCCTGCGAACACTAACCCAAGAATATACCACTCACCATCCCATTTAATACATGCTAAAGCGCCAGAATCTCCAGAATTACTAAAATCTTGTCGAACGCCTCTCGTGCCAGAATTAGGTATCCAAACTTTAATTATGTCTGAAAATATAGCAGTAACGTCATATACCCCTCCGGAGTCGCACATTATGATATTTGCACTACTTATGCCAGATATTGCTTTGGTGGGTATGTAACCAATACCCGCGTTTGCAAGCGCTACAGAGTCACTTAACGTTGGCGTTCTCCCTGTTGTTCTTCCTATCTTGATTATCTCGTAATCTTGATTATCCGTTAAGGGGAAGTTATTGAAATCAAATATAGGTAGTGTATTAGGATTAAGCCCCAAAGGAGCTGAATCATAAAGTTGTGATGTAGGAAAGTAATCTGACTGATGCGTACCCGCTAAATCAAATAAAGCAGCATCGACATAATTATCGGGAATACTAACGGAATCATAAAGTTTCTTAATATTAAATGGATGTACGTATTTTACAGAACCTAAAGTATTAAATCCATTCCCTTGTTGATCTGCAATCCCAGGTTGGCCTGTCATTATACCCCTACCCACCAAATCTGGATTAGTACTAGGTATGAAATCCGGACAATGTTGGGTAAGTAATGTCGTGTCTATCACAGACAAACTTGGGTCATAAACTAAACCCACTACATGGTTATTAGTTACCCCACAAAGCTCACCATCTAAAGCTCCCTTTGCAAAGCCAGCCATTGTCCCAGTTCCTCCCCATGCTCCGTTTTTATGCGACCCTATAGATATACCACCTCTGATTGGCGTATGTTTTTCTCCATGCCCTGCTGCAGCAGTACCGCTATTTTGTGGGTCTACTGCAAGAGGTCTTATTACGTAACCTTCGACAACGTCAGTTATACCTATTTCGTCATCTACAGAAGCTGGTATACGATCTTCCTCTGAAACTTCTTCTTTTTTAATAACTTTTACAGTCCAAGCAAGTTCTCCCGTATCTACGCCGCCCTTGATTTTCTTGCCCTGCTCTACGGATATTACACCGCGTTTATTAATTAGATCCTTTGGTTTCATGGTTAAAATTATCTCGTATACAAATTAACTAATCGTTAGATGGTAACCGCCGCCATCGCTGGTTCTAACCCAATTTCCAGCAGTTAGGTCCGTTGGCGAGCTCAATATGTTAGTACCTTTGCGGTAATCCCTATCACCACCTAAACCTGCATTCATCCAAGGTTCGTATCCAGATTGTGTTGCTATTTTAAAAGCGTCACCTGTCAACACCGGACTCGAAATCCCTGACGCGTCCCAAAAGCCCAAACATACATCAACGGTACCACCAGGGAACGCCGAATTCGTCGGATCGCCAGCACCTGGGTGCACTTTATACTGAACCCGACACCAATCATAAAGTCCGCCATAGCCATACCATGTAATAAGAGGGTCGTCAGCTGGATTGGAGGATCCTTCAGTTCCGAAATTACCAGAGGCCACACAATTCTGGCTTACTGTCTTTGGTACTCCTAGAGCCCAACAATCCACCCCTTGGTTCCACGAGCTCCCGTCGCCGCCACTTTTGATATATGTAGTTGTCGTCATTGCCAAATCTCTTTTTACCCAAAATTCGATAAAATAAAATTCCCCAGAAGTTGCTCCGGTAATTGTTTGGTGTACTACATTAACTCCGTTTCCGTTACACCCCGTGGCTGCACTTGGGTATGCTTTAATATTAGCAGCTGCTGTTATCGTTTGATAAGAAGTAGGTACCGTATATGAAGAGCTGCTAGACATACTGGAACTGGAACTACTGTTACTACTACTCGAGCTTTTGGAGCTACTGGAGCTACTCTCAGAGCTGATTGAGGAGCTAGAGGTGGATGAAAGGGGTGTGCAGTCTGATGGACGGTAGCCGCCGTAATTGTTGGAGGCACTCCACACGTCTTGTGGCGTGACCGCCCAAAACGCGCCTTGATGTGGATTCTCTAACGTCGTCCAAGGGTCCCAAGTAACATGATCAGCCCAGAGATAACGGCGTTCTAATTTCCAGCCGAAAATCCAGTTAATGGTTGGGTGCACGCCATATAAAATTTTATACTCAGCGTCCCCACTGGTTGTGCCGTTTCCTGTGTTGAAGGTCCAAGTTGCTGCTTGCCCGTATCCTCCTTGATACGTCAATTCCATCGGAGGATTATTAAAGTCCCCATATGGATTAGCATAATTGAGTATAGACACACAGGTTGGCAGAGCAGGTTCCTGCTCAGAGCTGCTACTGGACTTAGAGGAGCTACTGGATTTGGAAGAGCTACTGGACTTGGAAGAGCTACTAGACTTGGAGCTATTGGACCTGGAAGAGCTACTGGACTTGGAAGAGCTACTAGACTTGGAGCTATTGGACCTGGAAGAGCTACTGGAGCTACTGGACTTGGAAGAGCTGCTAGATTTGGAAGAGCTACTGGACTTGGAGCTACTGGACTTAGAGGAACTGCTGGACTTGGAGGAGCTGCTGGACTTGGAGCTACTGGATTTGGAGCTACTGGATTTGGAGCTAGTGGACTTGGAAGAGCTGCTAGATTTGGAAGAGCTACTGGACTTGGAGCTACTAGACTTAGAGGAACTACTGGACTTGGATGAGCTACTAGACTTGGAGCTACTGAAGCTACTGGATGTACTAGAAACTGAGGAGCTACTAGAGTTGGAACTAGATTTAGAGGATTTACTGGATCCATCAGAATCTGAGGAGGAGCTACTGAAGCTACTGGATGTACTAGAAACTGAGGAGCTACTAGAGTTGGAACTAGATTTAGAGGATTTACTGGATCCATCAGAATCTGAGGAGGAGCTACTGAAGCTACTGAAGCTACTGGATTTAGAACTACTAGACTTGGAGCTGGATTTAGATGAGCTACTAGATTTAGAGGAACTACTAGAAATGGCAGTAGTGTCTACTGGAGGTACCGTGGGAGTGGGAGTAGCAAGATTTAATACAAACTCAGTAAAAGGAACATCCAACTCCGACTCTGCAGATACTTGTACAACTCCTGATGTACCACCCTGACTTGCAAAGTCAGCAGACCCACCATGTAGTGTATAGTCAAAAACAGAATTACTAGGATCTCCAGTTTGATTTCCGCTTCCTATCCAACTTGCACTTGGCCATAGTCCCTTAAACAGTATCCAACCACCTTTGTCCGGATTGTAAGAGAGTTTCCAGCCATTTTCATTTTCGTATATAGGAATCCCGTATACATCTAATTGACCTGTTTTCCTATAGTTCCCATTAGCCTCGTCCTTAGGAGGAGTAAATCCTGTAATAGGAATACCCGTATCATATGAACCAGCAGCGGGATTGTCATTCCCATTTGTCAGCCAAAGGCTTGTTTTATCATAAGCGCTGTTTGTAATTACCCAAGTACTACCATCAAAGAACATGTACCAACCTGCCCCATTAGAGTACGTTGGTTTTCCATTCAAATCCCCGCCGTCAACTGAAAAACTAGAGTTAGCACCAGCGTACAATCCAGCTAATCCTGATATTTCTATGGACTCTTCTGTGGCTGTTGCAACTTGAACATCAAATCCATTATGCCCATTAGTTGTGTCAAAATTCCCCGCACCAATCTCAGCAGAACCATTTCCTATCCAAGATCCAGTTTTATCATACGGGCTATTTGTAATTACCCACTGACTTCCGTCCCAGAACATGTACCAACCTTCTCCGTTAGAATACGTTGGTTTTCCACCTACAGTATTATCTTCTATAACGTAAGTTCCATTAGCTCCCGCTAGATCCCCATTAAACCCAGTAATTCCATACTCACCAGTTACGGGTATTGGCGTAGCTAGTTGACCTTCTTGTAAGCTAGATTCAACTCCACCCGTTACGACGGTAGCCGTTATAGGAGTTGGAGCTAATCCAGTTAATGCGTCTATGATTATAAGATCTTGATTAACGGCATCATATGTCGCTGTATATGGAATTAAACCAGCGGCATAATCTGCTGCAATTTTATTAGCTATCTGCTCTAAAGCTGCTGCTTTTGTCGTAGGTGGAAGATCAGATTCATAACACCGCCCTGCAACACAAATTTTAATTTTATCATTCTCATGCGTCGGAAATGTATTCGGAATATTTGCGTCATCAAATACTGCTGGAGTTACTCCAGTATTGGTCAGTCCCAAAGGATCACTATCTGACGAATCCGGAATACCATCATTGTCTGAATCAGTGAGATCCAAAATAGTACTACCATCTAGGTAGGTCAGCATCCCATTATTTATAGTTCCTATTGAATATTTAACCTGCATCCAAGGTTTAACTCTATTATTAGCAGGGAACCATGTTTTGAAAATTCCACCTGTAAATGAAGCCCTCATTCCGGATTGTGCCGTTCCGGAGTTTACCTGACTTACTATGCTATTTAGTGCGTTAATCGTAGTGGTTGCAGGCGTTGCTGACTCAAAGCAAATACCGGATATACAAATTGAGATGTAATCGCTTACGTTAGTTCCAAACTCAATGGGAAGGCTGCCTACGTTTAGACCGGCTACTCTTGCACCTACTTCACCAAATGGGTCTGAATCTAGATAATTAGGAGTTCCGTCCCTATCTGCGTCGAATGCGGGTTCTTCTGATACAGTAACAGTGATGTCAGGTACATTACCTCCTATGTCTATAACAGTTAAACTAAGGTCTGGGCTAAGTTTAGTAGTGTTGTCATAAATGATTAAATCACCGTTACTGTCTACGAGTCCGGTAATTCCAAGATTCGCTTGGTTTACTTGTCGGACAAATTCTTGAAATAGCTGATCATTTGTTAAAATTGGAACTCCTGCACCATCATTATCTCCGTAGTCTATTGTAAAGCAATTTGTGCTTGAAGTTCCAGTATCCACGCACAACTTAACTCTCTTACCATATTGAAGCCATTCATTGAGGCCTGCATCATCATTATCTATGGAGCCTACCATGCCAGCTTCAGGCGTTACTACATCTGTAATATTGAATTTTACATTAAATATAAAACTTCCAAGTTCTATAAATTCGATAGTGTGGGTATGCGAACCTAGTACAAATGTATAGTTTTCCGGCGGGGCGCCAAATGTGTGTAGGACATTATTATTATTACCATAATCCCAGACAAATGATCCTCCGATATTGGCAATATGTATGTTGTAAATCGCCGTACCAGTATCAAATATTAAAAGAGCCGTTTCTCCAACTAAGCCTTTGAATCTAAGTTTAGTACGATCTCCATTAATAGTAGTTGTAGAGCTAGCTACTATTGATGTAATTTCATAGCAATCTCTACAATCGCTGAAATCGTCTTCGATAACATTTCCTAGATGAGTTCTGTATGCTTTATCGCCAGGTACTTTATAGTAGCACCTGCCGTTAATTTTAAGAACTTCTTTGTCGCTATCTATATAGACTTCGGCCATAAATGCAAAATATTAAAGTAGCTTATGTCGCTTGGCAAGAATCTAATTAAATAGTAAGCGAGCTAGAGCTACTACTTTCTGAGGAGCTACTGGAACTACTTTCTGAGGAGCTAC
>Ga0209657_1000098_pt1 | contig 60353 bp, 69 predicted proteins | sample SaaInlV_100m_DNA_FD_184650 | JGI IMG/M metagenome (GOLD analysis project Ga0209657, IMG submission 184650) | Marine microbial communities from expanding oxygen minimum zones in the Saanich Inlet - SI037_S3LV_100m_DNA (SPAdes) (version 2) | ecosystem: Environmental > Aquatic > Marine > Intertidal... | reverse complement strand
ATAATTATTTGATGCCTAATTCAAGTGCAGTTGAAAATGGAAGTGCATCGGGAACAGTAAATCCACTAGTAAACTTTTTAACAAACGGATTTCAAATAGCTGCAACTTGGGGAGCTGTAAATAATAATGGGTCTCCATACATCTACATAGCCTTTGCTGCTGACGCTTCAACTGCGCCAGCTTTACCGGATAGTTTTACAAATAAATTATATACAGGTAATGGTGCACAAAGAAATATTGAAACAGGCTTTAAACCTGGAATGGTTTGGTGGAAAAGTATAGCTTCAGGTGACCATAACATAGGAGATGTTGTACAGGGAGCTGGAAACTTTATTAGACCTAATTCAACGATTGCTCAATATGCAGCAGTTGACCAAATATTATCGTATAATGATACAAGTTATACTATTGGAACTGGTAATGACGGAAATCAAAATGGTTATGATTTTGTTTCTTGGACTTGGAAAGCAAATATTATTCCAACGATAAACACAGACGGAACAATACAATCTCTAGTTAGCGCCAATCAAGCAGCTGGATTTAGTATTGTTAAATATACAGGAACAGGTGCTAATGCAACTGTAGGGCATGGATTAAGTTCTGCGCCTAACTGCATAATTACAAAAAGATTAGATGCTATTGAAGGTTGGTTAGTTTGGTTTAGTTCTTTGCCAGCAAGTAATTATATGTATTTAAATAGTAGTGGAATAGGAGGAACAGACACTAATGCATATAAAACAATAAGTTCCACAACAAATCAAATAGGTTCGGATGGAACTGTAAATGCAAGTGGTGGTGAGTATATATCTTATGTTTTTCATTCAGTAAGTGGATTTAGCAAGATGGGAACTTATACTGGAACAGGAGCTACTCACGCTATAACAGGCGTTGGATTTCAACCAGATTGGATTATGGGAAAGGAAACAGATGGAGTAGATAGTTGGGAAATGGTAGATTCTGCTAGAGGTATCAATAAAATGGTTTATGCAAATGGAAATAATGCAGAGGTAACCAATACAAATTTTACATCATTTGACTCTGATGGCTTTACATTATCAAGTGCTACATCAATAAATCAAAGTGGACAAACTTACATCTACATGGCCTTTAAAGAAAACCCAACACCTAGGCCTTTAGCAGGTAATATGTCATTCCTTGTGGTAGCAGGTGGTGGTGGAGGTGGATACTGGATGGGTGGTGGTGCAGGAGCTGGAGGATTTAGAACTTCTTATGGAAGTACGTCTGGTGGTGGTGCATCTTCTGAAAGCGATATAACATTAGCATCAGGAACTTATACTATAACAGTAGGTGCAGCAGGTACAGGAATGCCATCAGGAGGTACTACTTTACCATCTGCAGGTAATGGAGGTGATTCTTCTATTGCAGCAAGTGGATTAACAACTATTACTTCTATTGGGGGTGGTGGTGGTGGAGCTTATGCTATTTTACAACCATCTAGTGCAGTTGCAAGTGGTGCTAATGGTGGTTCTGGTGGTGGAGCTTGGAGTATATCTAATCAAGGACAAAGTGCAGGTACAGGAACTGCCAATCAAGGTTATGCAGGAGCTTTAGGTGGAAATTATACTGCTGCTTATGGTGAAGGAGCAGGTGGAGGTGGTGGAGCAGCTGGAGCTGGTACACAAGGAGTTAACGGTGCAAGACCTAATGGAGGAGCAGGTCTTTCAGTAAGTATAACGGGTTCAGCTGTTGATTATGCTGGAGGAGGAGGAGGTGCTACAACTTGTGCAAGTCCTAATAATGCAACAAACGGAGGTTTGGGCGGAGCTGGTGGTGGTGGTAATGGAGGTTACTGTTCAGCTGGAAATGATGATGGTGGTAATGGTACGACTAACACAGGTGGTGGTGGAGGTGGTTCTTCTGCAGTTGGAACACCTGCAAGTTCAGGTGGTACTGCAGGTAATGGAGGTTCAGGAGTAGTTGTATTAAGGCTACTTACATCTGAATATTCAAGCTCTACAACTGGTAGCCCAACAGTAACGACAGACGGAGATTATACAGTATTAACATATACAGGTAGTGGAACATACGTTCACTCATAAATAAAATTTAATTAATTTTGTAAAAATAAATTATGGCACATTTTGCAGAACTTGACGAAAACAATGTAGTAACCAAAGTAATGGTTGTACACAACAATGAACTGCTTGATGGTGAAACAGAAAGCGAAGCTAAAGGAGTAGAGTTCTGTTCTACGCTCTTTGGTCATACAAATTGGGTGCAAACATCTTATAATAATAATATAAGAAAACAGTTTGCTGGAATAGGCTCTACCTACGACTCAGAGAGTGATGTCTTTGTTGCGCCTCAGCCATACCCAAGTTGGTCTTTAGACGATAATAATGATTGGCAACCCCCAACGCCAATGCCGGAGGATGATAATGTGTACTCCTGGAACGAGGATACTCAAAGTTGGGATTTAGTTGAACCTATAAATGATGACACAGAATAACATGAATTTAGATTTTGAACCTACGATACTTGGTGCTACTGTATTAATTGTCAGTATAGCTGAAATTAATGAGGGTCTACAAAGTTTATTATTTTTTGCTACCTTAGTGTATACAATCATTAAAATTGTTCAACTAATAAAGAAAAAGTGAAATACTTTACAGATGCAGAATTTGATTCTCCAGACTCTCCCGATAGCGGAAGCAATATGGATGATTCTTTTCTACGTATGTTAGACAGCGCACGTGAAGTGGCCGGAACACCATTCAAAATAAACTCAGGGTTTAGAACGCCAAAGCATAATGAAAAAGTGGGAGGCTCAGAGAACTCATCACACCTTAGAGGGTTTGCAGCCGACATACATGTTGCTTCTCATTCTAATAGATATGCAATACTTGAAGCTTTACTTAATGTAGGCTTTAATAGAATAGGAGTAGCAGACACGTTTATTCATGTAGACGCTGACCCTATTAAAACAAAAAACGTAATTTGGACCTATGCTTAAACTACTTAAAAAATTATTAGGATTTAGTGACTCAGGCGTAGATGGTCTAGGTCTTGAAATAAGACAACTTATAAAAGGAAAAGAGATTGACCCACAAAAACTTATAGAGATGCAAACTGCTATCAACGAGATGGAGGCAAAGCACAGAACAATCTTTGTAGCCGGATGGCGTCCTTTCATAGGCTGGGTGTGCGGGATAGCCCTTGCATATAACTTTATCATAAGAGATATGCTAGTATGGTATATGGGAGCTGCCACAGCACCACCTGCTCTACAGATGGAGCATCTTATGACAGTACTTATTGGTATGTTAGGACTTGGAGGCATGAGAACGTTTGAAAAATTAAATAATAAGTCTAATTAAATGGCACAAGTAATGTCTGCTCTGCGCTATGAGAAACCAAAAACTCGTAGACCAGGAGTTCACGCAAAAACAAAATCTTCTAAAGTAAAATCTTCTAAGTATTACCAAAAAAAATACAGAGGTCAAGGCAGATAAATAATTTATATCTTTGTATTAATTAAATTTAATCAAATGGATATTCGTAAAATTTCTATTGGGCCTAACTATAAGTCAGACGCTATGCACTATATTGTGGGTCAGCACGTACTAGGTGGTAAATATTTTATACATTTAATACAATACATAGAACGAAGTGACAGCATAAAAATATGGATTCAAAAAGAAGGAGAGATATTACTCTGGAAAGAATTTAATTCTAACATGCCGGTATCAATCGAATTTAATATAAACTTTTAATGAGGTCACCTTTTTATTTTATCGTTAAGCCAGTAGATGACAAGCGATATAACAATACTAAAAGTGTAAGTGGTATTGAGCTCATAACAAGCACATCAGAGGAGAATCACAAAGCATCTAATCGTGAAGGAGTTGTCGAGGCTACTCCACTAGGATATACTGGAGATATAAAAGTAGGTGATACCCTGCTGGTTCATCACAATGTTTTTAAGTTTTATAATGACATGAAAGGAAGAAGGCAGAGCGGTAAGAGTTATTTTAAAGATAACTTGTTCTTTATAGAAAACGACCAGTTCTTTATGTACAAGCAGGATGGTCAGTGGCATTGTCATGACAGGTATTGTTTTGTGAAGCCTATGCCAGTTGAAGAATCATTTATAATGAAGTTAGGAAAGGAAGAGCCACTTATTGGTATTATGAAATACCCTAATAAATATTTATCTTCACAAGGTGTAAAGAGTGGAGATAGAATATCATTCAAGCCTAATAGTGAATACGAGTTTACAGTAGATGATGAAAAATTATACAGAATGTATGACCATCAAATAACAATAAAAATATGAACTCAGAAGAATTAAAGAGAGAGATTATACACGCAGGGCGTAGAGCTGTGGAGCAACTAATAAAGGTTGCTAAAGAAGATATTATAAAGCCTGACCCAGACGATGAGCTGGCGGCAGATAGACTAAAGAACGCAGCAGCAACAAAAAAGCTTGCTATATTTGATGCGTTTGAGATTCTAAATAAAATAGATTTAGAGGAAGAAGTAATAAACTCTGAAGGAAAAGTAGATAAAACAAATACAAAACAAGGATTTGCTGAACGAAGGTCAAAATAAATTATTTCAAGTATTAAATAATTACATTCCATCTGGTGTATTCAAAACAAAGAATACAAACAAGACTTGGCTATATGGGTATAACGAAAAATACGATTTAGTTATTATATCTAAAACAGGTCGAATAGGAAAGGTTATCAGTATCAATGGTTTGGTTATAGGTATTCCGCCAGAGCCTAAAGAAATATATCAAAGAAGTAAAGATAAAAAAGAACAATACTGGGAGCGTGAAGAGTTGTCTAAAGATTTGGCTCGTATAAATTCTATATTTCAGTGGAACGACAGACCCCCCGGGTTTAAAAACAAATGGGTTGATTATATAGAAGCTGAGTTTGATAGAAGAGAACTGGGTTATTGGTTTTACAATAATGGTAAACCTACATACATGACGGGCTCACATTATGTATATCTGCAGTGGACAAGTATTGACGTTGGGTATCCAGACTTTAGAGAAGCAAATAGAATCTTTTTTATATACTGGGAAGCTTGCAAGGCTGACAAGAGATGTTTTGGTATGGATTATCTTAAGATAAGACGTTCAGGGTTTTCTTTTATGGGGTCTTCTGAGTGTGTAAATACAGGAACGCTAGCTAGAGATGCAAGAGTTGGTATATTATCAAAGACTGGTTCAGATGCTAAGAAAATGTTTACAGATAAAGTTGTTCCAATTGCTAACAGACTTCCGTTCTTTTTTAAACCTATACAGGATGGTATGGATAAACCAAAGACAGAATTAGCCTTTAGAGTTCCTGCGTCTAAGATTACAAAAAAGAATATGCATGAGGTAATGAACGAAGAACTCACGGGTCTTGATACCACTATTGACTGGAAGAATACAGATGATAACTCGTATGATGGTGAAAAACTTTTGCTTTTAGTACACGATGAATCAGGTAAGTGGTTAAAACCAAACAACATTCAAAATAATTGGCGTGTAACTAAGACTTGTTTAAGGCTAGGTAGTAAGATAATTGGTAAATGTATGATGGGTTCTACTTCCAATGCGCTTAGTAAGGGTGGGGAAAACTTTAAACGATTGTTTGAGGATTCAGATATAAAGACTCGTAATGCAAATGGTCAGACTAAATCAGGGCTGTACAATCTATTTATTCCTATGGAGTGGAACATGGAAGGTTTTATTGACAGGTTTGGTATGCCGGTGTTTAGAAAACCAGAGAAAAAAATTAGAGGAGTAGATGATGAGTGGATAACAAATGGAGCTATTGATTATTGGGAGGCAGAAGTTGATTCATTAAAAAAAGATGCTGATGCGCTAAATGAATTTTATAGACAGTTTCCTAGAACCGAGTCGCATGCATTTAGGGATGAAAGTAAATCATCACTGTTTAACTTAACAAAGATATATCAGCAGATAGATTATAATGATTCATTGATAATGGAACATCATGTTACAAGAGGGAGGTTTTACTGGAAAGACGGAATCAAAGACTCAGAGGTTATATGGACTCCAGATTCCAGGGGTAGGTTTAAAGTATCGTGGACTCCTAAAAAAGGTTTAAATAATGCTAAGGTTACAAAACATGGTGTGTTCTTTCCGTCAAACGAACATATTGGCGCATTTGGATGTGACTCGTATGATATATCAGGAACAGTTGGAGGTGGAGGTTCTAACGGAGCACTACATGGTTTAACTAAGTATAGTATGGCAGAAGCTCCTAGTAATGAGTTTTTCTTAGAATATGTGGCTAGACCACAAACAGCAGAGATATTTTTTGAGGAAGTATTAATGGCTTGTGTGTTTTATGGGATGCCTATACTGGTTGAGAACAATAAACCTAGACTGTTGTATCACTTTAAAAACAGAGGGTATAGAGGTTTTAGTATGAATAGGCCTGACAAGCACTACACCAAACTATCTCAAACAGAAAAAGAACTTGGAGGTATACCAAATACTTCTGAGGATATCAAGCAGTCTCATGCTGCCGCTATAGAGTCACACATAGAAAAATACGTAGGTTTAGATTTAGATGGAGGGTCTAGGCCTGGAGATGAAATGGGTAGTATGTATTTTACTAGAACATTAGAGGATTGGGCTAGGTTTGATATAAGTGCGAGAACTAAGTTTGATGCTAGTATTAGCTCAGGTTTAGCTATTATGGCAAATCAAAAACACGTATATCTACCACAGAAAAAAGAGTCAAAAATAAGTCTTAACTTTGCGACATATAATAACAAAGGAACATTAAGTGAATTAATTAGATGAAAGAGGTAAACATAAACATTTCATCAGTAGGATTCCCTAGTCAGTTTGTATCTGATGCTGAGAAAGCGACCGATGAGTTTGGATTACAAATAGGACAAGCTATTCAATATGAATGGTTTCGTAAAGATTCTAATGGATGTCGATACTATAGTCAGTGGAGAGACTTTAACAGACTACGCCTATACGCAAGAGGCGAACAATCAGTAGCAAAATATAAGAATGAATTATCCGTAGATGGTGATTTATCTTATTTAAATTTAGATTGGACACCTGTTCCTATTATTCCAAAGTTTGTGGATGTTGTGGTTAACGGAATGTCTGATAGATTATTTAAAGTCAAGGCTTATGCTCAAGATGCTTTATCCCAAGAACACAGAAGTCAGTATCAAGAAATGATACAAGGCCAGATGGTTGCTAAAGAACCTTTATTAACACTGCAAGAAAACACAGGATTTAATCCTTTTACAATGAACCCTGATGACCTTCCTTCCAGCGATGAAGAGTTGTCTCTTTATATGAACCTTAATTATAAACCGGCTATAGAAATTGCGGAAGAACAAGCAATAGACACCATGTTTTCTGAAAATCATTATGATGATATTCGTAAAAGATTAGATTATGATTTGATGGTTACAGGTATGTCCGTAGCTAAACACGAATTTTTGCAAGGCTCAGGGGTTAAAGTTTCTTATGTTGACCCTGCAAATGTGGTTTATAGTTATACAGAAGACCCACATTTTAAAGATTGTTTTTATTGGGGGGAAATTAAAACAGTCCCTATAGCTGAGTTAATAAAAATTGACCCAACCTTAACAAATGATGATTTAGAAAAAATATCTCGTTATAGCCAAAGCTGGTATGATTACTTTAATACAGCACAATTTTACGAGAATGATATATTCTATCGTGATACTTGTACGTTAATGTACTTTAATTATAAAACAACTAAGAAGATGGTTTATAAGAAAAAAGTTAAAGAGAACGGCAATATGAGTATGATAGAAAAAGATGATGGATTCAATCCGCCTGATGACATGATGGAGGAAAATAATTTTGAAAAAGTAGAAAAGACAATTGACGTATGGTATGATGGTGTTATGGTTATGGGAACAAACATAATTTTAAAATGGGAGCTTGCTAAAAATATGGTAAGACCAAAATCTGCATCTCAAAATGCAATACCCAATTATGTGGCTGTAGCTCCTAGAATGTATAAAGGAGTTATTGAGTCACTAGTTAGAAGAATGATTCCCTACGCTGATTTAATTCAGATGACGCATTTAAAATTACAGCAAGTTATTGCACGTACAGTGCCAGATGGCGTGTATATAGATGCAGATGGTTTGAATGAGGTAGACTTAGGAACAGGCGCAGCATATAATCCAGAGGATGCACTTCGTTTATATTTTCAAACAGGTAGTGTAATTGGTAGGAGTTATACGCAAGAAGGAGATTATAATCAAGGTAAAATACCTATACAGCAGCTAACTAGCAATTCAGGCGCTTCTAAGACGCAAATGTTAATTGCTAACCTAAATCATTATTTAGACATGATACGTGCTGTAACAGGTTTAAACGAAGCCAGAGACGGCACTATGCCTAACTCTGATGCTCTAGTTGGCATACAGAAACTAGCAGCACTTAGTTCTAATACCGCTACTCGTCATATATTAGACGGAAGTCTTTACATATATAGAACGTTGGCTGAGGCTTTAACTTACAGGGTAGCGGATATTTTAGAGTATTCTGATTTTAAAGATAATTTTATAAATAAAATAGGAAGGTATAATGTAAATATACTAAATGAAATTTCTGATTTATATATTTATGACTTTGGCGTGTTTATAGAATTATCTCCAGATGAAGAACAAAAAGCAATGCTTGAGCAAAATATTCAAATGGCTTTATCTAAACAAGATATAAATTTAGAAGATGCTATTGATATTAGAGAAATAAGAAATCTTAAAATAGCAAACCAATTACTTAAGGTTAAACGTAGAGCTAAAGAAGAAGCTGACCAACAAAGAGAAATGCAAAAACAACAAGCCGTAAGTCAGCAACAAATGCAGTCACAACAAATGGCCGCACAAGTAGCAATGCAAAAAATTGAATTAGAAAATCAAGCTAAAATTCAATATAGACAAGCAGACGTAGCTTTTGAAATTGAAAAACAAAAAGCAGAAGCAGCTTTAAAAGCTGACCTAATGGAGTTAGAGTTTAATTACAATTTACAGATTCAAGGAATGAGTCAATCTCAAATTTCACAAAGAGAAACAGATAAAGAGCAAGGGAAGAGTGATAGAATAAGTCAGCAAAACACTCAGCAATCAGAGTTGATTACTCAAAGAAAAAATAATTTACCTCCTAAAACTTTTGAATCTAATGAAGATTCTTTGGATGGTTTTGACTTAGCTGAATTTAATCCTAAATAATGTGTTTAAATTTTGCGTAACTTTGTAATTAAATTAAATCGAATCAAATGGATATTAAAGTAAGAGAAGTATCGGGTGACGAAAAGTCAACTCAAGAAGTAGAACAAGAACTCCTTGATAAACATGAGGAGAAGTTTCAGTCAGATACTGAACAAGAATCAATGAAAGTTAAGGCTGTTGAGCCAGAAACAGAAGTTGAGGTTAAAGAAGAAAATACACAGGCAGAAGTTCCTGTTGAAGAGGTAGTTGAAGAACAACCTCCACAGCTCGAAGCTCAGCCTGAATTAAATGAAGACGAAGTTCTTTCATATATTGGAAAAAGATACGGTAAGGAAATTAATTCTATTGATGAATTAGTTAGTAAACGTGAGGATAGCGAACCGCTACCTAATGACGTTGCTGCTTACCTAAAGTATAAAAAAGAAACTGGACGTGGATTTGAAGATTATGCAAAATTGCAAAAAGATTTTTCAGATTTAAGTCCAGATGCTTTGCTACGTGAATATTATACAATAACTGAAGAAGGGTTAGACCCGGATGACATAAATGATATGTTAGAAGAGTTTACCATAGATGAAGAAATTCATGAATCAACAGATATTAAAAAATTAAAACTAGCAAAGAAGAAAGAAATTGCCAAAGCTAAAAAGTTTTTGCGTGAACAACAGGAACAATACAAACAGCCCCTTGAGTCAAGGGAACGTTCTGCCCCTGAAAGTAATGATGAACTTATAGAATATAGGCAATATTTAGAAACAGCACAAGCGAACCAAAATGAAGATTTAAAAAAATCTCAATGGTTTCAGAAAAAAACAAATGAAGTTTTAAATCCTGAATTTAAAGGTTTTAAATTTAACATAGGTGAAACTGATTATGTTTATTCCGTTGGTAGTTCTTCTGATATTAAAAAAGCTCATGAAACACCATTAAATTTAGTTAATAAGTTTATAGATAATAATGGGTATATAAAAGATGCAGAAGGTTATCACAAAGCTTTAGCTGTTGCGATGAATCCAGATGCTTTTGCTAAGTTCTTTTATGAACAAGGTAAATCGCAAGCAACTGATGATGTAATGCGTAAGACTAAAAATATAGATATGTCTGAACGTAATGCTCCTCAATCTGCTGCAAAATCAGGATTTCAAGTGAAAGCAGTTTCTCAGCCTTCAAGCAAAGGACTGCGAATTAAGAGTATAAAAAAAACGTAATATTAATTTAAAATAAAACAAAATGGCAGGACAAGTAAATGCAACGCCAACATTCGCGTTGACCCCGAGTTCAGAAAGAACTCCAACAGCCCAAAACTATATTGTAAATTTTGATTTCTTAAATCAGTATCTACCAGATACGTATGAAAAAGAATTTGAAAGATACGGTAATAGAACAATCTCCTCATTCCTTAGAATGGTAGGAGCAGAAATGCCTACAAACTCAGACCTTATCAAATGGGCAGAGCAAGGTAGGTTACACACGAAATATACACAAGTTGGTACAGCAGCAATTCTAAATGCTGACCAAGCTGTATTTCAAGTAAATGATGTATTAGACCCAGTAACGGCTGAGCAGGTTATTAGAATTGGCCAAACAGTTGTTATTGTTCAAAATGACGGCTCTGGTATCAATAAAGCAGTAGTAAGCGCAGTAACAGTAGCCCCTGTTCCAGGAACGTTCACAGCTGATTTTTATGAAGCAGGTGGTTTAGTAACTGCAGGTACTGGAGTTGGTAACGCTGACGTTACAGTATTCATTTACGGTTCAGAATTTAGAAAAGGAACAGCAGGAATGGTTGGTTCATTAGAAGCTAATGACTTCATCTTCGACAACAAACCAATCATTATTAAAGATACGTATAACGTAGCGGGTTCTGATATGGCGCAAATTGGATGGGTAGAAGTTACTACTGAAGATGGTGCAACTGGTTACCTATGGTACTTAAAGTCTGAGCACGAAACAAGATTAAGATTCGATGACTATTTAGAAACAGCAATGATTGAAGCTGTACCTGCAGAGACTAACTCTGGAGCTGCCGCTATCTTAGGTAGTGCCGCCGGTGCTGCTAATCCAGGAGCTGGTTCTGATGGAATCTTCTATGCTGTTACACAAAGAGGAAACATCTGGGATGGTGGTAATCCAACTACACTAGCAGATTTTGATTCTATAATCAGTAGATTAGATAAGCAAGGTTCTATTGAGGAGAATGTTATTTTCCTTAACAGACAATTTGGATTTGACATTGACGATATGTTAGCTGCACAAAACTCTTACGGAGCGGGTGGTACTTCTTATGGTCTATTTGACAATGACGAAGAAATGGCTTTAAACTTAGGATTCACAGGATTCAGAAGAGGTTACGACTTCTACAAAACTGACTGGAAATACCTAAATGACCCTACAATGAGAGGTGGACTACCATCAGGAGCTGGGTCAGGTAAAATTAATGGTCTTCTAGTTCCAGCTGGTTCTACAAGTGTTTATGACCAAGTTCTTGGTAAAAACGCTAAGAGACCTTTCTTACATGTTAGATATAGAGCTTCAGAAACTGAAGACAGAAGATATAAGACTTGGATTACTGGTTCTGCCGGTGGTGCTGCAACGTCAGATATCGATAGCATGCAAGTAAACTTCTTGTCTGAGAGAGCTGTATGTACTTTAGGTGCAAACAACTTCTTCTTATTCCAAGACTAATAATTAAATATTAGGGGCGTAGCAATGCGCCCCTTTTTTAAAATCAAATTAAATTAAATCAAATGAAAAAAGAAATTCAAAGTCCCCAAGTGGGCACAGTAAAAACTACACCCAAAAAATCTACACCAAAATTTGTAGATAAACAATATAAACTTACAAGAGAGACACCTCCTTTATCTTTGATATTAGCATCAAGGCATACTACAAGGTTTCCGCTGTTACACTTTGATGAAGAGACAGGTCTTAATAAACCTCTTAGATATGCGAGAAATCAAAACAGTCCATTTCAAGATGAACAAGATGATAACGCTATACTAGAGCCAGTTGTATTTGAAGATGGATTCTTACATGTTCCTAAAAACAATCAAGTCCTTCAAAAATTTATGGCTTTACATCCAGGCAATGGAAGAATATTTGTTGAGGTGAACAAAGCTAAAGAAGCTGCTGTTATTGTAGAGGATTTAAACTTAGAAGTAGATGCTCTTATTGAAGCTAGACAGCTCGATGTTGCTCAAGTAGAGAACGTTGCTAGAGTTTTATTCCAACAAGATGTTAGCAAGGTAACAACTGCTGAGCTTAGAAGGGATATATTAATATTTGCAAAACAAGACCCCGGTGGTTTTATGAAATTATTAACTGACCCAATGTTAAAGCTAAATTCAACGGTACAGGATTTTTTAGACAAAAACTTAATACAGTTAAGAAATAGCAAAAAAGAAGTATGGTTTAACACACCATCTAATAGAAAGAAAATGTGTAATATACCATTTGGTGAAGAGCCAATGTATATAATAACATCTTACTTTCAAAGTGATGATGGATTAGAGGTATTCAAACACTTAAAAGCATTAGCTAAAAATTCGTAACTTTATAGCTTGTTTAACCCATTAAAAACTTTTTATAAAATGGAAAAATTTATCAAAATTACAAACGCACCTATTACTAATACACTAATTAGTGTTAACGGAATAAAGTCAATAGGTACTGCAACTGCAACAGCGACAACTGTTGTGATTAAGTATGCAGACGGAACAGCAACTACAGTAACAACTGCAGCTCAAGTTGCGCATGATGTTTATACAGCTATACTAAATGCCACTGAAGGTGCTTTAGTTACAAGCTGGACAAACCCAATGTTTTCTTTAGCTTTGCCTAAAGCTGTAACAAGTATTGTAAATGCTTAACTAGTTTAAGTATTGTACTAAAATAAGAAGAAGCGCCCAAATCAGGGTGCTTTTTTATTTTATGTATCTTTGTAAAAAGATTTTCAAATGATAAATTCAGTAAGAAATACTGTGCTTGCTATTATCAATAAGAATAACTATGGGTATATCTCCCCTAGTGATTTTAATTTGTTTGCCAAACAAGCACAATTAGATTTGTTTGATGAGTATTTTTCTAATTATAATCAACAAATTAATGAGGAAAATGCAAGGATGTCTGGTACAGGATATGCTAATATAAAACTAGGATATGAAGAAGTAATTGACACTTTTTCTGTTACTGCAACTTTAACACAAAAAACAATTAATACAAATAGTTATTTTTTACCTTCAGTAACTACAACAGGTTCTGATTATTATTTATTAAACAAAGTGTTGTGTTTTTCTGCGGGTAACTTATTAGGTGAAGCCGAAAAAGTAACACATAATAAAATAACTTTATTAAATAATTCTTTATTGACAGCACCCAACACTATATTTCCAGCATATACTCAAGCTGGAGATTCTGTTTTAATATTTCCTAATTCTATTAATAGCGGTGCAGATGTTCAAGCGCAATACATAAGATACCCCAAAGACCCTAAATGGACATACATAACACTGTATAATGGGGAACCTTTGTTTGACCAAAGTGCTAGTGACTTTCAAGATTTTGAATTACCTACTGATGACGGAAATGATTTAGTAGCTAAAATATTACAATATTCAGGAATATCAATAAGAGAAAAAGATGTGTTTGAGTTTGGAAAATTAGATGAACAACAACAAGACCAAATGAAATAATTATGGCTTATATAAATCAAAAACAATATTATACAAACAATAGCGTAAATCCTACGGATAGTAATTGGGGGTCTTATCAGTATGTTTCACTTACAGATATAGTAACTAATTTTTTATTAATGTACCAGGGTAATCATGAAGTTATTAATAATGTAAATAGATTTAAAGTATTGTTTCACGCAAAGCGTGGTATTCAAGAATTAAACTATGATGCTTTTAAAGAAATTAAATCTTTAGAATTGACGGTGTATGATGATTTAAGATTTGTATTGCCTTCTGATTTTGTTAATTGGGTAAAGCTATCTATGTTTGAAGGAAACACAGTAAGAGAATTAATCGAAAACATTCAAGTTCAAGCTGCTGTTTCTTATATACAAACTGCATCATCCACTTTTACTTATGATGCAAGTGATAATGTTAATACTGAAACTTCTGACATTGATACAGCAAGAACTAATGGAAGTTTAAATAGTATTTATTTAAATCAAAACAACGAGGCGGATGTAAATGGAAATTGTGTGGATTGTGAAGATGATATATACAACTCTCGAATTGGAGCTAGGTATGGTTTAAATACTGAGACAGCCAACATTAACCCTACGTTTACTATCGATAAAAAAGCTGGTGTTATAAACTTTGATTCTACTATGGCTAATAAAAGTTGTATTTTGCAATACATCTCTGACGGAATGGAAAATGGCGATGATTCTGCTGTAAGTGTTAATAAATTATTTGAAGAATATATATATGCTTATATTAAATATGCTCTTTTAAATAATAAATTTGGAGTTCAAGAATATATAGTTAATAGAGTTAAAAAAGATAAACAAGCTTTATTAAGAAATGCTAAGATTAGATTGAGTAACATTCACCCTAGCAGATTACTTATGAATATAAGAGGTGAGAATAAGTGGATAAAATAAAATGGCAAACCTTCAAAGAAATTTTATAGCGGGCCGTATGAATAAAAGCCTTGAGGAAAGGCTTTTACCTAATGGTGAATATACAGACGCTTTAAATGTTAGATTAGGTTCTACAGAACAATCAGAGATAGGTTCGGTAGAAAATTCTAAAGGGAATACTAAGTTAACAGAATTAGCTTATACCGAAGGTACACCTCTAAGTTTATTAGCAAGGTGTATAGGTTCATTTGAAGATAGTGCTAATGAAACTATTTATTGGTTTGTACACGACCCTGCCTTTACGCAAGGAGCAACTGGTAAATTAGATTTAATTATTTCTTTCAATGTGCAAACTGGAGGTATTATTTATCATGTTATTAGTATAGATGATGGTAGTACAGTAAATACCACTTTAAATTTTGACCCTTCTTTTTTAATTACAGGTATAAATAAAATAGATAATTTATTATTTTTTACTGATAACACAAATCCTCCTAGAGTAATTAATATAGATAATAATTATGCTAATCCTAAAGCTAATACTGCGGGTAATCAAGAAGACCAGTTTTCAGCAAGAGAAATATTAGTTGTAAAACAACCACCACTACAATCTCCTACACTTAAATTAATACAAGCTTCAAATGAAGATACTTACTTAACAGATAATTTTATTTGTTTTGCCTATAGATATAAATATCTTAATGACGAGTATTCAGCTACATCACAATTTAGCGAACCCGCATTTGAACCGAAAGCTTTTGATTTTAGTGCTCAAAGTTTTCAGAATGAAGGAATGGAAAATAGATTTAATGCTGTTGTGGTTACTTATAACTCTGGTAGTGAGCTAGTAAAAGGAATAGATTTACTTTATAAAAACGCTAATGACGGTACAATTAAAGTAATAGAAAGAATAGTAAAAGCAGAGGCGGGTATGTCAGACAATACTCTTTATACTTTTACTTTTGATGACAGTAAAATATTTTCCGTTCTTCCAGAAGCAGAAATATTAAGGTTATTTGACAACGTTCCTTCAAAAGCAAAAGCACAAACATTAATGGCTAATCGTTTAGTGTATGGTAATTATATAGAGGGATATAATTTAACTGATACATTTAATCAACCTTTAAGCCTTAACTATGTTGTATCATCAAACTCTACTGAAGTAGGGCAAGAAACACTTACTGCTACAACTGCAAGCTCGGGGTATTCAGCTTTTGGGAATACTACCACCATAAACAATTCTGCTATTAGAATAGATTTAAGTGGTTTTGAAGACAAGTTAGTCGTGGGCGCAACGTTAAATCTTTCTTTTACATTTGAACATGATTCATGGTCTGGTACAAATTTACCCGACCAAACAACTGGTGCAACTACTATTCATTTTTCCTATACACTTATACAAAATTTTAGTAATAGTCAAACACCAATAAATGATTTAATTGCTACACAAGATTTTAAAGACAAGTTCGGTACTTTAACCAGCACTATTCAAACTGTAGCTCTTGCACAAGGAGGCGCAGGGGTTACATTAACAGATACATTTAATTTTGTTTTAGAAGCGCAACTAGGAACAACAGCACCACAATATGATATAAACCAAACAGGTATAACTTCTTCTACGCCAGCCTTACCCAGTGCAGGAGAGGGCTTTGCAGCTTCTGTAATAATGCCTGCTACTTTACAATTACAACTATTAGCTTCTCAATATGAAGAGACAGGGGCAGGAACTAACACTATTATTCAGTATTTTAAAATTACATCTGCGTCAGCTACTCTTCAAGCTGTTCCTAATACCCGAAGCTTACACAGTAACAGAGGTTATGAAGTAGGAATAGTTTACATGGATAGTTTTAATAGAAGTTCAACTGCTTTAGTAAGTGTTAATAATACAGTAAATCTTCCTTGTTCTCGCTCAACAACTAAAAATGTAATTTCGGTTACAATTCCTGTAACTCAAAGAGCGCCTAGTTTTGCCACTAGATATAAGTTTTGTATAAAACCAGATAAAGATACTTATGAAACTATATATTCAAGTATATTTTTTGAAGATGATGACACCAACAATGTTTATCTACTTTTAGAAGGAGACAATATTGGAAAGGTGAAAGATGGAGATAGATTAATTGTAAAAAGAGATATAGCCGGCCCACTTCAAAGATGTACAGAGGCTACAGTATTAGAGGTAGTAAATCAATTAAAAAATTTTATAACTGTTACTAGGCCGAGTGGAGTAATAGATGTTCCTGCAGGAGTGTACATGAAAATGAACAGTGTTTCGTTTCAAGCTACAATGGATGATGATGATGTAGTAGACGTAAAAGTTGAACCAGTAGTAGCTAAAGCTGCTAATAGATTTCCAATTATAGCATATCCTTTTTTTATAACAGATTCAGCTGGAGTTAATACAACATATAATTTTCCTGTCGGGACCAGAGTGGTACTAGAGATAGAACAAACAAGGCCTGGTATTTTTGGAGGAATAGGAGGATGTGAAGAAAGAAGTAATATTATTGAACAAACCATAATATGTAGTGAAACATACGCAGACGTAGAAGCTTTTTTTGCAGGAGAAAACGTAGGAGTTATTTTAGAACAAAATGGAATATCAAACCCTGTAAGTATAGAAAATGATTTTATATCACCAACATTATCTGGAAGTGGGTTGCCATCTCAAGCTAATAGTGGCAGCAATGCTCCTACTGATATAGTATCCGTTTTTGGTGCTACTGCGACTAGTCCTAAAAGCACTAACTATTATAGGCTGTATAAAGACACGACATCAACGCCTGCTAATTTATTTTATTTATTAGCCTCTGGAGGAACAGGATGTGCGGGTACTAGTGATAATGGAGACTCTACAATTAGGGTTGACTTCACTATATATAGAAGAGACTCTGTAATAGTTTTTGAAAGCAATCCAAAAACAGCATTAGCAGATTTATGGTATGAAAGCTCTCAGTCATTTGAAATAGACACGCTGGGAAATCATTATGGAAATGTAACCAATCAGGATATTAATGCGGGCATCCCCGGTGTTGTTAACACCAATTTTGCAAATTGTTTTGCATTTGGTAATGGAGTAGAAAGTTATAAAATATTAGATGCTTCTTTTGGTGACCAATTTAACTTAGGGAATAGAGTTTTCACAACATCTAACACCACGTATCAAGAAGCACATAGGTTTGCTGATTTAACTTACAGTGGTGTATTTAATGATGAAAGTAATGTAAACAAGCTAAATGAATTTAATCTAGGTTTGTTAAACTTTAAGCCTTTAGAGGAAACGTTTGGTGATGTTGAAATATTATTTGCAAGACGAGATGATATATTGGTTTTACAGGAAGATAAAATATCTTATGTCTTGGCTGGCAAAGATTTATTAAGTGATGCTAGTGGAGATGGTCAACTTACTTCAGTTCCAACTGTACTTGGTAAACAAATAGCAAGACTTGAAAACTATGGTATTAGTAATAATCCAGAAAGCTTTGCGGTTTGGGGTGAAAATAAATATTTTACTGACGCTAAACGAAGTGCAGTAATTAACTTAATTGGTGGCTCTGCTAAAAACGAACAATTACAAGTTGTATCAGAAGCAGGCATGAGAAGTTGGTTTAGAGATTTATTTACAGCATCATTTACTACTCAAAAACTAGGAGGTTACGACCCCTACATGAATGAGTATGTTCTAACATCCAACACAATATTAAAACCAGAGGTTGCAAAATGTACTGCGTGTGGTGTTTCAAGAAACATTACAGTGCCTGCTGGTAATGAATTCATTTACTGTGTAGATTTAGAAGAACAAATAGGAACGGTTTTAGTTACTTATAACATTCCTTTAGAAGGGACTCAGCCTATAATTACTGAAGCTACATCTCAAGATATTGAAACCGAGACAGGAGATTTGATTGAAACAGAGGGTGCGATAGGGGTTGTTGGATATACAATTAAAGCAATTTACAATGGAGTTATTTATACTAGCGGCTTGGTTTACACTAGTGGTTCTTTTACATTCGATAAAGATTCTACAACAACAAATCAAGTAGTTATGGATATATCATCCACAGCAACAGTAGATGATACAATTGAAGTAACCGTAGGATGTCCATCAGGAAATCTTATTAATCTTTATAGTATATGTGTAACAGATGCAATTGATGCTGGTAAGTTTATACATAATGAGGCAAGTTGGACAGACGGAAGTATTTTTTCAGCAACTCAAACAAATTTAATTCCATTTGGAAGTGGAACTGATGTGTTTGTAATTTCTCAATATGGGTTTGTTTCAGGTAATCAAGGAGTTGGTTTATTGCCGACTAATGGTTCTGTAATGACAGTAGCTGCTAATAAAATAAACTTTGATGATTTTGTATTTAATGTTACTGCAAATGGATTTGGTTATTTAAGAACAGACACTACCTACGCTAATACAATTACGGATGTTACAACTTTATTAGGCTTAATTAATACTATACCGCTTAATACAACCGCTGCTCCAAATTATTATTCTGGAGTATTTACAGTACCAACAACTGGTAACAATTTATATTTAGTGTATGATTACAGAAATCCTACAGCTCCTTCCCCTGGTCCAGCGCCTACACCAGCTTTTGATTACAAACAATATCAGCAGTGTGATGACGCTAGTATAGTGGCAACATTTAGAGGAGCCGTGGGATATACATTCCCCGGTTTTATTAAACTAAATGAAATATGTTATGAAAACCCACAAGCAACCTCATCAACTTCAAATACGGATATAGCGCCACTACCTACTTATACGGACTGTGCGGCGTGTGATGCTACTACACCAGTGCCACCAGTGCCACCAACTCAAACATATATTTATAGAGAATATGAGGATTGTGAGGACAGTACAACAAAACAAATATTTAGATTAATAGATGGGCAAGGTATTACATTCCCGAATTTTATAAAATCTAATGTAAGCGGCACAAGTATCTGTTATAATAATCCAGTGCCTACAAGCTCAACAAGTACAGTGGATGTGCCTGCATTACAATATAATAACTGTAGCGAGTGTTTAGAAACAATTACTCCAACACCACCAGACCCGCCAACACCTGCCGCTTATGATTTTCAATTATACACAGAGTGTGGGGGAACAAATACGCAAATATTTAGAGTTCCTTCGGGTGAAACTTTTCCAAATGTTTTAGATTTTAATAGTGTTTGTTATGAAAGTACAAGTTCAACAAGCACAACATCTACGCAAGATATTACAGGTTTAGATAGTTTTAATGATTGTACCGCGTGTAACGCGCCTACTTATGATTACAGAGTTTATACTCAATGTAACGCTACAGCAACTCAAGTGTTTAGAGTTGAAAGCGGAGTTACTTTCCCAGGATTTATAAGATATAATAATATGTGTTGGGAAAACCCACAAGCAACAGGATTAACGTCAACAATAAACGCTGCCACTCTGCCAAGTTACGCAAGCTGTCTTCTGTGTAGCTATGATTATAGAGAATATGCAGATTGTATTACAGGAGGAGTATCCAAATTAAGATTTAGAGTTCTTGCAGGAGGAACTTTCCCTGCTACTGTAAGTTTTAACGGGGTGTGTTGGTATAATTTTGGACCTACAGAGCTCACGTCTACAATAGATATAGCTGGGCTATCAAGTTTTAATGATTGTACCGCGTGTGCGGCACCGCCAGTACCACCAGTGCCACCAGTGCCACCAGTACCACCATCTTTATTTTATTTTTTAATAGGATGTACAAGAGCTGACGGTACTGCACCACCAGGATGTTACCTTCAAAGTGCTACTCAACCAACTCTAAGTCAAAGATATGTTGATGGTACGTCTGGAAGTAATCCTGATTTCTTTTATTATAGTGGTAACGCAGGTATAACTTCCGACCAAAATCTAGCTTGTCAAAATCTACAAGCAGTTGGAACAGACACGGGATGTCCACCAGCGGTTCCATCACCCCCACCACCTAGCCCACCAGCGCCTTCACCTGCTACGGCTACTCAGGATGTTAAGATTGTAGAATGTTATACATCTGGAACACCATACTATGTAAGAGTAACAGGGTTAACATCTCCAACTTTATCGGTAGGAACAGCATTAAGATTAAATGGCCCATCAGGTCCAGGAGGAACTCCGGTAATGGATGGTACAAAATTTTGGGAAATAACGGATAATGCTGCTACTTTCTATAACACATCAGTAACAGTGGTAGCAATTGAAAGTTCATGTGGTGGGTTTGCTCCTCCTCCAGTCCCACCTAGTCCTCCAACACCTGCTATTGTTTATGCTCAATATGGTGACTGTGCTACAGGAGGAAGTGATATACAAGCTACGGTAAGTGGAGCTTTCGGAACTTCTTTCCCAACAGTTCTTAAAATATCAGGTGTTTGTTATCAATACATACAGTTAGCTGGAGCAACAGGGCAAGACTATTCAAACTTTGATGACTATGCAGACTGTGCTACGTGTGAAGCCACGGTGCCTTCTCCACCACCACCCTCTCCACCTTCTCCCCCTACACCAACTTGTTTTGCTATAAATGCCGTGTCAACGGGGTCAACAGCATTAGCAGCTTGTAATGCGTCTCGTTCAGAAACAATGTATTTTGACGCATCTACACTTTGTCAAGCTACAGCATTTTATAGAACAAACGATAGCTGTGGAAGTTTAGCAGCAGCTACTTTTGTGTCTGATGGAAGTTATTCAAGGCAATGGTTTGGAAATTATTTTGGCTCATGTCAAGTTTGTCAGCAACAATAATTTTGATATCTTTATATAAATTAAATCAAATTAAATGCACGAAATTTCCAACTTTATTTCTCACGAAGAGTGTGATGAAATAATAAAATTAATAGACGCGAATCATACTCGTTCTTCTGTAGTAGTAGGAGGAACTGACCGCTCGGATGTAACCGACCATAGAACTTCAAGTACAAGTAACTTAGACACTAACAACGTAATTATACAAAGTGTACATAAAAAAATTAGTGACTTGCTAGGTTTACCTATACATAAAGGAGAATCTTTACAAGGGCAATTGTATAAAGTAGGTGAGTATTTTAAACCCCACAATGATTATTTTAGTGGGCCTGCTTACGATATGCACTGTTTAGCTTCGGGTAATAGAACTCACACGTTAATGATTTATTTAAATGATGATTTCGAGGGTGGTGAAACTAATTTTCCTAAGAAAAAAATATCAGTTAAAGCAGAGAAAGGTAAAGCGTTATGGTGGGAAAACATGAAAGATGGAGAAGTTTTAGCAGACACCCTGCATGAAGGCACACCACTTATTAGTGGGAACAAATATATTGTTACATCGTGGTGGAGAGAAAATGGATGGGATGGCGCAGGCGATGAACAGCAACATAAAGAATTAAAAAAACCTATTGAACCAATTGTTGTTGAAAAACCTAAAAATGAAAGTAAAATTATTAAAGTAAATAACAATGTTCTTTTAAACGAAAACAGTGTGCTACCTAAGCTTACACCTAATGGTTTTTCTTTACAGAAATGTCCAACTAAAATGTGGAATTTAATTCAAGAATGTTACAGTTTATTAAAAAGTAAAGAAGAAAAAGAGGAGTTTGATGGTAAAGACCATTACGTTCCTGGTGACAGTACAATGTTAAGTTTTGATAACTTACCTACTGTGAAACAAATATTACACCAAGAATTACTACCAATACATAGAGATTTTTGTGGTGTAGATATTACTCCAAGCTATGTATATGGCATAAGGTCTTATCAGAAAGGTTCAAGTCTTACAGAGCATGTAGATAGAATTGAAACGCATCATATATCATCTATTATTATAGTAGACAAAGACTTAACCTGTGGTTGTCAAAATAAAAAATATGCAGATGATTGGCCGTTAGATATAAAAGGACACGATGGAGAGTGGTATAAAATTTATGCGCAACCAGGAGATATGATATTGTATGAATCAGCTCTTTGTGAACACGCACGCAAAGAACCTTTTGGCGGTAAATATTTTAGAAACTTTTATATACATTACAAGTTAAATGATTTTACACTTCCTAGCTCCTGAAGATAAAACCAAGTGGTCTCAAAAATGGCATGTATGTCTTGATTCTTGGAAGCGTTCACATTGTTGTATAAAAGTTTGGAACGATAAAGAAATAGACGAGTTCATTAAATGTAATGACCCAGAGTTTTATAAAGTATTAGACATGCTTCATAAGATATTTAAGTTAGACTATGTTCGTAGTTTAATATTAGAAAAAATAGGAGGTGCTTATATCGATATGGATATAGAGTTAATCTCTCCTTTTATACATCAAGTAGATAGAAATAAAATTTATCTTATGGGTGCTTCTTCTGGAGATGAAGTAGTTCAAAACAGTATGATGATATCTCCACCTTCTGATTTTTGGGGACGGTTCCTTACATATTCTCGAAAAAATATTATAGAAAACTTAGACGCAGTTAGAGCTTATCCTAATTACGAAGAAGAGCTTAGGGGGACAATAGTTAGAAAAACTGTTGGGCCCATAGCGTTATCTGATTTTATTAAACAAGACAAAGAAGATATTGAAATACTACCAGCTAATTTATTTAACAATTCTTACGGTATTTGTTTTACAAAACATCATCAAACTGGTATATGGGGGTTCATTGATTAACACCAATAAATTTTTGTAAATTTGTATTTAAATATATTTATTTATGTCGTGTACAAAAGGCTTAAAATATGAGTTAACGTGTCCCATAGGAGCACAAGGTGGAGAGTGTAGATGGTCGATTGTTTGTTGTGATGGAACTGTACAGAGAGTAACTCTTTTAGAGGGCGAAGTAGCGATACCATGTATTGACTCAGAAGCAACTAACTTTAATGGCGAGCCAGTTGCAAGAAATTCTCTTTCAGGTATCACGACACTAATGGATGTACCCTGTGACACTGCATGTGGTGAATATAACCCAAGTCCAAACCCAATACCTCCTGTTCCACCGGTGCCGCCGGTGCCGCCAAGTCCTCCGACTCCTCCTGCAACACCTAGTCCTGATTATTGTTTGGGTGCAGAAAACGAAGTAACAATACAAACGATTAGTGGTGGTAACAAGTTTGTTTTTGGAGGTAATTATGGAACATACGGTACAAATGTAGGTACGTATGTATTAAAAAATGTTCCCTCTGCACATCCAATTGCAATTCAAAATTTTAATTTAACTAATGTAATTACATACACTGGAACTAATGCAGTAGGACCAAAAGTTGGATTAGATGGAAACGTTTATACTTACTACTGGGGAGATGTAACAATAGAAGTTATTGGAGGATATGGAACAATTAGCTATGAGTGTTTTTACCATGGTTATATGGGGGGGCAAAACAATTTAATATACAACTCTACTGTATGTAGCACACCAACCCCTACTCCTCCCACGCCAACACCTCCTACGCCTCCAACGCCTAGTACAGTGCCGCCTGTTCCATCACCAGTTACCACCGAATATACATTAACGTATAGTGATTCGGTAAAAGGATGGCCGTCTTTTTATTCTTTTATTCCTGAATACATGATGGGTATGAATAATTATTTGTATTCATTTAAAGGTGGTAATATATATAAGCATAACACTAATGAGACTAGAAACAATTATTATGGTCAACAATTTAGTTCACAAATTACAAGTGTATTTAATAAAAATCCACTGGAAAATAAATTATTCAAAACACTTAACTTAGAATCAGATTCACCATGGTCTGTGAATTTACAAACAGATATACAAAACAATGGGTTTGTAGATTCTACGTGGTTTGAAAAAAAAGAAGGAGCATATTTTGCTTATCTTAGAAAAACTGGCTATATACCTGCGGAAGCAGATACACTTGCTTTACGTTCCGCAAATGGTATAGGAAAAGCAGCGAGCTGGTCTAGCCAAAGCAATGTGTTAACTATTAATTTTTCTACCAATCCTTTAATAGACATAGGTAGTATCGTAAGTATTGGAGATTATTTGTATTTTTCTGAACCTGCTTACACTACAATAAAATTTGCTGGCCAAATAACTAATATAGAAGTAAATCTAGCCAGTGGAATAAACAGGTTATTTGTTAATACTCAGATATCTGGAGCTCAACCTATCAGTGTAGCTGACCCCTATATTTTATATATTAAAAACATGGAAGCAGAAACTCATGGAATGTTAGGACATCTTCTTAATTTCTCATTAGTAAACACAAACACTACAGCTACTGAACTATTTGCCATAGAGAGTGATGTAATGAAAAGTTATCCTTAAAATTAGTATCTTTGGTAGAGTATGAATTTGAGTATTAGAGAATTAAATGAATCTGATTATGAAGACATATTAGTAGGGTGGTGGAAAGATTGGAGTTGGAAAGAAGCTCCACAAAAAAAATTTTTACCTGATAATGGCAAAGGCGGTTTGATGGTAACGTTGGAAGACAAGCCTGTATGCGCAGGGTTTATTTATTTTGCAAGTAATGCAGATGTAGCTTGGGTTGAATGGATTGTTTCTGACAGAAATATAAAAGAAAATAGAGACGAAGCTTTGAATTATTTATTAGAAACTTTAATAGCGTATTGTGAAGAACTGGGCGTTGAGTATTTGTTTTCCAATAATAACAATCAAAATTTAATAAATAAGTTTTTAAATTTAGGTTTTATAAAAGGAAGTCAAACAACAGAATTAATTAAAAAAATATAATATGGCAGAAGGTACAGCAGTAGCAGGTATTTTGAAAACAATAGCAGGAGTAGGTAAAGCAGTAGGTACAGTAGCTAAGAAAGCAGCTCCAATAATAAAAGACATAGCCTCTGTAGCAGTGCCAGTTGCCACTACAGGTTTTAGTTTTGCACAAGCAAGAGCAGCAGGAGAGCAGGTAAAAGAAGGAAGAGCAGCTCGTGACGATGCGTTTCAGCAAACTATGGACACTTTAAATAGAGATAGGTTTGCAAATGTCTCATATTCTACCAGAGGTTTAGAAAGAGGAATGGATACTGCTACATCAATTGCCAGCAACCTTATATCGAGAAGAAGTGACCAAGGAGGTAGAGGAGTTTATGGAGGGGGTAGAGACTTACAGCAAGTGCAAGATTTTATGCAAAGAGCTGCTGTTACGTTTGATGATAAAACTACTAATCTTCAATTAAACAAAGCAATAGCTGCACAAAGAGGAGATGAAAAAATGGCTGATGTGCAATTAAAAAATTTAATAGGATTACAAAATGAGCTTCAAGCTAACAGAAATTTACAAAGTGCTTATTTAGGCTCAGGTATTCAAGGTTTAACCTCTGCTCTTGCAGGATTAGAATCAGTAGACCCTGACTTTGGAGACCCTGACGCGTTGGTTGAAGATGTAGTAAACCCAGATAACGATGTACGTTATGACTTTGATGGAAACATCATTGGAAAGTAATTAAAAAAATATAAAATGCCAGTAGGATACGGATACTCAGCAGATACACAACCAGTTTTTATAGACTGGGCAAAAATAAGTAAAGATTTTACTGACCAAGTTCAAGCTAGAAAAGATATAGCTCAAACAGAAAAAGAAAACATTTTACAAAATCGAAAAGATTTTAATCAAACTTTAATAGACAGACCCTCTGGACAAAACGAAGTTGCTAATTCAGTTATGTCTGCTACGGCTACTCAAATAAAAGATACCTCAGTTAATAATTTTAATAGGTATAAAAACAAAGAGATTACATTACAGCAATATAAAAACTTTGAAAATAATCTAAATTCAGGAACTGATATGTTCTTTGATGCAGTAAAAAATTATAATCAAAACTTCAACGAGTTTGCAACACGTGCTCAAAACGGTTCAGCCTCACAAGTAGAGGTTTTTATGCACGAATTAATGCAGAACTATACAGATTTTGGACGTATTCAAGTAAACGTTAACCCAGCTAATGGAAGTTTAATCTTTGCACAACTAGACAAAGATGGAAAGGTAACAGATAAAACTTTAGATGTATCTCAAATAGGATACTTTTCAAAATACAAACGAGACAAATACAATATAAATGCAGCAGTTGGAACTATTGCGCAAGGATTGGGTAATAAGTTTATACAAGACAGTGCGGGTAATAGCCTTAAGTATCAAGGTATGATGTATGATGAGCTTATTACCAATGATACATTAATGAAAGGTTTAGATTTAGAAGTGCAATCTTTAATAGACCAAGACTCTGAAATCGAAAGTGTGTTAGCTGATAGCATGGGATATAAAATTGTAACAGAGAAGACTGACAATCCAAATGAACTATACTTTAATCAAGACGCTAATGTATTTGAAATTACTGATGGACAAAAACAAGCAGCGTTTCAACACGTAAGAGACAAGCTTGCAAGAGCAATTACAGTTGAACGTAAAGCTGCTCCTGCTGAAAAGCCAAAAGATAAAACACGAGAAACAATTGATATAATTAATACTGTAAGATTAGCAGGGGGTAAGGTTGACCCAAAATTATTTACACAGTTGCTTAAAGATTTAGGATTAGACGACAAGCAAATTGCTGATACATTCCCTGATGGTATAGATGATAATTCTTTTGCTGAATTTAATGCAGATTTAACAGGCTTTGTTGCAGGAATAACAGCTGAGACTTTAAATCAAGCCGTTTCTGATGGTAAACCTGGTGCCTTAACTAACCAATTAAGAAAGTTAAGACAATTAGGTATAGGTGCTAATTATGAAGACGCTTCAAAACTTGATAAAAGTTATGCGGAACAAAATAACCAACCGAAGCCATTAGGGTTTATATCAATAAATGCTTTAAACGGAGATGATGAAGAAGCATTTAGAATTCCTCTTACTCAAGGTTTAGATATATTAGATTTATATGATGAAATAGTTTCACAAATTCCTATTTACGCATCGCCTGCAGATATAGCATTTAGATTGGAAATGATATCTGAAAGGATTAAAGGTGGTAAAAATAGACCTCCTGGTGATATATTATTTATGCCCAAAAATTAAATGGAAAAATTAGAAAGCTTATACAATCTTTATCTTGAAGCTGGGTTGATTAGTGCTGAAGTTACGTTAGAGCAATTTGCAAATTCTAATAGAGAACAACAAGCAGGTTTATTTGATTTGGGAGGGCAAGCAGGTATATTTGAAGATACATCTTTTGACCAGTTTGAAACTGCATTTGTAAAAAAAAAAGGCGAAGACGAACCTACGGATTTACCATCGGGGACTGGTGGGTTGGATTCGTCCGCAGAATCATTACGTAATTCCGGCCGTGAATATGATACTCTCTCAATAAAAATAGCCACTCTTCAAAACGAAATTAAAGAACAACAAGATGTGCCCTTTACTGAGGAAGAAGAGAAAAAATATCCAGGAGGTAAACCTGCAATGAACACTCCTGAAATGGTAGAGTTAGACTCTTTAGTAAATCAAAGAGAAAGGCTTTTAAAAAACATAGACCAACGTGTAAAAAGTGCTCCTCCTCCTCCAGTAGTTACAAAAGAATTAGAAAGAGAGAAAGAAATGGATATTGTAGATGTAGCATTAGAGTTTCCAGATTTAGACTACAATAAACTTAATGCAACTGGTCGTGTGAAAATAGATAAAATGGCGGCTAAGTATAATCAATCACCAGAAAATTTTTTATTTGACGTTAAGACAGAAAAGAATAAAATATCCTCCATGTCTTACATGCAAAAAATAGGAAATGATTTAGCTGCAGGTGATAAGTCTTTAGGAGAAATGTTAGTAAGTGTTCCTGGCACCATATATTCTATGGCTAATGTTGTGGGGTCGAGAATAAATAAAGAGTTGGGTATGTTGGGTATTGACATAAAAGACAACATCACTGAAGAACAGTTTGAGCAAATGATTGGCACAGGTCCTCTTCTTAAAAAACTGGTAGAGGAGCAAGAGTATAGAAGAAAAAAAGGAGATATATGGAATCAATCAGAAGGAATCAAAGGTGGTGTTACTGATAATTTTTCAGATGGTAATTTTTCAGATGGCTTTAAACAGTTAGGGAGTATGCTTGCGGAAAGCGCACCGGTTACTATAGGAATAATGATGGCTTCTTTTTCTGGACTTGGAATAGGGCAAATAGCTAGAGGAGGTACAGTTGCTATGGCCGGACCAGAGCTAAGACAACAACGAGAAAACAATCCAGAGCAAACAGAGGCAATGAGTGTGTTTAAAGCTTTAGGTTTAGGGGGAGCTGAAATGGTCTTCTCTGCTATATCAAGTGGGTCTCTTGCTAAGGTATATAAAGAAATAATTTTTAAAGAGGGTGTTAAAAAAGGAGCTCAAACTTTTCAAAAAGGAATAGTATCTATGTATCAAGAGGCTCTTAAAAAATATGGTTCTGGCGCAGCAATGGTTGGAGAAGGAGTAGAAGAAGTTGCAACACAAATGACTCAAAACTTAATTAATGGTAGGCCTGCATTGGAAGGTGTGCCTGATGCGTTTACTGTGGGAGTAGCAGGTGGAGCTCTTTATGGTTCGCCTATTAGTATAAATAATAATTTTATCAAACCTTTAAACGAAGCTGTATCAAGAACAAAAATAAACAGTGTCTTAGAGTCTTCTGAATTTAATAATATAACTGAAGCTTTTCAAAATCCTACAATAGGAGATTTGCAGTTTGATTTATCCAAAGTTAAAAGGTCAGATGTTATACTGGATAAAGAACTAAAAAAAAGAGTGGCATCTGGTGAGATGACACAAGAAGAAGCAACTAAAATCAAACAAAACTTTTTTGACACTACTGTTATAGATGTAAAACTAGATGCCACTAAATTAACTGGAGAACAAAAAGTACAGGCAGCTAATCTACTAAGGGAGAGGGATGGTTTACAGCAAGAGGTAAATAAAATTGATGACGCTTCTTTAACATCTGTACAACAAGAAAGAATTTCGGAGATTGACTCAGAGCTTGCCTCACTCTCTAAAATAACTGTAACTGAAAGTGTCGCAGGCGACACTCCTTCAATTAATGTTGCGCCATTATTTGACACCACTATAGAAACAGTTGAGCAGGCTGTTGAGCTTAGACAAGGTGAAAAATACCAACAGCAAATACAAACTATTAATGATGTGCTTGCTGACTTTGGTGTAACAGGTACGATAGAAGAAGCCATAGGTGGATATAAAAACGATGCGGGTACAAAAATTGTTGAAATATCAAACGTAATAAAACTAGGAGAAGGAACGACAAGAGAACAAGCTGACCAAATTGCTAGTATGTTGGGAGCTCTTGCTCCAGAAACACAAGAGTCCTCGATAGCTGCAGATTATGTAGATGAGACAGATGCAACACAAAATGGATTTGAATATGTTCTAAATGTTTCTGATATTCAAGGAACCCTGTCAGCCCTTAAGGAGGCTGGGATTACAGACTTTACTTTGAATGACCAAAATAATTCCTTATCTTTGTTCAACCTAGACTTTATGGATACGGAAACGTTTCTCGACAACCTAGGTTTACTTGAAGAGGTATTTGAAGAAAAACAAATTGAATATGACGTCCAAAAACAAAGAGCAATTAACTCCAGGTTTATCACGAAGGCAAAGAGGGGAGAGATTCTTAGCGCGCTTAAAGAAAGCTCCATTCGACAACAGCTTGAAGGGACAAGCCTTTATCAGAAGGTCGAGCAAGCAATAGCTAGAGACTCTGAGACTACCACCGAAGAAACAATAGAGGATGACACCGCTACTGATGAAGTAGTAGAAGAAACTATTGAAGCCCCCCAAGACGAAGTACAATTACTTATAGACACTATTAATGACCCATCAGCCGGCATAGAAGAAACAGTTGAGGTTGGAAGAGAGGGAGGGTTTACTGATGCGCAAATACAAAAAGTATTACAAGGGAGAGGTTTTAAAGTTAGAGATATAAAACCTGTATTAGAAAGAGCGCGAACTGCTGTAGAGGAAACAATGGGAGTACCATTACCGGCAGCCTTTGCAAATATACCTGGAGGTATTAAAGTGGGCCAAGCATTGTTTGAAAAAATAAAACAAGAGCTTAATAAATTTGAAATAAAGTTTAGTAAAGACCGTAAAAATGTTAATGAAGTAGTTACAAAAGGAGAAATTAGAGAGAAAGCTTTAGAGCTACTAAGAGACTCAGAAGTTTATCAAAACCTAGAAACTATAGAACAGCAAGAGTTAGAATTAGCGCTGGATAGGTCTATAGGTACAAGAGCTAATAGAAAGGTTCAACAAGAAATTAAAACCATAAGGGAGAGTATTAAGAAGTATAAAGAAGGGGTTAAAAATTTAAAGAAAGCACAAGCTCAAGTAACTAAGTTTATTAAAGAAGTATTACCTAATGCAAAAGATATTAAGAGGTTTGTTAACTCAATAAATAAAGTAACATCGAAACAAGACCTACCTGCTGTAGCAGAAAAAATTATTAAAGATGTTCAAGCTATAAGAGAAAAGCAAAAACAAAAGTTAATTAAAGACATACAAACGCTTGCTCGTAAAAAAGCTAAGATAAGAAAGACACGTTCAAATAAATCAAGGGGTGGAGACATATCAGCTCAAGGAAAACAATTTTTTCAAGAAGTCAATAGGGTTTTAAATACAGTCTTTAAAGGAAGTATAGAAGAATTTGATGCAATGACTAGAGAATTGAGTTATGTCACTAAGAGAAATAAAAATGGTGAGGTTGAAACTATTGATTCAGGTGCAAGAATAAATGAATTGACACTGAAAGAATTAGCAGGTGATAAGCTTACTCAAGAAGAGTCTTCTTTTTTAGATAGAATGACAGCGATAGAATTGTTTGCTGATATAGAGGGGAAATCTTTAGAAGAAGTTCAAGATTTATTAAATGATTTAAAGTTAGCGAGAAGTCAAGCTATAGCTGATTTAAATAAAAGAAAAGAATTAAAAGCTTTACGTGCAAAAAAAACAAGTGAGGAAGCTACAGAACAAGTAAACGATGAGTTTCCTTTTATGTTTACTGAGGAAGGAGACTTGTTAAGTCAAACTCAGTTAACAAACAAAAAAAGACAAACTTCTATTTGGAAATTATTTGATGGAAAAGGAGTGTGGAAAAACTTAAGAGAAGTGGCTAATAAATTTAGGATTTATACTGCGCCAGGATTTACTAGAATGTTAAAAGAAAATTTATATCATTTAGGAACTATTGCCTATACTTTAGATGGAAACAAAGAGGGTTTCTTTACAAAAAACTTTTATACTAAATTAAACCTAGCCGAGGAAAAAGCATTAAGAGGAAAATTTGACCAAGAAAAGAAAATGAATGAAATTGCATCTAGTATAGATGGAGTTAAAAATTTTGCATCTTTAAAAAAACTCTTTGGGTTTAAACAAATAGAAATTAAAACAAGTGAGGGGACATTTTCATTATCAAAAGATAACTTAGCAAGAATTTATGCGTTAAGTCAAAACGAAATTCAAGCGGAAATGTTGGCAAAAGATGGGTTTGATGCTAAGAAAATAGAAGAAATAAAAAAAATCTTAGGAAAAGAAATAGTAGAATTTGTAGACAAAACCGTAGTTTATTTAAGCACTGAAAATTATGAAGGTGTAAATGATGTGTATCGTGAAGTGAATGATATAAATCTTCCTCGTATTGAAAACTATTTTCCTACTAAAACAATTAGAGATACTGACGGAAATGAGTTCATCTCTAATTTAAACAGAGGAGAATTTAGTAACTTATTTAATGCTGAAACTGCACCGTTATTAGTTAGAAGTAATACTAAAGGTAATGTTAATTTAGAGCCTCAAGAAACTTTTTTAAATACTTTAAGTGGTCATCTGGAAACAACAGAGAGATACAAAGCTTACGCCAAAGAAGTAGAGAACTTAAACAACATAATGAAGACTCCTGCGGTACAAAGATTATTAAAAGATGCTTTAACAACAGATGCTTTAGTAAGACAACTAATTAATTATGCAATAAATCCGTATGCGGGAGCAGAACAATTGGATAAAAAAACAACTTGGTTCTTGTCAGGATATACAGGTGTAGCATTATCTTTAAAGGCTATACAGTTTGTTAAACAATCAACTTCTTTTGTAAATGCTTTTAAAAAATACAGGACATTACCCGGAGAAGGAAAGCGTGCGCCGTATGAAACATTTATCGACCACGTAGCGTTTGCTGCAGACATGGCGTTCGTTCTATCAACCGCTCCTTATCAAGTATATCAATCTTATAATATGTCAGCAGGATTTAGAGATAGACTTAACAAAGGAATAGGTGGGGACTTAATGGGACTTGAAGCAGGGGGTAGAAGTGGAAGAAGTTTTGTAAAACGAGGACAAGTATTGTGGAGGGCTATTAAAGCTATATTTTCATCCCCTACAGTTTTTGGAGATACCATGGGTGTGCTAGGATATAAAGCAGCTTACAATGCTGACATAAGAAGAGGTGTATCTGAGGAGAAAGCGTTAGAAAGGTTTAATGATTATAATGCTACGCAGCAAACTCGTAGAGGTACAGAAAAAAATAGTTTGCAAAACAGCCCAGAAATGTTGACTAGAGGATACACGATGTTTTTAAGCACAACGTTTTTACAGATAAATGAAACCATGCAGGGAATGGGAGGTATAATGAGAAGTCTTTCGCCTTATGATGGGAAAAGTTTTTCTTTAAAAAATATGGAGAGACCTACAGCTACTAATTTAAGGTCGGTAACAACTAGTGCTGTTATCGCCAACGCTTTCTTTGCATTCTCAGCTAATATAGCTAAGTACGCATTTGGTGGAGAGGAAGATAAAGAAGAGGTTATCGAAAGAGTTATGTTATCTCCACTTTCATTGCTTTACGCAATTCCACTAATGGGGTCTGCTGCTGAAATATTAGTTAATCAATCTTTCCTTGAAAATAAAAACATTAGAGTTAAAGACATAGTAAATCCTTATACAGAGATGACAAGAAAAGCATATAAGTATGCCAAAGATATTGATGAAAAAGAAACATTTTACAAAAAAAATATAGAACCTGTGCTTAAAGCTATGACAGAAATATATTTTGGTGTGAGTGCTTCTCCTATAGAAGGTGCTGCTAAAACTGTATCAGATTTCTTTGAAGGTAAAAATTTAGGTTTTGGGGGTGGTAGAGATGAAGTAGACCCAGACGCTTTATATGATGCAGTAGGTATATCGCCTTACTATAGACCAAACCCGAAACCAAAGTCTACGTTTGAAATGTCTAAAACTGGAGGTAAAGGATTTAATTTTGAGAATAAAATGGAGAATGATTTTAAAGATAAACAGAAAACATTTAAAGATAAATTTAAAAGTAAATATTTCGACTAATGCCATTTTTAAGTAAAGCACAGCGCAGATGGATGCACATAAACAAGCCAGAGCTTGCTAAGGAGTTTGAAAAAGAAACTCCGAACCCAGATTCTTTACCCGCAAGAATAAGACCACAAACTGCTACACGCAGAAGGCTCACTCAAAGACGCGCAAGAAGAAGGTTGCGTAAATAGATTTGTAGTTCATTAAAGCTCATCATTTATAGATTCATTGATAGCTTTGAGTTTACTGTTAAGCATAAGAATACTTTTGCGTGTCTCATCATACTCTTGGTCTACTAAAGTTTCGTAAATCTGATTAACTGAGTCGTGAATATCAGACATTATAAAGTTAATGTTCTGAAGTCTTTTCTTATCGAGCGGTGTTATAATCATTATTTAAAGCTCACTGCTACTTAAAGTTAGGAAAATTTTTGTAATGATTGTTTCAATTTATAATTTTTTTCCTTTAGATTGATATACTGATTTAATAAAAGCTTGTATGTTTGTTTACGATTATAAGCTGCGCGATACTCTTTCTCCTTTTTTTTCTGAACTTTATTTCTAATTCTCGAATAGGAATCTAATAGCTTATCCTCCCCCCATAGCTCAAAGTTTTTAAACAGTTTCATACCATGAAGAACTGTGGCGTGGTCTCTGCCTATGGAGTACCCGATATCTTTTAAAGATTTGGTGGTAAACTCTCTACATATTCTATAATATATGGCTCTCTGATACACATTCTCCTGGGTTCTTACTGGAATAGTAAAATCATTTTGAAATTCTCTTACTACTAAATTTTCAATTAATTCAAGCTTCATGATTGATGGTTTTATTAAGGTTAATAAAGTCTAGGTATTGGTCGCTGTCAATGATGTTGAATTTATAAAACAGTGGGTGCATTGTTTTACTGTTTAGGTATTCAACACTAAAAAAAAGTGGCTCGTCTAGTGTAACAACTCCAGCAATTTTTCCAATTCTTTGTGTCGGTGCAGACTTTCGGTTACTTTGATACATGTCTTCAGCTAAGATGTCAAGCTGCATTATAATTCCGGCACTGTATAGCGAAGGTAAAGATTCTAGGTCTTCCAGAAATGTTTCTTCCATTTCATAAAAATGCTCATCCCCTGTAAATCTCTGCGGTAAATCCATATTGTTTTAATTCTTTTAGACGATACTCCTGAAGCTTTGACACTCTACCTTTCTTGGTTTTGATTTCGTAGAACTCAATCCCATACTCTGGATGCAATGCAAGAACATCTGGTATACCATTCTTGTTAGTCTTTATTAATTTTAAAACAAAGTAACCGGCAGCTTCAAGGTCTTTTATTTTCTTTGTCTGAATCTGTTGCTCTGTCATACTATAAATTTAGTTAATCTTTTGATTCCTTTTTTTCTTTCTCGGCATCTGCTTTTAATTGTTTGATAGCTTTGTCATATCCTTTCATTCTTTGAATAGTTTCAAGAGTACCCACAGATAAGTTCTTTAAATTATACATCTCCTGAATTACTTGTTGCATAATTTGGTCAAGCTTATTAAGCTTGTTCATCATCTCAATTAATTTTTGTTCTTTCATATTTATAAACTTAATAAATCTTTATTAAAATGTCTCAGCGTATAATCTTTTTTCTTTGAGACTGCTTTATATATTTTATCTTCTATACCTTTATCAGAGAATATCCAGTAAACTTTATTAAGTATAGAGTCTTTGGTTGTCATCCTATCACGAGATTGCCAGTAACTCAGAGCTGAGAAATGAATGTTGTAGTAAACCAAACAATCAGCCTCCTTTAAACTAATGCCCTCTCTTCCACTTACAATTTGTAACGCTATGTTCTTGTCTGTTTCCTTAAACTCCTTTATGTCTGATGTTAAAGTGTCGCCCAGGACACTCTTTAGAGCCTCGTATTCGGCTTTAAAAATATAAAAGATGCCCACCTTCATATTTTTAAATTTCTTCTTTATAAACTCTGCTTTTGTTTTATCTATTACCTGAGCCTTTCCGCTTTCAAATTTTACCGTTCCTGAGTATAGTTGATGCAGTTTAGACATTAGCTTTACACCAGTGTCCGCAAGGATAACTTCATCTTCTCCTTCAATGACATTACTTTTTTTTAATTCTTTAGTAAGCTTATAAGTTAAAGGATTCATTGGAACTTTAATTATTTCCTCAACAGTTTTAACTTTAAACCCCGCTTCTTTTTGAGTATACGAAATCATATAAGGTTTCATTTCATCTAGTATACTTGTTCTCCCATTGCTATAATTATTATGAGGCATTGCACCTATCTTAATCTGAACCACATCTACATATTGTTTTGCAAACTTATAGAATGTAGCGTGGTGTCTGAATGGGTTTTTAGGACACGCATACACCTGGTGATACATCTGACTAAAAGATTCTGGAGTCGGTGTACCAGACATCAAGACCACATAAGGATTGTTAGACTTGATAATATCTTTTACTTGCTTAGCTCTTTTGCTTGGCTTAGGATACGCTCCCATACTATGAGCTTCATCTAAAACAATTAAATCAAACTCTCCTTGTATCTTATGCAGGCTTTCATAGTTAATTACAACTATCTCATACGATGGTTTCAATTTATTGTAATCGTCTTCTATAGATGAAATGGCTTTCTTCTTTGTAACAAACAACATCCTACTGATGTTTAATTTCTGAGCCACGCCCATTGCTGTCAAAGTTTTGCCGGTTCTAACCTGCATTGATAAATAACAAAACCGGTGCACCTCCAAAACCGTGACCGATGTGTCTATAATTTCTAATTGATAGTGTCTATATTTCATAATGATTTATAAAAAAACCCCGGAGGAATATGAAAGGCTCATTGAACATGGCCAAACCCCCGGGGCGTTTAGTTATTTTAATTTACTTAATAAAAATTTTAACAACTCAGCAAATGAATTTTCTTTTAGAAAATCTTTTGGCTCGTGTAAAACAAACTGAATTTTTTTCCATCCAGTGCTTGGAACTTTTAATCCGTACCATTTTTTACATTGCCTTGAACCTTCCGGTAGACTTAAACCAAGGCCCCATGCTTTTGGAAAGCCATATTGAGTTAATGTAAAAAGTTTATTGGTCTCTCTAAAAAACGAAAAGTAATTAGAGGAACATTTCCATCCAATGTATTTAGATTTAGGATGAACATAGTAATTCCACTTTAAAGTCTTACGCCTACCAGTTTCTTTTTGTAGGTGTCGGACATCAATAATATTCATAATGTTAGTTTTAAAGTTTAAAAAAATATTACAATATGTCAAAGAACGATAATACAAAGGTACGAAAATAATATTATTTGTGCAAATCCTGTTCATAGCGCGGGTTTAGAATGGTGCTTCATCATCATTTTTATTGTCTTCCTCCTCCTCTTCCTCCATCATAAACCATCTCCCTACCATATCCTTGCCTTCGATAGGTGGTTCTCCAGTCTTGTATACACAGTAAGCATGCAGCCATTTATAAAACCTCTGTCTGCTTATAGTCATCTTAGACTTTGGACCATAGTCTGGATACTCGTTAATGAAATCAAAATACATTTCGTTTTTTCTAATCTGTATTCCTATGAATAGTTTTTGATTCTCCTCTTGTCCCTCAAGTAATCCGCACCACTCTATAAAGTCGTGTGATGTTTCAGCTGACAACTGTCTTATCTTTAAGTTAACAAACTCACTTTGTATTAAGCCTTCTTTTAGATACAACTGTAAACAGTATATCATATAGTTATCAAAGTAACACCACTCATCGGAATCCCAATCACCAAAGAACAACTTTCCAAACTCATCTTGTGGTGTGTAAGATTTAGTGTAGTGCTGATGTAATTCTAGTTCCCACTTTCTTCTTGCAAAAGAATTACCCGCACCCTTTATGGCATAGTTCGTAGTGATAGCTATCTTAGGACTCTTGCTAAATGGTATCTTAATTGCATCCTTGTTTTTCTTTTCAAGTGTTAAGCCTTCGGTTACCACACTGAACAATCTTTCAAAGTCAAAGTATTTCTTAACATCATCAAAGCAAAGTATCTGCGTGTCAGCTGAGACTAATTGATATGCAAAAGACCTTTCAAATGTAAAGGCTTTACCATCTATAGTCACTAACTTTTTCATGTGGCTTAGAGCGTTCATAAATATACCTTTACCAGTTCCCCCTTCTGGATTATCTGAGATGACTTCATCGTTTAATATTACTGCCGGGCAATAAGATAAGTTCTTATGGCCGTGCATTAAAAATCCTATCGTAGACTCCATCGATAATTTTCTTTTTTCTTTTTGTCCACAGACATTGCTAATGAAAGTTTGATAGTCACATTGGTTTGACTCACATTCTTTATACATCCTATCTATCACATGGTCTTTCCAAACATAACCTCCTAGGTCTACATAGTCTATCGAGACTACTTCATCTTTGGTTATTTGTACCGCGCAATTTTTGTAATATAAATAAGAAGATTTCTTAGTGTCGGCTATAAAATATATATCTATGGTGCTGAGCAACGTAAGGAACTCTTCTCTGAACAATCTAGTTTGGTCTGCAAAGTAATTGTAAACAGAGACATCCTCATAATGATAGAGCTTGTCTAGTATATAATCTTTTATTTCCTTCTCGCTTGTGTGGTCTATAAGGTTATTAGTTACCTTAACAAAGACATAGTTCTTTCCACCCTCTGGACAATACTTGTAAAAGCCGCTGTCTTCTAGGAATTTTTTAAACATGATTGGTATAACTTTGATTGTACCTTTCTCATTCTTTGACCAGAACTTAGCTGTATCATCTTCCTCCGCTTTTTCTAACACAGCCTCAATAACTTCTTCATCTACATTGGTATCCAACAACTGTCTTCTTATAACTTTTTTTGAATCTCCCCTTTTAAGTTTTTGCTTTATCTCATCTATGGTTTCTGTATTTTCATAATACTTTGTTCCAAAATTTTGTGTCTTTCCATACGCTGAATTGATAGTAGTCTCTATCTCATTTTTAGGAAAACTTTTAGATTCATACTGATTACATATAAAAGATGCAAGACTTTTACTTATTCCAAAGTCATTAAAGGCCATGGCTAATATGTAGACATTGTGGTTCCTCTGACCCTCAGCCATTGGATAGCGTTTAGTCCACCACTTCACAAGTATCTCCACTATCTTATTCTCATCCGTTATCTTTATGGTTGGCTTATCTCTATAAGAACTTCTCTCTTCGTGCTCCTCTTCCTCTATGGTATCCCAGACTAAACTGTTCGGGTTGTAGTATAAGAGCGGGTCATAGCTTTCATAACATACTCTACTCAGATTCTTAGAGGTTGTATCAAAGTAAGTAGAATCGAACTCGGTCTTAAGAGATGTAAAGTATTTGATATGGTTTTCAGCATCAGCCGGTATTTTAATCAACACCTTTAATCCATTGCCAGATGGGGAAACAAAAACTGACAAGACAAATTTATTATTAATAAACATTTCCTTGTCTTGCAACATATCCTTCTGCTTTTTGTATCCATCAAAATCCAAACACATTATACCACTGTGTTCTAGCAAAGACGAATCACTTCGTTTATTAAATTGTCCCGAGAAACAAATAGCCGGTAAGTTTTTTTTGAGTTCGTTTCGGGCAGTCTTATCTTTCTCTTTTCTTATTTCTTTAATAAGATTTTTTGACTTGCCCTCTTTAATTCTTTTAAGTATGAAAGAAACTTCCTTGAAGAAAGGCGTTTCAGTTTCCTTAATATTTTTGAATATAGTTATTTGTGTGTCCAATGATTTATCTTTTTAAAGAAGAGAGAGGTCTGAGGATAATGACCCTGTTTCGACAACTCTCTCTTCAACTTTAAAACTAATTAATATGAATCTTAAAATGGGAAATTATCTGCTCCCTCTTTAAGCTTTTTGGCTTCATCTTTATTTATTAATGTAGCCTCACTCTCTTCCTTTTTATATGGAAGACTTTGTTTGAGTGATAACTTGTCATCGCCTGCTTGTGTTTTACCATACCATGCAGCGACTTCATACTCTTTACCATCAAGGCCAGTCATCGTGCCTTTTAGGTCAGGTTGATTCTCTTTTTCTTTATAACTATTTTTGAATAGAGAACCGCTTCCCTCTTTGTGTACATATTTTTCTTGACTCATTTTTTTTATTTATGTTAATACTCCTTTAAAAACTATATCTTTTATTGATTCAGTTTTACTTTTACCATAGTACATGCTGTAATGATTTAACGCATGTTCTACTTTCGCCTTCCCCTTAGCTATAAACTCTGGGGAGGTATTGAATACTGCTACATCGTAGTAGTCCTCATCAAACACACCATATTTCTTTTTTGTTTTTCCTATAACAAAGAACACCATTGGCATTTCAAATAGTTCTTGATAAATGTATGCTTGTGTATCATAAAAATAATTACTTGCTAGGTTAGGAAACCTATATATATCAGCCGTAGTTTTTATATCTATAATTATATTATCACTAACGACATCCGCTTTTCCTTTAAAGAGATGGCCGTGTAATTCTTTAATCATAGGCTCTTCATACTTAGCGCCAAACCTATAGATGTATTCTCTAAGACTAGCCGTTTTAGTATTGGACTCATCCAAAAACCACGCAGCCATTTCTTTAACCTCATCTGCTTCACTGGTTTTCAAAGCAAAGCCCAAGTTATTTTCTTTCAAAAATTCTCTGTAAGCTGCGTTACGAACACCGCCATCATAAGTTATAAACTCATTACTTTTTTTAGGTTCTAATAACAGCTGATGAAAGAGCCTGCCTTTTGCTAGGTTTTCGTTCTCATTAACTTTAACTCTAAACTGAGCGGGGTCTTCAAATAAAACTTTACAATCCGAATTGCTCAGATATTTGGAACCCCCTTCTCCGTAATAGAACTCATCGCTACGCAGTTTTTCTATTTCTTTTTTTAGGTTTAGCTTTGCCATCTGTTTTTTCTTTTATTAGTTTAATTTTTACATCATCTACATCTTTGTAGGTGTCCACAATTTTTTTAAAGATATCTTCCTCAGACATCTCAGGTTTGTTTTCTTTATACCAATTAATTCCGCCTAGCACCTCTGCTAAATCAAAATCCTTTAAAGGTAAGTCCGGTTCTTCTACTTTCTCTACCTTGGTTTTAGTTTGATTTAGTTTAGCGTTAGCTACTTCATTGTAGGATGCAACTGCTGCATCTATTCCAATTCCAAAGTTAGCTAGAGCTCTACCCCACGCTGAGGTTTCACAGTTCTCTACATGACTTGTCTTGTTAATGAATGAACTTCCCTTTACTTCTTGAGCAATCCCAGACGCAATCGGGTTTTGTTTATCATCAAAAATTGTAGCCTTAATAGTAATAGATGTATCGTTGATGTCAACGATTTCGGATATCAAACTGTATCCGATATAAGTAGAACGAAAATGTTTTAGTCTTTCACTGACCTCAACATAAGGTGTTCCTTGAATGTTAGTTGTTCTTAGTGTAGTCATTAGTATTTAATTTAAGTGTTAATTTATAATATTTTTTTAAGATTTGTTCTCTAGCATCTCTAAAGAAATTCAATCTTTTTTGACTGGCGTTGTTGTTAACTTCATTATTAATACTTTGTTTTATTCTTTCTAATTTAGATTTGTATTTCTCTAAAGTTATTTTTAGTACCGCCCTAGTCCACCCCTCTTCAAAAAATAATTCATAAAGATTAATGTCTAGTTCTATGTAATAGTTGTTACTCTTGGAGGGGTCAAAAATTTTAATCTCCCCCGTTGCATAGTCTTTGGTAATTTTAACACCCAAGAATATACAAGACTCGTGTTCTTTACTTTGCAAGTGTTTAGATTTGTAATGAGATACTGCTTCATTATATATTTCATCCAAACTATAATTCAACAGACTCTGTAATTAGATTATCATAAATTACTAGTAAGTCTGCATCCTCTGCAATAGCTTTGCCAATTGATTTTATTCCATGAAGGATAGTAGTATGCTCTACTGACTGACCTTCTCTAGCCATATACTCTTTTATTTCTGATGCTCCCATTCCTCTGTTGTAGCATAAGTAGTATAATAACTGTCTAGCCATTACGACTGATTTCTTTTTGGACTTGTCAAACAAATCGCCATGAGAAATTTCCATGTGGTCTAAGATTCTTTCAATAAATTTTTTGAATAATTTATATTTCATAATTAAATATTTAAAGATTGCTTTATTTTACTCAAGCGAATGTCTTGCTCTTGCTCTGTCATCATAGGTTTATGCGACAACAAAAAGCCTACATCGTTATTAGCTTTTTTAATAAGATTACGAAGTGCTTCATTGCTCTGTAGTAAATAATTGTTTTGTGATTCTTGTGCAGTCATAGTTATAGGTTTAAGTATTTTAATTTTCTTTTATATTTCTGTGTTAGTAATAAATATTTTCTAGCCATTGAAAGTAAATGTATATCATCTTCGGCTACTCTACAAATAAAATATTTTTTCGTTTCGTATTTTCTCTTTCTTGATTTTTTTTGAATCTCAAGGTTGGTTGAACAATCAATCCTAAGTAGGATACGCACACACTTGTTTCTAGTTTCTAATATCCTATCATAAAGATATCTCCTATGTCTAGCTACTCGTCTGTAGTTTTGGTAGAGTGTTTGTAGTTGTTTCATTTGTAGTTGGATTTAATTTAATTTTTGGTAAGTAATAAACAAAGTCAAAGTATGTTGTCTGTTCTTTACCACACTCCTCACATTTATAATCTTGCTCAGTCCACTCCCCCTTGTAACTAGAATCTTTTAAGACTAGGTTAGAGGAGTCGCAAACTGAACAATCATTGTAAGGGTTTATCATAGTTAGTGTAAATATAGTTCATTAATATTTTGCTACCAAATTATTATGAATTAAAATCACTTAGCATTTCAATTAAAGCTGCCACCTCGTACTTGGATTTCCACCCAGCTACTGCAACAGACCCGCCTAAGCAAATCCCTACCTCAAAGCTTGCCTTTCCATCTCCGTAGAAATTATCTCCTCCTACAACTGAGATAAGCAGTCCTTTGTCATTATCCTTGTCAATAGGATAAGTCGCTCTGACTCCACTACCGCAAGGATGAGTTTTAAATTCTAACAAATCAAAATTATCTTTTATCTTCTGATTCATTTCTTTATCTAGTTCTTGAATTGACTTGATGTCAATGTCTAAAACCTTTTTCATTACTTTATCTAAGTTACTCATAAATTTATATTTAGTTAAACAATAGTTCAAAGATAGTGTATAAGTTTTGCATTACCAAATTGTAGGGCATAAAAAAAGCAGGCCTTTCGACCTGCTCCAACATTAAAACTAAAATTAATTTTCTTAATCTAACAGAACCATATATGCTTTTGCATTATGAGTTCTAAAAAAGTCAAGGCCTTTTCTCACACCTTCCCAATCTCCGATGAGTTCACACCCCATAAGATAATCGTATATACTAAGTTCAACATTATTTAATTGGTAAGAGTCTCCGCCAAAACGATTTTCTACTATCGCTCCTTCGGTGTAAACTGTTCCGCCAATTTGTTTGAACCACTTAGGTACTTCTGTTGTTCTTTCCATAATTATTTTTTTATATTGTATAAAAGGTGCAGTTATCTCCGCACATTGAACACCTACTGTATCCAATTTCGTTGCCATAAGGTAGTGCATCGCAGCACTTAGATAAATAAGTTGGTTTCATAATTACATAGTTGGTATACAAGGTAATCCTTCAATGGTTGTGTGAATTGCACCACCGTCATTACCTTCGTCATCTCTCATAGGAGTTAACCATTTTCCATTATCTAATTGAATAGCGATTGGCACACTCCACCAATCTCCGGCCTCCTCCTTAGTGAGGTATCTTACAGTTTTAATTTTTCTGCCCACCAATTCCTTGGCTACTTTTTTTTGCCAATGAATTTTTAATTTTTCCGGGTCATACTTTTTAGTTAGTCTTTCGATTTTTTTATCAAGTGATTTAAGATTTGTCATGATTATTTTCTTTTAAGAATTTTTGAATTTCATTTAGTCTTCTGAGTTTTTCATCAGTTGGTAGTTCATCCCAATTAGAGGGCTGTTCCCAATATGGGTTGGCATTTTTCATTGTAGCAAAAACTATTTTCTGTTTATTGGCTACCTTTTCTTCATCGGTATCACATAATAGTTCTGACATCAATAAAAATTTACTTGTTAAATTTAATAAATTGCTCATTGTTATTTCTTTTTAGTGTTAAGGTGTTGCATTAGATTTTCTAAAGCAAAATCAATAAAGGGGTCCACCCTTTTTTTGAACACAAGTTCTCCTTGAGTTCTTGGTCTAGGTATATTCATCCTAGTTCTATCCTCATCGGATAGTTTCTCCGCCCACTCTTTTGTTTCGCGTTGGGCTTTCTTTTGTGCATGGCCGCGCCATTTAGGTTTGTTCATAATCTTAAAATTTAAATTGATTCATTACTTCCTCTGTCTCAAACTTCTGACACGAGTGACACCACCACTCCAAAGAGTACGGGTCTACCTCTGTCGCTTGCCCACAATCGGGGCAATAGTGTGTTGAGTTGTCATAGGTTTTTTCAAAACAAGGAGTGTCGTGCTCGACACTCTCTGTTTCCATTTCCAATCTCCAAGGTGGAGTGTAGGTTGGCTTAGACCAATCAGTATAATTGGAGTTACCTCTTAGGGTAAACTTAGGATACTGTTTCTCATAAGTGCTATGTAATTGCTTGCCTTTGTACTCTTGGTTCTGTCCAAAGTATAGCCAAGCCTTATAGACCTTGCCTTTGACGAGTACTGTTATCTCTCTTCTCTTGTAATGAGTTGGATGTCCCTCAAGCATATCGAGTGACTTCATTGCTGTATTGCTGACCGCAAACAAATCGATATCAATATGATGACCCTTGCCTGGCTTGTCTATTACATAAGGTAGTCCTGGCACAATCATCGGATACTTCATAGTCGTTGTACCTTTGCCTACAAAGGTTTCGTTTCTAAGGTAATGATAGTAGTTGTTGTTCCCTTTCTTAAGTGTACCATACACAGCTACAAGGCTGTTCTTTATTACATTGTCTTTGCTGTACCATACATCGGCTTGCTTAGTCCAAAGTTCTTTGTTGTAAATCTGAAAGGTTCTAGTCCTTGTGTTGATGGTAACAAATCTTGAATCATACTCAGCTAATTCCTCAGCCCAAGAGTGCCTTGGCATATCTCCAAGATACTCAGCAAGCATCCTTGAATCTGACTTAGCATCCGCACCTATATTAGGTATGGTTCCATTGTGCATCAGTAATTCATCTGTATTTTTACCACATATAAAAGGATGGGTGTTGGCCTTGTTAACTATACCTTTGGTTGCATATCTGAAATGAGCGATGAAAGGTCTGTCTGTTACAAGTGTCTTCCAAGCGGAAGATTTGTGATAGGTTGTCTCGTAAGTGTCGAGCCACACAATCCCCAATCCGTGGGGATTTATTTTTGAGGATGTCCTCAGAATAGTTTTTGATAATTGCTTATCACTTTGTTTAATAAGTATTACACACATAGTTAGTTAGTTTTGAGGGTGTTCCACTGAACACGACCTCGGTTAGTTATACACAAAGATAACACAATTTATACACTTTACCAAATTTATATGTAATGACTTGGTTTCCAGAGTTGTATAGATTTGTTTGGGTTTTTAGATTTGTTTGCTATATTTGAGGTGTTCATAATGTTTAATTTTGTGAAGAAAATTCGCATAGATTAATAATAAAAAGCCGGAATTTATATCCGGCTTTTTTAATTAGAAATCGAAACACTACAAATGTAAATCAAGCATGCGAAGAGTTAATTCGTTTTATTTAGTATGCAAAACTTTTGCACACTAGCGAAGAGTTAATTCGTTTTTCATCGTCTGCTTTCCAAAAACCACGCGCGTGGTTTTCATCGTCTGCTTTCCAATACCAAGCGCTTGGATTAAGCGCATAAAAAAACCGGCTCTAAGGCCGGCTTTCTTTTTTATTTAGTTTAAGTTATTGGTTATTATCTACCCCGTGCATTAACGATGATAAATGCTCTTCATCAAAGTTTTCGTTAATAATTCTATATGACTTTGCCCACCACTCGGACGGGTTATCACATAAGCAAGATATTAAATCCATTTGGTCGGACTTATCCAACAAGTTAAAAGTTTCTTCGCCTTTTAATTCGTTGGCCATAAAGTCAAGCAGTTTCTCTACTTGGTCGGGCATCAGTCGATGCAATTGTTTTACTTTTTTCATTTTAATTTAGTTTTAAAGTTTCTGTTTCGACTCTTTTGAGTCATCATCAGTTAGAGCACACACTCTAAGACAGACCCGCTTACTATTTTTCAGCGGGTTTTCAGGTTAGTTAATAGCTGCGAAAAATCCTATCAGCCAAACTATAATTACGAGTAAAGATTTTATATCGATTTTCATTACGCGCTTTGGTTTTTGAATCTTTTCCAATATTCAACATCCTGAATAATCGTTCTTAATATTTCTTTGTCGTATGGTGGCAATGGTGCAAACCAAGTGACTTCATTTTTTTCAAGATTATTTAAGATTGATAATAAAAATTTCAATTGTTGTTCTGTTAAATTTAAATCCATTTTAATTTAGTTTTAATTAGTATTGCTCTTTCATCCTTTTGGAATCATCAGTCGGAACATTCATCCCGATAGAGCGGGAGTGTCGCACGCGACACCCCCTCAATTTTAAACTTCCCTATCAACCCTTATTAGGCCATATTCTCGAGTGCCATCGGCTAACACTCTAACAAATCTTCCGGAATGATTATCCCAGTTGTCGGCATTCGGTCTGCCATATCTAGGAGGTAGGAAAGGTAGAATCATTCTCGACACTCTACCCGTATTAAGCATCCTTTGAAAGTCCCTAGCATAAGCAAAGACCTCTTCGACCTTGGCTCTATCGCCATCGTACATCCTCATTAGGATGGGTCTAACCCTTTCTAAGAAAGTATTAAACCTAGTCGTTGGCTTGTTTACCGCGGTGTCCATCAACTCATAGAATAATGAATATCTTTTCATTAAGGCTTGCGCTGTAGGAACCGCGCTTGGGAGCCTATATTCAGCTACCTTGCTCTTCGCGTTTATTACGCCTCGAGTGCTACCGGTGCCGTTTAAGAAGAAATCACCATTTCCGTAGTGCTTTCTAAGCCTACCTTTGTAAAGCGCGTATACAAGGCCGCTATATGGCTTTAACGCGGCTTTTAATTCAATGCCGGTATAGCCTTTCGCTGAAAGATTTATATGGCCCCCGCAATAAGTATCTACGGGTCCATTTAAAATCGGGCTAGCTTCAGCCATCATATCCATAATTTGGTTTTTCAAATTTGAATTTGGAACTAGCGGGAGTATGTTTGTTATGGCTTCACCGGCTCTATTGGCTCTAGGTGAATTGCTTAAACTTGAATCAGTTTCGTATCCTCTAAAAATCGGGTATTCCCTTTCTTGAGTAATAGTTAGCTTTTCAATTTCAAATCCTATCGCAAAGTTAGTACGGTAGTATTTACCATTGACCGACTCTGTATAGCATTTTTTAGGTAAATCAAGAACTTCATTTCTAGTAACAATATGAAATTCTCTATCGAGCCCTACGGTCGCGTGATACGAGTAAGGCTGTAGGTGCGCGCGTGCGCTAGCTCCAGTGTTTGAGTATTTAATTTTCATCTCTAAAGTGTTGTATTTACTTGTTGGAATAAATATGATTGGCACGCTCTTTCAAAAATATGTCTATACTCTTGGTCGGTGTCACCCTCTACACTATGGCCATTACCGCTGCTAACTGAAAACTTAATTTCTTTCCAGTCACCATCTACTTTGACTTTCATTGAGCCTTGAAAGAATAGATTTTCAGTCGCTCTAACTTCACTTGCTATCTCTTCAGGTGTAACCGCATCGCTAGTGTCAATAAGAGTGTTTAAAACATCTCTTCTAGCAGCTATTGGAACATCTGAAAATCTAGTTGTTTCGGCCGCACTCATTGCATCGGCCTTAGCCTTAGCAACCTTATTAAAAGAGTCAATGTCGATTTTAACTTCTTGGCCCGTACCTTTAGCGGCTTCAATACAATTTTTATATAGGTTTATTGTACCCGTATTGTTATATTGAGCGGCCTTTTTCAATCTGTAGTACCAAGTTTTTGATATTCTAAAAATTCTTTGAATATCAGTAGGTGTTAGTGTCATTTCCATATCTGCAATCATTGCGATTACATCAGGATTTTTCAGGTTCTCTTCGACCTGAATAATTAACTTTCCTTTCTCTATTTGAGTGTTGAAAGTATCAAATTGAGTTGTTTCAATTTGAGTTTCTAATCGTGTAAAGTCATCGATTTTCAATGACTCCGAAAGGCTTGGATACCTTTCTAAAAGTTGCTTTTCAGCGTTGTTTAAATTTATCATTTATTTAGTTTTAAGTGTTTAATGTAGTGCACTCTTTGTGCATTACGAGTTCAATATACGGTTATTAATTGGTTAATCTATACATATAACTATATATTTTTTCTCTTCAAATTCATTACTCGAGTAGCATTAGTATCGATGGCCCACCAATAAAGGACCCGCGCGCGATTGTTTCTTTTAGTTTTGTTTGTAAAAAAAAAGGTTGAGTAGGGATAAAAGAAGGTCGGTCTGTTCCTGGAACACTCAACGATTTGAGAAAGTGTCGAGGGCGACACAATAGCGACCGTAGGGAGCGCCTATAGCGGGCTAGCAAAAGCTAAAATATTTGAGAAAAAAAAGGGAAAAATTGAGGGGGGGGTCAAAAAAAATATCGGTTTCGGTTGGCGGGTGCGTTGCGTATATGCGCAGGGAATCTAAACACTCTATATATCTCATAATTTTTTGTACCTTTGTTACATGGAAAATAAAATAAGTGACTTTGTTGACGGATTGTATGTAAAGGATGGTAGGTTAATCAATAGTCGTCCTGATGGGATGATGGGTATTGAGAAAATTTCTAAGATGAAAAAGATGGTTCAGAAACAAGAAAAAGAACAAATGATAGCAGACGGAATCTTACGAGCTAAGATGTCTACATTGTTTATGGATGAGTAGTTAACATCTATATTAGTTGGTTTTAGTGTTAGAGAGCTACCTTCTTGGGTAGCTTTTTTAATATGACGAACTTTGTAAATTATGACGAACTTATGACGAAATATTTTAACATCGTCATAGGATAACTAATTCATTTATAATACTTTACTTTTTTTTATGACGAAATGACAAAAAAGAAAGAGTATTATAGTGAAAAAAAAATATAATAATATATAAAATATATATATATATAGGGGAGGATAAAAATCGTCATAGCGATTTGAGTAAATTCCAATTAAATTTATATATTTGAATAAATTAAATCGAATCAAATGGAAACTACTGGAGGGTACTCACCAAGAGACTTGCACTTTGGAGAAGATGCTAGGTCAAAATTAATAAAAGGTATATCAAAAATGTCAGCGGCTGTCAAGTCTACACTTGGGCCTATGGGAAATACGGTTCTTATAGAATCACCAAGTCACACGCACGGAATTACCGTGACTAAAGATGGGGTGACCGTTGCGAAATCTATTCAACTTATTGACCCGGTTGAGAACTTAGCGGTGCAGATGCTGCGTGAAGCTGCGTCTCGAACTGCTGCTAATGCAGGGGATGGGACCACTACGGCTATCGTGCTAACGGAGTCCTTAGTTAGAAGAGGGATAGATGAGCTGGAGCATACAGATAATAAAACACAAGTCCTTCGGGATATGGTCTCATTAACAGAGGGGGTTGTGAAGAACTTAAAGAAACGAGCACGTAAAGTCTCGGATAAAAAACTGCTAGATGTAGCCACTATATCTTCCAATAATGATACCACAACAGGAGAGATAATAGCCAAAACATATTTGGCGGTAGGAAAAAATGGGATAGTAACTGTGGAGAAAGCCCAGGGAGCTGAGACCAGCTTCGAGACGACCAATGGTTTAAAAATAGACAGAGGATATTCCTCACCGCTGTTTATAAACAACCACAAAAAAGATGAGTGCGTTATGGAGGATGTGCATATTCTAGTATCTGATGCCGAGATTAACAACATACTGGTTATTGAGAACATACTAAAACCAATAATCAACGAAGGAAAAAAATTACTTATAGTAGCACCTTGTTCACAAAACGTGATAAACACCCTAGCGGCGAATGTCATGAAGAACAGCTTGAAGCTTTGCGCCATAATTCCACCCTCCTTTGGCTATAAGCAACATGAACTGATGCAGGACATAGCTCTGTCAGTAGGGGCTACTTATTTTTCACAACAGACAGGTGATGATATGAGCATAATGAAGTTTGAAGACCTGGGTCGTGCAAAGAAAATAATCATAAGTAAAGACTCAAGTATAATACTTAAAGACGATACCCATGTGAACGTGGAGCTAATCGATGAGAGGGTTGCCCAACTCTGGGATGCTCATTCCATAACAGTGAAGAAGGTAGACAAAGAGTTTATCCTCTCTCGAATAGCGTCATTAACAGGAGGTGTTGGTGTTATATATGTGGGAGGAAACACGGACCTTGAACAGAAAGAACTTTTCGATAGGGTTGACGATGCAGTATGCGCAGTCCGTAGTGCTCTTGAGCAGGGCATACTCCCTGGAGCAGGACTCGCTTTGTATCAAGAAGGGTTGTTATTGCAAGATGAGTATATCTCTAATAAAAATTCAAATAAAAAAATCGCTATGGCGATTTTATCACAAGCACTGTTTGAGCCTTTAAAACAAATTCAAGAGAACGCAGGGATAGAAAACGATAGAGTATATAACGAAAAGAACATAGGGCTTGATGTTAAGACAGGTATAGAGGGAGATTTAATTGAGATGGGGATAATAGACCCACTGAAAGTTACCAAGCAGGCGCTTCAAAATGCAGTGTCGGTAGCGGTGACCATACTTTCTACTAACGCCATAGTAACTATGGCAAGAACTTATGAGGCGAAATGAAATATATAACAAAAGAAAAAATAAATAATATGTTATTAGATAATTATTTAGAAGAAAGAGAAGCAGATAAAATAGCTGATAAGATTTCAACTGATTTGTTTGTGCAGAAAAAAATTAGTGTAAGTTCCGCAAACCATGTTTATCTTGCAGTAAAAAAAATAATATTTGGAGCTATGCTAAGAAAAAACGACTTTAATAAATAAAATTAAATTATGCCATATATAAAAAAAGATGTATTAAATCGTAAAAATAGAAAAATTGAACATTATGAAAAAGAAATAGATATTCTTGAAAAATTTGTACAATATGTTTACCACCATAACGGTAGGTTATTTTATGATGCCAATTATTTTATGAAAAAAAATTACGGTGAAGAAGTGGAGTTACCTTACGAATCATATTCTGATGAAGAAGAACCAAGGGAATTAAAAATAAAATTAAAAGAATATTCAATTTATAAGGATGAGGCTTCTTAAGTTCACTCTTATCTGGATAAGTCAGAACCTAGCTATACCATTTTGGATTGTCGGACACATACATCTATCGATTCATTCGTTTCATGACCTAGTGGAGATAGCATCCTCAATCGGTATGAATCTTTTAGTAGCGATTGGATTTGTGTTAGATTATAAAACCAGTAAATGAAAAACTTTTTAGAAGACACACTAGATTACCTAATACTTTTTTTTCTGTTAATACTTTTTTTAACAGTAGCATCTTAAAATTAAAATATGGAACCAATAGGAAAAAATATAATTATAAAAACAATTGAGGAAGAAATTAAAACAGCTTCCGGTCTACTGCTTAGTTCAGAAGACGCCAATCAACTAAGATACAAAAAAGGAGTTATAATAAAAAGCGGTACTGAGGTAGGTGTTTTAAAAGAAGGAGACTTAATCTTTTATGACAAACGCGCTGGTTACTCTATGATTATAAACGATGATGTGTTTACAATTATTCAGGAGAAAGACGTTGTTGTTGTCGTCTAAGTTTGTTCATCTCTATTATCATGTTTCGATAAACTTGGTCTGAGTACTTTACATTCTTTGCAAACATGCGGTTATTTTTATCAGCGGGTATTTCTTCCCCGGATAATTTTTTATAAATAGAACTGATAACTCTTTGTGATTTATACGAGAGGTCATATAGAGTTTTGAATTTTTTAGGTTCTTTTCTAAACACTTCTATCCATCCATCACGAAGCAGTCGGTTAAACCTGTCTTCATTCCAGGATAGTAGGTTGTCAAACTCATCAAACTTTTCTTTAGAAAATATATCTTCGCTGTATAGGAATAGGAGCATGTCTAGGTCAGCAGTATTCAAACCGTGCTTAGATTTAATAAAGTAGCGAATTACTCTCCAGTATTTTAGGCAATCATTTACTTTTAATTTCATTAGATTAGATTTCTTATCTTTGTGAAAATAATACTATTATGGCACAAGCACAAAAAGGAGACCCATTAAAAAAAGTGAAAGATTCGTTAAGCTTTAAAAACAGAACTATAGAAAAGCTTAATCAAGGAAGAGAACAATTGCGTGAAACAATAAAAGATATAGGAAGAACAGCTAAAGAAAGTTCATACGATTATATTACTATGGCTGGATTTAGAAAAGCAGTTAAAAAAAAGAAAGATAAAAAAAATAATTTGCCGTCAGGATAAGTAAGAGATAAAAAATGAACAAGAGTTCTTTAAATAAAAACAAATACAATTACAAATGTTCTAAGGGTAACACAAAAGATTATCCTAATATGTTAATCTATAAAAAAAGTAAAAATAAATTTAAATCTAAAATAAAATAAGAATATTATGCAACAAAGAAAACGTGAGCCTAAACGAAAAACGCAAAAAGATTTTATTAAAAGTAAGTCGCCAAGAATGGGAACAGTATATGACACGGTTGCTTTTAATAATTATCAAGCAGAAAGAATTAATAGACTAATGAGTACAGGGCCAACAGGTATGCCTTATTATAAAAGTACTGGAACCATGGTTCCTCCAGATAGACCTAAATTTAAAATGGGTAAATAAAAAAAAAGCATAAAACTATTCCAGCAGCAAGAAACGCATGAGTATACCGGCAGGAACAAAATTTCACGGAGTAGCAGCGGGAGTTGAAACAATTAATAAGGGTTCAGCAACTGCAAATTCAAACAGAGATGTTTACACAATTGAAGAGATTGGCTCTGTAGGTACTTCGGATGTATACACTTTGGTATCTGCTACAGACGGTAGCAATGTTGATTTAACCCTAGATGCAACATCTGGATTAGATTCAACAGTTCAATTAACAGCAGGAACTAATGTTACAATTAGTCAAACAGGAGGTAATAATATAACTATAAATTCAAGCGGAGAATTTGGGCCGGGTGGTGAAGCATTATTAATACCAGAGTTTATAACTGTAGGGTCAGGTACATCAACTACGATAACTACTAGTAAAAACATAATAGATTTATCTTGGAATGGAGGAGGTTCAGGAACTGCTAATGTAACACTTCCTTCAGCCGCAGCTATTCCGTATAGGTTTTTAAGAATAGTAAATGACGGCACTATAACAGCTCAAGATAAAGTGGATATATATGCACCGGGAAGTGAAACGATTGACGGAGAAGAATCTTATAGAATTAATAAAGTGTATAATGGAATTGCAGTTTGGTCAGACGGCTCTAACTGGATTGTGATTCAAGCAAAATCTACATAATGGCAACACCAAGAAAAGGAAAAGCAAGAGTAAAAATTACTTAAACAGGTAAAAAGGTAAGCTACGGTCAAGCAGGAAAAGCTAAAGGTGGAGGGCCAAGGGTTAGACCTGGAACTTCTAAAGGGGACAGCTACTGCGCTAGAAGTCTAGGTATTAAAAGGACGCCTAAGCAAGAAGAAACAAAACGACCCAAACACTCCAAATAACTTATCTAGAAAGCGCTGGAATTGTGTTGGTGCTAAGTCCGCAAAATAGACTATAAAAATATTACTATCTTTGTATTAATAAAAATTTTATATTATGAATAAACAAGGATACAATTCAAGAGATGACGAAGCAATCGCACTTCGGAACGGTAAGAAAAAACAATCTTTAAAAGACAGAAGAAATGAGTCTAAAGGAATGTACAAGCATTTTGGAGAACACCCATATTCTGCTGATTCAAAAATGAAATAATGGCTACAAAAGGCAGAACTAAGAAAAAAAAGGACTTTATCGATAAGGTTTTTGGAGACGCTAAACGAAGGGGCACTTTAGGGGATTGTACGGGAAAAAAATATGGAAGCTCAAGCTGTCCTGTCGGGTCTAAAAAGTACAACTTTGCAAAAACGATGAGAAAAATAAATAAATAGCATGAAAAAATTAGGAGCATGGCTTATAAAAACATCACACGCAATCGCAAGATGGTGGGGTGGCCTAACACATAAATTTAAATGTAACTGGAATAAGATTATATTTGCAATATCATTTAAGATGAAGGATTGCAAAAAGGAAAAGTGTATATGTATAAGATGAAGTCAAGAGGACTTGGAGATGATATAGAAAAGTTTACTAAATTTACAGGAATAAAAAAAGCTGTAGACGTAGTAGCAGAAAAATTAAATAAAGATTGCGGGTGCACCGAAAGACGAGATGGTCTTAACCGAATGTTCCCTTATAAAAAATAAATTATGGCATATCAAAAATTACAAGCCGGCAGAGCGTGGCAAGTCAACAAATCAGATAACACTGATATTCCAAACATAGGGATAGCGGGACCAACTGGTACAACAACAACAGCAAGCGCAACTCAATTAATAGACTCTACTGCAACTTTTTTAACAAGTGGTGTAAAGCTAAATATGATTATAGTGAATACTACAGACAATACGCAAGCGGTAGTTATCGGTATAGAGAATGATACCACCTTAAGTGTTTCAGCAAATATATTTGCTGTAAACAGTAAAGCTTATGTAATTTATGGCGGCCATCAAGAGGGAGCTGTGTTATATATTGGTACAGCAGGAAATTTAAAAGTAAGAACGGTAGCTGGAGATGATGTAACATTTCAAGGTGTTAACACAGGAACTTTTTTCCCAGTCAATGTAACTAAGGTTTTTGCAACGGGAACTAGCGCAGACAATATAATTGCATTGTGGTAATAGGAATAATAATATCAATATAAGATGCCAACATTTATTGCCATAGGGAATTGGATAGGACAAAGAGAAGCGGGGCAAGCTCCGTTTGGAAGTGAAGATATTATAACCGAACTTTCAATCCAAATGGTTTCAGAATTAAACAGTAATGACTTAATAACAGAATAAATTAAAATAAAATGGCAGTAAAATTTTCACAATTCACAACAGCTACCCAACTATCTGACATAACACATTTAGTGGGATATAAAGGAACAGCAAACGTACAAATCCCTCCTTCTTTATTAGCAGGAACAACTTACACATTAGATGTTCCAGCAGGAACAGAAAGCATTAACTTAGCGGGAAGTGATTCAAGCAATAGCGCTTTAACACTTACAGGGGGAACGGATATAACTCTTACTAGAAATAGTGCTAGTCAAATAACAATTGCATCAACTGCAACTGGAGATACTTATACATTACAAGCTGGTGCAAAAGCTGGAAGCAGTGTTCCTTTACAATTAGACGCTGCTACTGGAGCTGACTCAGCTGTAAACTTAACAGAGGGTACGGGAATTACCCTTACTCAAACTTCAGCAACAGAAGTTACAATTGCTTCTGCCGCAGGTGTAACGATGACGAAAGACCAGTTTACAGGAAACAACGCAACTGTAGATTTTACCTTATCAGTAACTCCAAGCGGAGTAGACAATCTCAACATATTTATTAGCGGTGTATATCAAAATTCACTTGATTCAAGTGGAGCGGCTAATTATAGCCTTGTTACAGGAACGACATTGCGTTTCGTAACAGCGCCACCAACAACCGCAACAAATGGAATAGAAGTAGTAATAACAGAATAACAGGCAGCTCATGGCAACAAACAAAGTAACTACAAACGTAATTGACATGAGTGGTAACACTGGAGGTCTAGTGTGGGCTAAGGGAACTGAAGCTCAAAGACCAACGGGAGTTGCTGGAGACCTACGTTTAAATACAACAGATAGCAGACTCGAATACAAAGACAACGCAGATTGGAAGAGATTCTCTGAAGGAGCGGCATCTTTACCTCTGGTAACAGTTGACTATTTAGTAGTCGCCGGAGGCGGTGGAGGAGGTCAAGGAGGTGCTGGAGCTGGTGGGTTGCGTACATCTTATGGTAGCACCTCTGGAGGAGGTTCATCAGCAGAAACAGCATTATCGCTAGCACTATCAACAAGTTTTACGGTAACAGTTGGTGCAGGAGGAGCAGGGGGAGCTGATACTGCAGGAGGAGTTGCGCCAGGTTCAAATGGAGGAGATTCAGTTTTTTCAACTATAACATCTGCAGGAGGCGGTTATGGAGGAGCGCAAAACCCTAAAACACCAGGGAACGTTGGTGGTTCTGGTGGTGGAGGCATAAGAGATGGCCAAGCTGGTGGTGGCGGTGGAGCAGGAACTGCTAATCAAGGTTATGGAGGTGCTACGAATCCAACAGCTGGTTGGGTAGGTGGTGCTGGTGGTGGTGGTGCATCTGCAGCAGGTAGCCAAGGTTCAGGAAATAATACACCTTCGGGAGAATACGGAGGAAACGGTGGAGCTGGATTATCAGTTTCCATTACAGGTGCTGCGGTAACTTACGCTGGTGGTGCAGGAGGAGGAATTTATACATTAGCAACTGGAGGTATTGGTACTGGAGGAGCTGGTGGTGGTGGAAATGGAGGGGGAACACTCGTTGGATTACCAACTGATGGAACAGCTAACACCGGAGGCGGCGGCGGTGGAAACGGTTCGTATGGTTATGCTGATGCTGCAGATGGAGGGTCAGGTGTAGTAATCGTTAGATATCCAAACACATTCACAATTACAGTAGGAGCAGGTCTAACAAGTTCAACAGCTACGGATGGTAGTGATAAAGTAACCAGTTTCACAGCAGGAACAGATACAATAAGTTTTAGTTAATATGGCACATTACGCATTTTTAAATAACGACCACACAACAGAAACTCTAAGAGAAGAGCTTCAGATATTATGGAGTGAGATGAGCACGCTTACTTCTATCGAAGAGCCAACCGAGGAAGATACAGCTGCGATTGAAGCAAAGCAAGAAGAGATAGATGCAAAGCAGCAAGAGATAGACAACTGTCTTTGCGTAGTAACTGGAGTAATTACTGGAGTGCTTGAGACCTATGAGAAATCTGCTAGAGATGAAACGATTGAGCAGGAGATAAGAGATTTAGAGGATAGCAGAACTGCAGATAAAACACAAGAAGAAATTACAGCCATAGAAGCTGAGATACAAGTAAAGATTGAAGAGCTTCATGCGCTTCCGCCAGAAGTTATAGACAACACGGTTTACTGGGAAGGGTATTATGGAAAAGGTGGACTATGCAAAAGAACTTCTTACAATACACAAGGCGGTGTTCACCAACTAGGCGGCACACCGTTTAGAAAAAATTATGCAGGAGTAGGATATACTTATGACCCTGTAAGAGATGCCTTTTACGGGCCACAGCCATTTGAGTCTTGGACTTTAAATGAAGAGTCTTGTATCTGGGAATGTCCTGTAGAAAGACCAGAGGGAGAATACTGGTGGAAAGAAGATACAACAGAGTGGGTGGATTATGAGTATTATTCTCAGCCACTTTATTCAATTCAACCATATCCGAGTTGGACATGGAATATTAATACAGGTGTTTGGGATTGTCCAGTTGAATATCCTCAAGATGGAAAAGAATATTATTGGATAGATGAAGACCAATATTGGGAACTAAAATATTTATCATAAATGGCAACAACAAAAGTAATAGGAGAACTAGTAGATTTAAATGAAGCGGCTTCAGAGAGCGGACTAAAAATTCCTAGCGGTACAGAATTTAATAGGCCAACAGGGGGAACTGGTATGGTTAGAAACAATACCAATGAAACCTCTGGGTTTTCTGCTTCTTGTGAAGAATACTACAATGGAGCGGCTTGGAAAAAAATAAATGTTGTAGATAATTCTGCTCCATTTGTTGCTATGAACTCAAGTGGAGAAATTGAAGACATAAACGGTAATATTACTACATTATCAACTACATTACCAACAGCCGGCCCTGGAGCTAACATTGAATATAATCCTAATACTGGAAAATATTATTATGTAGGTTGGAATATTTTTCCTTATGCTATTAGTTCAGCCACGCCTTTTAATGGCAGTTCATGGTCAAATGACAATCTAGTTACATCCACTAATAGAACAAATTATTTATATTATAACACTGCAAGTGGTTGGATGTTTAGGTCTATGACTACTGGTGACCCTGGAAGATTAAATCCAGCTGGAGATACATTTACAACTTCATGGTCACAACTTCAAAGAAACACTTCTTTTGCATTTGATGGAACGAATTATGCAGTATCTACAAGAGATGTATCTGCAACTGTAGGTTTATATTACAGTTCAAATCCAGCTAGTGCTTCTTGGACTACAAACACTAATATAGCACAAGATTTATTTTGGTGTGCATCTAGTGGTTCTGGTAATGTTATATTAGTAGATGATGACGTTAATACTATTTACTATAGCTCAAATGGTTTTAATTCTTCATCATTCAGCTCATACACTGCGCCGTGGACAGATATAAGGCAACCAATATTTTATGTAAATAATAAATGGTTTTGCATAAATACAGTTTCAAATAAAGTTTGGTATAGTAGCGCAGCGTTACCATCATCATCAGGAGATTGGTCAGAAATAACTTATCCCAGCGGTCAAACCTTTGCTACTAACTATGGAAATAATACAGCAATGTCTCCTAGATATAGAACTGTAAATTCAACATATTATTTAGGTTCAGGAAATAATTCAAATAATTATTGGACTTCTACAGATGGTATTAATTGGACTGCACAAGATACAGGTAGTGGAAAATTCATAGTAATTGCTAACTTTATATAAAATTTTATGGCAACAACAAAAATTACATCACCGGATTTATTTAACTTAGAAAGTTTAAACACTGCTTTAAAGTTGCCTAGTGGAACTACTGCGCAGAGACCAACGAGTCCAAGTACAGGTGAGTGGAGATATAACACGACTACCAACTTAGTAGAGTTTTGGGATGGAGGAGCATGGAGAGATTTACAATCAGAGAACATACCCCCAATAAACAGCGAGCACTTTAATGTGGTTTTATATACAGGTAATGGTAGTACTCAGTCAATTACAGGAGTAGGATTTCAACCTGATTTTGTTTGGGTTAAAGCTAGAGACCGTGCAGGAGAGTGGCACATGCTATCAGACTCAACAAGAGGAACTAATTCACAGCTATTTAGTAATGCACAAAACCCACAAGATACAAAATCAACAGTTATAACTTCATTTGATTCAGATGGTTTTACTGTTGGTTCAGACAACCTTGTTAATTTTAGCGGAGATGATTATGTAGCATGGTGTTGGAAAGCAGGAGGAGGAACTACAAGTAGCAATACAGATGGAAGTATTACAAGTACAGTACAAGCAAATACAAAAGCAGGGTTTAGCATTGTCAAGTGGACGGGAACAGGAGCACAAGGGACAATTGGGCACGGACTATCAGCAGCCCCAGAATTAATATTTTCAAAAAGATTAGATTCTGCTAATAACTGGAATGTATATCAGAAAGATTTAAGTTTAAGTCACTCAACCTATCCTGATTGGTTGTATTTAAATTTAGATAGTTCTCAGCAAAATAGTGGGTCAAGTGCAAATCACCCTTATTATCAAGCTCCTTCATCTACGCTTATATATCAAAATACAGGAACAAGCGAATCTTCAAATGTAAATGGAGGTGAATATATATCATATTGTTTTGCCTCAGTAGCAGGATATTCTAAAATAGGCTCATACACAGGTAATGGTTTAACAAATGGACCAATTGTAAACACAGGATTTGAGCCTGCTTATGTAATGATAAAAAGAACCGACTCTATAGATGACTGGATTGTGGTGGATAATAAAAGAAACACCGTAAATAGTAGGTATAATTATTTGATGCCTAATTCAGATGCAGTTGAAAATGGAAGTGCATCGGGAACAGTAAATCCACTAGTAAACTTTTTAACAAACGGATTTCAAATAGCTGCAACCTGGGGAGCTGTAAATAATAATGGGTCTCCATACATCTACATAGCCTTTGCTTCTGACGCTTCAGCTGCGCCAGCTTTACCGGATAGTTTTACAAATAAATTATATA